>Ga0157376_10000404_pt1 | contig 28086 bp, 20 predicted proteins | sample M45metaG_FD_121801 | JGI IMG/M metagenome (GOLD analysis project Ga0157376, IMG submission 121801) | Miscanthus rhizosphere microbial communities from Kellogg Biological Station, Michigan, USA - M4-5 metaG | ecosystem: Host-associated > Plants > Roots > Rhizosphere > Soil | place: USA: Michigan...
TTCAAGGTGAAAAACCTATTGCCTATCGTAATAGACTTCTACACTTGGATCTGTTTATTGGCATAACAGAATCCCTAACCGATCAAAACCGTAGAAGTTTATGAAATCCCTGACCAACCTCACAGATCAACAATTGATCCATCTTTTTATGGATGGAGACTCAGATGCATTAGAAACCCTAATCATCCGTCACAAAGACAAGATTTACACTTCCATCTTTCTGCTGGTTAAAGACAAGTACCTGGCAGAAGACATTTTCCAGGACGTTTTCATCCGTGTAATTGATACCGTTCGCAGCGGTCGATATACTGAGGAAGGCAAATTCCTGCCCTGGGCAATGCGAATCGCCCACAACCTATGCGTAGACCACTTCCGCAAGGTGAAAAGAACACCCACGATCAAGACCGGCGAGGACCGTGACATTTTTGAAGTCCTCAATTTTTCTGAAGAAGGCGTTGACAAACGCATGATGCAGAAACAAAGTCACGACAGGGTACGCCAGATGCTGGACCTTCTTCCTGAAGACCAGCGCGAGGTGATCATCCTCAGGCATTACGCCGAACTGAGCTTTAAAGAAATTGCTGCCCTTACCAATTGCAGTATCAACACTGCCCTGGGAAGGATGCGTTATGGTTTGATTAACCTGAGAAAGATGATGATGGAAAAACAGATCGCACTCTAAGCTACTTTTTGCTCACCATAAGCGCCGTTTTCGAAGTCGAAGGCGGCGTTTTTTTTAAGTAAAAAGTAAAAATTTTGCATTTGCCTTCCCCCAATTTTGACTTTTGAATTTTTACTTTTTACCGGCCTGCAGCAGGCAGGCTTCTAAACGCTTCTAACCCACATTCAAGCCACGCCGCATACTCTTTGGCGTTAGGCGTATACCCCACCGGTCTTGTCATCAGTTTCTCATCCGGATTGATCACTACATAGAGCGGTTGCGACACATTGACGAAATTTTCCGATTGGAAACTGCTGTACTTATCTCCGACGGTTTGGATAAATTTTCTGTCACCGTCTTCCTGTACATAATTAAATTGCTGAGTTGCGGGAAGGATCTTTCTATCGTCCACATACAGCGACACGAGGATATAATTCTTATCGATCAGGGACTTGACCTTTTGATCTGTCCACACGTTTTCTTCCATTCTTCTGCAGTTCACGCAGGCCCATCCCGTGAAGTCGATGAGGACAGGCTTATTCTCTGCCCTGGCTTTTTTGATCGCTGCTTCGTAATCATTCACATAGTTGGCTTCAAGTCCTACCAGCTGAATCAATTCCTTTCCGTATAAACTGTATGAAAGCGGCGGCGGAAATCCACTCAGAAGCGAGAGGTTGGCATACCGTGATTTGGTCAGTCCCGGAACGAGATACAATGTAAACGCCAGGAAAATTAGACCGAATGCAATTCTCAATTTGCCGAGGGGCCTTCGAACGGGATCCTGCTTAAATTTCAACACACCAAATAAATAGGCGACGACCAAAATTCCAATGATGATCCAGATCGCTAAAAATGTTTCGCGCTTTAGGATGCCCCAATGTGTTACCAGGTCGGCATTCGATAAAAACTTCACCGCTAACGCAAGCTCAATAAACCCTAAAACAATTTTCACCGTGGTAAGCCAGCCGCCCGATTTGGGAATATTATGCAGCCAGTTTGGAAATAACGCAAATATGGCAAAGGGCAACGCGAGTGCAAGCCCAAATCCACCCATGCCAACGGTAAGCTGCCAGGCCCCCCCATTCGATGAAAGTGATCCTGCAAGCAATGATCCGAGGATCGGACCGGTGCATGAAAAAGAAACGAGTGCCAACGTAAGCGCCATGAAAAATATGCCCAACACACCACCGGCGATGCTGGCCCTGGAGTCCACCTTGTTGGCAAGCCCGCTGGGAAGCGTGATTTCAAACAACCCAAAGAACGAAAGAGCAAAGACCACAAAAATCAGGAAGAAGAACAGGTTCAACCAAATATTGGTGCTGATCGTATTGAGAATTTCGGGACTGGCTGAATTGAGAAAATGAAATGGCAGGCTCAGCGCAACATAAATGAGAAAGATGAAGAACCCATACAGGAGGGCATTCTGAATACCCTTGCTTCGATTCTGCGCCCTTTTTGTAAAGAAAGATACGGTTAGCGGAATCATGGGAAATACACAGGGTGTAAGCAGGGCAATCAGCCCCCCCAGGAATCCCAGCACAAAAATACCCCACAGGCTTCCGCCATTTTCGTCGATGCCAGTGCCGCCACATGCGTTAACAGGATTCTTGAGATCTATGGAAGGCAATTTGATTCGCGCGGTATTACTCTGCCCACCCTCAAGTGATGTTTCAAATCTGAATTCAGCAGGATAAAATTCGTCTCCTTTGCTGTAGTTGTATTTCAAAGTACCATTCAGCATCGCAGGTACGGTACCCGTGACGGTTATAGGTGCGATGAATTCGGCTGCCGATTCCAATACCGAAAATTCTGCACTATCAAATATGGAAATCTTTTCTTTCTTAACGGTTCCGGATACCTGTAGGGGTCCGTCAACACGAATGGAGGAATCCGAGAAAGCCAGTTCAACCGTGGGCACATCACTGATCATCGCGTTCGGCGCATATAGTAACCATCCCCGGGGTGGGTTTATGGAAAAATGCAGATCATAAGAATTGGAGGACTTCCTCGTCGATTTCACTTCCCAATGCCACGATACAGGGTCTTGCGCAAGCAATTCCAGGTTGGGTAGAAACAAGAGGAGCAGGAAGAGTTTGAAGATATCCTTTCTCATTTGGAATTCTGAACTTTAAAAAAGAACGAGTTCCTGAAGCAAGAACTCGTCGCACCAGCTTTCACCAGTTCATATTAACCGCCAAGGTCAACTTTGAAAGTCACTTCAGAAGGAGGCAGGCATTGCTTTTCATTACAAACCATGAATTCGGCTACACCCGAAACATTTGTTTTGGCCTTGCCCTTGATTTTTACGATCTGTACAAAGTCTACCGTTTTTTCGTAGTAGGTCACGTTGCCGTTCCAAACGGTTTCCAATTTCTTGATTGCCTTACCCTGTTCTTTCACTTTGCCGTCAAGCACGAGTAATGGATTTTTGGTGAATTTAAAACTGGTTGGGATAGGTCCATCAACGCTCAGGGTCTGAGAGTAAATATGGTAGTCGGCGGCAACGGTTGCCGTCATGTGAATTTCAAAAACACCATCGCTGATTTTTTTCGCTGAATAATTCCAGCTAACCTGCTTTGAAGATTGCGCCATCAGCACCACAATTCCAGTAAAAAAAGCCAATCCTGTGAGTATCCAATGTTTCATGCGAGTGATTTCTTTATTATAAACGAAGATTCGGCCATGAAATTCGCGATCTATCCCTTAAAAAAAAGATAAAATTATCCCGGTCAGGCTGGTTGAGGAACACGCCAGAATAGGGATTTAAGCACCTGCCTTCCATCCAGGTTGCCAAGTGCCTCGCTGGTGGCCCTTTCGGGGTGCGGCATCATGCCAAACACATTACCCGCAGCGTTTGAAATACCTGCAATATTCCTGAGCGAACCATTGGGATTTGCAGCCTCATTTATATTACCAGCCGCATCACAATACCTGTAAATGACCTGTCCGTTTTGTTCGAGTGTGTGAAGGGTTTTGTCGTCTGCATAATATCTGCCTTCTCCGTGTGCGATGGGAATCTTCAACGCCTTTCCATCTTCTCCTTTTATCCAGACATTTTTGCAAATAAATTGCTGGTTGGCATTCCGGAGTAAAACGCCGGGCAGGAGCCCTGCTTCGCAAAGAATCTGAAAGCCATTACACACGCCCAGGACCTTTCCACCCTTTTTCGCAAATTCAATCACGGACTGCATCATCGGGCTAAACCTCGCGATGGCACCACAACGCAGGTAGTCGCCATAAGAAAAGCCACCAGGCAATACGATGCAGTCTTCATTATTAAAATGACTCAGGTCCTTATCCTTGTGCCACAATTCAATCACTTCCCTATTCATGTCATTTCTCAGGGAATCCATCATGTCCCTGTCGCAATTGGAGCCAGGAAAAACAACAACGCCAAACTTCATATATCGTGATTATTGAGGTTGCAAAGTTACCAAATATATAGGATTCAGCCTGCCGAAGGCAGGCAGGGATTCAAGATTCAAGACCATGAATTTTCCCAATACCTAATACCTAATTCCTAATACCTAACCTAATACCTAATACCGTGAATATCATTCTATTGTGGCCCCCATTGGAGTACCAATATAAAAGCGAATAGGCTCCAGTGGATAAGCAGGGGTAGCCATCTCCTTGTAGGGTAGAAATAGGCGCTCGCGTGGAAAGCTGCAAGCGGCATGGCGCTCAGGATCCAGTATTCAAAGGTTGAACTGGCATTAATAAATGGAACGAGCAGGGCGGTAAGCAGATACAGCAACATCAGGCTCCAGCTCTTTCGAATTTGGATCAACATCCGAAGCATATTGCTTTGAATATAGAATCCGCTGATCAAAAAAGGGACGATCAAACAAAGCAGGCTTCCCCAGGCCCAAATGCTTTGCTGGAATTTTGGGTAGCTAAGTGAAATCCCCGGGATGAAGGCGCGTGGATTCCAATGATTCGAAAAATAGATATAGGCCAACAGGAAATAATATGGAGTAGTGATGCCCAGGAATGCAACAAGCCATTCGCTAAAACGTAAAGGACGCATCACGACGAGTCCAAAAATCACCAGCACCACAAATGCAATGGAAGGGAAATACAGGAATGAACAAACGCCAATCACCACGCCAATATTAAAGAGCACCGACTTGGGTCGGCTCTGGTTGTATAAGCCACCCATCATAGCCCAAACCCATACCAGCAGTGTGTTGATGATGAGGGTGGAACTCAATTGCCACCATTCAGGAAACAGCGAAGTGATAAGTATATAAGCCATCGCCGGCAGGTAGGTTGACCGGCTGAGTAATTTTTGATTATTAATCAGGCCATTGAATGTCATGGCCTGCGTGAAAATCAGAACGAAGGTGATGACTGGATAGATCACCGGACTACTTTTCCCGGAAGTTGCCAGGAAATCAAGCAGGCGGTGGTATAAAAATCCGTCAGTAGCCTGTGCAACCGGGATATGGGGATGTGCGAAAGAGTAAAGCTTCAGGATAAAAGCATACACTAACAACAGAATTATGTTGAAAGGATTATTACTCTTGAAAAATCCAACCACGTAATGTTATTTAGAAATCAATTTTCGCGAAACAAACATAATTACGATACACGCATGGCAAAACCATTTGTTTCACGCCTACCTGCTTGCCGTAACGTGGCATGAATTCATATCCTTTATCCAGGTTGCGGAGGGTTGGGTTTCTTTTCACCTGGCCGTCCTTGTCAATGCTTTGGTCATTCAGAAGCATTGTTTTTCTCTCTGCCTGGTTATACAGGAAATGCAATTCGCCATTACCTAAAAACGTAGCATATGAAAGGAAATTATCTGAATCGTCGTCATATTGAGACTTTCTCACCACATTACTCCAAAGCAGGTTACCCTCCCTGTCATATGAGAAAATAACCACATTTTCTGAGAAGAATCTTGTGTATTGGTTGTTGCCAAAGCGATATGGATTGTAACCATAACCGCCGTAGGGAGAATAAGAATAATAATCGTATCCCCCATAGCCGCCTCCGGGATATCCATAGAAATTATCCCACCGGTTGAATGGACCACCCCCACGGCTAGTCGAATAAAAGCTCTCGGTCACCACAGCATAGCCGCCGTCTCGTTTTGCAACAATCTGCCGGATGAAAAAGTCGTTGAAAGCGCTTTTCGTATTTCCATTCTCGCCCTTGGCCTCGTTTCTTAACTCCTCATCGAAGGGTTGATATTTATCAAGCACCTGTTTACCTGAATCCCTGTCCCACACGGCTGAATACAAGCCCTCGATGCTTCCCCGCTTTTGCTTGTAGTAAAATGAGTTCAGGACATAACGCTTGTTCACATTATCGACCTTGATCTTTACTTCGTCCAACAGGCGGTCTTTGATATTCATGTCGCAAATGGCGAAAGTATCCGTTTGTTCGGGTTTCACGATCAGGTCAACGCGCTGTACATAGTCCCGGCCATTTTTTTCGCAGCGTGCAAACACAAAGTCGCCGTTGTTGTCAACCGCAAAATCAGTAAACATCACGTCTCTGTCCACAACCGGAAGCATCCATTCGTGTTTGGTGACTCTTTTAAGTTCGTGATCGAAGAGCATGGTGGTGAATACGTATTGTTTCTCCTCGCGGTGGAGAATCTTGAAGACCATGATCTTCTGCTTGTCTTCACTGAATATGGTGGAATAGATCTTATTGTCGCGCGTTCCAAAGACATGAGTGGTATCCAATTCAACAGGATCGCTCAATCGCTTTCCATTACCATCCATTTTCACGCCCTCGCAAAAAATGGTGTTCCTCTTTTGGTATTGATACACCACGTAGAAAAAATCGTTGAAGGGGACAAAATCGACATTGATCAGTTTTTCGGGAATGAAATTCATTTCCACGTTTTCGATCAACTTCATTTCATTGTCGTAAACAGCGATATCATTCCTGCTTTTGATGTTTTTGAAGATGAGAATATTGCCGCCGACTCTGCCGATGATTTCGAAATTCATCTGTCGAAAATCGTTGCGGTCAATGTCTGAATAGGTAATCTTTTGCGCTTGTCCAACCAGAGAAAGCAGGAGAAAAGATATCAGGTTCAAGAGCAACCTTAGAGTCTTCATCTGGAGATACTTTTTCATATTAAATGTACGAGATGTGTGCCAATTTAGATGCTTTTGATGAAGGAATTGCACACGCCATAAATTTTAACCAAATTGCAACCGGCTACGGTGATTTTGGATCATTATTATTTTTTAAATATACCTTTAGAGCTTAATTTTTGGACCCGAACCTTACAATATAACTACACCGGCCGTGGGCATTCAGATCAACAAAGTTAGTTTAGCAGGTTTAATTGTCGCCTTAGGAATCATTTACGGAGATATCGGAACGTCCCCACTTTATGTGTTTAGTGCCATTATTAATGGAAAACCCATTGCCGAAGACCTGATTCTTGGCAGTCTTTCCTGCATCATCTGGACGCTTACCCTTCAAACCACCGTCAAATACGTAATTCTCACGCTGCAAGCCGATAACAAGGGTGAGGGCGGTATTTTTTCACTTTATGCCCTGGTCAGACGTCAAAAAAAATGGTTGGTGATTCCCGCTATGATCGGTGGTGCAGCCTTGCTGGCCGACGGGATGATTACCCCACCCATTTCGGTAACATCTGCGGTTGAAGGTTTGACGCAATTGCCGAGGTTCAATACGCTGCAACCCGGCGAGCCGAAGCTGGTTTACATCGTGCTGGGTATCCTGGTTCTATTGTTCATGGTGCAACAATTCGGAACGACATCCATCGGAAAGCTTTTCGGACCTATCATGTTGGTTTGGTTTAGCATGCTTGCCGTATTGGGTTTATTTCATATATCAGACGATTTCAGTGTATTCAAGGCGCTTAGCCCGTACTATGCCATCAAATTGCTTACCCTGTATCCAAATGGCTTCTTTATCCTGGGAGCCGTCTTTCTGTGTACCACGGGTGCGGAGGCACTCTACAGCGATCTGGGACACTGCGGAAAGGGAAATATCCGCTATTCGTGGATTTTCGTGAAAACCTGCCTTATCCTGAATTACATGGGACAAAGTGCATGGCTCCTGAAGCAAAAAGGAACTGTGTTTGCAACGGCTGAAATGATGGAAACCGAAGGATTTCTTTCCAAATTTCCCGCGGCTGTTGAATTGAGAAATCCGTTTTATGCATTGATGCCGCATTGGTTTTTGATCGCAGGCATCATTATCGCTACGGCCGCAGCGATCATCGCCAGCCAGGCCCTGATCAGCGGAAGCTTCACACTGATTAGTGAAGCGTCACGGCTCAATTTGTGGCCGAAAATGAAGATCAATTTCCCAACGGAAGAAAAAGGACAACTTTTTATTCCGGCGCTCAATTCAATTCTCCTGCTGGGTTGCTGTGGTATTACCATTTACTTCCGCTCTTCGTCTAACATGGAAGGCGCGTATGGATTGGCTATTACGTTATGTATGATCGCGACTTCAATTCTATTTGCGAATTTCCTGATCTCGCGACGCGTCAAGCCTTATCTTATTTACCTCTACCTGGGCACCTATTTTACCATTGAAGGAAGTTTCCTGTTTGCCAACCTCGATAAATTCAAGCATGGTGGTTATGTGACCTTGATTGTGGGTGGCGGTTTGTTCCTGGTGATGTACATCTGGTATAAGTCGAGAAAGATCAAAAACCGCTACGTGGAATTTGTACGCCTTGAACATTATTTGCCGTTGTTACAGGAGTTGAGCAATGATCCCACGGTGACGAAATATGCCACGCACCTGGTCTATCTCACGAGTGCGAACAATCCCAAAGAAATTGAGCACAAGATCATTTATTCGATACTGAACAGGAAGCCGAAACGCGCCGATATTTATTGGTTCGTGCACGTAGATACGCTTGATGATCCCTATACCTGCGAGTACGAGGTACAAATGATTATTCCGAATGAAGTGATCAGGGTTGAATTCCGATTGGGATTCAGGGTGGAACAAAGGGTAAACCTCATGTTCAGGAAGGTGGTGGAGGACATGGTGGCGAATAAAGAAGTGAACATTGTAAGCAGGTATGAAAGCCTTCAACGCAACAATGTAGTGGGCGATTTTCAGTTTATCGTTATGGAAAAATTTCTCAGCCACGATAATGAATTGTCCTTCTGGGAGCGCCTTGTTATGAAGATCTATTTCTGGTTGAAAGAAATCAGTTTGTCGGAGGAAAAAGGCTTTGGGCTCGATCCCAGTTATGTTACCATTGAGAAGTTCCCGCTCGTTGTTTCACCGGTTGCACAGTTGAATTTGAAAAGAGTGTATGAAGAAGAAGCCGAAGGAACTTAGAAGTTCAGAGTTCAAAGTGCAGAGTTCAAAGTGCAGTATTTAGACCGGCTAGAACTTGCACCTCAGTAAATTTTGCCCATTATCTAAAAGAAATAAACTCTGAACTTTGAACTCTGAACTCTGAACTATTTTGTCTCCCACGCTCGTTTATATTCTGCTTGCTTACGTAGGTTTAGTCGTGATTGCCTACCTGGTCCAGGAAAAATTCATCTTCAAACCTGAGAAGCTTGCCCACGATTTCAAATACAAGTATGACATTCCTTTTACGGAGTTAAACTTTGATGTTGAGCCCGGCGTTCGCATCAACGGACTTCATTTTTACCGTGATGAACCCAAGGGACTCATACTCTATTTTCACGGCAATACGAGAAGCATCAAAGGATGGGCCAAGTATTCATCAGATTTCTATCGCTACGGCTATGACGTGGTGTTGGTGGATTACCGCGGATTTGGAAAAAGTACGGGCAAGCGCAGCGAACAGGAAATGCTCGACGATATGCAATTCGTTTATACGAAACTGAAAGAACAATACGCCGAACAACACCTGATCGTATATGGAAGAAGCCTGGGCTGCGGCTTCGCAACAAAGGTAGCGTCCGACAACCATCCACGTTTCCTGATCCTGGACGCGCCATTTTACAGTTTCACAAAAGTAATTGAGCGTTTTCTTCCCATTTTCCCGGTTCACCTGGTGCTTCGCTATCATTTGCGGGTGGACATCTGGATTCAGAGAGTCACTTGTCATATTTACATCCTGCACGGCACGCGCGACTGGTTGATTCCGATCAAGCACAGCATCGCTTTGCAGGCCTTGAATCCGGGAAAGATAACCCTGATCAGGATCGAAGGCGGGAAACACAATAATCTTCCAAGCTTTCCGGAGTATCATAATTTTATTAGGGACATTTTAAAAGAGTAGGTATTGGGTATTGCCCGCCCGAACGTTCCGTTCGGAACGGGCGGGGGTATAGGGTATACGGTATTGGACAACAAACAACGGTAAACGCTACACGGTTTTCGGAAATGCAATACAACAAAAGAAAAATATTTCGATGGGTGAAGATTCTGCTGCTGGTTTATGCGGTGGTGGGAATTGCAATTTACTGGCTCCAGGATTTGATCCTTTTTCGGCCGGAAGCCTTGTCGCGAAAACATAAATATGCTTTTGACGACAAGCACCGCGAAGTGGATTTACCACTGGATGACCAGTCGACAATCAACATCATTGAATTCAGTTGCCCGGACTCCACGCCGCGTGGTGTGGTTTTGTATTTTCACGGAAACCGGAAGAACATCGGCTGGTATGCGCGCTATGCAAAAAATTTCACGAAGAACGGATGGGAAGTCTGGATGCTGGACTACCCTGGATATGGAAAAAGCACGGGACGGTTTACGGAACAGAAATTGTACGATTATGCGGCCCAGCTTTACACGCTTGCCCGAAGGCAATACGAACCGAACCGGGTGATCATCTACGGAAAGTCAATGGGGACGGGCATTGCGGCCGAACTCGCGAGTCACCGCAGTTGCAGCCGGCTGATCCTCGAAACGCCCTATTACAGCCTGACTTCCCTGGCAGCCCACTATTTTCCCATTTATCCCGTCGGCCAGATGATGCATTTCAAGATCCCTACTTATGAATATTTGCAAATGGTGAATGCGCCCATCAGCATCCTGCATGGCACCGACGATGAAGTTATACCTTATAGTAATTCCGAAAGATTAAAAGAGGTGTTGAAACCAACCGATGAATATGTGACGATTGAAGGAGGAAATCATAATGATTTGGACCGTTTTCCCCTCTTTCATCAAAAGCTGGATTCACTGCTGAGGTTATGAACTACTTAGCGTGACAGTAGTCTTGGTCACTTTCAGCGTGCAAGGAACCCCAACTTTCAGCGCGTAATTTTCTTTTGCGTGACTCACCGGGAAATCAAAACAAACGGGATAGTTGAATTCTTCTACGACGTGCAAGAGCAATTGGTGAACGGATTCTCCAAATGGGCGTTCCGTATTGCGTATATCGGTAAAGCCGCCGAAGATGAGACCCGCGAGCTTGTTCAATTTTTCTGTGCGCTTCAGCTGGTACATCATCCTGTCGATATTATAGATGTTCTCGCCCACGTCTTCGAGGAAAAGGATTTTTCCCTTCGTCTGAATGTCTGAACTGGTTCCTGTAATATGGGCGAGCAAAGATAGATTTCCGCCAACGAGTTGTCCGGTGGCCGAGCCAGCCCGGTTGAAAACATGAGGATCGACGGTGTATTTGGTTCGCTTTCCCGACAGTGCCGTGCGAAGCGATTGCACATAGGGATTCTTGAATTCGTCGCGATTGAAGGCCGCAGCCATCGGCGCGTGCAGTGAGGCGATTCCAAAATTTGAGTAAATGTGAGCCAGAAGTATGGTGATATCACTATAGCCGATGATCCACTTGGGCTTCTTTTTGAATTTGGTGAAATCGATCTGTTCAATGATCCTGCCTACTCCGTATCCGCCTCGCCCGCAAAGGATGGCGCTGACTTCGTCGTCGTCGAGCATTTCTTGCAGGTCTGCGAGTCGCTGCGCATCCGTACCTGAGAAATAATTCTGCGAGCCGCCCGCCAGCGTGGCGCCTATGCGTACCCGGTAGCCCCAGTCCTGCAAGACGTTGATGCAGGTTTCTGCCTTTTCTTTCGGCATAAACCCTGCGGGGCATACAATGGCGATGGTGTCGCCGGGTTTAAGATATTTTGGGAGTTTCATATTATTTTTTTGGGATACCGGATACCGGATAGTGTGAATTTGGGCGTGAGTCTATCCCAAACTATCCGGCATCTGGTATCCGGCATCTGGTATCTTGATTTCTAAACCTCCATCAATTCACATCCATCCGCCTTCACAGTCAGCCTGTGCTTCACGCCACACTTCAGCGCATAGTTATTTTTCTGATGGCCGACGGGAAAATCGAAACAAACGGGGTAATTATATTCCTCCACCTTTTCGAGCACAATATCGGTGAGGGTGCGACCATATTCCTCTCCGGGATCATCAGGTTTTATCTTGAATCCGCCTACAACCAACCCTTTGATCCTGGAAAGTTTTCCGGCTCGTTTCAAGTTCCAGAACATCCGGTCGATGCTATATAAATATTCACCCGTGTCTTCCACAAATAAGATCTTGTCTGCAGTTTGAATGGCCGATTTGCTTCCGGCCAGCGTTTCAATCGTCTTCAAATTACCTCCAACCAACGGGCCGGTGACTATGCCCGCACGGTTTTTTTCATTTGCCAAAAAATCATACTTCATTTTTTCGCCTGTCAACGCTCGTTTAATCGACAAGATACTGTCGACCTGAACGGGTTCTGCCTCCGCCCAATTTTCAGGAAAGCTATTGCACATTTTAGAATGAATGGACGCAATATTGTAGTTGCTTCCAATGTGACAATGGAAGACGGTGATATCACTAAAGCCGATGATCCACTTGGGGTGCTGAATCATTCGATCCCAAATCAACCTGTCAATGATGCGGACGGCACCGTATCCACCCCTCGCGCACATGATGGCTTTCAGTTTCGGATCATCCAGCATGAGTTGCATGTCGATCGTTCGCTCTGCATCCGTGCCGCCAAAACTAAAGTCGCGCTTTCCTACCGTTGCACCCAGCTTGATATTGAATCCCCAGCTGCGCATCAGGTCGATAGAGGGTTGTAATTCTTTTTCTGTGATGTACCCGGCCGGGCAGGTGATTCCAACCGTATCACCAGGTTTCAAGTAAGGCGGAATCACGCTGTTTTTGATCGATTCTTCTTCACCGGGTAAGTTAAATCCACTTAACACCGGAATTGCAAGTCCGAATGGTATGACGGAAGACAAAAATTCTTTTCTTCTCATAGTTGAAATTAATGAATATTGGGTATTGCCTGCCGGCCTGCCAGCAGGGGTATTAGGCATTGGGTACTGGGACACTAGGGCCGCTTATCGAACAACAGTCAACGGTCAACGGACAACGAACAACTGCTAACTGCGAACTAATGCGTATTTTTGCCCTCCTAAATTTATGAAGGATTACAAGAGACTTTTAATTACTGCAGCGCTTCCTTACGCTAACGGACCCCTACACATTGGGCATCTGGCGGGTGTTTATCTCCCCGCGGATATATATTGCCGTTACCAGCGCGCAAGGAAAAGAGATATCAAATTGGTAGGCGGAAGTGATGAACACGGTGTTCCCATCACCATTCGCGCCATGAAGGAAGGCATCACCCCACAACAAGTGGTAGATAAATATCACGCCATTATCAAAGAGAGCCTCGAACAGATGGGCGTGTCTTTCGATATTTATTCACGAACCTCAAACCCGGTACATCACCAGACTTCACAAGATTTTTTTAAGAAACTGTACGATGCAGGCCTCTTTGAAGAAAGGGAAACCGAGCAGTACTATGACGAAAAGGCCAAAATATTTTTGGCCGACCGGTATATTATTGGCACCTGTCCCGTTTGCGGAAACCCGGGCGCATACGGAGATCAATGTGAAAGATGCGGATCCAGCCTGAGTCCTGAACAATTGATCAATCCCCGAAGTGCACTTAGCGATGCCGTGCCCATCAAAAAGAAAACGAAACACTGGTATTTTCCGCTGCAGAATTACGAGGCATGGCTGAAGCAGTGGATCCTCGAAGACCACAAGGAATGGAAGAATAACGTGTATGGACAGTGCAAGAGCTGGCTTGACAATGGCCTTCAGTCTCGCGCCATGACGCGCGACAGCAACTGGGGAATCAAAGTGCCGCTTCCAGACGCAGAGGGAAAAGTATTGTATGTGTGGTTCGACGCACCGATTGGATACATCAGCGCCACCAAAGAGCTCACACCGCAGTGGGCCGACTATTGGTGTCAGCCCGATACCAAACTGGTGCATTTTATCGGGAAAGACAATATTGTATTTCATTGTATCATTTTTCCGGCAATGCTTAAAGCGCACGGCAATTTCGTTTTGCCCGACAACGTTCCGGCGAATGAGTTTCTGAATATTGAAGGCGACAAAGTTTCAACAAGCAGGAATTGGGCCGTTTGGTTAAATGAATATCTCATCGATTTCCCCGAACAGCAGGATGTGCTTCGCTATGTACTCTGCGCCAATGCACCGGAAACCAAGGACAATGATTTTACCTGGAAAGATTTCCAGGAAAGAAATAATAGCGAGCTCGTTGCCATCTTCGGAAATTTTGTGAACAGGACTTTTGTGCTCATGCACAAACTTTGCAGCGGCAAGGTTCCGGCCTTGCATGAAGACCTGCTTGAAGACAATGACAGGCAGATGCTCAACGAATTTGCTTCCACCAGGCAGCGCGTGGAAGATCACCTGGAGAATTACCATTTCCGTGATGCACTCTTTGAAGTCATTGACCTCGCAAGAAAGGGCAACAAGTACATGCAAGACAAAGAACCCTGGATCAGGGCGAAAGACCTGGGCGGCGGTATGGATGACGCTGGCGCCGTGCGGGCACAGGAGGACATTGATAACTGCCTTCACATTTGTCTTCAGCTTACCGCTAACCTGGCTATTCTTATCCATCCTTTCCTTCCCTTCACGGCAAAAAAAATGCTGAACATGATGAAGGTGGTGGAGAAAATTTTGGATTGGGAAAATGCGGGCAGCACAAAATTGCTGAGCAGGGGTTACAGCCTCCGCGAACCCAAACTGCTGTTCAGAAAAATTGAAGATGCAGAAATTGAAACCCAGATCAACAAACTCAGGTCAGGTGCGGCTGCCGCGGCTGATGCTGTCAAAAATGCAAACATGACCGACCAGCCAGAAAACAAACCGGAAGCATCTGCAGAAGAGAAGCCCGCGAAGGCGCAAATTCAATACGATGATTTCTCTAAGTTGGACTTGAAAGTTGGAACCATACTCACCGCTGTAAAAGTTGAGAAGGCCGACAAGTTGTTGAAACTCGAGATCGATATGGGTTATGAAAAAAGAATTATCGTTTCTGGCATCGCCTTGCATTTTAGTCCGGATGAAATTCTGGGAAAGCAGGTGGTGGTCGTTGCAAATCTCGCACCCAGGAAAATGCGCGGCATTGAAAGCAATGGCATGATCCTGATGGCAGAAGACAAATCCGGAAAATTGCATTTCGTTAGTCCGCCCTCGAAGATCGATGAAGGCTCTGGCGTAAGCTGAGCTGAACTTCTATTTCTCACCTCAAAAAAACAGGGTTATGCAAATTGGATTCATTGGATTGGGTTTGTTGGGAACTCCCCTTGCCATCAACCTGGTAGAATCCGGCAATCGCGTGCTGGTATATAACAGAACGACATCTAAAGCCGAACCGCTGAAGATGAAGGGTGCCGTGGTGTGTACAAGTGTGGCGGAACTGGCGGGCCAGGCAGACATCGTATTCAGCATCGTTTCGGATGATCATGCACTGAAAAGCATAACCGAAGGTAGGGACGGCATCATCCACAATGGACGAAAGGGTTTGCTCCATATTTCGATGAGCACCATCCTGCCCAAAACTGCTGCCGATTTAGCAGCGGAGCACCAGAAACAGGGTCAGACCTACCTGGCAGCACCCGTTTTCGGAAGACCCGAAGCTGCCAGTTTGAAGAAGGTAAATTTTGTGATCTCCGGCGACGAAGCCGCAAGAAAAACTGCTGAGCCATTGCTGAAACACGCGGGCGCAGTGGGCGTTTGGGACTTTGGCGATAAGATCGAAGCCGCTAATACGGTCAAGCTTTGTGGGAATTTCCTGATTGGCGCAGCACTTGAAGCGATTGGCGAGAGCGTCGCGCTGGCAAAGAAAAGTGGCGTGGATCCCGTTCAGATGTGGTCCATGTTCAACCAAACCATCCTCAACGCGCCGGTCTATCACAATTACAGTCATATCATTCTTCAGCAAAAATTCAGTCCGGCCGCATTTAGCATGCTGCTTGGTCACAAAGACATGAGCCTCGTGCTTCAACAGGCAGAAAGCGCGGGTCAATTAATGCCACTGGCAGAGTTGTTGAAGTCGCATATGTCGGAACTCATCCATGATGGCAAGTCTGAAATTGATTGGAGCGCGGTTTCGCTGGCGACGGGGATGGAGGAGGATAAAGTTTTCTGACAGGTATTGGGTAAACGGTATATGGTATACGGTATACGATCAACGATACAGCCATCGTCAACCAAAATCACTATATTTCACAATGAAACTGCGATGGCCTTCCATCATCTTTTATTGCGTCTATTTTCTTTTATTCCTTTTCACTTGCACGCGCCCATTTTTTTGGGATACCATCCAACTTGGCTCGGTTCACGCAAGCTGGTTTTATGAAAATCATTTCTCAAACTTTATCCTTCCGCAATGGATGGACAGCGGCCATCCGCCATTCCTGGGCATCCTGCTAGCCCTGGCCTGGACTGTCTTTGGAAAAAGCCTGTTCGTGAGTCATGCCATCATGCTGCCCTTTCTATTCATAATCGTTTACCAGACAGGCAGACTTACAGAAAAATTATTTCCGCCTTCGTACCTCTTCGCCGCAAATGCATTGCTGCTTTTCGAAGCCACACTATTGGCTCAATCCACCCTCATATCACCGGACGTTATCCTGATCGCTTTTTTTATCTATTCATTAAATGCCACCTTCAGCATGAAGCGATGGCATTTGGCACTGGCGTTACTCGTTTTATCCATGCTCAGCATGCGTGGCATGATGTGCTGTGCGCTGATTTTTGTGTTGAATGTTTACCAATTCCTCAATGGCTACGAGCAGAAAAAAAATGCCGGGGCCATTCTCAATGCCCTCGCTCCCTTTGTTCCGGGGGCCGTAGCCGCTCTCTGTTTTCTTGCATATCATTTTGAGCAAACCGGATGGATCGGTTATCATCCTGCCTCACCATGGGCAGAGGCGTTTGAGCGACCGGGATGGAGAGGTTTCTTCTTCAACCTCTTTGTGCTGGGCTGGCGGCTCGGCGATTTTGGAAAAATCTTCGTTTGGATAGTGCTTGCGTTTTGTTTCATTTGGATCTTCAGGAAAAAAGCAGGAACAATTCAATCCCATCCCGGCAATTGGCTATTGTTCCTGGCCATTGCATCGATTGCAATTCTTGGCGTGCCCCTTATGTTCTTTAAAAATCTCCTGGCGCACCGCTATCTCCTGCCCGCTTATTTTAGCGTGAACCTTCTAACGCTCCATTTGTTGTTCAGACTCTTTCGCAGAGCCCGGGCAAAAATGGTCATCTTTTTTCTCGTCGTTGGAGAACTTACCGGTCATTTCTGGGTTTATCCAAAAGGAATCGCGATGGGTTGGGATTCCACGCTTGCCTACCTTCCCTATTTCTCGATGCGACAGGAATGCATCGACTGGTTGAACGCACATCAGGTTGTTGACAGCGTTGTGGGTACCGGATTTCCCAACGAGTCCTGCTATAAATACACAAACCTACGCGGGGAAGGCCCTTGTTTTTCCAACTACAACCTGCAGACCAACGAATATGTCTTTTACTCCAATGTGTTTAATGATTTCAGTAAAAAGGAGATTGAAAATCTATACAACAACTGGCAGCCCGAATTGAGCCTGCATCGCGGCGCCGTGGATATGGTTATATTCAGAAAAAAATAATCAGGAATACCTGGAATTCTTAACGATTCCAAGTTTGTGCAGAAAGTGCTGCAGCGAAACCCGCAGAATGCCCAGTCCGTATTTTAAGCTCCTGGGAAAATTGATGGAGGAAGCTTCTTTGAAATATCGGGCAGGGCAGGTGACCTCTCCGATCCTAAAACCTTTCATCAGAATTTGGGAAAGTATTTCATTGTCGAAAATGAAATCATCGCTGTTCCACTGGTATTTGACTTCGCGAAGCACCTTGGAAGAAAATGCGCGATAACCCGTGTGATACTCACTCAGCTTCGCTCCGCAAAACAAATTCTGGATGAAGGTCAATACCCGGTTGAAGAAGTATTTGTAGAAGGGCATTCCACCCCGCAGGGCGCCGCCTCCAAGAATCCGGGAACCCAATACCACGGGATAAATTTCACTCGCGATAATCTCGCTCATGGGTTTGATGAGTCTCGGATCATACTGGTAATCGGGATGCAGCATCACCACGATATCCGCACCAATATCGAGCGCAGCCTGGTAACAGGTCTTTTGGTTGGCGCCATAACCCCTGTTGCTATCATGAAGGTGGATATGTTTGATACCGAGGTCTTCAGCAATTTTCACGGTTTCGTCATGACTCTGGTCATCCACGAGGACCACTTCATCAACTACATCAAAAGGAATCTCGGCATAGGTCTGTGCAATTGTTTTTGCGGCATTGTAAGCGGGCAAAACGACAACTATTTTTCTTCCTTTTATCATCCGGTGTTGGTCCGCTAATATAAATAGTTAAATCCACACGATCCTTTCAGCTATCGGCATCACCTATTCGCCGGAAGTGATCAAAACAAGGGGATTTTTGGTTAAATTGAGTAATATGCTGAGTTCTCGTGGCAAGAAATTTTTGAAATTCCTGGTCATCGCCGTTGGTATCATGCTGGTGCTGTTCTTCACTGTCAATTGGTGGTTTCAGCGAAACGCCATTTATCTCATTAAAACCATTGTTGAAAATGAATCTCATGGCACATATAAGATCGATATCGGCCGCCTGAGGGTGCATTATTTTCATCCGCCAAGAATCGAACTGTTCGATACCCGACTCCATGTCTATGATTCCACCGGCAAGCACCTGATTTACGATATCGGTGTAAATCACCTTGCGATGCAGGGCAAGTCGCTCAGGAATCTGGTTTTCGGAAAGAAGTTATTGGTTGACTACATTGTTGTGGAGGCGCCGGGCATTAACATTCACACCCAGCAAATCGCGTCGGACAAAAATGAAAACACCTCCCTTTCTCACCAGATTGGGAATATCACCCTGTTCCTCCAAAAACTTGCGAGCAACCTGGAAGTAAAGAGTTTGAAGATCACAAATGGTGCACTTGGACTTCATGATTTGAAACCTTACAATAAATCAGTCCGGCTCAGCAACCTGAATTTCCTGGTCAATAATTTTCACAGTGATTCAACCTCACGGGCAGAATCAGACACGCAATTTCTTTTTAGCGACAATGTGGAATTGGAGGCGGGTCGCCAGAATATAGAATTCCCGGATAACCGGCATACGCTTAGATTTTCAAGCCTGGAAATATCCACGCAGAGCAAAAACATCGATATTTATGACGCATCACTTACAGCACGGAGCTCAGATACAACAACGGGCACATTCAAAGTTGATTTTCGCCGGCTTCACCTGATCAATACAGATTTCAACACGCTTTATCAGTATGACAAAATCAAGGTGGACTCTATTTTCTGTCATGAGCCCAAGGTTGATTTGTTCATTGATGCATCATCAAAAAAGGACAGCCTGAATACGGACAGCACCACGGAGGCCCTGGTGAAGCAATTGGTGGGTGATATGGATATCAAATACGTTGGATTTCTCAACAGCACCATCGCCGTTACCGCAAAAAATCGGGCGGGAGTAACACACTATAGCACTCGCGAAGCCAACCTGGAATTTTTTGGCGTGAAGATCAAATCCAATGAGTACCAGGCTTCCCTTGTAGATCGAGTTAATCTCTCTATCAGGAACTACAGGGCCTCCTCGGCCGATAGTCTCTATGATATTTTTCTTGATAGTGTGACCATGACCGAGAAAAATCTCATTTTGAAGAATTTCCGGCTTATGCCCAGCGATCGCAATACGAGCCACACCCGGCGTACAATCGTGGTGCCTGCGCTTGAGCTCCATAATATCTCGTTTTACAATCTCATCTTTTACAAAAAGCTCACGGCTACCGAATTGATCCTGCGGAATCCCTCGATCACCGATTATTATACGTCCAAGCAGGTACGTGCGAACAACTCTCAACAATCCTTCGGACAAATACTGATGGCCATCAGTAAACACGCCCAGGTAAACCAACTCATCATCGTAAATGGGAGCCTGCTAAGCCAATCGGTCACCTCGCAAGACCGCAAGGTTGAGATAACGGGCATGTATACCGCCATCGACACTAAATTGCTAACATCAGATACCAGTTTCGAAAACCTTCAGTCCTCAGTGAGTAATATGGTCTTTCAGCGCGCCCTGCTTACTTTTCCGAGAACGCAATTTGAGTTATCAGACGGCATATTTATGGGTAGTGAAAAACTTCTCACCGCAAAATCGATCAGGGGCGTCACCACGGATAACAATTTAATTTTGAGCGCCGACAATGTTCGAATTCGTGGTTACGTGGTGTCAAAATCGTTCCAAAAGGCTCATATGGACTCGATACAATGGACAAATGCCACCATCCGGTTTCATCAAAGAGACAGGCAACAAAAAAAGAACGAGGGCAATAAGCCGCTGGACGTTGCAGTGAAATATATGAACCTGCAGAACACCACGGTCGATATTGACTTTCAGAGCGGACTGACCGTGAAAACAGATTTGCAAAACCTGAGTTTTCAGGATTTCAACCTTTCGCCTGAACGAAAATTTGTACTTAGTAATCTCAGGCTGGATGGAAAATTCCTGCAACTCCATAAAAAGGGGCTAACCGTGCAGGCCGGTGACTTCAGTGTTCACGAAAATGAGCGTTCACATATCAACAACCTGGAATTCGATTACGACAGAACAACTGAACTGGTGAAAGGCAGGATCCCGAGAATGGATATGCAGTTTCAATTGAATGAGCTTCTGAACAAAGGCGATTTGTTAATTACCACCCTGGATATGAAAAAGCCGGAAATCAGTATTCAACTCCTGGATGGCGAAAGACCTGTGACGCCTGAGAAGCCGAGAACGGACCGTCGCATCATTGATATCAATGAGCTCAATATCGAAGAGGCAAAAATTGATTTCCTCTCAAACAGAGCCCGGCAAAAAATGATTTTCAGCACGCCTGATGCCAGCTTTCTTATAAAGGGACTCACTTCGGGAACCACGAGGTATGCATTTGAATTGAAGGAATTCGACATCAAAGTGAAAGGCTATCATATCAACCAGGGCGATAGCATGCGGCTATTTTCTGAAAAGGGAAATCTCATACTGGCCGGAAGCAATGTGATGAAGGGCACCAAAAAAGACCCGCATTCTTTCAAGGCCCATATCGCCGTGGCAGAAGTGTCGGATGCAAACACAGAATTTATACGCAAGCAGTCTGAGAAGCCTGTGAAATTTGAAAACATCAGCGCGGGCGTAAGGGACCTGAATATTGACACGCTGGAGAGCAGGCATATTGGGCAAAGGCTTAAGTCAAATCCGCACCTGTTTATCAGGAACATTAATATCATCCAGAAAGATGAAAAAAATGATATGGCCTTGTATGGATTAAGTTATACGAATGGTGGACACATATTAAGCCTGGATTCATTCCGGTATAAGCCTGCGGTGGACAAAGAAACTTTTAACCGCGGAATTCCACATGAAAAAGACTACATACAAACCAAAACAGGAAAAATCATCGTCAATGGCATCGATATCGAAAAACTGATTGCAGACAGCAGTTTCAGTGCGTCCAGCATTCGAATTGAACATCCCTGGCTGAGCATTTACAAGGACAAACACAATCCTTTCGATTCCAGCAAATACAAGCCCCTGCCGACTTTCCTGTTGAAAAAGATAAAATTTGGCGTAGAAGTGGACTCGCTGGGATTGGACGACGCAACCGTTGAATATATGGAATGGAACGACAAGACGCACAAGGAAGCCGGTTTTGATTTCTCCCAGTCAAGGGCTCTGATTACAAACATCAGGAACAGGAATACCAAAGAGACGGACAGCCTGAAATTCTTTGCCCGCTCTACCTGGATGGATTCTGTTACCGTGCGATTGAATTTTATTGAGTCGTATACTGATTCCCTGGCGGGCTTTACGATAGCCGCCTCCATGACTGCATTCGATGCCACATTACTCAACCGCTTTCTGCCTGCGATCGTTTCGGCTGAAATTATTTCAGGAAAGGTGGATACGATGCGCTTGACGGCCATTGGTCGGGAACACATCGCACTTGGATACATGCAATTGTTATATCACGATGCCAAAGTTCGATTCCTGGAAAAGGGTAACCCGGTGAAGAAAACTTTGGGTACCCGGTTAAAGACCTTTCTGGCAAATACCGTAGTGAAAAAAAAGAACGAATCGAGGGTGGGCAAAATTTACACGGAACGTACGACTTACCGGGGCATCTTCAATTATTGGCTTAAAATCGCGCTCGCCGGAGTAGTCACCAACACGGGTGTAAAATCAAACAGCCATCAGTTTAAAAAGTATGAGAAGGAACTTAAGAAAAAAAATCTGCCACCTGTTCCAGACGTTGATTTCTGATTAAAACCGGCTATTACATTATTTCATATTTTGTCTAACTTCGAACTCAATTAGTTGCTTAACTAACTAATGTTAAATTCAAAATTAAAAAGTTAAAATTCAAAAATCCAATAACCAGTATCTGGTATCCAGTATCTCTAAAAATTGATACAGCTAAACATGCAACGAGTTATTAAAAAAGTCGCGGTCCTGGGAAGCGGAGTTATGGGTTCCAGAATCGCCTGCCATTTTGCAGGAATCGGCGTTCCGGTATTGCTGCTTGATATTGCACCTAAGGATTTGACAGACGCCGAAAAGGCAAAGGGATTGTCGTTGGAACATCCGGCAGTGAAAAACCGGATTGTAAACGACGCATTGGCTGCCGCACTTAAATCCAATCCAAGCCCTGTTTTCACCAAAGATGTGGTGAAAAAAATCAGGACCGGGAATTTCACCGACAATATGAAGGACATCGCGCAATGTGATTGGGTTATTGAAGTCGTGGTTGAAAGACTTGACATCAAACAACAAGTATTTACTGAAGTTGAAAAATACCGAAAGCCAGGTACGCTCATCACTTCCAACACAAGCGGCATCCCCATTCATTTGATGGCTGAAGGCAGATCGGAAGATTTTAAAAAGCATTTCTGCGGAACCCATTTTTTCAATCCGCCACGCTATTTAAGATTGTTGGAGATCATCCCAACGCCGCATACCGATCCCGCGATCGTGGATTTCCTGATGCACTACGGGGATCTGTTCCTTGGAAAAACGACCGTCCTGTGCAAGGACACGCCGGCCTTCATTGCGAACCGGATTGGCGTGTACAGTATCATGCTGATTTTCCAACTCATCGATAAATTGAAACTAACCATTGACGAGGTCGAAACTTTAACGGGTCCGATTTTCGGGCGGCCCAAATCTGCCACATTCCGTACTGCAGACGTGGTAGGCATTGATACGCTGGTGAAAGTTGCCAGGGGGGTTGCAGAAAATTGTCCGAACGACGAGCAGAAAAATGTGTTCACCATTCCCGCCTGGCTGGAAAAACTGGTTGCCAACAATTGGCTGGGCGATAAAACAGGCCAGGGGTTTTTTAAAAAGATCAAAGGAAAATCGGGAGAATCAGAAATACTTTCGCTTAACCTCGAGACCCTGGAATATGGACCGAGGCAGAAAACAAAATTTGCGACAACAGAAGCTGCAAAGCCAATTGACGATCTGAGGTCAAGAATGAAAATGATGATTGCCGGAACCGACAAGGCCGGGGAATTCTATCGTCAATTTCATTACGGTCTGTTCGCTTACATTTCCAATCGCATACCGGAAATTTCTGATGAACTCTACCGGGTTGACGACGCCATGATGGCAGGCTTCGGTTGGGAAACCGGACCCTTTGAAGGATGGGATGTTTTTGGCGTTGAAACCATCATTCCTAAAATTGAAGCTGCAGGTTACAGCGTTGCACCCTGGGTGAAGGAAATGCTGGCCGCGGGCAACAAGACTTTCTATAAGGTGGAGAATGGTCAGAAGCTGGCTTATTCGCCCGTTCAAAAGACATACATCCCCACCGGGACGACGCAGGAAGACGGTGAGTCGGCATACATCGTGATGAAAAATTTTGAAAATCAAACAGTTTGGAAGAACAGTGCCTGCAGAACTTATCATCTGGGAGATGATGTGCTGGGCTTGGAATGGTATACCAAGATCGGCAGCATTGGCGGTGAGGTGCTGGAGGGGATACAAAAATCCATCGCGCTTGCAGAAGAAAAATACAAAGGAGTCGTTATAGCAAATGAAGGCTCAAATTTCAGTGCGGGTGCAAATGTAGGCATGATCTTCATGCTGGCCATTGAACAGGAATACGACGAATTGAACATGGCCGTACGCATGTTTCAAAATACGATGATGCGTGCCCGTTACTCATCCGTTCCCGTGGTGGTAGCACCCCACGCGCTCACGCTTGGGGGCGCCTGTGAATTGAGCCTGCACAGCGACAAAGTTTGTCCTGCTGCGGAAACCTATATCGGACTGGTGGAATTAGGGGTGGGCCTGATTCCCGGCGGTGGTGGCACAAAGGAATTCGCGTTACGGGCTGCAGATGAAATGCATGAAGACGAACCGGAGACCATCACGCTGAAGAACAGGTTTCTCACGATCGCAACGGCAAAGGTGGCAACCTCAGCCTTTGAAGGTTTTGATATGGGTATCCTGAGAAAGGGTCACGATGAAGTGGTGATCAATCCATCCAGACGGATCGCCGAAGGCAAAAAAAGTGTGCTTGAAATTTATGACAGTGGGTACCAGGTGCCCGTGCAGCGTTCAGATGTAAAAGTGTTAGGTCGGTCTGCTTTGGGCGCGCTCTATGCGGGCATTAATGGCATGTGGAGGGCAAACTACGCAACGGATCATGACGTGGTGGTTGCAAAGAAGCTGGCTTATGTAATGTGTGGGGGTGATTTGAGCGAGCCTGGTTTGGTCACCGAGCAATACTTGCTCGACCTTGAGCGCGAAGCTTTCGTAAGCCTTTGCGGAGAAAAGAAGACGCTGGAAAGAATTCAGAGTGTGATAAAGGGGGGTAAGCCTGTAAGAAATTGATTCAGGATTCAAGATTCAGGATTCAGGATTCAGAACTTGAATCTTGAATCCTGAATCTTGAATCTATAAAAGAAATTCAATCCTGAAAAATAAAATATGAGAAAAATTCCGTTCCTCCTGCTATGCCTCGTCATTGCAACGAGCAACTTTGCCCAACAGCAACTCACCATCGATGACGCTGTGGTGAAGCATAAGACCAGCCTGGCTCCCGAAAACCTGAAACAACTACAATTTATTTACGGTACGGGCGATTATGCTTACCTGAAAAATTCAAATGGCCAGGACGTTTGGATGAAAGGGTCCTTCTCTGGCGCCGAGTCAGAACTCATGACGCTGGCACAAATCAATGACATCCTAAAAAATAATGGATTGGATGAAGCCACCACCATGCCTTCCATTCAATTTAATCATGGCGTGGACTGGATCGTGGATGTAAAGGGTACACGCATCTTCCTGGATCCGCAAACGAAAAGGACATTCGTATCTGTTCCCGCAGCCATTGCTGACAAAAAACCGATTGAAATGAGCAAGTCGGGTTTTGTGGCGTATATAGACGACAACAATTTATTTGTGTTGAAGGCCGGCATGACCAAGCAGGTGACCAGCGATGGCAACAAAGACATTGTTTACGGTGCGGCTGTGCATAGAAGTGAGTTTGGAATTACCAAAGGTTTATTCTGGAGCAACAATGGACATAAGCTGGCTTTTTACCGGATGGATCAGTCCATGGTAACAGATTACCCCATTATTGACTGGACAACGAAGCCCGCCAAAAATGTGAACATTAAATACCCGATGGCAGGTGATAAAAGCCACGAGGTAACGGTGGGCGTGTTTGACGCCGACAACAGCCAGATGGTCTATCTCAACACCGGAGAACCCAAAGACCAGTACCTCACCAATATCGCCTGGAGCCCCGATGATCGCTATGTTTTTGTAGCCATCGTCAATCGCGAGCAAAATAAAATGAAGTTGAATCAATACAATGCCGCAACCGGTGCATTTGTAAAAACGCTTTTCGAGGAAGCGGATGAAAAATACGTTGAACCGCTCGTGCCCATGCTTTTCGTAAAAGCCAATCCATCTCAATTCGTTTGGCAAAGCAAACGCGACGGATGGAACCATCTTTATCTATATGACACCAGCGGCAAAATGATCAGGCAACTGACCACAGGTAATTGGGAAGTGACAGAAGTGAAAGGCATTGACAGTAAGGGCAACAATGTTTTCTACCTTTCAACAGCAGTTTCTCCCATCAGCAAAAATCTCTACAGCGTCAATCTGAAGTCGGGCAGTCCCACCCGCCTCACGCAAAACGATGGCGTCCACAAGGCACAGGTGAACAGCGACGGCACTTATTTTATTGACGAGTTTTCCAGTCCAACGGAGCCGCATGCCATTTCTGTTTCGCCCACCGGCGGTGGAACACCGAAGCCTAAATCAATCCTGCAGGCGCCGGATCCCCTGAAGGGATTCAACCTCGGCAATATGACAATCGCATCATTCAATACGCCCAATGGAGATCTCTATTATCGGTTATACAAGCCCGTTAATTTCGATGCTTCCAAAAAGTATCCGGTGGTGGTATACTGGTACGGTGGAGCACACGTGCAACTGGTGACCAATGCCTATAATGGGGGCAGCGCCGACTATTGGTTCCAGTGGCTGGCGGAGAGAGGAGTTGTGGTGTTCACCATGGATACCCGGGGAAGTGAAAACCGGGGACGCCAGTTTGAGCAATCCATCTTCAGGGTTGCCGGTGAAAAGCAAATGGAAGACCTGATGTCAGGCATTGATTGGCTGAAAAAACTTTCTTACGTGGATGGAGAACGGATGGCGCTCTTTGGCTGGAGTTACGGTGGTTTTATGACGCTTGATTTTATGGAAACGCATCCAGGAATCTTTAAAGTTGCAGTAGCCGGCGGACCAGTAACAAACTGGAAATACTATGAAATCATGTACGGTGAAAGATATATGGACACACCCAAGGAAAATCCTGATGGATATGCAGCGACAGATTTGACAAAAAGAGTTGACCAGTTGAAAGGGAAAATCCTGGTCATACACGGCTTGCAGGATCCCGTGGTGGTGCAGCAACACTCCGTAAATTTTGTGAGGGCTTGCATCGACAAGGGCATCCAGGTTGACTACATGATTTATCCGGGCCACGAGCATAATGTGATGGGCAAGGACAGGGCACATCTTTACCAGAAAATTTCAGATTATATCTTCCAAAATCTCGACATCAAAAATTGAGTTATGGGTGAAGTGGAGCTGGATCCTGCGGAGAAAATAATTCATGTCTATTCTGTATTCATTTTTTATGGGGATGCGTCGAATCCGGAATTGTGCACACGGGTGGCAAAGGATATTGAAGAAGCCTGGAACGCACCGGCCGGAACTATTCAATTCAAACGCGAGACCTGGCGCGTACAATTTCATGCTGAAGGCATGCACGATGTCCAATTACGGCAGGATGCAGTGTGGTACAATTCAAATCCAAGGCTTAATTTTTTCAGGATAGAAGATTTCGCCGACGGCAACATCTCTTTTGTTGACGGAATTGGCAGTAATTCCGGCTATTTCAAGGCCGATAACCTGCTGCCACAGTCAACCACTGCTGCTCACGAATACGGCCACACGATCGGGTTGGTTCATCCCATCAATCTCGACATCAGGGGGATGGGACAACCGGGCATCATGTATCCAAGGGGAACCATCTGCGACCCCGATTATCAGTACGATCCCTGGGCAAAGCCGCTTGCTCCGGGCGGCACTTTGAACCCCGCGAAGAGAAAGGTTTTGTTAACGGACATTGAAGACCTTGGATTAGAAAAATTGAGATATCAGCAAAACCGGGCAGTGCTGGGAGAGTTTACAAATATGTATCATGCGAAACAGGAAAAATGAATGTCATATTATGGATTATTCCATCATATTACATCATTTTGATGAACGGATGGCTGATGAGGCAACTTTTTGGATTTAAACGGCGTCAAATGTTTACCAGTCATCCAATTGACACATTCTATGTTGGAGAGTTTTTCTTTTCATCTTAACTTGAGCACTCTTAAAAAATCCCGGATTATGAAATCTTTTGCATTTACGGGCCTGCTGTTGTTGATCGTTATTGCCGCCGCCGCGCAGCCCAGGTTACCCAAAGATTACTATTGGAAAAAATTAGATAACGGGTTGGAGGTCGTCGTGATCGAAAA
>Ga0157376_10000405_pt1 | contig 28080 bp, 20 predicted proteins | sample M45metaG_FD_121801 | JGI IMG/M metagenome (GOLD analysis project Ga0157376, IMG submission 121801) | Miscanthus rhizosphere microbial communities from Kellogg Biological Station, Michigan, USA - M4-5 metaG | ecosystem: Host-associated > Plants > Roots > Rhizosphere > Soil | place: USA: Michigan...
GAACGCCAAGACCCAGCGCCCCGGCGTCTGCAACGCGATCGAGACCGTCATCCTGCACGCCGATATCGCCGAGGAATTCTTCGCCACCACCGGCCAGGCCCTGCTCGAAAAGGGCGTCCAGCTCCGCTGTGACGAACGCGCCTACGCCCAACTCTCCACCTTCCATCACCAGCTCATCCTCCGCGCCACCGAGGCCGACTGGCGCACGGAATTCCTCGACCTCATCCTCGCGGTAAAAATCGCCGACACCACCGAGGAAGCGATCACGCACATTGATGAAAACGGCTCGCACCACAGCGACGGCATCATCACCCGCAACGCCGCGACCGCCGAGCAGTTCCTCAACGAAGTGGACTCCGCCACCGTGTATTGGAACGCCTCCACCCGCTTCACCGACGGCGGCGAATTTGGCTTCGGCGCCGAGATCGGCATCAGCACCGACCGCCTCCACGCCCGCGGCCCCATGGCCTTGGAGGAACTAACCACTTACAAATACCAGATCCGCGGCACAGGGCAGATCCGTGAGTGAGTAAAAAGGTAGTCGAACGCCGCATGTGTAGGCTTGATTTCGGCTCCCAACCTTTCTAGCAGCTTGCTCTTTAGCGCACATGCAGACTATGACTAAAGCAAATGAGAATTCGACGCCTTTCGCTCAAAAACTGGATGAATTACCAGAAGTTGGACACGGAGGCACTTGCTGATCGAGTTTTCATCATAGGTCCCAACGCTAGCGGCAAATCCAACCTTCTTGATGCATTGCGATTCCTTCGGGATGTGGCGTTACCAGCAGGAAAGAAACCTTCGGGTGGAGGTTTGCAAAAGGCGGTCAATGATAGAGAAGGCCTCTCGAAAATCCGGTGCTTAAATGCGAAAAACGACACAGAGGTCTCTATTGAGGTGGAATTAGAAGATGATGGGGGAGTTATCTGGCATTATGAGCTTGGATTTAAGGGTGAGGGGAAAGCCAATAACCGAATTAAGGTTACGAAGGAAATCGTTTCGAAGTCGGATGACCCTAAGCCTGTTCTAGCACGCCCAGACAAAGAGGATTTGCTCGATTCAGAAAGGTTAACGCAGACTCACCTTGAATTGACCACTGCGAATGTTCTTTTTCGCCAACTCGCTCATTTTTTTAGCGAAACAACATATCTTCATCTCGTACCTCAACTACTTAAATACGCTAATGCAATTGGCGGAAGCGTTGTGGAGCAAGATCCTTTCGGACAAGGCTTTCTGCATAGAGTGGCGGCTGCCGGTGACAAGACTAGAAATTCACGCTTAAACAGAATTCAAAAGGCGCTTGATGCTGTTGTCCCCTACTTCAAAGAATTACGTTTCGTGAAAGACCAAGTAAGTGGGCATCCTCACATTGAGGCGAACTTTACACATTGGCGCCCAAAAGGTGCATGGCAAAGGGAAAGCCAATTTTCAGACGGTACGTTAAGGTTAATTGGACTTCTATGGTCTTTGATGGAGGGGAATTCACTTTTGCTCATCGAAGAACCAGAGCTTTCCTTGAATGAAGAAATTGTCAGGCACTTGCCTAAACTTATTTTACAGATTCAACGAAAATCAAAAAGCACACGACAAGTCTTTATCACCACACATAGCGAAGCACTCCTTTCTGACAGATCCATCCCGCCTGAAGAGGTAATTCGCCTTATGCCTGAAGCAAAGGGAACTCGAATTCATCCAATGGAACCAGAAGAAAAGATCATGATTAGTAGTGGTCTGCCGGTTGGTGAAGTGCTGCTGAAAGCCACCGCTCCAAAAGAGGTTGGACAGCTTGAACTGAGTCTTCAGTGATGTTGTCATCCGTCTATTTGGCTGCAGAGGATTCGCCAGGGCTTGCTGTTGGCCGGAAGCTCATTACTGAGGCCCATCCGTTAACCGTTTACCGCGAAGAAAATGCACGCGGGTATGGAAAATTGAAGGCAAAGGCGAGAAATTACCATCAGATGGGAGTTCGTATGCCCGTTCTAATGCTGACAGATTTGGATGAAAATGAATGTCCATCCGAGATCATTAAAGAATGGATTGGAGATGCACCTAGTGTGGGATTTCTTTTTCGAGTATGCGTTCGTGAGATAGAGGCATGGCTTATCGCTGACAGAGAACGTCTCGCTGAATATTTTGGAATATCTCCTGCCAAAATTTCTAGTTCCCCGGAAAGCTTGGATGACCCTAAGGCTGAATTGATCAGACTCTCACAACTTTCGAGACAGCGAGCAATCCGTGCCGCATTTATGCCACACCAATCCGCACCGATCGGTCCTGGATATAATGAGTACTTAGAGAGGTTCATTATCAATGACTGGAGACCAGATGTTGCAACTAGTTTTGCCCCGAGCCTCGCGAAGGCACGACTTCGGATTCGGGAACTGGCTGCAATAATCGAGTGAACTTTTACTAATGCCTCGGCACCAACCCCACCGAATGATGGAAATTCTCCGGCTTTGTGTTTTGCGGTTTCGGCGGTGAAACCAAAATCGGCAGGAGCGTGGAGACGGCCATGATGCCCGCGATGACGTGCAGCGCGCCGACGAAGGAGCCCTGGGTTTCGCGCAGGTGGGCGATGAGCAGGGGGCCGAAGGCGCTGGCGAAGCCCCAGGCGGTGAGCATGAGGCCGTAGATGGGGCCAACATTCTTCGGGCCGAAGTAGTCGGCGGCAAACGCGGGCATGGAACCGAAGCCGCCACCATAGCACATGAGGATGACAAACGCGGTGGCGGTCATGAGCGGGATCGCGGCGATGCGGGGCAGGAACCAAAAGAGCGCGATTTGCAGGAGGAACATCACGAGGAAGGTGAGGCGGCGGGTGATGAGATCGGAAATCCAGGCCCAAAAGACGCGGCCGACGGCGTTGCCGATGCTCACGATGCCGACCATGCTGGCGGCGACGAGCGCGGTCGCGCCGGTGAGTTCCTGGAAAAGCGGGGATTCCTGCGAGATGACCGAGATGCCGGCCGAGGTGTTGAGGAAGAGCAGCAGCCAGAGCGCCCACCATTGCCAGGTGCCGAGCGCTTCACCGAGCGTGAAATCGCGTCCGGCGCGCTGGGCCGATTGGGTGGCGGAAGGGCTCCAGCCCGGCGGTTGCCAGCCCTCGGGCGGATTTTGCAGGAAGAAGCCCGAGATCATCGTGATCACGAAATAGGCGACCCCGAGAACCGCAAACGTTTCCAGCACGCCGACGCTTTGAATCAACCGCGTCGCGACCGGAGCGGTGACCAGCGCGCCCGCGCCAAAGCCGCCGACGGCGATGCCGGTGATCAGTCCGCGTCGGTCGGGAAACCAGCGCACGAGCGCCGCGACCGGCACGATGTAGCCAAAGCCGAGCCCGATGCCGCCGATCACGCCATAGGTGAGATAGAGCCACCACAATTCATGGGTGAAACTGGCGAGAAACACCCCGAGCCCATACAGTGCGCCGCCCGTCAGCGCCACCTTGCGCGGCGTGCTGCGGCTCAGCCACAGCCCGCCAAAAAACGCCGCCACGCCGAGCACGAAGATCGAGATGGTGAAAGTGAACGTAATTTCGGAATTGCTCCAGCCGAACTGTTTCGCGAGCGGAATGCGGAAGACACTCCAGGCATAGACGGCGCCCAGTGCCATCTGAAAGAAAACCCCGGCCAGGGCGATGAGCCAGCGGTTGGCCGCGCCGCTGCATTGAGGACGAGCAAGCGTTTTCATAGGGGATGGTGCGTGGATGAACCTCGGCACCAAATACGATTCGCTGCCCGGCGGCTTTCTGGTTGCGTCACCGGGAAGAAGGCAGGCCATCCGAAATACGCGGAAAATGCGAAAAAAGGGGAATTTCCCCACCAAGGCACCAAAGGGGAGAAGATTTTTAACCGCAGATGGCGCGGATGGGCACGGATGAAGAAGGCATGACGAGCGCGGGAGAGCGAGGCCGAGTCGGCAGAGTTTTTAGACAGGATGAACAAGATGAACCGGATGCCGTATAGCGGTTTCTTTTTTCGTATTTTCCGCATATTTCGCATGGCCCTCTCCCCGAATGGCTCCGAGGATAGATTATCCATCCGGCTCAAAAAGAGAGATGGTCCACAGATTGACACAGATTCTCACAGATTATGCAGAGGAGTTTCTGTGGGCAGATCGCCATTCGGGTATCGGCACCCCAAATGCTGCTTTTTCCAATCCGTGTAAATCTGTGTCAATCTGTGGATAAACTTTCCCCTCAATCTGCGTAATCTGCGTAAATCTGCGGACAAAACTCAGCGTCCCCCTCCGCGCACTCCATGGTTAATTTCGCTGCCTCCTCGACAGACCCCCGGTCATCTGTTTACGCTCCTGTTCCATGAGAAAGAAGCTGGTCTCCTTCGTGGTCGTGGCAGGATTTGGGATGGCGCTCGCCGGCATGGTGGGGTGCGGACATAAAACCTCGTCCACCGCTCCCTCCGCTGCATTGCAAAAACTCCAGGCCAACAGCGGCTTTGCCGCCCAGGTGCCGGGCGATGTCGAAGGACTCGTTTCCCTCTACGGAAGCGGCGGCCTTTTCCACGACCTCCAGGGCACCAAGCTCTGGGCGGAAGTGATGAACATCCCCGCCGTCCAGGTTGGACTGGCAAAAACCCCGTTCGTACCCAAGACGGGCGACGCCCGCTACAACCAGGAGTTTAATCAGGCCCGCGACGTGACCGGCGCGCTGCTGGGCGATGAATGCTTCCTCGTTCTCTCGCCGGGCGCGGCGGATCAGGTCAACACCCTCCAGCAGCTCCAGCAAGACCTGCAATCGCTGCTGATGATGAACATGCCAGGGCAGCACGGCTCGCCGGCGATGATGGCGGGCTACGCCCACGCGGTAGCCCCGCATGCCATCCCGCTGCTGCAAAAGGCGGTCGTCCCCTCGATGTGGATGGGCTTCAAGGCGGCCTCGCAAAAGGCGTCCATCGAACAGGGGATCGCCTGGATGATCGCCAACAAGCCGCCCGCGATCAAGACGCAGGACTTTCAACTGGCGGGAAAATATCCGTTCCACCTTTTCACCTTCACCGTGCGCGACGGGCTGGATGCCGCGAAGCAGGCAACGCTGAAGGAGCAGATCAATAGCATGCTCGATCCCGGCCCGCAGGCCGACGCGGCGCTGGAAGCCGTGCTCTCCCGGCACGTCGAGGCCGCGATTGGCTGGGTGGGGGACTACCTGCTCGTCTCGCTCGGCGCGGGCCACGATCACTTGAAGCTGATCGATGCCCCTGCCGATTCCGTGCTCGCGAGAAGCGAGCTCGCGCCGCTGGCGGACTTGCAGCACCCCGGCTTTCACACCCTGACCTATAGCAGCGAGCCGTTCCTAAAGACCTTGATCGAGAGCCAGTGGGATCTGGCCCCGATTCTGGAACATCTCAAAGACCGGCTGAGCAGCCTGAAGCCCGGTGCGCTGCCGCCGGAGGACTCGACGCGCATCGATGCGGAGATCCAGCAATTTTCCCAAAAACTCCGCACCCTCGGCCCGCAAAAGATCACCGCCTCGGTCGGCACGGGCTGGTGGGATCACGGCCTGCACGAGGAAACCTTTGGCGGCGCGGAATACAATGCCCTGGAGATGGGCGGCCCGCTGAACTTTGCGTCGGTGCCCGATGCCCGCACCTTCCTTTGGTCCAACAAGCGGGTCGATGCCGCCTACGTGGCGCGAATGATTGATTTGCTGGACTATTCCTTCCCGGTCGCGTGGAGCGAACTGCACCGCTTTGTGATCGACCGCCTGCCGCCGGAGCGAAAGCAGCCCTTCGCGTTCGTGGAACAGCTCGCCGTGCCCAAGCTGCAGGAGCTCTACCGCATCACCAAGGAGGAGTTCCTGCCCGCGCAGGGCGATGAGGCGGCCCTCGCGCTCGATTTCGACGGCGCGGTGCCAGTGCTGCCGATGATTCCCGGGCCGGTCGCGACCAGTCTCAAGCTCCCGCGCGTGGCCTTCCTGCGCGAGGTGAAGGACCGGGCGGAACTGCAAAAAAGCGCCACGTCCTACGGCAACTGGTTGAAGGACGTGATCGCCCTGCTCCCGCCCAATATGCAGGCGGTCAGCGGGCTCATGCAGGTGGCGTCGAAGAGCGAAAACGGCGTCGATTACTCCATCGTCACGCTGCCGATGAACCTGGGCGATCTCGCGCCGCAAGTGGCGGTGACGCCCAAGTGGTGGGTGCTCACCACCTCGGCCTCTCAGGCCAGTGAGATCGCCGCCAAGCTCGCGCAGTCCACCCCGGGAACGGCGGCCGGTTTTGTCCTCCACCTTTCGCTGCCGGTGGCCTGCGATTACGCCCAGCGCTGGGCCAATGTGATGATCCAATACCCGGCCTACTTCGCGCAGGCCAAGGGACTCACCCCGCAACAGGTGACCCAAAATGCCCAGGCCCTTCAAACCGCGATCCGCTACGCCCGCATCATCGGCCCGCTCGACATCAAATACGACACCCAGGCCGGCCTCCCGCACCTAAGCAGCCAGATCCAGTTCCAGGACCTGCCTTAGCAGGAGGGAGTTTTATCCACAGATTATGCCTTTCGTTAGAGAGGGATAATTGAGGCATTATCTCGCTTGCGGCTCGGTTTACGCAGATGGCGCAGCTTATTTTAAAAGCAAAAATCTTTCCCTCGTGCCCTGCTCGGTGTGACACGCGCTTGTCAGCGACACTTTGTGTCGTAGGGGCAGGGGAGATAGTGTTTATCCACCGGTTTCACAGATGAACCTGGCAATATTTGTCCGTCCAATCTGCGTAAATCTGCGAAATCTGCGGATAAACAAAGCTCCCTACTTCTTCGGCTCGTAAACGGGATGGTCGAGCCAGATCGGATCGGCGACGCCCTGGCGGTAGGCTTCCAGCGCTTCCGGTGAGGAATTTACGTGGAGGTTGCTGTAATAGCCGGTTTCATCCTGCCAGCGTTCATTCCAGTAGATGGCGGCCTTGACGTTCGGCATCGTCTTCATCACTTGATACGCCTCGGTCAGAAAGGCCGCTTTGTTGCCGCCGCTCAGGGGATTCGCAATATCGTTCACCCCGAGAGTGACCGGCAGCTGCGCCGCGAGTTCCCAGAAGAAGATGGAGTTGTTGATCCAGCGGGGCGGATATTCCTGCACCGGAAATTCGCCACAGCCCCACTCGCAGAGCATCACCGGCTTGCTCGGATCCATCTCGCACAGGCGCTCGTACGGGCCCTCGTATTTCTTCCCTTTCACCGTGTAGCTCCACGAGAGCAGCGGCTTGAAGGGCGTCCAGTTATCCTCGATGAACTGCTGCCCGTAAACGCTGAAGCCGATCCAGTCGATGTATTTGGAACCCGGGTAGTATTGGGTGAAATCATTCCACGGCTCATACGGGTAGGAGGTATTCATGGCGTGGAAGACCCAGAGGATGTTGGTCGCGCCATCCTTCCGGCAGCGGTCCACCACGTAGCGATAGGCTTTCTTGAACGTCTCCGGCCCCTGATATTGCACGGGATTGGTGCCGGGAATCGGCGTGCCGCCGCCATACCAGAAGCCCGACCAAGGGAACCACGTGCCGTTCATTTCGTTGCAAAACGAAACGAAGAACGGCTGCCCAAATTGCTTCGCCCCGGCGGCCCACCGATCGATGTAGGCGTCGCATTTCCCGGCGAGGATGTTGGTGAGGCTGAACTGATCGGGCCCGGTGGGAATGCCCTCGGTTGGATCGTAGGGATCGGGCTGCTCGTGATAAGGCTTGTCCCACGGCGACCAGAAAATCAGCGGCACCGAGCCATGCAGATGAATCAACTCCAGATTGGCGGCCGGGAAGGTCTGCTGCCCCCAGTAACTCGAGGAGGCAACGATGGCCTGCTTCTTGCCGACGAGCTTTTCAAAGCCCTCAATTTTTTCGATCGAGACTTCGTCCTCGGTATCGCCAAATTCAATATAAGCGCCGGTATATTTGCCATCGGCGGGCACGGCCAGTTGCACCGGGCCGGTGTATTTCGGCGCTTCCGGTGCCGATTTCTCGCAGGCACCCAAAGCGAGCGCCAGCAACGCAGCCGACATGCGGGTGAGGGATCGCCGGCTCATGAGCGCACCTCCACGGAAGCGGTGCGCTCGATCTTGCCCCAGCCGACCCACGCGCCCTTGAGCGCCTTCAAGATGGAGCGCCAGATCACCCAGCTCAGCAGCGGGCGGTAGATGAGGCGCATGGGAACGATCAGCCAGGCGCGGCGCAGCCGTTCGCCATCGAGCAGGCAGGCGGTGAAGGCGAGAATCAAGTCCATGACGAGGAAGCCGACGGCGTAAACCCAGAGCGCGCCACCGTGTGCGGTGAGTGAAAGAATGAGCACGCCATCGATCACCGGCGAAAGACCGACGAGCAAAATCTGGAAAATCCAGATGCTTGGCAGGCTGAACCAGCCCAGCGCGCCGTAACGCGGGTTAAACAACAGGTCGCGATGTTTCCACAGGCATTGCAACGTGCCAAAGGCCCAGCGGAACCGCTGTTTCGCGAGCGTTTGCACGCTCTCCGGGGCTTCCGTCCAAGCGATGGCGCGGGGCGCATAGGCCACACGCCAGCCGAGTTCGTGCAGCGAGAGGGTGAGGTCGGTATCCTCGGCCAGCGTGTCCTCGCTGAAGCCGCCCGCTTCGAGGATCGCCTGCTTGCGCAGCGCGCTGACCGCGCCGGGCACTACCGTGATGCAATTCCACTCCACATACGCGCGGCGATCCAGATTGAAGCCGCAGATGTATTCCAGCGACTGGCAGCGGGCGATGAACGTGCGCAGATTGCCCACCCGCGCATGCCCCGAGACGGCGCCCACGCGTTCGTCGCGAAACGGCTCTGCCAGCGCGCGCAGGGTCTGCTTTTCAAACATCGTATCGGCATCCAAAAAAACGAGCAGTTCGTGGCTGGCGTGGGTGAGGCCGTTGGAGAGAGCGCGCGATTTGCCCGCATTGGCCTGCTCCACCAGGAGCAGCCTCGGCTCCATGGCCGCGATGGCGCGCACGATCTCGCAGGTCCGGTCGGTGGAACCGTCATCCACCACGATCACCTGGAGCGTCCCTTGATAGTCGGTTTCAAACACCGAATGCAGCGTCTTCTCGATCACCTTTTCCTCATTGAATGCCGCAATGATCACCGTGAGCGGTTCCTTGACGTCGCTGGCCGCAATCACCGGGGCGCGTCGGTTTCGCCAGTAATTACCCGTCGCCAGCACCACGACCATGAGCGTCCGCAGCAGCACGAGGATCGTGATCGCGATCATGAAGGCCCAGGCAAACCGCTCCACGTTGCGCCAGATGCGGAAGCCGATGGCAGCCGTCACCAGCGTCCACGAATCGCCATGGGGATTCACCGGTGGCATAAGCTGGTCGCGCGGAATGTGCAGCAATTCACTGAGCGGCACAATCCGGTCGCCGCGGGTCCGCAGCCATTGGATGATCTGCGGCAGCGCCTCCACGGTCTGCTCGCGGTCACCCCCCGCATCGTGCAGGAGGATGATGTTGCCTTCGTCGCGCTGCTCTTTTACACGCTCCACGATCTCGTCCGTGCCCGGGCGCGCCCAGTCTTCGGGATCGATATTTTCCATCACGATCAGGTAGCCCAGATCATCCTGCACCAGCTTCAGCGGGCGCAGTTCATCGAGATTGGCCGGCCGTGAATCCGCATTATAGGGCGGACGGCAAAGCGTGGTGGAGCGCCCGGTGAGGCTTTCCAGCAACCGCTGGGTGGCGTTGAATTCCAGCCGGGTTTCCTCCGTCGGAATCGCCCCGATATTCGCATGCGTGTAGGTGTGATTGCCGATGATGTGCCCCTCGTCGAAGACCTGCTTCACCAGCCCCGGGTATTGCTCGGCCTGCTGGCCCACCATGAAGAAGGTGCCCTTGATGTTATTGTCCGCGAGGATTTTGAGAATCTTCGGCGTCCAGGTGGGATCGGGGCCGTCGTCGAAGGTAATGGAAACCTCGTGCGGATCGCCCGCGCCTTCGTGGTAAATTACCGGGTAGGAGGGGAAATCGTTGTAAACCTCGGTAAAATTCCCCTTGGCGTCCTGGCTGACCTGCCGCTGGCCGTCTTCCTCGTGGTCGTCCACCGTGATCACTTCGCCGCGGCCCACGTTGCTGATCAGGTCTCCGCTATGCAGGGTGTCAAGTGAGGAGACGGTCGCCGCAGTGGTGTGATCGACCGGCAGGTCGATCACGTTCCAGATGGCCGGATCTTCACTGCCCAGGCGATAAACCGCGAGCCCACCCATGCCGGCTTCCCGCACCGATTTGAGCTGGTTTAAAAACGTCACCGCATCCAGAAACCCTACGGTGTGGTCGCCGTCCGGGTCTGCATAGGAATACTGCGGGTTGTAATCGGGAGCCATGCTTTCCACCTTGTCCACGCCGGCGTTGTCGGCCCGGCTCATCGCGTCGGCAAAACTGATCGTTTCCGCCGTCTTGGAATGGGTGCTCCAGTCGTAACCATAGGCTCCCATCGCGATCACCCATTGTTTTGGATCCCCATAACCGTTCATCGTATCCAGCCAGCCGTCGAACCAGTCCTGCGAGGCGAGGGGACCCGGGGCATCGTCCTCGGAATTTTCGTCGAAGAGCTGCGCGACGAAACGATCCACGCTGTCGGACAGCGTATCCAGGTCGTACGGCTTCATGTCCTCGCCGGTCGGCACCGTCAGCCAGAGTTCCAGATGGTTCTGGTGCAGGGTGGTGGACATCTCTTGCAGCATCCGGGTCATTTGCGGCTGGTAGGTCGGGTCCACCGCCTCCCAGTCCACCAGCACGCCGGCCGCTTTTACCTCACGCAGTTTCTCCAGCAAATCCGCGATAAAATGCTGCCGTCGCTCCTCCGGCCCGAGCAAAAGGCCCTCGACCGCTTCCGGCTGCCATTGGTCACTCACCAGGTTGCTCAGCAGCGGCATCAACGCGATGCCTTTTTCCTGGACGAAATGTTCGAGCTGGTCGTCCCCGGTCAGTTCCAGCGTGCCCTCTCCATCGGTCACTGCAAGCCACTCGGGCGCAATGTGGGTAATCTGGGCCGCATGCTTCTGCAGGGACGCGAAACTCTGCGGGTCCCAGTCCACATAATAAGCGAGGCGAACCTCCTGCAGAGCACTGTCCTTGTGACGCCGGGGTGGGGTATTGGGACGTTTGTAGTTGGTCCAGTTCGTCTTGGCCGCGGCCGTCGGGGCGGCAACGGGCTGTTTCGCGGCCAGCGCTTTGAGCTGGCCTTTCAGCTTTCGCACCGAGCCAGGCAGCGCCAGTTCCGGTTTCACGAGCAGGGCTTCGATGAACATGACCACCGCCAGAAAGACGATGATTGCCGATCCAAAGAGAATGCGTCGGAACCGGGGCCAGCGCCGGCCGTGCGGATCTTGAAAGACAAATGGTTTCTGCGATTGCGGTGCCATGAAAAACTAGCGGCTAAACCGGAAAAACCCGTTCGCCGTTGCCTCCGTCCGTTCCTTGATTTCAGCCACCGTCTGCCCTCGGGTCTTGGCCACGGCCTCCGCCACCAGCGCTACATGCGCGGGCTCGCAGCGCTTGCCCCGATGCGGCACCGGGGCCAGATAGGGGCAGTCGGTTTCCACCAGGTAACGATCCTCGGGAATTGCTGCCACCGTCTCGCGCACCACCGCCGCATTCTTGAAAGTCACCAGCCCGGTGAAGGAAACCAGGTGCCCCATCTCCATAAGCTCCCGCGCCCGCCCGGGCGCTTCGCCAAAGCAATGGAAGACCGCCCGCAGATTCCCGGTAAAAGGCCGCAGCACCTCCAGCGTATCCTCCCATGCTTCGCGTTGATGAATGACCACGTTCAATCCCAGTTCGACAGCCAGCTCGAGCTGTTGCTCAAAAATCGCTTTCTGTGCGGATTTGCAGGCGCCGTCCTTGATCGCCGCCTCCACCTCCAGCGGATCATTCAATGGCATTTCCGCCACCCAGCCAGGGGTGGGCTTTAAAAGCGTTCGACTGGGCAGATAGTGGTAATCCAGCCCCGTCTCCCCGATTGCCACCACGCGGGGATGGCGGGCCAGTTCACGAAGCTGCTCCATGGCGTCTTCCGGGGCCTCCATCGCCTCGTTGGGATGAATTCCCGCCACCGCGTAAACCTGCGGATACTTTCCCGCCAGGGCGATGGCGTCGCGACTTCCCGCCACCGAGGTGCCGATCGTGATCAGGCGCGTGACTCCCGCCGCCGCCGCCCGCGCCAGCACGGCCTCCAGGTCTTCGGAAAAGCCCGAATCGTCAAGATGCGTATGGGTATCGGTAAGCATGTGCGGTGGTTGCTGGATTCATCCCCAGCCGGTTGGGCGGGATGGGACTTTTCCATAAGACAGTGAAGTTGCAACGCGTGGCAAGAAATTCGCAACTCCCGGGCTAAAACCGGCCGCGATTACTTCGATGATTGATGGATTGAAGGGTTAGGGCATAATCTCATACACAACTGGCAATGCCCACGTTCACAGATTTACTCGACTGGTGTGTCCCCGTGTGGATGCGGAGGAGCCCGGAAGACCTGCGTCGCGCAAGGTTGATCGCAGGTTTCAGCGTTCTCGGCGGCTTTTTCGGAGCGGCGTATAGTGCTTTCTACTATCTGATCGGCCACCATTGGGGAGCGCTGGTCGTGATTATCTGCACTGCGATCATGGTTTCCAACGCCTTTCTCCTGCGACGTTGGGGCAGGCTTCAGTGGTCCGCCAATATCCATGCCCTCACGCTCGCGCTCGGCTTCCTCGCCCTCACCGCCATCGAGGGCGGCGCTCGTGGTCATGCACTGGCCTGGCTCGCCAGTGTTTCGCTCTGCGCGCTTTTGCTCCTCGACGAACATGCTGCCCTCGCGTGGTGCATTTTCTGTTTTGGAGGCGTCCTTGCCTTCGTGGTGCTGGAGTTGCAAGGCATCGTTTTTCCTGCCCTCTATCCCAAGCAATGGTCGTCCCTCATCACGGCGGTCGGCTATCTTTCCCTCACCTTGTTCATGGGCCTGGTGGGCGTCATCTTCGAGCGCAGCCGCAAAAAAGCCTTCAACCAGTTGCAAGCCACCCTGGCCGAACTCTCCGCCGCCAATGAACGTCTCCATGCTCTCAACCAGGAAAAATCCGACCTCCTCGGGATCGTCGCCCATGATCTTCGCAACCCATTGAATGCCGTCCAGGGCTTCGCGGAATTCATCGTCAACCATCGCGAGAGCAACGTCGGGCAGGTGAGCAATGACGCGAAGCAGATCATCCGCGCGGCGGGAAAGATGAATCACCTCATCAACGATCTGCTGGACCTCAACGCCATCGAAGAGGGAAAGATGAAGCTCAAGATGGAGGAGGTGGAACTCCATTCCGCGGTGGCCTCCACCCTGCAAATCCACCAAATGGCTGCCGATGCCAAAGGAATCACCCTTGAGCTGGAGCCTGCCTCCAGTCCCGTCAACGTCCAGGCGGACTCCCGCGCCTTCGTGCAGATCGTGGACAACCTGCTCACCAACGCCCTGAAGTTTTCGCCCAAGAATTCGCAAGTCAAAATCAGTGTCACCCAGGCTCGCGGCTTCGCCATGGTGCGGGTCCGCGATCAAGGCCCCGGCCTGCGCCCCGAGGATCACGCCCGGCTTTTCCAGAAATTTGCGAAGCTTAGCGCCCGTCCCACCGCCGGCGAAAGCTCCACCGGCCTCGGGCTCTCCATCGTCAAGCGCATGGCCGGGGCCATGAATGGCACCGTGGATTGCGAATCAGTTTTTGGCCAGGGCGCAACTTTTATTGTTCAGCTCCCGATGGTTACTCAAGAGGCGTGACATTTCGGTGCCGGTTGGGTAAATTTTGGGCTTGTCAGCAGGGTTGGGAGGTGTTGAATGCCCAGCTGTTCCCTAGGAATGATGGATATTCAGATAGCAGCACTATGCGATTTTGCGGTCGATTACGGAGGGCGCCTGTGCATTTCCGGAGTGTTCGAGAGCCTTTCCTTCCCCTCGTATCCCGCGCTGCATCTGCAATGCGCCATCGTCCTCCGGGTTTCTTTTCGCAAGGAAGACGAGGGGAACCATCGCCTGCTCCTCAATTTTGTGGATGCCGATGGCCAGTCCATTGTCCCGCCGCTCGATACCCAGATGGCCCTGGAGCTCCCGCCAGACGGGTTTTGTGCCGCGCGCAATTTCATCCTCAACCTGCAGAATTTGAAATTCGACAAGGCAGGCCTCTACGCCGTGGACATCAGCCTCGATAACCGCTCCGTGGCCAGCATCCCGCTCACGGTCCGACAATTTGACTGGAAACCAGCGAGCCCGCCGGCGTGACCCGGCAACGATCTGTTCCCACCAAACGATGAATGCACTAACGAACGGAAAGCACCACGCCATGCGGATCAATTCCCCATCGGCCCTGGACGAACTCATCGGCGAGCAGATCATGAAGGAAACGCCCGAGGTCTTCTGGCAGGATACCCATGGTCTCTTTTCGTTTGCCACGGAAGTGGAGGCCCGCAATGCCCTGCGCGATCCCTATTACCAACGTTTCCTGCCCGATGTGGACTGGTCGCAAACCATCATCCGCCGGGTGAAAAGTTATCGCCCATACACCACCGATCTTCCCACCGCCTGGCTCGCGGTGGAAAAGTTGATTCCCCTCTGCGGCCCGATTCGCATCACCCGCGTCGCCGGCACCTGGATGGCCGCCTTTGGCGACCGCCCCGGCTCCCGCAGCCGCAGCATCTGCGTCGCGATTTGCATCGCTGCCTTGTCCTCCGTCGGCCATGAAGTCGTCATGGAAGCGGATCGTATTCACTAGACGATTGCGCCAGACCAGGACTTAACCGCCAGGATGCCGGAGGGAGAGGAACCAGTGAGCGTTCGCCGCGGGCAAAATCCTTCAATCCTTCTCAAGCATTCGGTTTGAAAAATCTCCCCCTCTTGGCGACTTGGTGTCTTGGCGGTTAAAAGACGAGCCCCCTTGCGCAAAAGCAAAAGCCACACTACCTTGTGTCCTTCCCAAAAATTGGGGGCGTACTGGTTTCGACTATTGGTTTGAGACACAGGCGGCATGTCGAGGATGTCTCGTTGGCCTCGTAAAACGTCGAGGCAAAACAAATAAATGCAGATTACGAAGATCTCGCCCTCGCTGCTTAATTGACAGTGACGTTTTCGCACCGACGCCTGCTAGGTGTGAGAACGACGACAGCAGGCTGGCCCGGCGGTGGAGTGACCGCGTTGCCGGGTGAATTCGATTTCGTGGACACTGGGACCAAAGTAGCGCGCCGATGAGCAGCCGCGGTCCGAGATTTAAACATCGGCTACACATGTAGAAGCTTGTGGCAATAGCCATTAGGACACGGGTTCAACTCCCGTCGCCTCCACCATTTTGATTATCAACAGTTTACAAAAGAAATGAAGGGCCTGTAAGACCATTTCTAAGACCCTGTCCGAGGGCGTCCAAGTGCAAATTGGAGACCTTGAAAATCCAGCGTGGATTGTGTAGCAAATCTTCATGGCTGATGGAGTGAAAGACGATGCGACGAAAAGCGACGTTCGGCGTTGCCGATTTTGCGGTGAACGTGCTGGAAACAAGGAGCACATCATAGCTCAGGCATTAATTGAGCGGATGGGGAGAGAAGATTTTGAAATTGTGGTTGGGCATCAGGTAGAAAGCGATCTGCGATCTAGGACGCCTCACAATTTATATAATCTGACGACCAAATCCGTTTGCAAAACCTGCAATAACGGATGGATGAGCAAACTGGAGGCATGGTTTCTTAACACTGCGGGGCCACTGGTTGAACCTGAATGGCCGAAGATGGCCAATGAGCATTTGAAGCTATTGCTGCCAGACCGTGAGTTATTGGCAAATTGGATGCTCAAAACCGCGATAACGATGGCCGAAAATTCAATGATGAAAAATACCATTGGCTCCGAGGTCGCGGAGGATTTGTTTCGTGGAAAACTACCCGGCAGCCTGATCGTGGATATCGGCTTTATCAACCATTCCGATATTGCCTCCTTCACCCGACAAGTTTTCATGGTAGCCACGGGAGGACAGCCTCCGCGATGGATGCAGCATAAGGAAAAGAAAGCGTTCCACATGGTTTTGCAGTTGAATCACTTGGCATTACGACTGGCGCGGATTCCTGATGCTGTTGAGTTCTATCAGGCTCCAGATTTTCGGCATCCGCTGCGGTGTTATCGGGTGGCCCATGATCCTTACAAGGTTGATTTTCGATACCACTCCATCCAGGAATTTAGCGCGGGGTTAATTCTCAGTTGCGATTGAGTGACCGCGCTGTCGGGGTAGTTCGATTTTACGGATACCAAAGCTAAAGCAGCGCGCCGATGGGCGGTCCGGTCTCGGACTGGCCGACCGGGCTATGAAGTCACCTTGTTCTCCGGTTCATCCAGGGCTGTCAGATCGCCGTTGCCTAGCGGCAAAGAAGCGGGATCGTGAAGAGGGGGATGGAGCGATTTTTGCCGTCGGGGTCATCCCCGAAGTAAATCGGGGTATTCATGAAAACCCAGCCCTTCCCTTTGGTCCGTGCGTTCTCTCTTGGTTATGAAAATGCAAAGTTGTATCACTCAATCGAAGAAAAGCCTCGGCCTCCTGCTCCTTGTTGGAGCCATTGCGGGCCTGAGCCATGGCCTCGCGCAAACCGAGCCCATGCCATCCGTGACGCCGCTCCCCAGTATCTCGCCGGGCGTGAGCCCTGGGGTTTCGCCCGGGGTAAGTCCGGGAGTTTCGCCGGGGATCAGCCCCGGAGTCAGTCCGGGCGTGAGCCCCGGTATCTCCCCGGGAACCAATCCAGGGACGATGCCCGGCACCAACCCGGGAATTAATCCCGGTCCGAATCCAGGAACTACCGGCCCTGGCACGGGAACAGGAACCGGTGGTGGTGGCGGAGGTGCTGGTAAATAGACCGGCACCCATCCCATCATCTCACCGACTTTCAATGCCTCGAAAATCGTGGATTTTCCGGGGCGTTGAAGCGTCCAGGGCAAGGCTCGATGGATAAAATAGCTCCGCTTTTTCAGTAATCCGACGGCGGGTATTTACGCGCGGGTGGGGGTAAGGTAAGCATGGAGGCATAAGTCTTATGCGTTCCCCAGCCATTATCAGCTCTTTCATCCTCACAAGTCTCCTGGTTTCCCTCAATTTCGCCCGGGCTCAGGCTCCGCTTCGTAAGGCATTCGAGGGAAGTTTCCTGGTCGGCGTGGCGCTGAATGAGGCGCAGTTTGAGGAACGCAATTCAGCGGAAGCCGCGTTAATCAAGGCGCAGTTCAACTCCATCACGCCGGAAAATGTAATGAAGTGGGAGGCCATCCATCCCTGGCCTGATCGCTACAACTTCGCAACCGCCGACCGGTATGTGGATTTTGGCACGAAGAACGGCATGTTCATCATCGGGCACACGCTTGTGTGGCACAGCCAGACTCCAGCCTGGGTGTTTCAAGACGCCTCGGGACATCCCGCTGATCGGGCCACCTTGCTGGCGAGGATGCGCGATCATATCCACTCCATCGTTACCCGCTACAAGGGCCGCGTAAAAGGCTGGGATGTGGTGAATGAGGTGATGGGCGAAGATGGATCGCTCCGGAATTCTCCCTGGCGGAGCATCATCGGCGACGATTACATCGCGCAGGCGTTTCAATTTGCCCACGAAGCGGACCCTGCCGCGGAGCTTTATTACAATGATTACGGGCTCGAGAACGAGACCAAACGAAAAGGGGCGCTCGAACTGGTGCGTCGTTTGAAGCAGCAGGGGGTGCCGATTACCGGCGTCGGCCTGCAAGAGCATGTGAGCTTGAACTGGCCGGCCCCTGCCGCGGTGGAGGAAACCATCGATGCCTTTGCCGGGACGGGAGTGAAGGTGATGATCACCGAATTGGATGTCAACGTGCTGCCGGAAGATGCGGGGCGCATCGCCGGGGATGCGGATGTCGGTACCACCGGCAAGGCGGAGCCCACGCTCGACCCCTATCCGAAGGCATTGCCCGCCGAGGTGCAGCAAGCCTTGGCCCGGCGTTATGCGACATTATTTCGGATCTACGAAAAGCACCGGGGGGCAATCACCCGCGTCACTTTCTGGGGGGCGACCGATGCCGATTCGTGGCTGAACAATTGGCCGGTCAAAGGGCGGACGAATTACCCATTGCTTTTTGATCGCTCCTGCCGTCCCAAGCCCGCTTTTGACGCGGTGCTGGCCGTGTCGAAGGAGTGAGGAGGGGGCGCCAGATAGTCTCTTATTTCGCAGCAGGCTGCACCATCACCACGTAATCCAGGCTCTGCCCCGGGATGGTCACCTGCTTGCCAGGCGAAGCGGCGAGGCTCCAGAGCTCCGCATCGGCGCGATTGAGCTCGTGGTCGCGCCAGATGACCGGCGTTCCCGTGGGCTTGAAGCCAGCCTTCGTGAGTTCCTTGCGCAAAGCATCGGCTGCGGTGGCCATGGCGGCGTCTTCTTTCTTGAGCGTGACCGTAGGGTAGGTGCCCTTGGAGAAAAGCACGAACACGGTCGCGCCCTGGGATTGGGAATTGATTTGAAACGACAGGTCGGTGCGCTGTCTGGGATCGCTCAGCCGTCGCGTTGCAATCCATGAGGCTCCGGCGACCTCTTTCGGCAGCCAGTCAAAGGTATTGTCGGACTCGCCATCCACCTCGGTATAAAACGCGCCCTGCGGCTCGACCGGACGGTCAATGAAGGTGGCGGGATTTCCCGCATTGGAGCTCTGCAAATCCTGCACCAGCGATTCCGCGGCGGAAGGCGTGGTCCCCGCAGTGGATGTTTGGTAAATGACCATGCGGTCCTGGCGGCCATCGGGCGCCGTCGCCACAATCTCATTGCGGCCCGGTTGCAGCGGGGCTTTCCAAAAGAAGACGTTATTGACCGCAATCCCCGGGACGGGCGTCTTGCTCCCATCCTTGTTTTTGATTTCCGAGTCGGGCAGGTGATAGTCGCCATTTTTCATTGTCCCGGCGGCCTTGCCGTTGATCGTAAGTTGCAGTTCCGGCGCGTTCGAGTAGGCCTTGATTCCATTATCGGCCGCAAAGGAGCGCAGGAAAAATTCCCGGTCACAAAGATGCACCACCGGCTGGGCTGGATTGTAGAACGACTGGAAGAGATAATAGAGATCCTTCGGCGTCCCGGCGAGGGTAAGCAGCCCCTTCGTATTGCGGTTCTGCTTGAACTTCAGGTTGTAAAATTCGCGGAAGTTCCACCAGAAAAACATCGGTCGCTCCGCCACGTCGTTCCGGCAGAGCAGTTGCAGCCGGTATTCGGCAAAAATCCCCGCATACTCCTCCGGCTCGAATTTATCCACCACCCATTTGAAGGCACCGTAGGGGACATGGTGCGTAAGCCAGTCGCCGCAGCCCGATTCGGAGACCACCGAGTTGATGGGCAACTGGTCAAATTGGGAGTAGTGGCCGCTATACCAGCCATCGTAGGTATTGTGGGCCACGAAATCGCAGCCCGCGGCCTCCTTGCCGTTGGCGGCGTAGGTCACGAGGCGGAGATGATCCTTGTCCTCGTCGCGGATCACCTTTGCATAGTGGCTTACCACGTCGAGGATCGTTTCATTGCCCGCGCTCCAGAAGAGGATCGAGGGGTGGTTCCAATTCTGCCGCACCATTTCCCGGGTGAGTCGTTCGCCATCGGGAGTGACGGTCTTTTCCTCGTTGCCGGGGCCTTTCCACATCTGCCCCGCGTAACCATTCTCGGCCCAGACGGCGATGCCGCGCTCGTCGGCGATCTCGTATTCCAGCGCACGATGGGGATAATGGGCCAGCCGCACGGCATTCACGCCCATGTCCGCCATCGACTGCCATTCCCAGCGCGTCACGTCGTCATCCACGGCATTCCAGTTTTCCTCGGTCTGCTCGTGCTTGCTCACGCCGCGGAACTGCACCTCGCGCCCGTTGAGGTAAAAACGCTGGTCCTTCCAGGCAATCGTCCGAAATCCGGTGTGGTCGCTGAGGGTGTCGGTCAGCGTGCCGTTGGCAAAAACCTCCACCTGGACGGTATAAAGGTTGGGATGCCCCAGATCCCAAAGTTGGGGATGAGCTACCGAACTGGTGGCCTCAATCGGAAGAATGGCCCCGGCCTCAATGGAAGCGTTCTTTTCTTCTTCACCGCAATTTTCGCCCTTGGGGCCTTTGAGGTGGAAGAGCACCTTTACCGATTCAGCCTTCGGACTCGCATTGCGCACATAGGCCTGCATTTTCAAGCTGGCGGCATCGGTGGAAATGTCCTCCGGGCTCAGGTAAAGCCCGGTCGAGCCCAGGTCGGGAAACACATGCACGCTGCCGGTTTTCACCAGCCAGGCCGGCCGGAACATGCCGCCATTCACGTAATAAAGCGTCGAGCGGGAAAAGCAGTTTTGCGTCTCGTCGGCGCGGTTGCTCACGCGCACGTCCACCGTGTTGTCCTGGCCCAAATGCAGCCCCGGCGTCAGGTCAAAAACGGCATGGGAAAATGCCCCCTTGTGGCGTCCGATATGCTGTCCATTCACATAGACATCTTTCACCGACGCGGCTGCCTCCAGCTCGAGATAGAATCGCTTGTTAGCTTCGGACGGTTCAGTATGAATGGTCTCGCGATACCAGCCGGCCGTGTCATCTGGCAGACCGGACTGGCGGAAGACATGGGGCACCGTCACGGGTTTGAAAGCGTCGGGCTGGGGTGGGGTATAGGGGCCTGCCGAAGGCGAGGAATCCTCGGCAAACAACCACTGCGAAAGCCGCTCGCGCGTGCGCGGTGAACCCGAGGAATGAGGCGTTGTGGACGCAGCAAAGGAGGCGCTGACCGCGAGACAAAAACTGACCGCGAGTGCACAAATATGAGACGCACGACGGGCAGAAATGGCGGCGATGCGCTGGCGGAAAATTCGCTGCGAGAAAAAGGCAGAGTCAATCATGAGGACGGGGTGGTTCAATCGAGGGCTGCACAACAAAACGATGTGCAGCTACCAAGAAAGCGGGAGTCGCCGGGTACATCAATAATGTTCGCCAATAAACGTCGTATCAAATGCACCGCAATTGCAGGAGACACAGCTCCATATTTCTATTTTATATGACATACAACTTCTCCCTACAGGTTATAAATCACTGAGAGAGAGGACGTTTTAACTCATCGTCAATCTCCTTCGAAACTTTATCTTGCCATTCGTCGTGGTGAGGGTGCCATTCTGCTGAACCAATTTTAACCGGAACAGGAGTCGGACTGTCAAGGCTATTCAGTGTCTGAACGGGCTTAGAAACAGCACCATCTTCCGCAACGATGTATAACGATTGTCCATCAGGAGTTTTTAGCCTGGCTACGCGATTATGAATAGCCACAACAAACCCAAGGTCACTCAATTCACCGGCCTCATATTGTGCTCGATCCGTCCAAAGAAACATCCGACCATCGCCGCCACGAAATACTTCTCTCGAGATTGAAAACGCACCAGAAGGCCGCGTAGGCAATTGCTGCAACGCTTTAATCGAAGAACTAGGGGGGCTCGGCACCGATTGAACAGGAGCTGATGAATGAACGCGGATTTTCGAATCCCAATCACGCCATGCACGCCAACCACAAAAGCCAATCGCAAGCAGGCAAATCACAAAGGCGGCAACGTAAATTTTTGCTTTCATGGATAGTTCCTTCTTCTCAACTTTTTTTAGCTTCACCGCCTCAAGGGGCTCACCAAGCCGCTTGTTGCGCATTTTCATTGATTTCGAAACGTAGCAACTGAAAAGCCACGACTCTTTTTTCACATACTGGGGAGGGCGAATCTCCACACCATCCCGATCCTCAAAATGGAACCGGAAGTATTTGCTGAAGAGGAAGCCCACGATCGGGATGTAGCGCTTCTGAAGATTCTCAGCTTTAACAATCACGTCAGCCAAACGACGAATCTGACCATCTACATTGTCCTTGTGCTGACTGATGAAAATAACGTCGTTGTTATCGTGCCGGGACTGAGTCAACCACTTGAAAAAATCCCGCTTCGACTTGTCCGCGTGATCCCTGGCGTTCAACTCATCGTGAGCCTCATCGACAATGATCAACACGGGACAATCATCCGTGCCGGGCGGAGTTACCTCATGGAGTCTCTTAACCTCATCCTCACCAATCACGTTCAACTGCCGATCTTCCAGGACAACCCCGTGACGCTCGCCTACGTGGCCTTTAAGCGTCTCCCACTCAAATTTGAAACTGTCCACCGCATAGACAATGCCGCCGCGCAGAAAGTGCGCCATCGAATGATAGAGCACGTAAAAGCTTTTTCCGGCACCAAGGCCCAGCCCCTCAACGAGCATAATCATAGTCAACTCCCCCAACCGAATGCCCGGACACTGACCCCCGCAAGCCAACGCCAGAATTTGAGCGACATCTTCACCCCAACGAGACCAATACGAATGGTCAAATAAGTGACCATCATTCCAAACACCTCTTGCAACGGGAAAACGGTGTTAGCAAGTGACGTCCACTGCGCGACCGTCGCCCAAATCGACATGTCCTGATGTGGGATAGTAATAGCAGCAAGCTTGGTCACTCCCGCCGACACCACATTGCTAGCGTTCGCAAAAATATCTCCTGCAATGCCCAAAATACCGACAATCATCGCCCACCACTTGGCGTTGATTTTCGTCATCGCCGTCCAGAACTGAGCCAGCCATTTAAAAAGGTAGTCCCAGCCTTGGGAGATCAAAGCAATTAAAGACTTCATGAGTGGGAAAAGGTATGCGCTACCAAGTCTATAATTTTGATCAAGAAAAGGACATTCGCCATGGCGAGGAAAACAGAACGAATCACAGCAAAAAGAGAGCTCCACGGAGTGAAGTCAAACCTCAGGCTGTAAGTAACGCCATGAGGAAGAGTCAGAGTCCCACCGTCCCACACGCTAACCGTTCCAAAGGCCTGTGGAATCTCCGCCACATTGTTTTGCAAAGCATTCAACTTCGAATCTATACCACTCGACATTGCGTTCGCCTGTCCGCCCAGAGCATTCAAACCAGACCTAAAATCATCGGCACCACTCGTGTCCATTGAAGGCTCTGTCACGTCTGAAGGCCCCTGCAAACTCACTCCGCTACCCCCACTATCATTCAACGCCTGTTTTACATCCTTATAAAAATCATCGTTCGTCAACGGAGAACTATCCGGGTTAGGAGGGCTACCATTAGTGTCACCCGGGTTCGTATAAGTCCATGGGGTGGGAGTAGGCACAACTGTGGCAGAAGGGGAAGCCGACGGGGCTGGAGTTCCACTACCACCACCGCCTCCCGGAGTAGCAGTAGGCGTGGGACTGTCAGTAGGACTCGGAGTCACCGTAGGGGAAGGACTCGGGGTATCACTCGGCGAAGGACTGGGCGTAGCTGTCGGGGTTGGAGTGACTGTTGGAGTAGGCGTAACCGTTGGACTAGGAGTAGGGCTAGAAGCAGGCTCTCCCAAAGTAATCGTTCCAACATCAATATCATGCGAGCCGGTATCACCCGTAAAACTGCCTGAAGGCCCAACATAATCGGCCAGACTTCCACCAGAAGAAAAGAAAATCTCCCAATCGTGGTAGAGATACGCATAGGGAGAGTTTGTCGCCGTCTCAGTAAATGTCTGGCTAAAAGTTGTAGTGCCAGGCGACGTTGCCCCAGTCGCCATAATCGGAATTGAAGCCGTTGCAATGGTCGTCCCAATCATTGAGCCACCGCCCGCCGTGACGCCCGAACCGTCCTTCTGAATCACCAAATGGTTAGTCTGGGTATAGTTCACGATCGTTCCATGAATCGTCCATGAAGGAAAGGAACTCGCCGCATCTCCAGTCAGGGTGAGGGTGTAAGTACTCTGATCATCGCCGTACTCAGTAACATCTGTGGGAGAGAGCGTTGCGCCACCATCCGTATAATGCCAAACCTTCTGCACATAATCACTGTGAGAAGCGCCGTTATCATTACTGGTGTAAGCGGTGGACGTGCCAGACCCAGTTGCGCCGGTTGTAAACGAATAAGAATTGTCATGGTAATTCCAATGCCCAACCCAAGACGGATACTCATCCTCCCAGATACTGTAAGTCGTATTTGGCTGAAGGCCAGAGTACGAAACTTGCATCCCCGGCCACGCAAACAAAGACCCAGCCATAAAAATGAAGAACAGCGCTAGAAACCGAGCCTTCATTAGAAACGAAGCCTCCCCCAAAACAAAATTCCAGCCGTTGCACCGAGAAGGCATGCAGCCACTCGGAAATCCCAAAACTGCCGCCGCCGAATAGCGTCCAGCTCATCCACTACAAGATCATCCCCAGGTGCAGGCCAATAGAACGGGTCATCCTCTGTCAGGACAACAGCCGGAGTAGGGGACGGAGTGGGACTCACTTCTTGCGCCTGTCCGGGTTCAACGAACGATACACAAACGAAAAGAGCCAGCAGCCAAATTTGAAAGTTATAACGCCTGCCAAGACGAGCCATGCTGAAAGTGGGATTTGGAGATTTGGAAACATAAGGAAAGGGCCGGGGATCGTGCTCCCCGGCCACAAAGTCACTACTTTTTGTGAAGCCAGTGGGAGGCCATGTTAATGACCGCACCGACAATCACGATGCCAAGAACCAGAGCGCCGAGGGCGACAACCGCCGTCTGCAAATAGCCAAAATAGCTAGTCGCAGTCGTCACGATTGGGCCGGTGGGATCCGTGGTGTCAGCGTGAGCTTGGGAAACTACCCCAAGAACACCACCACCAATGGTCACAGGATGGGTCACGACCGCTTTCAGCGCAGTGCAAGCTTTCTTTACCGGCTCAACGACATACTTACGGGCGAAATTTGCCAAAGTGTTAAACATTGTATTTTTCCTTTCTAAATGGACTACCGCCGCCGCTTCATTACGCCGCCTACCCAAACCACGAAGGCCCAGAGAATCATGACCGGCACGACCGCCATAAAACCCCACAACCACAGTTCAAACAGGCTTACGATTTCGTCCACGCGAAACGGTATCGGGAACTCAAACCTCTTTGTTAAGCAAGTAGTGAGGGATTCCCTCACTTTTTGGGCATGCGACCTGCTAAAAGTAGGAGCCTATGAAATGGATGATTGGTTTACTGTGTTTGGCGGGTGTTGTTCATGCCTCTACTGACCACGAACAGGAAATACAACTCGACCACTGGACTCGAGTTGTCATCGGGGGGTCACTAATTGACGTGTGCGTCCACGACGGTGGAATACTCAACTTTTATGCCTCTGTCGGGCATGGCTCATTTGCCAAGTTCAATAAGGCCGACGGCCAAGACAAAGACAAAGACAACATCACGCCTTTCTATTCCTGGAATGGCTCAATGCTTTTCTACGTCAACACTCCACGCGGAGCGGCTGGGGACTGCATCTTGCTAATCCGTGAGCCATAGCCTCACTTCACCGGCCAGAAGTCGCGCCTGTGCAAACGAACGTGCTCAAACCCATATCGCTGAAGCCGTAGCTCTGCTGCGGTTTTAGCGCGTGTCCAATGCTTGCCGATCACTTCGATCATTCCGGAACGAATTGCCACCCGTCCGTTTAAACTACTGAACTCAAAACAATACCGAAACGTCTTCTTTTTCCTCATAAGTCAAACCCGTGTTTAACAATAGCAGGCAGCATGCCACGGGAAAGAGGACTGGGAAGCTGGACGAACCCCCGGCTTCGCCGACCCCTTTTCGCAAGGGGTGAAAGGCAGGTTGTTAAAGGCGCGATGGACCGGCGCTCTGCGAATCGAATTCTTAGGCTCAGCTAACTTCTCGAGCTCCGCGAAGCCGCGCCCCCGGAAAGGTGTGGGCGATTCAGGCCATCGCTGGCCATTGCGGCCGCTGGCCGCATCAGCGCTCTCATCGTCGAATCTGTACATAGAAAATCTTCAAGCAACCCCTTCGCCCGTAGGCGCGCCGCTTGCGCGGCGCGCCTACGGGCGCGGGGGCCCCACGACACGTAGCGGAACACCCTCTGAGTGAACCTCTCTACGGCTAGCGGAGCAGGCTTGCGAAGGCCCTTACTTCTTAGCTTTCACCGGGTGGGAGCATTCCCACTGTCGCCGGTGCATGGTTGCGCGTCTCTCCTAACGGGACTGCCTCATACGCGTCTGCAATTCGCGCACAAGGCTGTCCGAGAGCGTCACGCTCGACGTGTCCAGACTAAATTTCGAGAACTCGTAAATGTCCGCACCTGATAACAGGCAGTCCTTAAGCCCCTTAAGAACGTATCCAACCCCGTCCATGCCGGAGTCGAATTTGCGAACGCGCGCCATGCCGACACGAAGCTTTTTGCCCTGGTAGGCTGGAGCTCGTTTTTCCGGCTGATGGTCCCACAGGATCATAAGCCGAAAACAGTTGGCAATGGTCACGAAGTCAGACGGCATTCCGCCGAGTAAAAGGTGGAAGTGTTGCCGCCCGGTAATCTCTCCGGCCTCTTGTCGGCAAAGCCACTTCACTTGCTTAAACGATGAACCAGACCACTCGGCAGCCTCTCGCAACCACGCGAAAAGGAGAGAATATTTCACCTTGTCAGTCAGCCCGTCCTGCGCGAAAGTCAGGGTCGTAAATAGCTGCCACTCGACAAGTCCCGCTGCTCTAGCTTCTGGATTCATTGTTGAGATTGAAATTCAAGCCCGGTTAGGCGTTGCAGGCCCAACCGGGCTTTTTCGTGATCATTTTCCGGCCGCAACCGTAATCGTTCCGATGATGCGCACACCGCTTTGCCGCGGCATGAAAGACTTCACAAAAAGCGTGGCCTGCTTGCCGATCAGACTTGGCAGATTGGAAGCCAATTCCGGATCCAGAACTTCAAAAGTGTCTGGCACTTGAGAATCCCCAGATACGTCGAGGACGGTCAAAAGGCGCTCGTGAACACGTTCGCCACTTTTCTTTTGGTAAGAATTCGGGACATCGCCACGAATCAGGACTGTTGCTGTCATTTTGTATGCTTCTAAACCGTTAACGGACGGTGGCCGGCCCCTGTTTTATTGTGCCGGCATTCCCGGGGCAGGGGAACCGACATTGGGAAAATTACAGGGGTAACTCCGCTTGGATTGCCCGCTGAACTACGAGACCGCCAGTAGCCTTGGCGACGCCCCTTGCCGCCTCGTAAACAACAAACTCAGTAGCATCGTCTTTGGAAGAAACCCGGGTGAATTTTCCACCCACGGAGCGCTTATAGTAACTCCTATTAGTCGGTTCGCCCCATGCTACACAGTATGTAGGATCACCAAACATGAATTTCGCCCTCCGGTGAAGATGCTGCATCGACGGCCATGAGCGCATCGATGCCGATTCGGGTGGCGAGCCGCCAGATAGACGACTCCTGAGTTTTGAGACGGGCAGCGAGAAACTGCACGTCTTTCTTATCTTGTTCCAATGCGTGGAACCGAACGCGTGCCGCAAATTTACGCGGACGCGCAATAACGCCTTTAGCCAATGGTTGACTTTCTAATGCACCAGTAGTATGGGTCTGTCCTAGAGCATCCGCTGCACTTACAGCGACCTCTTTCTTGAAGCCCTCGCCAGTGCAAATGGCGGGGGTTTCGTTTTTCTGGACACCACCATAATTTCCACAGGGAATCCCGTCAACATCTATTTTATATGACATACATTGTAGTATGTTATTGATATGTGGCTGATTTTCTGGAATTTGTGTGGGTGTGAATAAGTTGAAGATAACTTCCCGGGACTTCCCACTCCCGCCGGACGTGGCGAGAGTTATTCGCAGCGATTTGCGATGTGACTGACGGTTTACTCTGTAAGCAGGTCGCGTAAATCGTCTGCGCTGAGCTGATTTGCGAGCGACTCCTCGTCCACGATGCCCTCGAAAAGCGCCCGTTTGCGCTGCTGGAGCTTGTGGAGCTTTTCCTCGATCGAGCCCGCGGCGATGAGTTTGTAAATCGTTACCGCGCGTTTCTGCCCAATCCGGTGCACGCGGTCGCTCGCCTGGGCTTCCGTCGCCGGATTCCACCACGGATCGAAATGAATCACCGCGCTGGCGGCCGTGAGGTTCAAGCCAAAGCCGCCGGCCTTGAGGCTGATTAGAAATACTGGAATGTTCTCGGAGGTCTGGAACTTCTCGACTTCGCTGGCGCGATCCTTGGTGCTGCCATCGAGATAACAAAACCGAATCTTGTTCGCGTTTAGCCGCTCTTTGATTAATTGCAGCATGCTTACGAACTGGCTGAAGATTAGCACACGC
>Ga0157376_10000411_pt1 | contig 27867 bp, 21 predicted proteins | sample M45metaG_FD_121801 | JGI IMG/M metagenome (GOLD analysis project Ga0157376, IMG submission 121801) | Miscanthus rhizosphere microbial communities from Kellogg Biological Station, Michigan, USA - M4-5 metaG | ecosystem: Host-associated > Plants > Roots > Rhizosphere > Soil | place: USA: Michigan...
AGTTAGAGGCACAGAAAACAATACGCAGGTAGCATCATCAGCTCAAGACAATGGCGATGCGCTGAATCAGAACCAAGAAATGGACTCTGATGCGGATAATGATGAAAATGACGACGAAGAAGACGGAATAGCCGATAAAATTATCACCGGTGTGGAAGAACATCCAGGGTTTGCATTAGGAGCCGCGGGTATAGCAGCACTAGTTGGAGCAGCTGTTTATTCTCAAAAGGACGCAAAGAAAGAAGCTAAAAAAGACAAAGTCAAACAACCTAATGCTGATCCAAGAGCAACAGCGAACGCTAGTGGAAAATCCAAGTCGCCAAATAAAGAAGAAGTCAAAGAAGACGAAGGCAAAGACAAACCTAAAGACAAAGACAAAGTCCAACAACCTAATGCTGATCCAAGAGCAACAGCGAACGCTAGTGGATCAGGCGGCAGCGGTGGATCACCTGCATCAGAGCCAACGAATTCTGTTGCACCAGCAAAGTCAGAAGAAGATGAAGAACAGGAAACGGTGCAGAGTTTTTTCACGAGGTTCAGTCATCTTGTTAGTGGTAACACCCATGCAAACCAGGTAACATCACTCCTTAGCAAGCATCTTCTCGTAAAGAATGTAGAACTTGAAGTTACAGAGCTCTCGATAGAGGGCGGAGGGTATCTAATGTGTAAACTAAATGGGCACCCATGCGCCTTAAGGCCAACAGAAAAGCAAAGAGAGAAGACTCAGACAGTATGTATTTATGTAAAAGATCAGTTGTCACATAAGTGGGTGGATCTCACTCAAGCCGTAAATACACATCCTCTCAAGGAACTTTTGCTCAAGAAACCAACCAAGGATAATAAGCAAGCTGCACCATCAAACCCTATAGTTACACCAATAACACCAGCACCAAAACCAGCTTCTTCGCCAGCACCAGCACCAGCACCAGGAGCATCAGGCAGTGCCAGCAGTGGAGCATCAGGCGGTGCCAACGGCGGCGCATCAGTAGCATCAGTAGCAGCGGGCGGCGATGGAGCTAAAAACGCATCTAACTCAGGCGGCGGCGCATCAGCAGCAGCATCAGGCGGTGCCAGCAGTGGAGCATCAGGAGCAGCATCAGGAGCAGGAGCAGGGGGCGCTAGTGGATCACCAGAATCAGATGGTGAAGCGGTAACACCAAAGCCAGCAGAGGTTAAAGCTGACGATGCCGGTTATGACTCGGAAACCGATTCTGGTAAAAGCATTTCTGATCATGTGCTCGTCTATAGTAACTCCTCTAAATCTTCTGATGAAGCGGATAGCATCGTCATCACACCCTCATTAGGGGACTCAGAGCTAAAAAAGGTGGTAACATTTGCGCACAAAAATATAGAATATAAAATTGACTATAAGCAGAATCAGCTATTTAAAGTTTCGAAGGGTCTCGGTAGCGATGACGATATAATAGATGTACCAATTGCAATAGATGCTCTCGACTCTGCGATGATGCAAGACGCTCATTTAGCTACGCGCTCCTACTTCAAAACTACAACATTAGCAGCATTAGGAAACTTAGATCTTGTCACGTTATCAAAACTAAGTTTTGAACAACAATACAAGGTAATGTGCGCAATGTTGAATTTGGTGGATACTTTACTACATACAGAACAGACAATTGAACCGACGTTAATCAAGCGTTGGTGGGTTCCTTCAGATTCTAAGAAGGATGGGAAGGGATACTTAACAATTCAGGATAAGAAGAAAAAAATCCTAGGGCGTATAGAGGTTAAAGATGATGGAAGCTATGCTATCCAGAACGGCACAGTTGCACTTACAAGAAGTGTGGATCCTGGAGTTAAAGCACTTTTAAACGCGCTTGCAATAAAGGCGGCGACATAAGAAAATATTAGATTTGTTTCGAAATTTCTTACAACTGTTATAAGGTTCGAAAAGCAGATAATAAGAAGAGCCAAGGAATTTATACGATTTCTTGGCTCTTCTTAATTTTTAAGCATATTGATTTCCACCTCTAGCTCTGTGTACTATTTTGCTATACACTACTGAACATATAAAATTCTGTCAGTGCATAGAGAAGGAGCATATGTTGATTATGGGCAAGCATGCATTGTACACATTCATCATCGTTGCAGTATTGATCAATGGATATAACAACATGATCAAGACATGCGACAATCCTTGTATGGTGGTTTTTGGCGATATGAAGTCAGCTTCACATGAACAGAAAGCACTATTCCATCGCCTATCACTACAACCAGGTAGTCCCATAATGCTGCATACTACGGATCATGCAGTGATATCTTATGAAAATCACAAGCCTAACGAGCCGATACTCTACCAATTCAATAGATATGAATCACTAGTCTCTAAAGCATTTTTTACCATGGCTTATTATAAAATATGTACCACATTGTTATGGAAAAAAATTTATATCACTCCATATGCATACTATTATCCAAATGGTACAATGGGTGAAATTAAGGTGCATATCAAAAATCTTTTACTTTCTTATGATACCAATTCCAATACATTTAAATATTTGGATGGAACCGAGCCTACTGCTCATGAATTGTCACAAGAAGCAATCGAAAGTTATAGACCACCATCGGTCATTTTTGATGCAATTGCCGTCCCTGAGCTTTCTGTTGCTTACACGTATGGAATGTGTTTGCTCAGGGAAATATATACCACATTAAATAATCTTGGAGTACAAAATATTACACCGCCTGACTCCCTAATACGCACACGCAAAAATCCCGAATATACCAGTTTTACATACGGCAACTATCATTTTTTATATCATCGTGAGACCAGTACAATAAATTTTTTTGATAAAAAAACCGATTGTTTACTCGATTTAAATCGCGCTACCATACGTAGGGTGTTTGCATCATTACCTACTTTTATTGCCAATAATAACCTTTTAGCGTGGATATTGCATCGTCAGGTAGCACTCCGAGTACATGCTATTCTGCGTACACCATTAGCGCACAATATCTCAATAACGTGGGATGAACCTTATATTAAAATTATGCGCAATAATCAGCAATGTTGGTACGATCTTGTGACAAAGCATTTTATGAATAAGAATCAATGCACAAAAAAGCTAGAAGAGATGAAGATGTCTGATATACGCCGCCTCGTCACGTGTCAGCACAAGTAGCACGGCTGCACAATACCCTCTTGTAGTAGATTTTCACTTTCTATTATGATTTTTTAACAAGTTTTTTCATTTTTAATAAGTTTTTGTACAGAAATAATTTCTGTGATAAACTATAAAGATATTTTAATAGATAAAAAACATTGCATTGTTGTGCGAAACTCACTCTATGATCAAAAAAATTTTATGCAATTCCCTGTGTGCGTTATTACTCGTTACACAAACATTGCCCTGTTGGGCAGATGATACGCCACCCGAGATTAATCAATCTGCCATACAAAAAAATCAGTTCTACGCTGATAATAATACGCAAAAAACATCATTAGACCCTCAAGACCGAGAAGATCATGATAATGACGAGGAAGAAGAAGATGATCCTGTAGTCACGAGAGCTCCAAAAAAGCATGACGGAAAAATTGCAGCTGCAATCGGGCTCGTAGCCACCGTTGGTCTTATCTATGCTTATTCCACACATACACCAGCAGGAGATTCTAAGAATCAGAAGCCAGAACAATCACACACAGGCAAGACTAATAATAGCCCAAACAACGGGCAGATGTTCGAGGACTTTTTTGCGCTGCTTAAAAATCATGAAAAAATTAATCATATCAGCCAATCTGTAAAACAATTCATTGAGCAAGCTGGCTATCAGTTGAAGGATGTTGAAACATTTGAACTAGATACGGTGATCGACGACGGCAAGATAGTAACCGGTATGCTAAATGGCCAAGAAATTAGATTATTATACTCGAGTAATAATAAGCCCATATTGCACGTACTAGCTCAAGCACCTTCTGGAAGTGGCCAATATTGGACGGATGTTGAGACGTTGGTTGAGGCAAGGCACGGCAGATCACAACATCCCATTTTTCAAGTATTATCTTCAATTGATCATTCATCAGCACCAAGTACAACATCAACATTAACTCCATCGACTATGGGTTCAACACCGCCCCCCAACAGTCCCCCTAGACCTCTACCGACTACGCCAGTAGTGCCGCCACTCATTATTCCTAAGGCATCTCAGCCGCAAAACACAGAAGAAGATGATGAGGAAAGTGATGAGGAACAAGACGAAGAAGATGAGGACAATGAAAAAACATTCTTGGAGTTCACACAAGCGTTGCAAAACTGCGGTATTGTTATTGAGCAAAGCGCGCAGGCAGCCATTACAGACATAGAGCAGGATGCGGATAATGATATAAACTTTGAATACAAAGACAGGAGTTACTGGTTATCACCAACACTCAGAACAATTTTGATTGAAATAAAAGAGAATACAGAAGAAATATGCGACATATTAGCTGAAAATTACTCCTCTTGTAGAAGACTGCAGGTTAGTGATGCGCTTTTTCCCGTAATAAGTGTGTGCCAGCCGGCCGATGTGGATCTAACAACTTTAAAATTTTCACAGAGAGAAAGCAAACCGATACAGATATTATTAAAATTTACTTCAGATCAAAGACTATATAAATGTGGTTTAGGTTTTCAATATTGGTGGCAACAACGTGACACTAGTACAGAAGACATGGTACGTATTCCCCGTATCGAGTTACGTGAGGGAGTACGCAGTACACTCACAAACTATCTTATATACGGTGACATCAAAGATATGCCGGCGATTGAACACTTGTTACCAAGGAAAAAAGATAGTAAAGATAGTAAAGATAGTGATGTTGTTAGTTTTGTATGCAAAAATACCAAAGCCTTAACGCATGCATATGAGCTTAAAACGAAAAATTTCTATGAAGTTCCGCAGGGTGTAACTGCCTCCATGACGCTTATTGGAGACATGAAGCAATGGAAAACGCATTATGAAAAGCTCGCGTCATCGTAATCTTAATCAACACATTAAACACACATATGAAAACATTACTATATCATTCTATGACGCAAAGCATACTATATCGCCTATTGGGCGCGTTGTTACTTGTTATACCAACGTATACGTCATGTAGAGATGAGATTAATAAATCTGCACAACTTAAAGCATTGTATGCAAACAGCCGTAGACAAACAACATCATCAGACGCGCACAGTCAAGAAGATAATGATGATGAAGAGAAAAAGGATAAGCGAACCGATACATTTATAAAAAATCATACAGGACAAATAGCTGCCGTAGTAGGGATAGCAGCTGCAGCTGGTCTTATATATGCTTATTGCAAATCAACTCTAACAAAAGATTTTGCGAAGAAAGATGCAGAGAAACCGTACAAAGACAAAGACCAAGACAACAAGCGTGCCTCCGTTCAAATACAAGAATCATCATCTCGGAGCGCTCATGCGTCATCCCCAATCACAGCATTAAGTTCAACGCCTTTACAGAACGCATTAATGCCGACAAGCCCCTCTAATAGAACAGTTAAGCATGATCCTTCTAAGCCTCCATCTTCAGCACAAGAGGAAGAAGGTACAAAGAAAAAAAACAATGAAGAAATATCAGATTCGCAAAAAAAAATAAATAGTTTTTTTCAAGAATATGGCATCACAGGTCAAGCATCTGATGTTGATAAGGTACTACAATTAATAAACAAATTTGGCTATACAGTACCAGCTGATCCACAGCTTACGATTACCGATATAGAGATAGATGGACATAACGACCTTATATGTACAATAAATGACCAGTCTTGTGGTATACTTAAAAAAGGCCGCACGCTGCCAGATTCATCAGCAACGGATGATCTTTTAGTTCCAGATCAAAATTCCCCGTGGCAATATCTTTCAAAAAGCAGAGAACATAAACTCTACCAATTGCTCTATGTTGTGCCGCGGGAAAAAAAAGACAAAGAACAACAAGAAAAACAATTAAATAGTTTTTTCCAAGAATATGGCATCATGGGAGAAACATCCAATCATGATAAAGCGATACAATTAATAAACAAATTTGGCTATCACGTAAAATCGGATTCAAAATTTGAGATTACCGGTCTATACGTAGAGAATCCATCCGGCGACTTAATGTATTTAATAAACAATAGCTTGCCTTTTTGGATACTCAAAAAAGAAACTACTCCCTCTGATTCTTCAGATATTGTCGTGAGGGACCCAAGGGAAAGTGATGATGAAAATGCGAATTGGGTAAAGCTTTCAGATTTCCCAGCACATACACTTTTAACATTGCTTGCACGCACGTTACCATTGCACCAAGCAACACTCATCACGCCAACATTAATTTCAACATCACCCTTATTAACTGCTGCTTCACCGTCAGACCTAAACCTTATTAGGAACCAGGACGAAAAACAAGACGAAGAACAAGAAAAACAAGACGAAGAACAAGAAGAACAAGACGAAGAAGCTGATGAGGAACAAAACGAAGAAGAAGAAGAAGAAGGAGAACAAACAGTATCACTCGAGACTTTCACAGAAACATTGCAATCTGTGGGCATTGCTATTAACGCACAAGATAAAAAGCTAATTACAAACATTACAGAGAATCAAGTAAATGATATAAGCTTTCAATACGCCAGTAAAATTCACTGGTTCTCAAAAAAACACAAAACAATTTTTATTGAAAAAGAAAATGAGGAAGTATGCGACATATCAGCTGAAGGTTACGACAATTGCAGAAGACTGTCTCCAAAGGATACATTGTTTACAGTAATGAATTTTTGTCAACCAGGTGATGAAAAAAAAGACAAAAAAGATGAAGAAAAAATACGGTTTTCACAAGCAATAATCTCACCAATTGTCACTCCATCTCCAGAGCCACGATCGTTCATCACAACTGCTTCTCCCCCTTCACTACAACCAAAATCTTTAGCAACAGACAAAGAACAAGACGAAGAAGCTGATGAGGAAGAAGACGAAGAAGGTGATACAAAAGAGATAGACCCAAAAGTATTGTTACAAGCACTGGATGACTGCGGTATTGTCATTAATTCAACGGAACTTCTCTCAATAACAGAACCCGCGCAAGATACTCGTGATCATGAGATATCCTTTAGATGCCAAGCTATAAACTACTGGCTTGCGACGAGCATATATAAAGAAATTTTTATTGAGGTCAAAGGCGAAGAAAAAAGCGATATACAATGTGCGAGCTACAAAAATTTTAGAAGACTAAAGAACACTGACACAATCTTTTCAGCAATAAGTTTTCGTCCACCAGGTAATTTGGATTTCAAGGCTGTATCCTTTTTAGAAAATCCTGTACGCATAAAATTGAAATTTGCTCAAAATCCAGCAGAATATCAATGTAGTGTGGACCATGAACAATGGTGGAAAAAAATTGATCTTTCAATGGTACGTATTCCAAGCGTCAGACTCAATGAAGATGTGCAACGTAAACTCCTGCATTATCTTATATATGATACAATCAAGCCAGACAATATGCCATTAATTTCACGCTTGTTACCATTTTCTGATAAAGAAACAACAACACTCGTTGAAGTAGTATGTGATAACAAAGATCAATCGCCACGATATGCATACAACGTGGTATCGAAAATGTTTTTTGTTATACACCACAATGGAACAAAAGATAAGCTCCAGAGTATAATTGGAGGCTTGCCGCAATGGAAAGAGCATCATACAAAGCTTGTTCCCACGTCACCGCCATCTTAATCAGCGTATTGAGCACACGATTCGTAGATTAGCTACATATCGCACCCATAATGCCGTCTATCCCCGGAATCATATATCAATGCAAAACGGCAGCAGCACGCACTATACAACTTTACCCCGTATTTTTTTTTCTAGTTTTATTATACACTAGGGAAACACGTTTTTATGAACAATACAAAACATAGGAGACTCATATGGGTAGATATTTGTCATACAATCTCATACTGTTTGCACTACTCTGCAATGGATCTATATCATGTGGAGCAGCCAGTCAAGCGGAACAAAAGAAAGAAGCAATCGCTCTATTTTATCAGTATCCCAAGCCAATATATTGGCAAACTGCATGTTATGTAGGTCCGTTGATGGATTTGTACACTCAACCAGGATTATGCAACCTCATTACTCAAGCACGCCATGCAGTATGTAGCGCATTAGTAGAACACAACATATTTGGTCAGCATACGGTATATTACTATGCAAATACTGATATCGAAGTCATGATTCATCAATACTTATTTAGATACGATTTGCAGAACAACGAACTCAAATTTCTCAGTGGCAGCAAGGTAACTCAGGAGAAACTCGCACAACTACCCAAAAAAGACGGAATCGTATTTCAAGTTGATCAAAGATTGATTACTCCGGAAAATTATTTAGAGTATGTAAAGGTACTCTACTGGCGACGCAAAGTAGAACACAAACTCAACGACCTTCGTATCACACCACCACAACCATTAACTTCAGTAATTTTTGACACACAATATCCGATGTATAGCACCATTTTTTATGGAGACGAACGCAAAGCTATCGATTATAACAAGTACTTAAAAAAGTTTGGATTTTTGGATAAAAATACGGGGCGTTTCACCGTAATGCCTCTATCCGAATTACGCAAACGAGTTGGTTGTGCTGAGACGCAAAGCATCAAGTGAATAGGTGCTTTGAATGTCACGGTTATATTTAAGGATGCTTACATGATCAAATACTTGTCATATTTCATATTTGTAGCACTACTCAATGGATCTGTATCATGCGCATCGATGATGATGATGGAAAATCCTTATTCTGTACAAGGTAAACCATATTTAGCATGCTATGTGGGCGAGATGCAAGACGTTACGGCACAGCCTCAACTCTATTTAAAAATTCATACAATATGTAATATGATATACACAAAACTGTATTCACCAAATATTTTTCAAGGACCCATCATGTATTATTGGCCTGATGGGCAGATGAAGGTCTTATTTAATCAAACTTTATTTATCTATCGACCTGACGACAATATGTTCACACTGTTAAATGGACAGGAAATGGAGGAATATCATTTTTCAAACATAAGATCCTGTAAAAAAAACCCAATCCCTTTTACGCTTAATGGCGAGCGTATTCCAGCACATCATGTGTTGTATCTGTCAGGAGCATATATCAAATATAGCGTTCTTCACAGATTATTGAAGCTTCACATCATACCGCAAATATCCTTGACTCATATACAATTTAATACACAAGATCCCGCTTATAGTACAGTAACCTTTGGAGACAAAGTGCAGCTAGAGTACAATCTTAATACAAGAATGTTTGAATCTTTTGATGAAAAATCCAAGACATTCCGCAATCTAGATTTAAACGAGTTAAGAAAAATTATGGGTAACCAACAAAACAGGAGCTATTTTTGTCAGCAACTAAAAAATCTCCTATACTGCTGAAGTATTTAAAAAAAAAGCATCACATTAATGTGATGATACTATCACGTGCAGAACTCTAAGGTGTTGCACATATGGGCATACATCGCGTTTCTGTAGCGTGATACATAACCATAGAAGTATGGAAGATAGCTGTGTATATACGAAAATCTTATTTTTATAATGTCGTACTGTTGTTATTACCCTTAAGCGTATACACGGATGATACGCTTTTTTTTGATGAATTTTTAGATCAAGCAACAACATTTGTTGATAGTGATGATACACATTACATGCTTAGCGATAGTGAATTGATCGGACGCATCGATCAATGTCAATTAAAAGCAACATGTACTCCATTTGATGTTTTAGCTGCAATCTTACCATTGGGCGTAGGAAATTTATTGCAAGAAGATCTCTATCTACACACCTATCCTCTGGTCATACGTAGTCTATTAGATAATCCGCTGTTTTTACCGTATCGTGCGTATGAACGACCACATGTGTTGGGCGGTGATTTTTTCTACAACCAAATGACACGCGCACATTTTTATAAAAATTGTTCCGGCATAGCATCATATTTAGCGATCAATGAACCAACTCTGCTATCAAAGTTGAATACAATTTTCAATTTAGCACAAGAAGAGCTCATGCTCGATATTCCTACCTATTTAAATCCGTTAGATTTTTTATCATTATTTAACAACTTTACCGTACAAGAACGACGTGCTGGATTTATGTTGCATGGAGCCTTTTTTCATAACAATTTTTCACTTTTTTATAATGTTCCTTTTTATTATCTTGAGCGTAATTTTTTTACAACACCTGCAGAACGAGAAGCGATTGAACTTGTATTAGGCACTGCAGCTGAAGAAGATAGCCAACAATTTGCACAAGAGCACTTGATTAGTGACAAAATCGGTTTTGGAGATACACGATTTTATTTTGGGTTCTCGCCTGAATTTTTACACAATTTTGGCATTACGGCAGGAACTTTCTTAACCGTGCCAACATCATTTTTATTTGCAAAAGGGCTTCAAGGATCAACTTTTTCGCAATCAAACAGACAACCCAATTTTAATCTAGGGGATATTGTCTGTCAGTTTATTGTCGGTGATGAACAAGCGAAAATATGCGCACTTGAGCATATCCAAACTTTTGGCTTAGGAGCATTAGATGCGTTAGCAGCGATACTGCTTGAAAGTCCGTTAGGTAATTATCGCCACGTAGGGCTTGGCCTATTCATGCGTACCCATTTACCACTTAATGCTATCATTAAACGACCATGGACACGCCATTTTGCATGGAAAGGATTCATGTCTGTTGAATATATTACTCCCGGCAAAGAACGGCGCTCATTTATCGAAAACTGTCAGCTGGTAACCGCCATTATTGATCATCTAGGGCTCAATAAAACCGGTACAGAGTTGGAACAATATTTAGAAGAGCTTGAGCAAAATCCAGTATTGGCTGATGAAGTTCTTGATTATATTAACATACGTACCGCCAATATATTTTATCCGTTTACCCGTAACATACACGTCTGGCCAGGTTTTGTCTTCCGCTATACCAGTCGATTGCTCTATGAAGGCACTCGTTGGGGCTTTTTTGTAGGATCAGATCTTTGGGCACAAGGAAAAGAAAAACTTACACTCCCCTGTACCACCTCGGAGCAATTATCACCATTTAATACCGATAAAGCAATCAAACCATTTGCCTATCAAAGCAAAATGTTTGGCAGTATTTTCTATAAAGTATTACGCGATAAACAGGATTGGACCTTAGGACTAAGCTTGGAAGATACTACAATGTTTAGTTCTAGCGTAGGGCCAAGTTTTATAGTATCGTTAGTCTTTGATGGAACGTTTTGATCCAAAAATTAAGGAGACTGTTTATGCTGTATCACGCTGTACGTATCACGGTAGCATTCAGTTTAAGTGTATGTACTATACTAAGTCATACAACCCCGGTGACCCTTGAGTCTCCATTAATCCATTATGTCGATGGTATCTTCATCAATGGTCGCCGTATTTGTGATATACGCAAGTTGCAACTAGAAATTGGTTTTCTTGCCGTGGGGAAAAAAAACAAAGACGGTATACGAGAACCCTTATATATCTTTCATATTATTGAACATGATGATCACTCTGTATACGTAATCTGTTCGGATGGTAGCAAAGTAGAGTTGCATGACATTACGCATGCACACAATCAGAGCAAATCAGCAGCAGTATATGACAGTACAACATTGTATGAATGTGCATCTCTATTTTCTGGTCGTTTATATCGCATCATCTATGATTCAGAACTGAGCACGTGCTATGCAGATACTGCGATTGAATTGAATAATAATGCATATATAGCGTCTCTTTTTGCGACAACCACGCCACGTCATTCGTTACACTCATTAATGCTCCTGGAACAAGATCTTATTCCTGATGGTAATGATATGCACTATCGTACCATTATGCGGACTGCGCTGCACATTATGCTCAATTTTATGAAACACGATTTTGAAAAAAAATCTTCAAAATTTATTGAAGATGCTACACTGTTTAAGAAGGCAATGGTCGAACTTATTCAAGAATCGTGTAATAAACGGGGTAGAGAAGATAGTCTGCTCCTTGGCTGGGCAAAAAGCGAAAAAGGACATGAGATGGAGCATTTTAGCTATCACGTGCTCAATTTTAAAGATTTTTACGTTTTCAGTAGTGATCTTATCGGGTTTTTAAGTGATCTGATGCACAGTTGTCCCAAAGCCATGAAGCAATTTAAAGAACTTATGGATCAAACTCAAGAAAAAGCTTAACACAACGCCAGACATAATGAACGAATTGCATGAGATTTCAGGTACAGTACAGCGGATTCTTTTTCGCAACCAAGAGAACGGATATTCTGTATGTAGTGTCCAGACGCGGCTCATGGTGCAACCAATCACCGCAACTGGATACTTAGCCAATGTACATGAAGGTGAATCAATCACCGCACAAGGCAGCTGGATACAGCATGCGAAATTTGGCAAACAGTTTACCATTACCAGCTTTACCACCACGGTCCCAACAACCTTGACAGGACTTAAGGCCTACCTTTCTTCAGGGCTGATTAAAGGCATAGGTCCTATTTATGCCGCAAAATTAATTGATCATTTTGGCATGCATGTATTACAAGTAATCGATACCACGCCAGATCGTTTGCAAGAAGTTGCAGGTATTGGCGCAACGCGCGCAGGAACTATCACACAAGCATGGCAAGAACAAAAAGAAATTGCACATATTATGGTCTTTTTGCAAGGTAAGGGGATATCGGCTACCTATGCAACAAAAATGTATAAAAAATATGGTCACCAAACATTGGCAATTGTACAGGAAAATCCCTATCGTTTGGCAGAGGAAATCTGGGGAATAGGATTTAAAACGGCCGACAGTATTGCACAAAGCATGGGCATAGAGCCTAATTCAATTAAACGCATACGTGCGGGCATTATTCATGTCATCACGTCTGCCGTACAACAAGGAGACGTGTATTGTGAGCTTGAAGGATTACGCGAACTGACCGCACAGCTGCTTGAAATTGATCTTGAATCAAGTAAGGAACTGATCAAACAAGCATTATATGATTTGCATGAACATCAGAAGATTAAAGTCGTAACCGTTGAGAATCACAAACATTATATTACACTCGCGTGGTTATACGCATGTGAAAAAGGTATTGCACAAAAAATTCATGCCATACAGCGCTACACAAAACAGAGTTTGCCTATCGATCTTGAAAAAGCGTACGCGCTCCTTCGTAATACTCATTCTACACATCGTATTGTATTACATGAACAACAGCAACTTGGCGTCATGGCTTGTTTACAGCATAAAATAACGATTATTACCGGCGGTCCAGGTACGGGAAAAACAACACTCATCAAAACATTACTCAACATCCTTGATGAGCAAAAAATCGTTTACAAGCTTGCTGCTCCCACCGGACGAGCAGCCAAACGTATCACTGAAAGTACCGGCCGTTCTGCAGTAACGATTCACCGTCTTTTAGAATTCGATCCTGCAACACGGTCATTCAATCATAATGAACAGAATGCACTCAAACTCGCCATGCTTATTATTGATGAATCATCGATGATTGATCTTTTTCTAGGGCATGCAATTGTGCGTGCACTGCCCGTACATGCACATATCGTTTTTATTGGCGACATTGATCAGTTACCATCAGTAGGGGCAGGAAATTTTTTAACTGATCTTATACACAGTAATACAATTGCCACGGTACGTTTGACCACCATTTTCCGCCAAGCTCAAGATAGTCTTATTATTACTAATGCTCACCGTATTAATCAGGGAGAGTTTCCTATCAATCAAGATCATGGAGCACGTCACGATTACCGGTTTATTTATGAAGATGATCCAGCACGTTTACCATATCATCTTCAAATGATTTTTAAAAAAACGTTGCCAACGTATGGCATTACACCTCGTGATGCCATGATACTTACTCCCATGAATCGCGGCATGGCCGGCACCTATACCCTCAATCAACAAGCACAACAATTACTCAACCCAACTAAAGATAAAGAACATATCATCTACGGGCCTACCCTGTTGAGTATCGATGATCCGGTTATGCAGATGAAAAATAATTATGATAAGGTAGTATTTAACGGTGATATTGGCATTATCACTGCTATCAATCAAAGTAACAAACAATGTACCGTAACTTTTGGGCAACAGCAGGTTATGTATGATTTTTGTGAATTAGATGAACTTTCTTTGGCCTATGCCGCAACTATTCATAAAAGCCAAGGATCAGAGTACAGCGCAGTTATTGTTCCACTTTTCATGCAACACTGCATGCTCTTACGGCGTAATTTAATCTATACGGCAATTACACGTGCTAAAAAATTGTGTATCTTTATTGGTGAATCAAAAGCTTTGGCAATCGCCATTGGCAATAAACAAGATGCAACACGTATAACATTATTACGCAATTTTCTTACTTCGGACCTTACATGTCATTAACCAACTACATGATAACACTGTTCATGATGACCGGAATACACACTATCCACAGTGCAGTACCTAATGCACTCAAGCAACATCACGCTCCACCTATCATCATGCTTGATCCAGCGGGTGACGCAGAACATCCAGGACGACGCCTTGAACAACATTTTGAACGTGGATTGACACTCCAATGTGTTGACTATATTCACCATGCTCTTGAACACCATCTACCCCATGCACGCATTATTGTAACAAGAACGGCAGGAGACAAGGTTGCACCATTACAACATGCCAATTTTGCCAATCGCCTTGAGAATGTGCATCTCTACCTTCATTGTGCATTGTATAAAGAACAAACATCACCACAACCGGTGATAAGAATCTATCGATTTTCATACCAACAACGTCCACTATCACACGCCAACAGTACTTCATTCTTACGCTATGATCATGCATATGAAAAAAATGAAAAAAATAGTGAAAAACTATGTACTACTTTGTATAACCTGCTCCATGAATCCAGCACAACACACTCTTTTTTTGAGATATATCCGCCATGTGCTTTTCCTCATGCAGCATTATGTGGCATCACCTGCCCTGCTCTTGTTATTGAAATTGGATTACCTCATGATAACGTATGGCAGCAGTGTGCAGAGCTTGTGGTGCAAGCGCTATCAGAGATATTGGATCTCTTCTAAAACCATATAATGCTATCGTAAAACTAAGATTAAAAGTAATAGTTTCAGAAGAGCTCTATTTACAAACGTACCGAAAACTGTGTACTTTCTGATTGGAGCGAATATACATCTTTAACCGGGAGACATGCTATGCGTATCTTATATCTAACCCGTGTATGCCTCAGTATGTTCATGATCATTGCACACAATCAACTGTACACTGCCGAAGATAAGAAAGAACAAGAAGAGGTGAAAGCTGACACTGAAATTGTAATTGACCATGTCGAACAATACCTGACAGGTCGCACAAAAGGATATTGGAAACTGAAAGCATTACAACAGACCGTGCAAAAGTATCCCAAACAGACACGATACGATGCTCTTAAGGCAGCTCTACAAGGACCAGATAATGACGCTATACAATTTTATGCACAAGGCCTTAATATATGGCCACTGTATATCCAAGAGATCGAAGCAGGCGAGATAAACAATGTACAAGCATTATTACCCCTCATGGCAACAGAACATACCGTTCCCGAATATCGCAATCAAGCAACAACATACGCAGAACTACCAATAGATGATTGCAGTGGTTTAGTAAAAGTCATTGAATCAAAATTAGATGATGATCGAAAAATAAAACTCATGGATATAATAGTTAATTTTTATCAACCAAAAAAACGCACCTGTGAATCAACCTGTTGTATACGTTGCAGTTTTTCCTGTAATCAACGGCGCGCTGCATTTGTTGCGTATGCATGGGCACAAGCAGGAGAACGCTGTATAGAACGCCAGCTTTCGCATAAATTATTTAAAAAAATTTACCGTGACGGTAAAGCACCTGTGACCCTGCATGCAGTTAAGACTCTAGGCAAACAACGTAACTTTATGCTGGCTACAGAGCTTGATCAAAAAAGACGTTCTAGCAACCGCGTAAAGTTACTTGCACAATTTAATAGTATACAATTGCCCGATGAGAAGAATTTTGTCAGCAGCTACTACAATGACATTGCACGACCGGTGATTACCAACATAAAATCAGAATCTTGCTGGCCGTGGGCGCAATTATGCAGTAAAGAATAGTACTGTACACAAAATATGCAGATTATGTATTATGTGTCGATAATGAATATAGCATTTTCAAAAAGGAGAGAGATGCGTAAAATGTATATAATGCTCCTCTATGTCAGCGGATTGATTATCACCGCATATAGTTCACTCTATGGTGCTGATCGTAAAGAACACAAAGCAGAGAGAAAAACATATGAATCAAAGACATTTGAATTTGATTGCGTTGAAACGTATAGAGTATGTCATAAAGAAGGCCGTTATGCTTTGACAAAATTAAGACAAACAGTGGATAACGTCTTTACATTACCAACAAAGCAAGCGGCCCTCGCAGAGGCTTTGCGACAAGGGGACAAAGGCGCAATCCAGTTTTACGCACGAGGGCTTAATATATGGCCATATTATATTGAAGCAATCAAAGCCGGCAAAATAGATAATGTGCGCATATTACTACCACTCATGATGACAAAAACAACCTATCCAAAAAATGGCATTGATAAGGATGATAAAGATTTACCCATGCGCGATTGCAGTGGTTTGGTCACCGCAATTGAATCAGAACTATCGGATGCCGCTAAAATGGCATTAATGGATACGATTATTAATTTTTATCAACCACTCACACTTAAATGTGGACCAAGCTGCTGTTTCTCATGCACCTCACGCTGTAATCAACGACGCGCAACATTGATTATCTATGGAAAGGCAAAAGCGGGCAAACGGTGCTTAGAACGCAAAGGATCGAAGGAACTGCTTACATATATTTATGATACACACCAAGCATATATTCCCAACGATATTATTAAGATATTAAAAATTCAAGGTAACATTGATTTGATGAACAAGTTTCAAGAACGCCAAACCCGGCAAAACAGAGAAAAACAGTTACTTTTATCCTTTAACTGTTTCGAGGAAACATTGATCTACTACCTGCAAGTTGCACAACCGGTCATATGTAATAACAAACCAGATGTACCTTGCTGGAGCCCATGGCAAACATTATGTCATAAAGGGTGAGAATAATGTATACAAAAAAAGTCTTATGTATAGTACTCTTACATATCTGTTTTAGTGCCTTTTGCGCTCATAAAACACTATTCCCATTAAAAGACCAAAAAGACGACAGCGAAGAAACAAAAAAGAAGCAACTTGTCACACAATGGCATTATGAACCATGGTGGAGTCTTCTAGCACGCTCGCCCATAGACAAGGACCCTGATCTATGGACACAGTACATACAAGCACTTCAAGAAGGCCGTGAGGACCATGTACGCACATTGCTACCACGCATGGCAACAGGAAACACCTATCCTAAATATTATTTTAATCGTACCTCCGTTGATCTGCCCATCGATGATTGTAGCGGCCTAGCAGCAGTGGTTGAAGCAAAAACATTATCAGACGAGGCAAAAATAACGTTAATGCATATCATCATTAACTTTTATCAACCAAAAAAAGCTCAATGTAATCAAAACTGGTTTTCCTCCTGTAACTTGCTGTGTAACCAACGACGTGCAGCATTGATCGCTTATGGACGAGCAAAAGCAGGAGAATCCTGTTTAAAGCTCAAAGGATCTGATGTCATGCTTAAAGAAATTTATGGAAGCCCTAATAAAGCTTTTATCACGCAAGATGCTCTTAATATCTTACAAATTCAAGGTAAAATTGTTCTGCTGGCATCCTTTACCGCACTGCGCACGACACAACATGAAACCAAACGGTTGCTTTCAGATTTTAATTGTTTTCACCATGGATCTGATGCCAAGTACTCTCCATCTGAATATTACCATCAGATAGCCCAACCAGTTATAACCGGTAGTATGCCCTATTCTGATTGTTGCACAAAACAGAAATTATTGTGTAAGAGGGGGTAGGCAATGTATGCAAAAAACATCGTGAGTATGCTCTTGTGCAATCTCTCTTTTTTCATATTTTGTAGCGACACGAAGAAACCATTGATCGACCGCAAAGATAAAAAGCTAGAATTCGATTATCAGAATGCTCGTGGCTTTTTTAGCCTTATGTCACATTCAGCGGATATAGAACGTTACCCATCAGGTGGTTGGTATTATTTATGCGAAGCTCTACAGCACAAGCGGTCAGATGCTGTTGATTATTATGCGCAGCGCACCCCACTGGTAGCCATAATAAATGAGCTTGCTGAAGAGGGTAATAGAGCATTATTACAAAAAATTTTGCCTTTGATACACAAGGCCCCCACGTTTGAAATCAAATATGAAGAAGAAGAACTGCCTGCACTCGATTACAGCGGTTTGCAAAGGGCCGTATGGTGGACTAAAAGTCGCCACAAAAAAAGTGACGCGCATGTTAAAGCAATCATGAAAACTATCATCCAATTTTATACCCCTGTACATGATGTTAAATGTATTAAACGTTGCTGTTTTGGCAAATGTACTGCACAATGCCAGAATCGTCGAAAAGCATTGATCGAATACGGTTGTGCAAAAGCTGCATCGGATGCTATTGAAGGTGATCGCTGGCAGATCATCACGTGGTTGTTTTATGAGCGTGGTACCTACGTAACATTAGACGCTATACAGGCTGCACGAAATAAAAACAATACTCAACTTGCTAAACAACTTACAACTCTTCGCCTCATACAGCGATGTTGTCCACAAGCAGATGTTGCAAAATCTTATGCATTATTGCGCATGTTTAATTGTATTAAGGATGCTAAGGATGCTGGGGTTGCAGATGGTCGGGGATATGGTCCGCAAGTAGCACAACCAGTTATTACCAATATTCGCTATGGTTCATGGATTGGAAGCCTCCCATGCGCACAGGCATGCCCCAAAGAATAAGGGCTAAGATGTTTTGGTGGTAGCACGCTGAGGAACGCGCGCAGCATATTGTTCAAGCATATTACGAATTTGCTGTGCATAGGGATTTTTCATTGCTTCTGATTGTTTAAGATAATCCCATACCGTTTTTCCTTCGATATCCGTATCATGCAAATGCGCCCCATAGTTAATTAATGTTTGCACAGTATCAGGTAAATCATAACTAACCGCATACATAAAAGCATTCGCCAAAGCATTTTGATCTTTCAAATGAATATCTGCACCTTGAATAATCAATCGTTGCGCAACATCACTCAGTCGTTGAAAAACTGCATGCATCAATGGGGTATACCCTGCAACATAGTTATTAATCGTTTCCGGATGCTTACTCACAAAAGTAATAATATTATCTTGATTATTATGTGATTTGATCATAGCAATCAATTCATCTGAAGGTCCCAAGGCTCGACCGATTGTGCTTATCACCAAACCACTTAGTACATAATAGATGATACGCATATAGTATTCCCCCTAAGTGCATACTTGTATTCTTTTTTTATATATGCCACAGAGTGTTGGGAAAAATCAAGAAATTACGCAAAATTATATATTAAAGAACTGTACAAGACAAAGTATCTTTTTTCTGATCCTCTATACACCCTGGTAGGCGTTTAATAGTATTTAAAAGATAGCTCATTTGGATGCATACTTCGCCTTTAAGATCATTTTTTTTCGCCTCAATTTTATACCTATCGCATATTGAATGTACAGTACAAGGACTTTGTTTCGGTTTTTGAAAAAATTTCGCTAATTCGCTAATATCGTCCTTCTTAAACAGTATTTCTTTATGCATGAAACGTTTTACAAGCATCTGGGGCATTCCCACTCCTGCAACATGATGGTTAATAGAGGCACAGTGAACAACCTTTTTATTCTCGTTGAATGCATCCTCATTCGTCGGAATAGTAAATGTTCCTCCAAGTGAACCTCGAAGAGGGATCCATTCGCGATCCCTATCCACAGCATATTCAATTACCAGGTTTCGCACATCGTTATGCAGTATCGACGCCAGATAAATGGCTGCATGAGCCAAACACTTTTCATACTCTGTGTAAGGATGCTGTTTACCTTGAATGCCAATATCGGTGCACTTCTGGCACGGACATGCCTGTTCAACACCCCTATAATCAAGCCGTACAGACGCTGAGACTTGCAAGGAAGCAGCATGAAACAATGTAGTACTGCAGAGCATAATAACAAAAATTACGCCGGTTGTTTTATAGATATATGTGGTCATAAATTATGAGCCTATTTTTTGAGTTAAAGATGTATTATAACGATTTTTACATTGCATCTGCAGAATTACGTATTAAAGAACTATGCAACACATACTCTCTTTTTGCTGAGCTTTCTTTATGTGCTCTATACAGCCTGGAAGACGTGCAAACGTGTTTAGCAGATAACTGCTTTCAACGCAGACGTAACCATCCGTGTCATATTTTTTTGCACTAATTTTATACCTTTCGCATAGTGAATATAGAGCACAAGGCTTTTCTTGCGGATTTTTAAAAAATTTCGCTAATACATTCATACCGTCGGCATGAAATCGTACTTCTTCATCCATTAAACGTTCTGCGAGAATCACTTCGCCCAGGATATCCATAAAACGCAAAACATGCGTACAACGATCAAGAGCTCCATATTTTCGTTCGGGCAGTGCAAGGTCTCCAACAATAGGACCTTCGAGAGTAATCCATGCATCATGCTCATCTAGAACATATTCAAGCACCAATCGTTGCAAAACTGCTGGAAATATTAGTGGTAATGCAAGCGACACATGAGCGAGGAAGTTTTCTTGGTCAGTGTAAGGATGTTGTTTACCCGCAATGCCGGTTTTTATGCACGCATGGCATGGACAACCTTTTTTTGTTAATTGGGTATCGGATTTTTGCTCCATCGCAATCAGAACTGCGGGATAAAATAATGCATTAATACATACACTCATCATCACAACAAAAAATATTTTACCGAATTTATACATTATTTTTTTCGAAGCCTGCAATCACCATAACTAACATTCATACAAAAATTTATTCAGCTGAAGCTCCATAACAGCTTAAATCATGTAGCGAATAGTGTATTTTAACATATGTATTAAGTCTAGCTATTTTCGATGTTCTTATACTATTAGAATCAATCATTTTGAATGAGCATACACAATTCAAGCAATCACACGGCCAGATTGTTGTTCTTGATAATTATGTCTTGTCACGCTTTTCTCTAGGAATAGTGATGTTACTTGTCGGCGATTAACTCTTGAATGCGTTCGGCATGATCAAGGCGAACAGAGCGTTCAATCAAACTCTCAGCATCACACAACGTCTCACTATTTATCCACGATGATGTAATTTTGAAGTTTCCATCTCGTGAAATGATTGTCTTGGATTGAAATGGTTCACGTAAAGAACTGTCAATTGCACTAAGACCAGATTGAGCGAATTCCACTTTCCGCTCAAATATTCTTTTAAATTTACCATTCGTTAACATAAGGTTAGGATAATGGAGAGCATAAAATTTCCCCTGCAAAGGTGTGATTTCAAGCCATGTCTCTGGTGTATATTTATAATTCGCAAAGATATACTCAAGTATTATCGGAACCAGCGAGCGAGACTCGTTATTGACAATATTATTTTGCGATAACGCCTGCCATACATATGCAAAAGTCTTTTCTTGTTGAGTATATGGATGAGCTTTATTGACATGCAACGATTTGAACCATTTGTTGTCACATTTTTTGCATGGACATTGTTCTTGCGCTCTTATTGCAACGCTTTTTTCAGCTGCGCCGATCACTTCATATGAAGATACTATAACCAGACTGCATATGAGTGCAAAAAAATGGATGTGTTTATTCTTGTTATTCATATATTAGCCTTTACTCATGTTTATGACAGATACTGTTCTTTATGGATAATTTAATAGTATAGTAAATTAAGCGTATTGCAATGATTTGTTACACATTGAACAATTCTAATAAACAACATTACTACCATGCATCATGGAGTACGAATATCAAGAAATAACACATCTTTTTTTTGACTGAAGAAGTGCCGCCAATAATTCTGGATCACACCATAATTCTTGGACATGATCCGTGTGACGCAAACATGTTTTACGTTCAATTTTTACCGCACCTACTCTGTCTGAACGCACAGATACTTTAAAATGCCCACAGAATGAAATTATTTCATCACTACGTTGCTGACCCGCTTGGGTCTCTTGTACTGCATGATGTAATTTTTTTATATCATCTACGGTAAATTGCACACTGCTATTAATTAAAGGCACCTTTTTATAATATGTCGGTAAGGTCACATCTAGAACGCCATATTGAACAAGCGGACCATGCTGAGATTCGCGCACCACACGCGGCACCTTTGCTGTTGTCCCATTGGAGTTAGCATCATTATTTGAATCAAGTATGACATTCAATACGCCAGCAATATGACACATAGTAAGCCAAGAATTTTCGTAATAGTAATCAAGCACAATCTGAAGTAGAGGATGTTTTTGTGGAAGTTGTTGATTGTTTCTATTCGCCTGAGGATACTCAAATGGTAATGATAAAAGAGCAGATGCCACCTGTGCTTCTTCGATACTATACGGATGCTTTGTGAGACCTTTGCATGCACAACAAGGACATCGAGCATTATTTTTTTGCACTTCACTAGAATGCGCTACAGATCCGGACATAGCAGCATATGACGTCAAGCACATACCTATAAGTGCACAAACATACACATAGCGCATTTTACATACATTCGAGCTGTTTAAAAAGAAACACCTATTTTACCCCAACCACCCATTACTTTAAGTGCACGATTGCTGTGTGGCATATCATAATAAAAACCAACACCAAATAACGTATCCCAAAGTTTGCCATCACGCACAAAGCCCAAAGATACATGAAATTTATTATTAAAGGTGCTTTGTGCTGCAGCTGAAAATGGATCAAGATCATTATCGCTGATAGGAACGAATAGAGGATCGCCATCGGCATCAACATCTGCAACGCCCTGTCGGCAGATAGTGCTCGTGCTTGCCGTTACTGGACAATCATCTTCTGGCGTGATTGGACCAGCAATACCAAATTTTGGCACACAGCCGTTACTAGGACATTTACATGAAAGATACAAGCGCTCCTGGCCATGTCCCCATATGTCATAACCTATTTCTGCTTCAAAACTACTTTTAATAAAACGAAAGCCAGCAGAAAAATCATAGGAACCATATACACGGACCTTGGTATAGCGCGTTAATACATTAACCCCCGGCGTAGGCGCTTGGCCAACTGGCAGATCATCACGCACAAACAAAAGATAACGGCTCCACGGTTTTCCTTTTAAATCAAATGTACGCCATTGATGGTTGCGTGCAAAGAAAATGCCTTCAAATTCAAGGAAAAAACATGAAGTAATTGGGGATGGATCACGATTGAGCACAATCTGAAAATGCACTCCCGCCCCGTATCCAAAATGGTAATTGTGACCAGCATTAGGTGAAAATAAAAATTCTGGATCTGGTTTGTTGCCGGTCGGAAAACTCAAAATAGAATAGTAAGCAAGTTGAAACAAATTCTCATGCAAATACGTGCGCCCCATCAAAAGACGTAAATCTGCAAGCCGAAAAATCTCTTGCTCACAGCAGATTTTTGCGTTTTGCCACGACGGTTGGCAAAATGCTTCTTTAATATCATGCGGAGACTGATCAGACGGCAATGGTGCCGATGGATTGACAACATCAAACTGATGCAACTGCATATCATTACGCACCCACACAAACGGTGCAATAATGCTAATCCACATATCATCAAAAAATGGATGTGCACTAAATCGTCGCAATCCTTGTGCATAAGAGACTGAAACAGCACGTTGGCGCTGTTGCGGTCTGATGGTCATATTTCCTTGAAAATCATCGGGTAATCCAAACCATTCTGCACGCACATCTCGCTGTTTTTGTGAACAATCGACAAGAGTGTCTCCCGCAAAATGCAGTTCATTCAACCCATTGAATAAAAAGTAACGGGCTGCAGGAGCACTACCAAATGAACCTTCTTGAACATACATCGCTTGCACTGCAGCAGCAGTTGGCCCATTTTGTTTAAATAAAAAATTGTGCCACAATGCCATCTGCGTTGAAAGTTGTTCACTAATTGGACGCGTGAACATCATGGTGCGGCTGTACTTTTCATGGCAAAAATGGGACGATGCCTGCATGCATGAAGATACCATGAAACTGCATGCTAGCACGTACTTTTTCATTACTGCGCTCCCTTAAGTGCTGATATGATTCACGTTCCCTAGCTTAAGATAGGTTCATGATAAAAACAAGCAGACATGTTATGAACTCTATTCAACTCATGCAGAGTAATGTATTCATGTCATGTATTATCAACCATTATTACGAGCGCTCTTGTGTAACAATTAAATCAAAATTTTGTCGTGAATCAATATTTTTTGCGCAATACGCTCAAACAATGGTGCGGCAACTATTGAAGCAAAAAGTTCTTGCCCTACCGCTTCTTTAATAAAAACCACCATAACACGTTGATAATCACCTTTTTGTATAATACCTGCGCACGTAAATATTCCCTTTTCAGGAGTATACTGCCCATCTACTAACATATTGGCTGTGCCACTCTTACTCATAATAGTATATCCCTTGATACGCGCACGATACGTTGTGCCATGCACCGTGGTATTTTCTAATATGGTGCGTATCGTATCTATTGATTGCTCACTATAGATGCGCTCCCCTTGCTGTGCACCGTCTTGCTTGAGTAGCGTAAGGCGCAGATCATAGCCATTGCGTGCAATCATACAAAAAAAACGTCCCAACTGCGCAAGCGTGCTGGCAATTTCATATCCATACGAAAGTGATATAACCGATTGTTTTGACCATGCCTGCGGCGGGTTAATAAAGCCCGTGCGTTCTCCCGGCAGTTCGATACCGGTTGGTTGATCAAAACCCATGCGCCGATAATGGGTGTATAATTGTTCATCTAAACGTAATGCAACCTTGGCAATACCAATATTATTTGATCGTTCAATAACGCGTGAAAATGGTATCAACCCTGCTTCAGTTTTTTTTGCAGTATTAACTTTTCTACCATTAACATATGTTGTGCGCACTCCTTGACAATCAATCAGTTCATCCGGATGTACCACGCCTTCTTCAAGCGCAGCCAATGCCGCACACACTTTAATAACCGAGCCAAGTTCATATTGATGATGCACAATACTATTATTCATACGCTCAAGCGAAAGCACCGCACGATCATGCGGATCACAACACGGTTGACTGACCATAGCAAGCAGCTCGCCAGTTGCCGGATCGATAATAAGTACTGCGCCCTCGCGCGCTTGGTACTCATGCATGGTAGCCATGAGCTCTTCATTTGCCAAAAACTGTAGTACACTATCAAGACTGGTTACCAATGTAGTTCCTGCATTTTCACACGCCTGCGATTGATTTGATGTTGTGTACATTTCTGAACGTGCATCTTTCCAAAATTGCTGTATGGTCGGCTTTCCGGCAAGTTGCTCATTAAAAAAGAGCTCTAATCCACAAATACCCTTGCCATCACTGTCCGTGATGCCAACAATAGGAGCTGCGATGGGTAATGGATAGTACCTACCCGGTTCAGTTACCAAATAAACATCTTTGCACAATGCATTGCTGAGCGATGCACGTTGCTCCTCGGTAAGCATACGTTGTATAAAAAATGAATGGGTATCATGTGCATTCTGCAGTCGTGTATACGCATGCGGATAATGATGTTGCAAAAATTGTTCTAATGCATCTCGATTGTGTACTTTGTGCGGTGTAACAAATGCAGAAACACCATCACGATTGATAGCTAATGGTTGACCATGCCGATCAACAATATGCGCACGCGGTGGGTATGTTTTAATAGTAACATAATACTGTTGTTGCCCCATCATGGTATAGGTTGTTCCATCACGTATTGCAATACAATAAACACGCAGAGCAATACCCACATACCCCGTCATTAACACAAACAAGATACTGAGCGCACGTGCCTTATGATACATCATCGTACTCATCCAGGCACCGTATGAATCTGATCTAAACGTACCGGCCGCATCGATTGCTGCTGAGCAAATTCCAGAATAGCCTGCGGACTGCGCAATGCACACCACGTTTTACCTAACTCCTGCTTGTGTGCACATAACGTTTTATACTGCGCACTTAACTGCTGATTGTGGCGCTGTGCATCCAATATAAGACTATACTGAAACAGGTGCCAAAAGACCAAACATACGTTAAATGCTATAAAAATACGCAGTTGGCGCGATTTACGCATAGTTGTTCCTTTTTTTCTGAGCAAGCTTCTATTCTTCCTCTGGCAATCGTTCTGTTTTTTCCTTAAGCTCTTCTTCAGATTTTTATAAAGCTTCAGTTCCTTCAGGCGGTTGTCCGAATGTTTTGATGTACCAGTCTATTACCCAACCTAAGTTGTTCGAATAACTTTCTTCAAGCACCTCTTTATCAAGTTTTTTTACATCTTTCATCATACTATCGAGGATACTTCGATCCAAACGTTTGAGCACAGCATTAATTTTTATTTGCCGCTCATTTTGAATTACACCTATCTCTTGTGACGCCTCTCCTTCTTTTGGATCATTAGGTAAAAAAATACCCTGACGTTCCATTACTTGTATGGTAAACGAAAAATATTCAAATTGATCCTCTGGTGTAAATATCTGTAATCGATCATCAATCGCTGTGTAAATATCTGTGTACAATTTTTGTATATAATCCCAAGCAACTCCGCACTCAATCCAAGCAATAATTCCTTCAAAAAATATTGCTGTGTTATTTTTGCCATAAAAGCGAACACCATAATTCTTTGTAAAATCGATTGCAAATGCATAAGGAGCAAATTGTTTTTTTAAAGCATCTAAATCAAGAATTTTGTCAGAAAAAAGTTGCGAGATCAGTCCAGAAAATACTGCTCTTACTTTTTTATTTTCTTTCACGCCTGGCCAGGCTACTACTGTATCCCACAGTGCTCTTAGCATTTTTATGTACTGTATGCGTTGTTGCACAATGTCATCATCAGGAACAGCACGTGGGAAACCACGCATATAGGCAACATGATGAGCAATTGTATTTATTATTTGCTTTCCTGTATTTGTTAAAAAACCTTGTTCATGATCAACCCTTGCAATGAAAGAAGCTAGGTCAATGTAAGTCAACTGTGCAATCATGTAGTCAGCAACATCAGCTTGATTAGAATATAGTTGTTTTAATCCTGTTATCTCTGCTTGATGAAGTTGAGCCAATAAATATTGCATAATATACACAAACCCGAGATTACCAATGCCATACCAAGATCTATCTTGTATGATTAACAATAAATAATAAGCTTTGAAACAGGTTAATGAGTTGAGAAATTTTATAAATCCCTGAATATCACACGCGGATATCTGAGGAATATCAAAAATAGAATAATTCTCTCGCATGTGACCAAGTTGAGTACACATGTCTAGTAAAACTCCAGATTCGTGTAGTTTCCGCACAAGCTTATTAATTTTTTCAGAAACTGTTGTTATTGAACGTTCCGCTATTTGACTCTTGCGCTCTTTTTCTTCTTCAATAACTACTTGTAATGTTTCGTCTGTTTTCTCGTCTTGCTGCGATCCTCGATAAACATCAGCAACATTCCCTGCTGCACTTCTTACTGACGAGCCCCCACCACCCGACATACCACGCTTTTTATAAAGATTCCATGCAGCAAATGCAATCAGACCACTTCCGGCTGCAACGGTCCAAAACAACGGTGATGTAAAGAGATCATATGATTGTTGTTTCGAACGTTCATACATGCGCTTAAA
>Ga0157376_10000412_pt1 | contig 27857 bp, 23 predicted proteins | sample M45metaG_FD_121801 | JGI IMG/M metagenome (GOLD analysis project Ga0157376, IMG submission 121801) | Miscanthus rhizosphere microbial communities from Kellogg Biological Station, Michigan, USA - M4-5 metaG | ecosystem: Host-associated > Plants > Roots > Rhizosphere > Soil | place: USA: Michigan...
ACGATGCGCGGCCGCCGGGTGGAACGCCGCGCCGCGCAAGCTCGGCTGCACAACGCTGCGCGGCTTCGTAGAGTTCAGCGAAGGTGAGTGTAAGGGTCTTTTCGCCGGCCTCGGAGTCTTCGCTAATATGCAGGTGAGTACGCCTGGCGTCGTGCACGGCGCGATAGCGCAAGACGTCGATGAGCGTTTGTGCGGCGAAAACGCCTTGATCACCCGCAGCGCGACGCAATTTTTGGGTGGTGACCGACGCACGGAGCGTCGAGGACGTTTCTTCCAGCGCAGGTTCGGTGCCAGGAGCCGTGAGGATGGCACCCGCTAATTCATCGGGCGTATTCACTTCCGCGGCGACGCGATCGGGCAGGCGAACGCCAAATTCCGTTTCCAGACGGGCCAGCAGTTCCACACGTTCGAGGCTGCCTAAACCGAGATCGCGGTCCAAACGAGAAGCGGGACCGAGCATCGGCAGCGCGCCTTCGCTGCCCAATTCGGAAAGCAGCGAGCGCAAGACGTCCAGCACACGTTCGCGCGTGGCCGAGCGGTCGAGTTGTGCGCTGGGTGTGGCCACAGAGCTCCGCTTGGGGCTTAGCGAGAGGCTATCACGCGTTCTCGCGCAAGGCTACCTGGGCCTAAACCTGAACGAGCGGCTCAGGCAGACTTGCCGTCGGCCTTGTTTACAGCGTAGTTGCGCGGCATCAATGTGGTAGTGAGGTCCACGCCGGAAAGATCCGCACCGGTCAGATCGGTCTCGCGCAAGATGGTGACGCCCATGTCCGCACCGGCGAATTTCGCGCCGTTCACGTTGGCTTGGCGGAAATTCGCGTTACGCAACAGTGCCCGCCGAAAATTGGTGTGGGAAAGATCGCAGCGAAAAAACTCCACACCGCTGGCCTGGGCTTCTTCCAGATTCGCACCGGTCAGATTGGCTTCGGTCAAATCTGTGTTGCGGATGTCGGCTTTGCGCAAATTTGCCCCGGAGAGGTCGGCGTGGGTGAGTTTCGCACGGCGGAGATCTGCGCCTTCCAGATTTGCGCCGCTCAGGACCGCGCCGCTAAAGTTGGCCTTGCTGAGGTCGGCGCCGCTGAGATTCGCGCCGGTCAGGTCGGCGCGAACACCGCCGTCTTTGCCGGAGAAAAACCGCTCATGCGCTTCCAGAATTTCGCTGACCCGCTGACTGCCGTGAACAATACTATTTGTGCTTTTCAGACGCATAAATGATTTCAGTCCTCGCTGAAGTCCAACTTCTATTTTACCGGAACGCGCCTCGGCAAGAAACCTCTGGAGAGGTAATGGAGGCGGTTATCAAGGAGCTCGCAATTCTCCGCCTGGTACGTTCCGGCCGGAGTAAACTGTACGCGATGAGCAGAATCCTCCACTGGGCGCAATCACCCTTCAAGACTGCAAAGTGTTTGCTGTGGCTCTTAGCTAGCGCTGCGGCGGTTCTTATTTTTGCGGTGCCAGCCAACGCTCAGGATCAGGACGACGAAATTGTAGCCACGCTGACCGGCGGCAGAGTCATCATTCATGCCACGCGAGAAAGCGTCACGTTCATTGCCATCGACGATCCAGTCGAGGCTGGCTCCGTGCCGCCTCGCATCATGTCATTGGACAGCCGGCACGTTGGGGTTCTACTGGGCTCCGCGGAGTGGCGCATTCCCGCTGATCCGAATCCGATCCGGCTGGATAAGGGTTACACGCGCGTCGGCGCCGCGGACCCAAGATATAGGGGAACCTATGGCGGCGAAGCAGAACCTGATTTGGAAACGATGGGCGTGGCGTTTCTGGAAATGCTCACGCCGCTGGCAGCTCGACTGCATCACAAGCTCGACTTTCCCTCAGACCAACCCTTATTCGAACTTGTGGTTATAGGATTTGGCCCGCAGGATTACGGTCCGGAAGTGTGGACCATGGAATTTCGTATGTCCCAGACGGTGGTGGCAACGCGTGGCGACTATTGGCAAACGCGAGTGTTGCGGCCGCGATTCACGCAAATCTTTCCGCCGGAAAAACATGCGCCGCGAATTCTGGTGGAAACGTGCTACCCGGGCGAATGCAAGGGGCCCAAGCTGCAGCAACTGCTGGAAGGAAATGAACCGACATTGGAGAAGTTGGCAAAGGCAGATCCAAAGCAGGCGAAGGCAGTGGATTTGATCATGAAGGGGCAAGCCCAGAAAGCAGTCGCGGCAGACGCGGCAACATTTTTGGGTGCAGCAATTCCGATGCTTTATCCCGGAAAGAAATATGCAATCGGTTCGTTTGAAGAGGAACACGGATTCAACTGGATTGTGCCCCCGGATGAACCCGTTGAACGAGCGAAGGAGGACAAAAGCCATCCACCCGAGGCGCCTTCGCTGCGGCGCAAGATCGATCCGCCGCAGTAGTTGGTGTCTAGGGAAACATGCAAGATCATTCAGCCGCAGCCGCCACGCGTTTGATGGCATCGCCTGTTCGGAGCACTCCGCCTTCGAACACAGAGCAAAGCATTCCGCGGCGGCCGTACAATTCTCGGCGCAGGCCCGGCCTCACTTTTTCCAGTTGATCGCAGGGCGTCGACACCGCGCTTACCTGTGACAGTACAGAGCCGATGCGCAACTGTTCGCCGAGGGTCAATCCATTTGCGTTGCAGAAGCTGGCGCACACCACTTTTGCGAGCGTGGGAGCACCCGGAGAAAGCCATGGGAAGCTACGGCTTCGGCACTCTCCAGCTCTTGCATCGGCAATCTGTGTTTGGAAGCACGAAAGAGATGAGCAACAGTGGCGACGGACTAATCTCCAGCAGACCGAGCTTTGGCGCTGGCGCCAATGTCCGTTCGATAGTGCATACCTTCAAAGCGAACCTTGGACGCTGCCGCATACGCGCTAGAAAGAGCCGATTCCAAGTCGGAGCCATAAGAGGTAACGCCGAGAACCCGGCCTCCGCTGGTGACGATGGCACCGCCCTGGCGTCGCGTGCCGGCATGCAACACCTTCACACCAGTATCTGGATTTATAGCGGTTAGTCCGTGGACAATCTGTCCGGTCTCAAAACGCCCCGGGTAACCGCCGGAAGCTATGACAATACAAGCACTTGCGCCGGGTTTCCATTTCCATTCTTCGGGTTGGAATCTGCGAGTTGCCAAATTCGCCAGCGCCTCCGCTAAGTCAAAGTCAGCCCTTGCCATGATTGCCTGCGTTTCGGGATCACCTAACCGGCAATTGAACTCAAGCACCTTCGCCCCGTCCTTTGTGAGCATGAGTCCGATAAAGAGAAATCCTTGGTAGCGGATGCCGTCCGCGACCAGCCCGCGAAGCGTCGGCTCGACAATTTCATTTTCAATCTGCGCGCGCAATTCAGGTGTCGTCAGCTCGTCGGTGGAGTAGGCGCCCATGCCGCCGGTGTTTGGGCCACGATCGCGATCGAATGCGCGCTTGTGATCGCGGGTCGGCGGAAGCACCACGTACTTTTCACCGTCGGTGACGATGATGAAGGAGAGCTCTTCGCCTTCCAGAGTCTCTTCCAGCATGACGCGCTTGCCGCCGGCACCAAACTCCTGAATCAACATTATCCGGGTGATGAAGTCTCTTGCTTCGCTGGCAGATTGCGCCAGCAGGACTCCTTTACCAGCGCACAGGCCGTCGGCCTTTACCACCACGGGATACGGAATCTCAGATAGCGCGGCGCAGGCCGTGTCAGGCGACGAGAATTCGCCGTACATCGCGGCAGTTGGAATTGCGTGACGAACTAGAAACTCTTTCGAAAAAATCTTGCTGCCTTCGAGCTGAGCTGCGATTTGCGATGGGCCAACTACCGCAAGATTGCGGGCTCGCAACGCATCACTCAGGCCGTTTACGAGCGGCAACTCCGGACCGATTACGGCCAGGTCAGGGCGCAGTTTCTCACTAATCGCGACGAGACCTTCTACGTCGCCAGCTTCCACCGGTAGGCAAGTGGCATCGTCGGCGATGCCACCGTTTCCAGGAGCGCACCAAATCTTTTCCACGCGCGGACTATTGCGCAGTTTCCAAATCAACGCATGCTCGCGGCCACCGCCGCCAATCACCAGAATTTTCACGGATTTTACAGGGTTGCTCCTTCAAATCGAAGCCAGCCTTGACGATAATCGCGGCTCCGGCCGGTGTCAATGCCGGCCATGAGAATCGTTTGATTAAAAATGCGGATGAATGCGACGAGCCTGCCGCAGCAGAGTTATTTTGAAGATGAATGAATCAGCGGTTTCTAGACTTGGCTGAGTGCGCGAATCGGAATGGTGACGCTGGTGGAATTATCCGACGAAGCCAACATGTGGCAACGTCCATCAAAAATTCCGCCGGGATCGATGACCAGGCATGGCGAGTGAACTTCTCCGGTGACTACACCTTTGGCCTGGATTTCGACGCGCCCCTTGGCAAAAATCACGCCGTCGTAACGGCCGGCAATGACCACGCGATTGCCCTCGATCTGACCTTCGACTTTCGCGTTCTCGCCGAGAATCAAAGTCTGCTCGGAGATGATGTTGCCCTTCACGTTGCCGTCAATGCGGAAAGTTCCAGTCAGCTGCAGCGTGCCTTCCATCGTCACGCCTTGATCGATGAAGCCGGTCCACTCTTCGCCGCTGCCGTTGGTTGAACTGCCGGGCCACTTCCACGCCATAATTTTTCTATGCCCCCAAAATTTTCACGCCGCAATCATCGACACTTCCACTTTATCCGCATGCGAGTGCAAGTCAATGAATCTGCGAGCGTGAGTTGTCGAATGCAGCGCCTGAACGAATGGGCAGTGCGCGATTAAATTCAAGCGGTGCTGAGGCTAGTCAACTTGCGGAGTTTATTTCATCAGGCGATCGTAGAGCCCCATCAGCTGCGCGTCTTCGTAATATTCCAGCACCAGTTGGCCCGGGCGAACTTTAGTGCGCTGGCGAAGAAAAATTTTGGTGCCGAGGTGCCGCTGAAGTTCGTCCAGTGCTTCGCGGACGTTCGGATCAACGTGAATTTCCGCCTTTTCCCTGCGGCCGCGAGCATGGCGCGAAGCCAAGCGCTCAATCTGCCGCACGGTTAGGCCGCCACGTGCAGCCCGCTGCGCATAACGCATTCTGAGCTGCGGATCGAGAACAGCCAGCAAAGCTCGACCGTGACCGGCGCTTAGCTTTCCCTCCTCAATCCAATCCTGAATGGTTGGCTCCAGCTTCAGCAATCGGATGGCGTTTGCAACCGTCGTGCGGTCTTTGCCGGTACGTTCCGCGACGGATTCCTGGGTCAGTTGAAATTCGTCCATCAAACGTTCGAAGGCGCGGGCCGCTTCAACCGGATTCAGATCTTCGCGCTGGATGTTTTCAACGAGCGTCATTTCCAGCGCCAGCTCGTCAGAAACCTGCCGAACGATTGAGGAGACTCTGTTCAATCCGGCGCGCTGCGCTGCACGCCACCTGCGTTCGCCCGCGATGAGTTGAAAGCGATTCCCTATGGCTCGAACGACCACGGGCTGAATGATTCCGCTGGCCTGAATGGAACGAGACAGCTCATCCAATGCTTCTTCGCGAAAGCGGGTGCGCGGCTGGTATGGACTGGGATCGATCAGGTCGATATCGATCTCTTGCGGACCGTGGATTATGACTTCACGAGCAGGTGCGGCCGCGGCACCACCCGCAGTCGCTACCGGTGCAGAATTGAGGTTTTCGACTGCGGGAGCGGGTGCAGGGTCAGGCTCCCGAATGAGCGCTCCGAGTCCCCGTCCCAACGCGTTTCTCGGCATTGGCAATCACCTCCTGGCCGAGTTGCGTGTAGCCCTCGGCCCCTTTACTGTGTATATCATAGAAAATAATAGGCTTACCGAAGCTTGGGGCTTCGGCGAGCCGTACGTTGCGGGGAATTACGCTTTGGAAGACCTGCGTTCCGAAGAAGCTGCGCAGATCTGTCGCCACCTGCCGTGACAATGTCGTCCGTTCATCGTACATAGTCAGCAAAATGCCTTCGACTTCGAGACTTGGATTTAAAGTTCGGCGAATGCGCATCAGCGTATCCAGTAGCTCGGAAACGCCTTCCAGTGCCAGGTATTCGCACTGGATGGGCACCAAGACCGAATTCGCGCAAACCAGAGCGTTCAGGGTAAGCAAATCGAGCGCAGGCGGACAATCCAAGATAACGAATCGATATTGTGGCAGGAGTGGCCCAAGAAAGCCCTGCAGGCGATATTCGCGATTTTCTGAGTTTACGAGCTCCACCGCAGCTCCGGCAAGATTTTTGTCGGCGGGGACGACAACCAAACCCTCGACTTGTGACTTCTGAATGATCTTCTCGGCGGGCTCGCCCAGAATTAGTGCGTGATACAGAGTTCTTCGAGAGGGGTCTTTTGGAAAACCGATCGCCGCGGTGGCGTTCGCCTGCGAATCGCAGTCAACGAGAAGTGTGGGTTGGTCGGCGGCAGCGAGGCAGGCGGCAAGATTTACGGCAGTGGTAGTCTTGCCGACTCCGCCTTTCTGATTTGCAACTGCAATGATTCTTGCCAACCTACCCCCAAATACAGTGTGGCGGAAACTTAGCAAAGTTAAAAGTCGGGCGCAAGCTGTTTCACGTGGAACAAAATGATCAACCGTGGAAAATTGCCTTGTCCGTGATGTTTCACGTGGAACACGCGGGATTCGGAAACGAATTGCTCGTTAACTTTCGTTCCACGTGGAACGCTGACGCTGGCAGTGCCGGCTGCAGATTTCAAGACTGTTCCACGTGGAACAATTCGGCAAACTCCGGTTCCCAGAAGGTTCAAAACCTTGTCCCTGTTCCACGTGGAACAAAACCGCGAAATGAATAGATTTTGAGTATCTTTATGGTTTTACACGGAGCAAGCGCCCAAGGCGAATATTGGTCAAATCGTCGCACTGCGTACAAGCCAGACTTTTCGCGGAATTTGGAGAAGTTGAGGACTTAGGTCTGTCCTCAGGCCCTTAACTGGTCCTATTTTCATTTTATGAAGTTTTCGGTGTATTGAATTGCCCTTATAGCATGTGACCTGGAATTTGGCGTTCGTCCTGGGAAGCGATCTCGAAATTCGGAATAGAGGTTGAAAAAGGAAGAAAATGTTCAAAATCGATTGCCGCGGGTCAAAGTTCGCTGAAAAGGTGTGTTCTCGGCAGGAAAAAAATTGGAATTACACTCGATTACGGGGAGCTTGATCCCACCAAAAGAAATCGCTGCAGGGAATGAGGAACCGCTACCGGTTCAGCCCAAGCCCATCCAGGCAATTTGCGGACCTCGTCGAGATCACGGCCGCCGAGCCACAACAGCGCCAGCCTGGCTCCGACCCGCGGAGAACCGGCCCACCCAAGGAATCCTGAGAAGTCACCGAGGGCCCGAGAGCAGACGACGTCGAGCGGGGCTACCTCTTCATCCAGCTCCTCAAAACGACTGACCAGGACCCTTGTTTCGCTAAGTCTAATCTCACGAATGACTTCCGCCAAAAACGTGGCCTTCTTTACGTTGGACTCGACCAAGAAAACCTGCAATTCCGGGCGGATGATCTTTAATGGGATGCCCGGAAAGCCGGCTCCGGAGCCAACGTCGGCCAGCCGACAGTTTCCAGCTGGCAGTAGACTTGCCCCAAACATACTCTCGCAGAAATGACGATATAGTATTTCCAGGGGATCCCGAATCGCGGTCAGATTCACCTTATCATTCCAGGTCGCTAATATCCTCGTATACTGTTGAATTTGAAGGACTTGTTCATCATTTAAGGTAAGCTGAAATTCACTTGCGGCGCGATGGATGGCGGCTGGGGACAGCGCTGGAGTGGGACTAGTTGTCATAGTAGTAAATTACACTTGAACGGGATTCAATTTCTCCGGCTCTTCCGCTTTGTTTCTAAGATATTTGGACCCGGCGATTCCCGCCACCAGATCCAAAACCGCGTGCCAGACGGTCACCGGCAGCAGGCTATGGTACGAGATTCTGGCCATCGCGAATAGGGCTCCGAGCAATCCGGTAGCGAGACTTCCTCCTTTGCCTTGATAAAGGTGAGCCAAGCCAAACAAGACGGAAGACAGGACAATCACGATCCAAGTTGCCAGCCCCAAGCGAACCAGCGCGGCAATCACAAAGCCGCGAAATATGAATTCCTCGCAGACGCCAGCTGTTAGTGCCAACAACAAATAGACCGCAAGTTCGACCGGCGAACCGGGAAATAGGCGCGAGCCTAGTGCCCGAAGGGATTCACCAGCCGGATGATTCGAGCTGGCCATCCGTCGCAGATTCATCCAGTGTCCTGCAGCGATCAGAATGGCTCCCAGAACCGTTACAACAATGACCGCACTACCCTCGCCCTTCGAGATGCCGAGGTCAAGTCGAACCAGACCGCGAGCGAATGCTCGCCACGCAATGACTGCGGTCAGCAACCATTGAAACAGGATCGTAGAAAGATACAGCTTAATGCGGTCGCGTCCGGCGACTTGCCTCAGAGCTCTAAGCCGGCTCATCCGTTCTCGACCGCGCCAGGGTAGCAACAAAGCCAAAACCGCGAAGATCAGCCAGAAGTCCCAAGGCATGCACGATGTAACCACGGCAAGGAAAGAAAGCGCAACTTTATCCGCATAATGCAGCCGGCAAATCTGGCAGCTAGATCTCGGAGTGGAAGCTTGCAAGGTGCCCCACCGCGCAAATTTGCGGCATCCTCTCTATAATGTTCGAGGACTTGCCAAGGAGCCTTGATGAGGGATGTGGTCAAGTTGACCTCGATGGCCAAAGCGGCGGGATGCGCGGCAAAGCTTGCTGCCGGAACGCTCGACGCGGTTCTGCGGCGGCTGCCGCGGCAGACGGATCCGAATGTGCTGGTGGGCTTCGAAACCAGTGACGACGCCGGCGTTTATCAACTCGATGAAAACACCGCACTGGTGCAGACCGTAGATTTTTTTACGCCCATCGTCGACGATCCGGAAACGTTCGGCCGAATTGCGGCGGCAAATTCGCTAAGCGACATTTACGCCATGGGAGGCCGGCCGATCTCCGCGCTGTCGCTGGTCGGATTCCCGGACAAAGCCGATCCGGAAATTCTTGAACAGATTTTGCAGGGCGGGCTGGCAAAAATGATCGAAGCAAAGTGCACGGTCATCGGTGGCCATTCGATTCGCAATGAAGATGTGCTGTTCGGTTATGCGGTCACCGGACTGATCCATCCCAAGAGAGTCTGGAAAAATGTCGGCGCGCGCAGCGGCGACGCACTCTTGTTTACCAAGTCGATCGGAACGGGTGTGATTTCCACAGCGATCAAAAAGGAAAAAGCCGGCACCGAATCGATTGCCGCAGCGATCCGTTCAATGACCACACTCAATTGCGCTGCCGCCGAAGCTCTTCACGAAATCGAGTCGCAACCAAAATGGGCCGACGCGATTCATGCGGTCACCGATGTTACCGGGTTCAGTCTGCTGGGCCACGCGCGCGAAATGGCTCTGGGAAATCCGGCGCAGGGAATTCAACCAGCCTCGTTTGAGATCGATCACACCGCGTTCAACTATCTGCCCGGCGCGGCGGAAGCTGCAAGAAATGGTTTTCTGCCCGGAGGTCTGAAGACCAACCGCGATTTCATTGGCGATTGCGCGGAATTTTCGCCGAGCGTTCCACAGGAATATCGCGACCTGCTTTTTGATCCGCAAACTTCCGGTGGACTGTTGGTCTCGATCGCTGCTGAAGCCGCTTCAGATGGACTCGCCCGATTGGAGCGCCAGGGCATCGCTGCCCGGCATATCGGTTCCGTTGTGCAGAAAAAATCGCCGTTAGTCTATGTTAAGTAACCACATTTCCAGAATGGCCGACTCCAGGATCGCGCACCCGGGGCGCTTCTAGAAATGGACACCATCACCCACGGCATTGCCGGCGCCCTGCTCGCCAAATCGTTTGCCTCCGGCGAAAACATGTTTCCGGTGAAGCCGATGAGCCGCGCGCGAATCACCACCTGGGCGCTGATGCTCGGCGCAATTTTCCCCGACAGCGACGTTCTCCGCGACATGCTTTCACGCAACGAGCTGTTGATGATTACCTGGCACCGCAGTCTGACGCATTCGCTCGTGCTGATGCCAATTTATGCGTTGTTGCTGGCGGCGCTTACATGGTGGATCGCCCGCAAACTTCAGTCTGACGCCCCTTCCTACGCAACACTCGCGATTGTTTTTGGCGTGGGGATTCTCAGCCATATCCTGTTGGACCTGGTCACCACGTTCGGCACCATGATCTGGTCGCCGATCGATTGGTCCCGCCCAGCGTGGGATCTGATTTTCATTGTGGACTTTACCTTCACCGGAATCTTGCTGACTCCCCAGCTGCTGGCCTGGGTGCATCGTGATCCGCAGCGCGCACCACGCCGTGCGGTCATGATGTGGATGCTGTTTATTCCGTTGACCTTTGGAATCGCCGCCATAGGGCGGATTGTCGGCGCGCCCATTTCGACAACTGCGGTCTGGGTCGCCATATTCATTTTCTCGGTGCTCTTTTTGGTTCCGGCATTCCGCGGTTGGGGTGGTCGGCTACGTCTGGCGACCTGGAATCGCGCCGGATTTATTGGCGGGTGCGTCTACATCGCGCTGGCGGTCTTTGCGCATCACCAATCGCTTGAACGCATCCAGCGATTCGCTGAATTTCAAGGCGTCAAGGTGCAATCGATTGGCGCGCTGCCGTTTCCGCCGTCACTTTGGAATTGGGATGGACTGATTCGCGCCGAGCGCGGCGTGTATGAAATTCGCATTGACCTGAGCCAAAGTTCCGGCATTCCGAAAAGAATCGCTGGCGCCACGGCCAGCGCCGGATCAGCGAGCGGAGACTTCAGCTATAAGTTTTTTCCGGATGCTCATGCTAACCCGTTTATCGACCAGGCTCGGCGTTTGCCGGAAGTGCAGAAAGTCCTTTGGTTTGACCGCTTTCCGGTAACTCGATTTCACAAAGAGGGCCAAGAGTCGGTGGTGGAGATTATCGATTTGCGCTTTCCGCAAGTGCGGGAAGATCGTCCCGCTTCATTCACCTACCGAGTGCGATTCGATGCCGCGGGCAAGGTCGTATCCAAAGGCTGGGCGCGCGAATAGCGGCTATCTATTTCCGGATTCGTTGGAGCAAGGTGTTTTCGTATCCGCCGGCTGAATCACCACTTGTCGCTTTTCACCCATGCCTTCGCTTTCGGTCTTCACGCCGGGAAATTTCTGGAGCGCCAAATGAACGATTCGCCGTTCGCGCGCATTCATCGGATTCAGCTTGAATGGCTGGCGCGAACTCCGCACCCGTTCGGCCGCAACCAGGGCGGTCATTTTCAGTTCTTCGATTCGCAGAGCGCGGTAACCGCCGCAATCCAGCAGAATTTTGTCCTGCCACGGTGGCTCCAGCCGCAGCGCACGCAGCGCTAAATGTTCAATAGATTGCAGCAGATCGGCGCCGCGCTCCAGCAGCAGGTCGCGATCACGGCCGCTTAAATCGGCAAAGACTTCCGCGCCACCCGCGTCGAGGGCCGATCCCTCGCCAAGCGTAGTGACGCGAACCTGCAAATCAAGTTTTGCGGTACGAATCGCTTCTTCAAGAAATTTCTGCAGAGAATGGGCGGCTGCAGCTCGATTCAACCGGCCATTTTCGAATAGGTTTTCGGTCATTCGCAGTTCAGGATTTGCGCGAAGAAATCCTGACACTCCAGGATGTGGCTTCGCCTTATCCTACGACAAGTTGACGAGCAACGCGAGTCAGGGCTTCTTGCCGTTCTTTGCTTTTACCGGCGCGGTCACTGGATGAGTGCGGTTCAAATACCACTGTTGGCCGATGCCGACCAGGCTGCTGGTCAAAATGTAGACCGCCAGTCCGCTCGAGATGGGAAAGATCGCGAACATCAGCGCAAAGGAAATCGGCATGAACTTCATCATCATTTGCTGCTGAGGATCGGTGGAGGTCATTGGCGTCATTTTAGACACCAGGTACATTGATCCGCCCATGAGGATTGGCAAAATCCAATATGGATCGCGCGCTGAAAGATCCTTGATCCACCAAATCCACGGCGCGTGCCGCATTTCGATCGCTGAGCTCAGAGCCCGGTTCAATCCAAACCAGATCGGCATCTGCACCAGCATCTGGAAGCATCCGCCCACCGGATTGATCCCTTCGCGCGAGTACACTGCCATCACTTCCTGATTCATCTCCGCCTTGCGCGGATCGTTCATCTTGTACTTCTTGTATTTTTCCTGGATGGCCTTAATTTCCGGCCCCACCCGCTGCATCTTCATGGTCGTTTTGTAGCTGGAAATGCGCAGCGGAAACAGCAGCATGTTGGCGACCAAGGTTAGTACCACGATTGCCCATCCCCAGTTCGGGATGTAACTATGCAACCATTTCAGCGCGTGAAACAGCGGGTCGGCAATAATTTCCATCCAGCCGAAATTCACCAGCGACTGCAGCGGCGGATTCATCTTCTTTAAATCGTCATAGTCTTTTGGCCCGACGTAGAGCCGCATGGCCATAGGCTGTGCGGCCGTTGCGACCGCCGCTTGTGGAACGGGCTCGGCCTTGTCCTCCTGCTTCCCGGCGTTATCCACCTTGGCGGTGTGCCAAGTCTTCCAGTATCGCGTTTCGATCGCGCCGGGCGGCACGCCCACTGGAGCCAAGAAAACCGCGGCGAAATAGCGGTCTTCAATCCCCGCCCATTCTTTGCCGCCCTGCCAGAGCGTCGGTCCCCACTTGCCGCTATCGTCCAACTTCTTGTGGAGGAAACCGTTTAGCTTTCCTGCTTCGCTGTAAAAAGTGCTGACTGTCTCTACCGGAATCGGATTCTGCACCGTGGTATCGCCAAATCCGCCCAGCCACGCCAGGCCCGCGGTTACCGGCTTGCCGTCCAGCATTGCGGTCACTTCCGTTTTCACCACGTAGCTGTCGTCAAATTTGAAGTGCTTGGTGATTTCCAGGTGCCCATCGCTCCAGGAAAAGTCCAATTCCGCTGGAGCATTCAGCGATGTCGCCACCGGCGAGCCCGAGCTGGTCGCCTGGTACAAACCTGCATTCGCGTTGTAATCCAGAGTTGGGTCGCCCGTCGAGACGCTCAGCGGCCAGGCGCCCAGTTCCTGCGACACGTCCTGATGCACCACGTCCAGCACCCGCTGCGGCCTCGCATCGTCTTTGTATTTTTTCAACTGCCAGCTCTTCACTACGCCGCCGCGGTTGGAAAACTCCACGCGGTACAAGTCATTTTCGACCACGATGCTGCGCTCTTGCGTATCGCTCTTGGCCGCCACTTGTGGAGTCGCCGCGATCTTCGCGCCGGGTGCGCTGGCCGCCGCTGTTCCTGCCGCCGGCGAAGTCTGTCCCGGATTGGCCGTCGCGGTTGCGCCAGGTTTATTTTGTTGCGGTGAAGGAGGTGGCGCTTTTGGTGCAAAAAACTTTGCCCAGGCGATGATCACCACCATGGACAACAACGAAGCTACCAAAATGCGAAGTTCCGGGCGCAGGCCCGTAGATTTTTGCGGCTCGCTCACAAACGTATCCCGTCCTTGATTACCGCAGAACGGTCCAAAGCATGGTTCGCCGCTGCGTGATTTGCTTGCATCTCTTGATTGGAATTTTCAGAAAAGTTTTCGGCGAACTCATCCGGAATCGGGTCCCAGCCGAATTCTCCGGACAACGGGTGGCACCGCGCCAGCCGCTTGCTGCCCAGCCATACGCCACGCAGCAGGCCAAATCGTTCAATTGCTTGATAAGCATATTGCGAGCACGTCGGCTCGAACCGGCAAGATCCCGCAAAGAGCAGAGACAAATACGCCTTGTAGCACCGCAGCGCAAACAGGGCCATCCGCACGCCAGGATTTTCCTGCCTGGCGGCCACCTTTACGGCGCCATCGTCGCTGATGTTCATCACACCTTCAGCAACCGAACCAGGTCGTTCTCCAGCGCAGCAAACGCCGTACTGGCCACGTTCGCTTTCGGGTGTATGACGAAATCCCATCCTGCGGAAATCTCCTCGCGGTGCAGCCTCAGTACTTCTCGCATGCGCCGGCGCATCCGGTTACGCACCACCGCTCCGCCCAGCGCTCGCTTGATGCTGAACCCAAAGCGGCTCTGCGGCAGCTCGTTCGCTTTCAGGAACACGGTGAAGTAGGAACTCGATCGGCGCTTTCCGTTGCGGTAAACGGCGTCGAAGTCCGCTTTGCGCACCAGCTTTCCCGCCGTGACAGGCTCTCCGGCGCTGCGCGGCTCTCGCTGCCCCGTTTTACTCGGGTGTGAGGCGATGACGACCCTTCTTGCGGCGTGCCGCAAGAACCTTCCGGCCGCCAGCAGACTTCATGCGCGCACGAAACCCGTGCGTCTTGGCGCGGCGTCTCTTGCGCGGTTGATATGTACGCTTTGGCAAAACAATCCCCCTTCATTCACGGCGTGTTTTCTGCGCGATTCACCCGCTCGAAACTCCCCTTGCCCCGGCGAAATCTTCGTAGGGTAAACACACACGGACCGCTGCTGCGGCTTATTCCGAACTATCAAGTGTACTTGTCCGCACGCTGAAGGGTCAAGAATCCGCCGGGGTTAGCTATAGAAAGGGGAAAAGTGATACACCCTCCCAGGACCTATCCAAACTCCAAACGAGAAATTTCCCTTCACACGTGCGGCTGTGCTTGGTATTTTCCACGGATTATGTTTGTTCCAGGACAACACTACCGACGCAGAGACCTCCATCTGAAGATAGGGGGCAACGTCAAGGAGGAATAAGTACCCCCGCTAAGGAACCCATAGTCTTGCTGATAAGTGGTGCGTCAGGCGGTCGGTTTGGCTACGTAGACGAGTGGTCACCAGATGGGCATTTCTTATATACCGGCGAAGGACAGAGAGGTCCCATGCGCTTCGTGGCCGGCAACAAAGCGATACGGGATCATCAAAGGAACAAGAAGTCTCTTCACTTGTTCGAGCAGCAAAAGAAGGACAAACGCTTACTAACTTATGTCGGTGAGCTCGAATACGTCAGTCACAAAATTAGCCCCGCACTTGACATCGATCGCAAGATTAGGGACGCGATAATTTTTAAGCTGCGACCTGTTGGCCCCATTTCTCCTGACAGTGCTGTCGTCGAAGCCGCTCTTGCATCTGAGATTGGCCCTTCCAGCAAGAATTCTGGAGGATTCGGATCTCCGGAAACAAATCGATGCGTAGAAAAGGCAGGTGTGGAAGCCGTTCGAGCCGCCTACTCAGCGAATGGTTGGACGGTCACGTCGGTTGAATCGCAGAAGCTTGGATACGACTTGCTGTGTAAAAAGGAAGATTTCGAGGAGCACGTGGAAGTCAAAGGAACTCAGGGATCTGACGTGTGTTGCATTATCACGGCTGGCGAGGTACGAAACGCACTTATCGATCGCAGACACGTTACTTGCATCGTTACACTTGCTCTCTCTTCCTCATCTATCACAAGGATTAACCACGATGAGTTCGAGAGTTTGCTTTCACTTGAACCGATCGCATATCGCGCGGTACTGAGGAAGCCAGAAAAGCAAAGCTGAGGCTATTTGGCGATGTCTTAGTCCAGGAGGTGGATAAGGTTTGAAATTCCATTTTTTGTGTACACACGTCTTTCTCATGGCGATGAAGCCCGATACCAAAATCCGAATTGAACCGATGGGCATTCCGAACAATAAACAAAAACCTAGCGCTGGAGTTTGCGAGAGTTGTGACAAGGCGCTCAGTCCCGCTTATAAGCAAGACTACAAGATAACCGTAATTCGTAGGGACAGAGTTCACTCAAAGAAATCTCAACTCAAGAAGACCGTTGTTACGTAAAAAAGAATCTCCGATTCATCCTACTAACTGACGGGCGCTTAAGTAGATTTTTTAGGATCACTTATCTTCCCCTTAGAATCCGCGTACTTGTCTAGTTCGACGTACTGCGCAGATTGCGACAGATCCTTTTTCGAAATGTGCAACGGGATGAATCGTTCGTCTCCGAAGGAGATGTGTTTTTTCTTGACTTCTACCTTTATAGAACAAATCAGGCACTGACACCAGTGTTGCCAAGAGTTGGGATATTGAAACAGGGGCGAAGTTCCCGATTAACCGTCAACCGGAAACTTGCTGGACTAGGACTCCACTTTGCCGCAGCGCCGCTTGTACCCGGATGTTATAAACTTGGCTTTCTCCTCATGAGTCAGCGATTTCAATACCAGCTTCGCGGCCTCGCCTACTGGGCGGAGTGCGCCAATCCGTTTCGCGCCACCGTGACCGCCCGCCATTTGCCGCTTGGACTCAAGGTTCAGGGCTACAAACGCGACTGCGTAGGCCGAGGCTTGTATCGCCGGCACGTTCACGAACCCGGACTTACAAAGTTCCTTCTCGAAACCTATGCCAGTACTTCGGGCTCCACTTTTCTCGATGTCGGCGCCAACATTGGTTACTTCTCCTGCCTGTTTGGCAGGCTTGCCGGACCTACCGGTAGCGTTGTCGCCATAGAACCCGAACCGCAGAATCGGCAGCTTCTTGAATCCAATCTCCGCAACAATCATCTCCGCAATGTCACTATCCATGATTGCGCTGTCGGAGCGCAGGATGGTTTCGCAAGAATGGGGATCTACAAGGCGGCCAACCGCGGACGGCATTCTCTGGTAGATCTCGACCCCTGCGAGAATTTTATCGATGTTCCGGTGCGCCGCCTGGATGACCTTCTCAAAGACTCGCACCATGCTGTCTGGGATCTTTTGAAAATCGACGTCGAAGGTTTTGAGCCGTTTGTGTTTGCCGGTGCGACTGAGACTCTGTCTCGCACCGAATCTCTGGCGCTTGAATTCTCTCCCGCCCTGTGGAAAAAATCGTATATTAAGCCTGCCGACGTCTTCCACAAGCTTTCCGCAAACTTCTCACGAATTTATCGTTTCCATAATCTTGATCTGATTCCGATTACCGCCGCCGAGTGCGCTAATTCCGACTTTACCCTGGATCTCCTCCTCCGTCGCTGACTGGGGCGGGTCGGCGCCTTCTCGAAAAATTCGGATATGCTAGTAATTTTGCCAGTGTGCAGGTGGATGGTGATTTGAGATTAGTATTCACGACAGGTGGTTGAATTTGCGGCGCGGCGCTCAATTTAAAAATTGAGAAGAATTCACCACCTGTTTCTCTCCAACCCACCGCAGTCGCTCTGATTCCCAGCGTACATACATCCTTTCCGAATGAATGTACATTCCTATCGGCCTGTTTGACCAAGCAGGTCAGAGCGACGCGCCCGGCAGAGTGTTTTCTCTTCTTTGCATTTCCAGCAGCCGGGCTATTCCTTGCTGGATGCCTTTTTTGGCAATTTGCCTACGTTTTTTTGGTCTTGTATTCGTCAAACGCCGCAAGGAAACGATGTACATCCGTCCGCAACAAATAATAAGGAGTCGAAAGTCGAATTTTCGATGGTGCTCCGCCGCGAATCCGTATCTTCTTGGTCTTCCACATCCAGTTTTCAATTTCCGCAATCTGTATGGGCTCCACGTTCACAGCGGCAATCGCACAACGTAAGGCTGGATCGGGTGAAGTCCACGATTGCGCGCCGCGTTTCACCATCTCCGCCAAAATGTAGTCGGCCGTGGCGCGGTGCCGCTTCTCAATCCGTTCCATACCGATCTGATTCGCTAGCTTCACTGCCGCACGCATTCCCCACAGCGCCGGCACATTCGAGCTGCCAATTCGTTGAAAGCGCTCCGCTCGCAATCTCGGTTCATCCCAGCCCGCGGTCACAATCGTATTCCATAACCGATCGATCACTTCGTCGCGCACATAAATAAATCCGCTGCCCTTCGGCGCTTGCAGCCACTTGTGTGGACTCGATGTGTAGAGATCGCATCCCAGCTCCTTCACGTTCAGCTTCATCATCCCAACCACGTGCGCGCCGTCGACCGCCGACAGAATTCCTTTCGAGCGAGCCAACGCGCAAATCTCTTTCGCTGGCAGCACTACTCCGGTCACCGTTGTGATGTGGCTGAAAAAAATCACTCGCGTTCGCGGCGTAGTCGCATCACGAAAAAGATTCAAAACGGTCGCCGCATCCGGCACTGGCTTCGGCAAAGTGATTTTCTTCACCACAATTCCGTAGCGTTTCGCTCGCAGATTCCACGGCTGCTCGCCTCCCGGATGCTCCTGATCGGTCATCAGCACTTCGTCGCCCGGCTTCATGTCCAGGCCGTTGGCGATGTAGCTGTTGCCTTCTGTCGCATTCCGGACTAGTGCCAACTCATCTCGCGTGCTGCCGATGAATTCCGCCAAGGGGTCGCGAAACTCATTCCATGAACCGTATCCCCAGATCGGATAGTCTTCCGGATCGTCCTGCGCCATTTTTTCCGTCTGGTGATAACCGTCAAACACCGCGCGCAGCACCGGCATCGGCGAAGAGCCCACCGTCCCGTTATTCAAATACACTTGGTCTTCAGGAATTAAAAACTGTTTGCGCAGCGCCGCCCAATACGATTCTTCATCCTTGTCGTACAAAGCCGCATCCGGCAGCGCTGGCGCGTCCTGGTGTGCCTGCTCTTCGTAAGTCTTCGGAATTGGCAGTGCTGCGGTTGCAGCAATTCCGCTGACGGCAGACAAAAATCCGCGACGATCAAACATGGGGGCGCCTCCACAGGTGCATTTCGCAAACCACTCGGGCGGATTCTATGCGTTTCTCTCTTCCGCAACAACACCTTCGCGATCGCATGTTTTTTCGCTTAAGAACAAGGTATGCTCGACGTGGTCATCCTGAAGCGAACCGTGAAGTTCATCTGGCGGATCTCGCACTCAACCGTCTGCACCATCGACCTCGACCGTTAGGCTTGCGCTTCACCCGCCTCCGGCCCTATCGTACGAAGGCCCGTTCTTCCTCCATTCGCCAGGAGCCACTTGATGATTCGTCGCGCAATTCCTTTGTTCATCGTCGCAATCCTCGCCTCAACTTCCGCTCCCGCCCAAACCCAGCCCATCTCCAAGCAAGCCATCGAACGGCGCCTCAGCGAAGTCGAGCGGAACAAAGTCTCGCCGGTGATCGAAAAGGCAATTCACTCGCTCGGCGCCGCCAGAGGTTTCTTGCAAGTCGCACTTTCTCCCGACGGAAAAAAGATTGCCTGGGTTGAACAACTTCACGACAAGACTGGAGCGGAGTCCGGCAACTCCGCAATCTTTGCTCGCGCACTCGACCAAAAAACTCCGGCGCGCAAGATCACTGCATCCGCTGGAGCGCCGCACGCCGAATCCGACATCACTTGGTCCCCCGACAGCCGTCGCGTCGCTTTTCTCTCCGACGCCGCGAAGGCCGGCCAAGCGCAGGTGTACGTGCAATCGGTGCCCGGCCAACCCGCCAAGCGCCTCACCAGCGTAAAGGGCTTCCTCTCCACTCCTAAGTTTTCGCATGACGGAAAAACCCTCGCTGTCCTCTTCACTGAAAACGCGACGCGAATCGCCGGCCCGCTCGCCGCCGAGACTCCCGAAACCGGCGAAATCAAGGATGCCTTTTTCGAGCAACGCCTCGCCCTCATCGACATCGCTACCGGAAGATTCCGACAAGTCTCTCCCGCCGACACCTACATTTACGAATTCGATTGGGCGCCCGACAATTTGCACCTGGTCGTCACCTCCGCGCTTGGCAACGGTGACAACAACTGGTACATCGCCGAACTGTCAGTGCTCGACGCCACGAGCGGCTTGATGAAACAGCTCTACAAGCCCGCTTTGCAAATCGCCATGCCTAGATGGTGTCCGGATGGCAAGTCCATCGCTTTCATCGAAGGTCTGATGAGCGATGAACCGTCCGTCGGCGGCGATATCTTCTTAATTCCCGTAAGCGGCGGCAAGCCGCAAAATCTCACTGCAGAACGCAAAACTTCCGCCAGTTGGCTCACCTGGACCGCCGAAGGAAATATCGTCGCCGGCGAATTCGCGCAAGGCGAATCGTCGGTGATTTCTCTCGATCCTGCTTCCACAAGAACCGCGTCGCTTTACTCCGGTGCCGATCACGTCACGCTGGGCACCTGGGGCCCCTCGGCATCCGTGTCGAGCAACGGGAAAATCTCCGCCGCCATTCGCAGCTCCTTCTCTTCGCCTCCTGAAATCTGGGCCGGCGTGAACGGCTATTGGAAGCAGATCACCGAGCGCAACAAAGGCGTTTCCCCCTCTTGGGGCCAAGCCAAGAGCATCACCTGGAAATCCGATTCCTATACCGTGCAGGGCTGGCTTATCTACCCCGCAGATTTCGACCCGTCCAAGAAATATCCGCTCATCGTGGAGGTCCACGGCGGACCGGGTGCGGCAGTTCTTTCCAGTTGGCCCGGCAGCGGCGATTTTGGCATGGCCCTTGCCGCCTCAGGATATTTTCTACTGCAGCCAAATCCACGCGGCAGTTTCGGCAACGGCGAAGCGTTCACCCAAGCCAATGTCAAGGATTTTGGCTACGGCGATTTCCGCGACATTCTTTCTGGCGTTGACGAAGCCACGAAAGTCGCTCCCGTCGATTCCAGTCGCATTGGCATCACTGGCTGGAGTTACGGTGGCTACATGTCCATGTGGGCCGTCACGCAAACCAATCGCTTCAAAGCCGCTGTGGCCGGCGCCGGCATCGCCAACCTTCAAAGTTATTACGGCGAAAATAAAATTGATCAATGGATGATTCCGTTTTTCGGCAAGTCCGTTTATGATGACCCCGAAGTTTACGCCAAGAGCTCGCCTATCACCTTTATTAAGAAGACCAACACGCCCACGTTAATCCTCGTCGGTGATAGCGACGGCGAATGTCCCACGCCACAATCCTACGAGTTCTGGCACGCCATCAAGACACTTGGCGTCGAAACCCAACTCTTCGTCTACGAACACGAAGGCCACCACTTCACCAATCCAGAACACATTCGCGACCGCACTCGCCGCACCGTCGCCTGGTTCGACGCCCACCTTCGGCCCTAACCATGCGCGCCTTCCTCAATGACTGGGCGACCTCTCCCGTAGCGACCGACGCCGTTTCTTTCGGTGATCGACCCGGCGTCAGGCGGAAAAGAAACCATTCCGCGATTTCTCGCGTCTTGTCATACAACCGTGTGTTGGTCGCAATTTTGAATAAGGGCTTCATGCGCCGGGTCCTCCTACAGGTTGTAGCGGTCACCATTCTGGTCGTCGCCGCTCTTTCTCCGGTGTTCTTGCCGCTTTCCGCTCAGGAACTCCGCGGCTCGCTGTTCGTCGAAGTGCGCGATTCGACTGGCAGCAGCATTCCCGCTGCGAAAATTTCGCTCAGCGACGAACAATCTGCTACTTTTCTTTCGCAAACCACCGATGCTCGCGGTGAAGCTCGCTTCCCGGCACTTGCTCCTGCAACCTATTCAGTGGAAGTCGCTGCCAATGGTTTCAGTTCACAATCGCAACTCATCGCCATCTCCATCAGCGCGCACCCCGCCGTCCGTTTCACTCTGGTTCCCCAATCCCTTCGTCAATCTCTAGAAGTGCACGACCGTGGCCCTTCACTAGCCAGCGATCCGCTGGACACTTCCAGCTCTACCATGCAAACCGTCATCACCTCAGATGATCTTGACGAGATTCCACTCTCCGCGCGCAGTTTTGCCAACATCTCCTTGATGGCGCCGTTCACCGCGCCGGTCGAGCCTTCCGACCCCACTAAAGCGCGCATCACCGCGGTTTCTTTTGGAGGCAGTTCCGGACTCAACATCGATTTTTCCGTAGACGGTGGCGACAATAACGACGATTTTATCGGCGGCTTTCTTCAGAATTATTCCCCCGAAGCCATGCAGGAGTTCGTCGTCCGCTCTTCGCAATTCGGCGCCGAGACTTCCCGCACCAACGGTGGCAGCATCATTCTTTCCACCCGTCGCGGTTCAAATGATTGGCACGGAAGCGCTTCCTATTTCTATCGGGGAAAAAATCTCAACGCCCGCAACCCGCTCGACAATCCGGAACCCGATCCCAAGCAGCCCTTCTCGCGCCAAAATGGAGTCGCCACTGTCGGTGGCCCAGTTCGTCGCGACAAACTCTGGTTTTTCTCCTCTTACGAATACATCGACGAAAATGCCAGTGTCGCCTATAGCGCCAACTCTCAATCACAATTCGGCGCACTCGCTCAGCTCGCTTCCGGCGGCCTCATCCCTGGTGTCACTTCGATCGCCGTGCCAAGCAACGTTGCCGTCCCTTTTCGCGACACTCTTTTCACTGCTCGTCTCGATTGGGCGCAATCCGCAAATTCTCAATGGTTTCTACGTGGCTCGCTGGATCGCAATCACACTCAAAACGATCTTGTACAGCAGGCTGCTCTTCCTTCCACCGGTTCCACCACCACTTCCAATTACTTCAATGTTCTTCTCGGCCAGCAATATCGCTTTTCGTCCAACTGGCTTGGCTCGCTCACTCTCGAAGCCAGCCATTTCCATCACACCAAAGATCGCAACTCCGACCTCGGCCTTGCGCTTGCTTTTCCTTTCAGCGCGAATTTTCACACCACCTCCGGTTTCGAAACTTTCGGTGACAATCAATTCGCCACGGAAATTTCCGCGTTCCCCGTCGTTCGCGATCAGCAAAAATACCAGTTCCGTTACGACGTTTTCCGTTCCACCGGAGGCCACGCCATCCGCTTCGGCGTAAACCTCATTCACGAACCGGTTCTTCGCGGCGCGCTCGCTTCATCCGCCGAACACCTCGTCCAGTTCACCGAGGATCCGACTTTCTATCTCGCCAATCCAGCGCAGTTCGTCGCCGATTACAATTGCGCTGGCGCTGCTCTTCCCGATACTACTTGCAATGACACCGAAGCCGGCGATGGCACCTTCGCGCAGTCTCTCCGCCGCCTCGGTTTCTATGCCGAAGACAGTTTTAGGGTTACCTCCGCTCTTACTATCAACGCCGGACTCCGCTACGACACCACTTTCGGCCTGTTCACCGCCTCCGGCCGCGATCAATCACAGAATCCCGCTTTCTCAACTCTCAACGCGCTCAACGTTGCGCTGATCAACGGCATTCCTCATGACTACCGGAAAGCTTTCGCTCCGCGCTTCGGTTTCGCCTACGCTCCCGGAGCATCGCAGCACACTGTTTTCCGCGCTGGGGTCGGCCTCTATTACAACGACCTCGCGCAAAACGGCTGGGTCGACGCCTTCACCGCTGTTAATCAACCGATTATTCCTTGTAAAATGTACGATCATGCCAATCCAGCGTGCTTGCCCAGCGGAGCCGACGGCGGCCAGGGCTTTCTCATCGATCCGAACTACCACACGCCCTACGCGCTGCAAGTCAGCGCCGCCGCTGAACACGATTTCGCCAAAAACTGGCGCATCAGCGCCACCTACGAACACCAGCAAGGAGTGCATCAATATCGCCGCTACGAATTCATTTCCGATTTTTCACTGCCTCCCGATTCGCCCAATGTCTCTCTATTCCGCTCCGACAATCGCTCCAGCTACAACGGCTTGGCCGTTCAGCTCCAGCATCGCTTTTCCAATCGTTTCGAATTGACCGCCAACTACGTTCTCTCCAGTGCTACCACTTGGGGAGCGGTCGTCGGCGAACTTTTTGATTACGTCAATGGAGTCTCCAATCCGCTCAACGCGTTCGGCCCTGGCGATCACGGCCCTTCCGGCGAAGACATCCGCCACCGCTTCGTCTTGATCGGCACGCTGCAACTGCCCTGGCGCTTTGAAGTCTCCACGCTTTCGCAATTTGAAAGCGCTCGTCCCTTCACCGTCGCCACTCCCGCCGACATTGGTAACGACGGCTTTTCCGGCAACGATCGTGCCGTAGTCAACGGGGTGCAAACTTCGCTCGATCAGTTCCGCGGAACTCCGTTCTGCCAGGTTGACCTGCGCGTCAGCCGCAACATTAATCTTGGTGAACGCATTCAGCTCCGCCCGTTCGCCGAATTCTTCAATCTCTTCAATCGGCAGAATCCCGGCAACAATTACGTCGGCGACGTCGCCGCACTTCCGATTCCCGTCAACGACCTTTCAAACACCACCGCGTTCTGCTTGAACTCGTCCTGCACTCAAACCACTCCGATCACCAGCTACAAACAGCTCCGCGTACCCGGCGGTGCACTCGGCGATTTCTTCGGACCCGGCACCACCGTCGGCATTCCTTTCGCCGCTCAACTCGGTATTCGCTTATCGTTCTAACCAATTGGATTTCTGACCTGACCATTCGGACAGGACACTTCTAAGCACCATCCACCCCGTCGGTCCATTGCCAGCGCTTGGTCCCTCGCAAATACTGTTCCTACTATGAAAGCCACTTGGGTCTTTGCACTTTTCCTCGCCTTGGCCGGTGCCGAAACAGTCTTGGCACAGCAAAAAATCTTCGAATGGCAAGCCGCCAACGATGAATCGGTCCGGCTGGATCCTGCCAACTACCATACTGGCCGCACCTATCATCCCGGCCCGCAGGGTGGAAACCTTCACGTGGACATCGCGTCGCAGCGTCCGGTAACGATTTTCATGACCACGGAAGAGGAGTGGAACCGCGCGTTGCAATATCCAGAGTCCCTTGCCAATCTTCGTTTTACCTGCTTGCGTGAACACGTCGTAAAGACCACCTATCTTTGCGATCTGCCGCCCGAACCGATGACCCTGGTGATTCGCGACGAGCGCAATAGCCCGGATTCGGCAGTCTTTGCGGGACTGGGCGCGGTGCTTCGGCCCGATAACAAGGTCGGTCACGCAGTCGGCGTGGGAATTGCGACCGTGCTGACCGGAAGTGATTCGGCGACCCGGCGATTCGTTTCGCCCAACGACGTGCATATCCAATATTACCGCTGGGCTTGCATCAGCAACTGCTTCCCGCCGGAATTTCAGTGGATTCCGCAGGCCAAGGAAAAGTACGAGTTGACGTCGTTTCTGAAAGTCTACGGCGGCTACACTCCAGAGCGCGATGGCGAAGTCATCAGCATCAGGATCAAGGCGCCGGCGCCCATGCTTGTCGCGGTACTTCCTTCTGGAATTGCCAACCAACTTCACAGCAAGCCGGAAATGCTGGAGTCGGCTCTTGAAAAAAATTCCTGTCAGCAGCGAGGCGTCCAGTCACAAACATTTCAATGCACGTTCAACGCCGCCGATGGACCGCAGTCCCTGATCGTAGTTCCGGAGGCCGCCGGCAAAATACCTCATAAAAAGGCCGAAGTAGAATTCTTGGCATCGAAGTGTGTCGCCAACTGCGTTCTGCCCCCGGACAGCGCCAACACCTCCGCGGAAAAGGTCAATCCCTAAAGCCCCTTGTATTCGCTCTAGGGGTTTTCCCTCTTCTTTCGTCTCTGTGTCTGCGGGGCAAATCCTTTCTTCTTCCTTGCAAATCCATCTTTCAACCTTCACGATGGCGCCCACAGCATGCCCCACACGCTCCCAGAATCAGACCGTAGCCAACTTCTCCGCTTCGCGCCAACGCTCGTCCTGCTCTGCATCTGCGTCCTCATTAACTACGTCGACCGCGGCAATCTTTCCGTAGCCGCGCCGCTGCTCAAAGACGAATTTCAGCTCTCGCCTTCGCAGCTTGGCATCCTCTTCACCGCCTTTTTCACCACCTACACCGCCATGCAGTTGGTCATCGGTTGGATGGTGGACCGTTTCGATCCTTCGCGCATTCTCATCATCGGATTCCTTATCTGGTCGCTGGCTACCGCCGTCACCGGCGCCGCCCGAACCTTTGCCGCGCTCTTCGCCATGCGCCTCATCCTCGGCGTCGGCGAAGCGGTTGCTCTCCCCTGCGGCTCGAAAATCATTGCCCAACACCTAAGCGAACGGCATCGTGGCTTCGCCGCCGGAGCTTTCATGGCCTCGCTCCGGGCGGGCAACGCCGTCGGCACCTTTGGCGCCGGCATGCTCATGGCCCGCCATGGATGGCGCCCGGTTTTTCTTTGGATCGGACTCGGTAGCCTGTTGTGGCTTCCTGCGTGGTTACTGTGGAAAGCGCCTTCACCGGAGAAAGACAAATTCACTTCGCCTGGTTTGCATCCCGGAGTCTGCCCAGCCTCACCAAGTCTACTTACGATCTGGCGGCTGCGCTCTTTCTGGGGCACCGCTCTCGGCCAATTCTGCTGCAACTATTTGCTCTACTTCATGGTCACCTGGTTGCCTTCTTATCTGGTCCTGGAGCGCCATCTAGGCACCTCAACCATGGCCAAGGTCGCCGGGGCCTACTATCTAATGGACGCCCTTTCTGCCATCAGCACGGGTTGGCTCCAGGATTTTTTCATCCACGCCGGTTTCAAGCCAACGCTCGTTCGCAAACTCGCCATGTCCCTTGGATTTGTTGCAGCCATTGTCGGCTTGCTCGGCTGCGCTCTCTCCGATGCCAACTCATTTCTCCCCTGGTTGCTCGTTGCCGGCGTCGGATGTGGCGCCACCTCACCCGGCATTTTTGCTTTCCCTCAACGAATTGCCGGCGAGCAAGCCGTCGGCAAATGGTATGGCTCGCAAAATGGCATTTCCAACCTCGCCGGCGTAGTCGCGCCTTCGCTCACCGGATTCGTTCTGCAACGCACCGGCAACTTTTTCACACCCTTTGCCATCACTTCCGCGCTCTGCGCTATTGGCATTCTCCTCTGGTCTTTCCTAGTCGGTCCTGTCGAACCGATCAACTGGGAAGCCCCGCCGCATCCCTCTCCCGCCACGGGCCAGGCCTAAGTGGCAGGGCTCTGCTTTCATTCCCCAGATCGCGTACTAGCTTGATAGCGGTCATTTCGACGGCCACATCGGCTTTGACCGCGTCCTCGGGCTACGGCCTCAGATACCCGACCCATGCGCTAGTGCTCTGCGGACGAACTCTGTATCCACTGTCGTGGAATCCAGTTTTTTCTTGCCTTTGAAGAATGCCTCTTGGCCTCTTTATCCGCGCGCCTTCACCGCACCGGCTCACAAGCCAGCACCGGCTTAACATCCACCACCGGCGTCCCATCAATCACTTCAATCGGACCAATCCGCAGCCGTTTCCTATCAACTTTCCGCACCGTCACCCGATGCAGCCCCAGCGGATTCGGCCGGTCCGGTGACCGCGTCGAAAATACTCCGGTCAACGCCTGCCGCAGATCACACCGCGGATGCACTTTCAGCACTTCTCGACGCCCATGGTGCAGCCAGGTCACCACAAAAAGTTCATCACCCACCGAAATTTCCTCAAATCCCCTGGCCGCAAACGACTCCACATCCAGCCAAGCGTCCGGTGCTCCTTCTGAACCCTGTCTCGGCGCCCCCTGGCGTTTCTTGATCGTCGATCGAATCACTCCGATCGGACGCAGCTTGAGCGGTTCGAATCGTGCTACCGATTTTTTTCCACCACTTCGCCCAATACCAGCCATAGCCACTTCCTCCGTCGTAAAACGAAATCGATTCCCTCACTCTTCCAACGGCTTTAACTCCGTCTGTCCGGCTCGGCCAGCAGATCAGTGGGCAACTCCATTGACCAGCTGCCCGATGTGTCCAACATCCTATCCGGCCTTCGAATCCCTAATCGTCGCCGGCGCCAGCTCCAGCAGCCCTTAAGAGCCTAATGCAATCCGCCTAAAGTTGGCGCGCTGTGGACGCTCCGCTTGCCAAGCTCCAGCGCTTCAGCTCAACGCGAAAACGCAAAGCATGTTATGTCACGTCGAGACCAGCTGCCAGCGGGTGGCGCTCGCAAATTTGCCTACGACCGAAGTGCTCTTCGGCTTTTCCTCCGGGGCGCGGCGGCCTGTCTATTGCACCCAGGCGTCGCTGCGCCTGTGCTTCGCCCAAAGCATGTGAGCGTGGATGCGCACAGCAAGCCAAACCCCGGGGCGGCTCTGGCGAGTTCATCCTGCCTACGCCGGTGTGAAGTGCCAGTCCAGATCTAGCGCCAGCGTTGCGGAAAGAGTTCTCCCGCTCGCCTAACACTTTTCTTTTCCTCAACCCCTTTGATTCTTCGCACACTTTTTTCATTCTTGAACCAATAAGTCCTTCATTTGCACATTCATA
>Ga0157376_10000414_pt1 | contig 27824 bp, 19 predicted proteins | sample M45metaG_FD_121801 | JGI IMG/M metagenome (GOLD analysis project Ga0157376, IMG submission 121801) | Miscanthus rhizosphere microbial communities from Kellogg Biological Station, Michigan, USA - M4-5 metaG | ecosystem: Host-associated > Plants > Roots > Rhizosphere > Soil | place: USA: Michigan...
AGCGTCGCCATCAGCGCGTACCAGAACGCGCCGTCGCCGAGGCGGCTGACGATGCCGAAGAAGCGCACGAGTGCGCGTTGCGCAGCCCAGCGGTTCCAGAGCAGGCACCAGCGCCATTCGCCGGTGCGCCGGTCGAGCGTCTGCCAGAGCTGAAGCACGCTCACGACGGATCTCCGGCGTTGAAATCGCGGGCGGAATCCTCGGGGCGGACCGAGGCTGAGGCAGCCGGGCGCGCGCGAGCGCCGACCGCCGAAGCTGCCCGGCCGATCCCGTTCGAACTTGTTGCGCTGGCTTTGCCGACTCGCATGCACATGCACTCCTGGTGCCTGCACGCTAACCGGCGGATTTGAAAAGTGGATTACGGGAAAATGTCGCAAATGTGACGGAATTTGGTCCGGGCCGTTGCGCCAGCGCGGATCGCGCATGGCACGGGGCCGCGCTTGCGCGTCACCACTGGGCCGTCAACTGGTGGAACGGCTGCTCCAGAGCAATCCCGTCGGCGCTAAAGTCGGATCGCGATTTGCCATCCACGGTGACCACGTTCGGCCGCTGCCGCGAAGGCCACCAGACCTGCACCGGCGTGCCGTCGCGCAGGCCCGGCTCGAGCGTCACACGCAGCGTTGCATCCTGTTGCCGCGCGGTCATCGACAACGCCCCGTAAGCCGTCGGCAGTCCGCCGACGCGCAACCCCTCACCGGCTACCCAGGACGGTGGCGCACCCGGCAGCAATTGCAGGCGCGTATCGTCCTCCCGCATCAGCATGCCGAAGATCGTGCGTGCGTATTCCGAACCGATCCAGGTGTGTGGCATGTCGCCGAGGTAACCGGGATGGCGCAGGCGCGAGTGGACGACTTCGGCCAGCACCTGCCACTCGGACGGACGCCTGCCCGCCAGCAGGTCGCGCAGCAATTCTTCGGCATCCTGCGGCCGGTTCAAGTGCACGTAGGTCAGGATGTTGCGCAACTCGTACGGGGTGTAAGCGTAGAGCGCGTCCGGCGTCTCGCGCTTGCGCACGTCGTCGAGATAGCGTGTGAAGGTGCGCTCGAGCGCATCGATGGGCATCAGGTCCTGCTGCCCGCATGGATCGACACCGATCGACACGCCGGCTGGGTCGCCGTCGCCGAGGTCGGCTGCGGCCGGGATGTAATCGGCGCCTTTCCACGCCATCGTCGCGCGGATCGATGCGGCCACCGAATCGCGCAACGCCGCGTATTGCTCGTGCGCGAACTTCGCCAGTTCGCGATCGCCCCACTGGTCGGCCAGCCACGCGCCGTCATGCCAGCCCTTCAATGCCCAGTAATCATCCCAATAACTGTGCGTCGGCGTCGAATAACCTTCGTGGCTGATCGATGGGGCGATGATGCCGCGGAAGCGTTCGGGCGCCGGGCGATCGGCCATGTAACCGGGCACGAGTGTGCGATCGCGCAGTTCCTTGAGGAATTGCAGCGCGAGCCGCACTTTCGGCAGATAGTCGCGCACGCTCGCGGCGCCGCCGTCGAGGCGCGCAATCTCCGCGACCAGCCAGATGAATTCGCCCTGGCTGTCGTATTCGATGTCCGAACCGAAACCGGTGTTGACGCTGCCGTCGTTGTTGAGGATCGGCGACACGAGTCCGTTGTCGTGCACCGCGTGATCGGCATACCAGTGCAGATAGTCGCGCGCGGTTTTCGCCATGCCCATGCGCACGAGGATCGCCGCGGTTGCCGCGCCGTCGCGGATGAACGAGCGGTTGTAGTTGCGCGGTCCGGCCTGCATCGACGGGCCGGACTGGTTGATCAGCATGTACGCGGCTTGCGCGCGCAGCATGTCGACGAGCGAGTGATCCGGCAGCGACAAGTCGATGCGACCCAGATGCTGCTGCCAGCCCGCGGCGACTTCGCCTACGCGTGCGTCGAATGCGGCTCCCGGCTCCTGCGTTCCGATCAGTTTGCCGCGGTCGAGCGGCGGAGCGTCCGGCAGTGAGGCTGCGGTGGCATCGATACGCTCCTTGCCGAGCGGAAATGCGATCACGACGTCGCGCTGCGCGCCGGGTTCGACCTCGATGCGATAACTCAGCATCGCTGCCGCAAGGCCATCGCCGTCGCTGGCCTTTGTCGAATCGGGCGCCGTACCGGAGGCGATATAGCGCGTGATCTCGTCTTCGCCGTGCGTGCCGAAAGCCGAGGCGCCGCGCGCGTCGGCGCTCGTCAGGGAGACGAGCAAGACACGTCCGTTGACGCGCACTTCCGGCTGCGTCGCAGGTCCATCGATGCTGACGGAGCGGATCGGCGATGGTCCACCGTTCTGCCACGGCGGATTCATCTGCATCGGCCGAACGACCAGCGACAGCGATCCTGCTACGCGACCCGCTCCGCTGTTGCGCAAGCGATAGCGAACCAGCGTAACCGGCGAGCCAGACTGCTCGACCGCGATCGCTTCTGTGCGCAGAGACAATCCCGGTTGCGGCGCCCATTCGACCGCGGGCATCGGCATCCAGCCTTCGCGCAGGCTGTGGGCAATTTGCGCCGCCGGCGCGGCGACCGTGTGACCGGAAGCGTCGCGCCACAGCGGTTGCACGAGCGGCGCGCTCTTGAATGCCTCGACATTGCCCCATTCGTCGAATATGGTTTTCTGCTGCGCGGCGGGCACGCCGACCACGGTCCAGTAGACCTGTTGTCCGTGCAGCGATGCGGGAAAGAGTTCGCGATGCGCGCGCGCGGCCGCGATCTCGTAGCGCTTCATCGGGGTCATCACGCGGGCCGGACTCAACAAACGCAGGCGCGCGATCGCTGGAGCGGTATCGCGCGCAGGCAACACGGTCAGGCGCAGCGCATTCACCGTGTGCGGCTCGCGCGCGGCGAGATACGACGTGTCGCCGAGGGTTCCGGGATCCTCTGCCAGCGGCAGCCACTTGCCGTTCGCATCGCGTGCTTCGAGCTTCGCGCCGTTGCGCGCGGCGCCCCAGAAGACCTCAAGGCCCGCCGTCGGCAGCGCGTGCGGCAACTCGATCAGCAGTTCACGCGCGCCGTTCGCGTCATGCGCTCGCGCGAACTCCTGCGCCGGCCCCGGACTCCATAGCGTCGCCGGCTTGCCGCCGGCTGCCAATCCGCTGATGCGTGGCGCGTCGCGCGCCGATAGCGGCTCGAACTCGAACACCGACACACCCCAATCGGCCGTGCGCGGGACGCTCGCCAAGCGCAGGTAGCGCGCCTGCACGGGCGGAAAGAACACATAGTCGATGCCGCCCTGCGCATCGGATGTTTCATACGCGGTGAACCAGTCGTGGCCGTCGCGCGAGCCCTGGATCAGGTAGGCAGCCGCGAAGCCACTGTCCCAGTGGATCAAGGCGCCGGCGACGCTCGCGACACTGCCCAGATCGACCTGCAACCAATGTCCGGCGGAAAACGCACCGCCCCAGCGCGTCGTGTCGTTGCCGTCGATCGCGAATGCCGAAGCCATGGCCGGCGTTTCAACCGACGAACTGCTTGCGCGCCACTGCGCGCGCGCTGGCAGGGCGTGGTCATCGGCGACCGCCGGGCAGCACGCAAGCAGGCCGCCAGCGGCGAGCAACAGGTTGCACGCCAATCGGACCAGGGACTTCGGAGAATGCATTGGGAAAAACGATGCGGCCGCTAACGGCCGAACAGCGACTTGCGCAGTCTTGCAAACAGGCCCACGCTTGCCGGTTCTGTGTAACGCGATTCGCGCTTTTCGGTCTCGAGCGCGTGGATCGCCTCGTAGGCGTTGATCACATCGAACACTTCGCTCATCGGCGCGCCGCTGACGGCGGCGATTTCATTGAGCTTGGCCATGTCGCGCATGACGTTGCCGATCTTCGCATGGCTGGGTTGGTCTGCTTCGATCTTCACGCCATCCTTGAGCTTGTAGCGCCCGCCGGGATCGAGGTGCGAAGCAAGCCGACCGCCCGAGCGCACCAGCGTCGCGAGCCAGATCAGGCGCGAATACGGTTGCGCCGGCTGCTCGCTGCGCACGCGCGCCAGTTCCGTCGTCGTCAGTACATGCCAGTCGCGTGCCGGCAGCGCCTGCCTGCAATAAGGCATCAATGCGTTCAGCCCCGGCGCACTGCTGTGATAGACGCGTCCTTTCGGATCGAGCGTCAGCGGTGGCGAGCCTACGAGCGTGATCGTGGCGGGGCCACCGAGGAGATTGCCACGCAGGTAGTCGCGCAGCGAATTCGGCGAGTGTGCCGGCGCCGGCTCGAGCACCGCCGGTGTGGACAGGTTGATTTCTCCCGTCCGGTCCGGTTTGCGCAAGCCGGCGACCGAGTCGGCCACGCGTCTTTCGCGCCGCGCCGTGACCCGGCTGCTCGCTTCGATCGTCGTGTCCTCTTTCAACTCGAGTTGTGCCGAGACCGGCTTGGCCGCATCGGCGTCCGTCTGGATCAGGTCGTCGAGCCCCTGGGCAGGTCGGGCTTCGCGCTGTTCGCCACTCTCCAGGTGCAGTTCGACCTCCTCGATCTCCTCCGCACTTGGGACCAGGTCGGCGAATTCGTAGAACCCCTCTCTCGACGGGACGAACGAGGCACTGGCTTCGATCTCCGTGGCGGTAGCTACTTCGTTGAACAGTTCTGCGACGACTTCCAGCTTCATCGGCCGCGGCAGGCGCAGTTCGCCCTCCTGCAGCGGCTCCGTAGCGCTGTAGACGGCGCATCGCCGGCCGCTTCCGTGCGCGCGACCGCGGGCCATCTGGCCAGCAAACGTAGTCGGGTCGACGACGACCAGATCGGCCTTGTCTTCGTTGCCCCAGTGCCAGCGGTGGGCGAGATGATCGAGCGCGGCGCGGCGCATCAGCAGGCGCAGATGGGCTTCATCCTCGTCGCTGAGGCCGTGGACAACCAGGTATTTGTCGCTGGTCACGGATCGCTATCCTTACGCGTTCGCCAGGGCATTGCCGTTAGCGCTTGATGTTACTGCAAAAGCCGCGCGGAAGGGATGCTGACGAATGCCTGACGGGGGCGGAAAAGCACGGCACGGGGGCGGAAAAGCACCGCGCTCGCGCCCGATGCGCCGGGAAGGAACGCGCTCAGCCCGGTATGACTTCCGCGAGCGGCGCGTGCACCGTGCGCTCGGCCGACGCCGCGTCGACAGCGCCCACGCGCGGTTCGTCCTGGCGCGACTGCTGCTGCATCGCCCACAGCGCGGCGTAGCGGCCTTGCTGTTCGAGCAGTCCGCGGTGCGTGCCGCGTTCGACGATGCGACCGTGGTCGAGAACGATGATCTCGTCGGCGTCGATGACCGTCGACAACCGGTGCGCGATGATCAGGGTCGTGCGGTCGCGCGCAATTTCGGAAAGTTCGGCCTGGATCGTCTTTTCGGTACGCGTGTCGAGGGCGCTCGTCGCTTCGTCGAATACCAGGATGGCCGGGCGCTTGAGCAGGGTGCGCGCGATCGCGACGCGCTGCTTTTCGCCGCCCGAGAGTTTCAGGCCGCGTTCGCCGACGCCGGTCTCGTATCCGTTCGGCAGGCTTTCGATGAACGCGTGGATGTGCGCCGCCTTCGCCGCCGCGACGATCTCCTCGCGCGTCGCTGTCGGCCGGCCGTAGGCGATGTTGTAGTAGATCGTGTCGTTGAACAGCACGGTATCCTGCGGAACGATGCCGATTGCGGCGCGCAGCGAATCCTGCGTCACCGCGCGAATGTCCTGGCCGTCGATGCTGATGCTGCCGGCGCTGACGTCGTAGAAACGGTACAGCAGGCGCGCGAGCGTCGACTTGCCGGCGCCGGTCGTGCCGACAACGGCCACGGTCTTGCCCGGGGGAATGGAAAAATCCACATCGTGCAGGATCGCGCGTTCCGGATCGTAGTTGAAGGAGACCTGCTCGAAACGCACTTCGCCGCCCCGCACGGTCAGCGCCGGCGCGCCGGGCTCGTCGCGGATTTCCTGCGGCCGGTCGAGCAACGCGAACATGCGCTCGATGTTGGTCAGGCCCTGCTTGACCTCGCGATAGACGACGCCGAGGTAGTTCAACGGGATCGCCAGTTGCATCAGGAACATGTTGACCGCGACCAAATCGCCGACGCTCAGCGTGCCGGCGACGACGCCTGCGGCCGCCCGCCAGAGCACCAGCGTCAGGCCGATCGCGACGATGCCGGTCTGGCCGATGTTCAGCACGGCCAGCGTCTTGAGGCTCTTGACCGTGGCCTCTTCGTACTGCTTGAGCGCGAAGTCGAACCGGTTCAGCTCATGGCGCTCGTTGCCGAAATACTTGACCGTTTCATAGTTCAGCAGCGAGTCGACCGAGCGCGCATTGGCTTCGGTGTCGGCCTCGTTCTTGGCGCGGTAGTAGCGCAGGCGCCACTCGGTGATCGAAAACGTGAACGCGATGTACGCGGCGATCGTCGACAGCGTGATCACGGCGAACCAAACGTCGTAGTGCACGATCAGGATCGTCGACACGACGATGATTTCAAACAGCGTCGGCAGGATCGTGTAGATCGTCCAGTCGAGCAGGTCGGCGACGGAAACCATGCCGCGCTCGACGTCGCGCGCGACGCCGCCGGTGCGGCGATCGAGGTGGAAGCGCAGGGACAACGCATGCAGATGGGAGAAGACGCTCAGCGTAATCTCGCGCGACGTGCGCGCCAGCACGCGAGCGAACACGACTTGCCGCAGTTCCTGGAAAAGGGAAGTCGACAGTCGCATCGCACCATAGGCGACCAGCAGCAACGCGGGAATCGCCAGCGGCGTCAGCTTGATATTGAGGCCATCGACCAGCTGTTTGAGAACCAGCGGCACGCCGATGCTCGCGACCTTTGCGGCGACCAGGAGAAAGAGCGCCAGGAGCACGCGAACGCGGTAATGCCACACATAGGGCATCAGCCGATGCAGAGTGTTGTAGACCGTGGCGTGGGGGGGCTGCTGGGATGGCTCGCTATTCACGGCATTTCAGATGGGGGCAGTGCGTGCCGGTCACAAGCGGACCGTCATGAATTGAGGGTATCATCGCGCAATCGCCAACGAAGGGAGAAGAGCCATGCGCACCATCGCCTTGTTGACCCTCGCAACCCTGTTCGCGGCAGGCGCCGCGTCCGCGCAAGATGCCGCAAAAGCGGCAGCGCCAGCGCGCGCCAAGGCTCCGCCACACGCGACCGTATCGATCCTCGAGCCCAAGAACGGCGCGCATGTCGGGCAGGACGTGCTGGTCAAGTTCGGCGCGAAGAATATTTCCGTCGCCCCGGCGACCGAGACGGCTCCGGGAACCGGGCATCACCACCTGCTGATCGACGTGAAGGAACTGCCGCCGCTCGATGCGCCGATTCCGAACGATGCGACGCACAAGCACTACGGCAAGGGCCAGACCCAGGACACGATCCACCTCGAACCGGGCGACCACACCCTGCAACTGGATTTCGCCGACGCCGCGCACATGCAGTTCAACCCGCCGATCGTCTCGAAGAAGATCACGATTCACGTCAAGTAACGACGCACAGCGGCGTTCCGTTGGTTTTGCGCGCGTCACGCGCGCTTTAGCCCTCCCCTTCAAGGGGAGGGTTGGTTGGGAATGGTGTTGATTCGTGCGCGCCGTCCCTGCTCGCCCGATGGAGCTAGCGCGAAAGATCCCGCGAAAGATCCAGCGAATAAACCGCGGTGCCATCCGCGTTTTCTTTCAACAACGTTATGTTGTCGAGTCCTGCTGCGCGCGCCAGATCGAGTTTGCCGGCCGCGGAAGTGAAAACGACCGGGCCGGCGGTCTTGACCGGCACGAAGCTCCAACTGCGTTCGCTGCCGAAATGCGCGCGCGTGATTTCCTTCGTCGCCCGAACGTAGGCAATCAGGACATCGCGATTGGTATCCGGCGCCGAGATCACTGTATTGCTTCCATCCAGGCCGGGGAAATTTCCGCCGCCGCTCGCGCGATAATTGTTCGTAACGACGATGAATGGCTGCGTGTCGGTTACAGGCTGGTCGTGATAGCGCACGTTGCCGATGCGGTGCCCAAGCGGTTGCGTGACGTCGATCTGATAGGTAAGGCCGCCCTGGATCACGTCGAAGTTGTAGGTCGGAACTTTCGTGTTGACGAGCTGCTGCGGCTCCGATTTTGCCGGATCGATGCGGTTGAACGCACCCGCGGATTTCTCGAGCCAGGCCTTGACTCCGGCGCCATCGGTTTTCACGGCCGTAATCGTGTTCGGATACAGGTACAGGTCGGCGGCGTTTGCGATCGACAGCGGGCCGGCCTTGACGTCGGTATAGTCGCGCGGTCCGCCGAATCCTGCCTTGAACGGGGACGCGCCGGCCAGGACCGGGATGCCAGCCAGCTGCGGCAGGTTCGACTTTATATACGTTTCCACATAGTCGCGTTCCGCGGCAGTGACGATGTGCAAGGCCGACGTGTCGCCGGCGACGACAAAATACGTGCTGAGCTCGAAATCGCTCTGGCCGAGCGGCGTCTTGACATAGGCGATCGTGCCTTCGTGCTCGGCCGCGACCAACGGTGCGATCGCCACATCGGGCTCGACGTGGCTGCCATCGGCGTTCCTGACCGAGCGCACTTCTGCATGCGAGGCCGAGCGGTCGACCTGCCAGCGGCCATCCTGATAAACCAGCGCCAGATCGACGAGGCCGATGTTCTTGCCATAGTAGTTGCCCATGACCGCCGGCACGCCGCGGACGAAGCCGCGCGCGTTGTCGACCTCGGGCAGGTTGGCATAACGCGCTTTCGGGTCGGTCGGAGTCGGGAAGTTCTGGTGCGAATGCCCGAGCAGGACCGCATCGATGCCGGGGACGCCGGCCACGTGCCAGCCGCCGTTTTCGGTTTTCGGCGAATAAGGCGATGTGTCGATGCCGCCATGCACCAGCGCGATCACGATGTCCGCGCCGGCCGCCTTGAGTTCCGGAACGTACTTTTGCGCGGCTTCGACCATGCCGATGACAGTCACCCTGCCTTCGAGGTTGCGCTTGTCGAACTCCACGATCTGGCGCGGGGTGACTCCAAACACGCCGATGCGCAGGGTGACGTCGCGTGCACTGCCGTCCGGCGCGTGCGCGTGGATCTTGCGTTCGAGAATGCGCCAGGGCGCGTACAGCGGCTTGCCATCCTCGGCACTGAAGACATTCGCCAGCACGAGCGGAAAATGTGGACCTTTGCACTTTTCGACCGGCACGCCGTCGACGTTGAATGGCGTTCCAGTCGCCCGGCTCAGGAACGGCAGGCCATAGTTGAACTCATGGTTGCCGATCGTGCCGGCGTCATAGCCGAGTTCATCCATGGCCTTGAAGATCGCCAGTTCACTGTCGCAGGGCAGAGGCTTCACCTGTGCCTGCCAGTCGGCCAGCGACGTGCCCTGGATCGTGTCGCCATCGTCGAATGTCAGGCTGTTTTCGAACTCCTTGCGCGCGGCGCGGATCAGCGTGGCGGCGCGTTCGAAACCGATGTCCTGGTCTTCGGAAAGCCGGAAATAATCGTAGCTCAGGACATTGGTATGAAGGTCGGTCGTCTCCAGCAGCGCGAGGCGCGCGTGCGTGCCCGGCGGCGGCGCACTCTGGTGGGTGGATTGCGTGGCGCACGCCGCGAGCGCGAGGAACAGGATGGCGGCAATGGGCCGCATGACGACGAGGCGTTTCAACATGTGACGACTGCTCCAGGACAAGATGGGAGTGTAGCGTCTCGCCGCCGCCAGACAATGACAGTGTGTTTTCAGATGCCTGTTAAAATCCGTAATGTTGGCACTGCGCCCAGGCAAACCGGGCCGCGCCTACGACTCCGAACCGCCGCATCTGCTAATCTTGCGCACCGTTTTTCAGTTGTCCCGTCCATGACCGTACGTACCCGATTCGCTCCCAGCCCGACCGGCTTCCTGCACATCGGCGGCGCGCGCACCGCGCTGTTCTGCTGGCTCGAGGCGCGCCGCCGGGGCGGCACGTTCATCCTGCGCGTCGAGGATACCGATCGCGAGCGTTCGACCGAGTTGGCGGTCAAGGCAATCATCGACGGCATGAACTGGCTCGAGCTGAGCCATGACGAAGGCCCGTACTACCAGACCCTGCGCCTGGACCGTTATCGCCAGGTCGCCGAGGAAATGGTCAAAGCCGGCAAGGCGTACTACGCCTACGAACCCAAGGACGACCTGGAGAAGATGCGCGCCCAGCAGATGGAGCAGGGCGTCAAGCCGCGCTACAACGGCTACTACCGCGAGCGCAACGAGCCGTTGCGTGACGATCCGAACCGGGTCATCCGCTTCAAGAATCCGGCGACCGGCGCGGTTGTGTTCAACGACAAGGTCAAGGGCCGCGTCGAATGGAGCAACGAGGAACTCGACGATCTCGTCATGTTCCGCTCAGACGGTTTTCCGACCTACAACTTCGCCGTTGTCGTCGACGACATCGACATGGGGATTACCGAAGTGATCCGCGGTGACGATCACGTCAACAACACGCCGCGCCAGATCAACATCTACCACGCGCTCGGCGCCAAAGTGCCGGAGTTCGCGCATCTGCCGATGATCCTCGGCCCGGACGGGCAGAAGCTCAGCAAACGCCATGGCGCCGTCAGCGTTTTGCAGTACCGCGACGATGGCTACCTGCCGCACGCGCTGCTGAATTATCTGGTCCGCCTGGGCTGGTCGCATGGCGATCAGGAAATCTTTTCGCGCGAGCAGATGACCCAGCTATTCGACGTGTCCGACGTCAACAAGGCGGCCGCGCGATTCGATCTGGAAAAGCTCAACTGGCTGAATCAACAGTATCTGAAAAATGACGATCCGCTCGAAGTCGCGCCGCACCTGGAGTGGAACCTGCGCATGCAAGGTCTCGATCCGGCGTTGGGCCCGGCGCCGGCCGATGTCGTCGTCGCATTGCGCGACCGCGCGCACACGCTGCGCGAGATGGCCGAGAAGGCTTCGGTCTGGTACGGACCGATCACGCAATGGGACGATGCCGCGGTCGCCAAGCATCTGAAGTCGCCGACCGCCGTGCCGGCGCTGAAGGCTGCGCATGCGCAGCTGGCGGACCTGGAAGAGTGGAAAGTGGAAAATATCCACAAGGCGATCGAGGCGGCCGCCGCAGCGATCGGCGAGGGCATGGGCAAGATTGCCCAGCCGCTGCGCGTGGCGATGACCGGTACGCAGGTGTCGCCGTCGATCGATCACACGGTTTATCTCGCCGGCCGCGACCGCGCGCTCAAACGAATCGAGGAAGCTCTCGAAAAGGCCGGCGCCTAGGCGCAGTCGGTAATGGCCTGCGATTTCGCCACGCTCGCGACTGCCGATACCGGCGATCCCGAGCAGCTGATGTTGCTGATCGACCAGTGCACGCAGGCCGTCACCGATCCGAAATTGTGGTTCTGGGCGCTGGTCCTGACGATCGCCTGCGGCGCCGTCGGCGCCTGGATCGGCAAGTACAAGAATGCTGTCGTGCGTGACGCGATTCTCGGCGCGACCCTCGGTCCGATCGGCTGGGTCATCTCGCTGTGCCTGCCCGTGCAGAAGCCCCAACCGCACTGCAACGTGTGCAAGAAACCGGTCGATATCGCCGACGCGCACTGCAGGCATTGCGGCGCGCGGCTCTACCACTTGCCTGCGAGGAAAGGCTAGCGAGTCTGCATCTCGATTTCGGCTGCAGCAACCCTCACGGCGCACCGCTTAAGCCATCTCCTTCCAACCTGTCCTGAGCTTGTCAAAGGAGGGGAGGGTTGGGTGGGGATGGTGTATCCAGAGTTCGACCCCACTTAGCCAGTGCTATGCTTGCCGCGACGTAAATCGAACCATGTCCGCCAAATCCGCCCCTGCCGAACAACATCATCACGCGCACAACGCGAAGGCATTCGTGCGCGAGGTTTCGGCTGCGTGCGAGAAACGTGGCCTGCGCCTGACCGAGATCCGTCTGCAGGTTCTGGAACTCATCGCCGCGGCGGAAAAACCGGTAAAGGCCTACGACCTGCTCGATCAACTCAAGGATGATCGAAGCAATGCAGCGCCGCCGACCGTCTACCGGGCGCTCGATTTCCTTCTGGAAAACGGATTCATCCACAAACTCGAATCGATCAACGCCTACGTCAGCTGCCATCACCCGAGCGTGGCGCACCACGTACCGTTCCTGATCTGCGACGTTTGCGAGGGGGCCACCGAGATTTGCGACGAACGCGTGGCGAAACTGCTCAGCGATCAGGCCAAGGCGCTTGGCTTCAGTTCCAGGGCACAGACACTCGAAGTCCACGGCGTCTGCAAGCGCTGTAGCGACCGCTGAAGGGCCTGGCTCTGCCCGAGGTCGATTCAGCGAAAAAGCCTGTTTATTCAGTCGTATACAAGCAAAACTCTGTGCTTGCGTCATGGGATGATATGTTATAATATATCGTTCCGCATACCCGCTGCGGACACCACTGTCCCTATATCGGAACAGCAGACTCGGGCGGCTACGCCGACGACAACCGTTATGTTATAACTTAACCATGCACACGCAGTCTTTTCCGAACGCCCCGCGCGCTGCCGATGAAGGCGCGACATTGGTGCAGGTCGCCGACCGCGTCGGCGCGACCGCGTCCTTCCTGTGCGCGCTGCACTGCGCCGCGTTGCCGTTCGTGCTGGCCCTGCTGCCGGCGCTGGGACTGAGCTTTCTTGCCGACCACAGCTTCGAACGCTGGTTCATCGCGTTCGCAACAGCGCTGGCGCTGACGATGATGATTCGTGGTTACCGCCGCCACGGCGCTCCGCAGGCGCTTTTCCTGTTGCTGCCGGGATTGGTGCTGTTATGGCTCGGTGGCTACGTGTTCGATCTGGAATCTTCCGGCCTGTGGCATGCGCTGCTCGTTTCGCTCGGCGGTACGGCGGTCGCGCTCGCCCACATCGTCAATCTGCGTCTGACAAACCTGCACCGCTACTGTTGCGCCAACGGGCGCAGCGCAATTGTGTAACGTGGTGGGCGTCGCCTAACATCGAGCAATCGATGTCTGGGCGGTCCTGAATCTCTGCCATGTCCGCAGCCGCGCACGATCATTCCACGCACCACGCCCACGCTCACGGTAGCGAAACCCGCCTGCTGATCGCTGCCGCCTTGACGGTGGCCACGCTGATCGCCGAGGCGGTCGGCGGCTGGATATCCGGATCCCTCGCGCTGCTCAGCGACGCGGCGCACATGCTGGTCGATGCTTTCGCCCTGCTGCTGGCCTGGGCCGGCGCGCATTTCGCCAGGCGGCCTGCCGACGCCTTGCGCAGCTTCGGTTACGCGCGCCTGGAAGTGCTGGCCGGTTACAGCAACGCCTTGCTGCAATTCGCGCTCGTGGCCTGGATTGCCGTCGAGTCCGTTTTGCGGCTGATGCGGCCCGAGCCGATCCTTTCCGGCGTCATGCTGGTCGTCGCGCTGATCGGCCTCGGCGTGAACGTGATCGTGCTGGCCGCGCTCGGTGGCCATCAACACGACGACCTGAACCTGGCGGGCGCGCGCCTGCACGTCATCGGCGACCTGCTCGGATCGATCGGTGCGGTCGCCGCCGCGCTGATCGTGCGCTATTTCGGCTGGCTGCAGGCCGATCCGCTGGTCTCGCTGTTGGTTTCGGCCCTGATCGTGGCAAGTGCGTGGCGCTTGCTGCGGCGCTCTGCGCACATCCTGCTCGAGGGCGTGCCCGACGGCATCGAGACCGCTCTGGTCACTGAGACCGTGCGGCGCGAATCAGGCGTTGACGACGTGCACCATGTGCACGTCTGGCAGTTGGCCGGTGGCCGGCGCATGGCCACGCTGCATGCGCGTCTTGCGCCGGGAATGCAGGCCGAGCCGGCGCTGGCATCGATGAATCGCGTGCTGCGCGAACATTTCCACATTTTCCACGCGACGATCCAGATCGAAGACGGCGCCTGTGCCGAGGGCGATTGTGACGGCGATTCCCGCGCGTCGCAGGCCGGTCATCACGCCGGCCATCACCATTGAAAATGGGTCGGCTCGGGGCGCGGAAACCGGCGCTTTTTGCCCGAAAAGCCTGAGGAAACCGTTGACCGGACGACAATTTCCGGTTGCGCTCGCGCGCTGCGCTGGTAAGCTACGCGCCGTATTGGTCTTCCCTGATCAACATCTGCACGTTCTGTGCGCACATTGGAATCAAATCGGAGAGTGGGTAATGGGTAGAGGCGACCGCAAGACACGCAAGGGCAAGAGAGCGATCCGCAGTTACGGCAACGTACGTCCGCATAACGCGATGACGACGCCAACGGGCCCGGTGGTCAAGAAGGCTGCTCCAGCCAAGGCGGCGGTGAAGAAGGCGGCGCCGGCGGCCAAGAAGGCAGCGCCGCGCAAGACGACCTGATATCCGCCGATCGATCGGTACCCAAGACCCCGCGAATGCGGGGTTTTTTGTGCGCGCACGATTGGTCGCGGGCGACGTGCCTCCGGCAGGGATTCGTGGCATCGCAGGCAAGCCGTGTCGATCCATCGGGATGCTTGTTACGCCGGGACCGCGATCATGCGATAGTGCGCAAGCACGCAGCTCACGTGCGCCGGGGAATGGGGAGCTCGCATGATTTCGCAGCGATGGATTTGGTTCTGTCTCGCAGCCGCTGCCGCCGAGGCAGCGCTCGCCGATCCACTGACGATCGAACGCGTTAACGTCAATCCGGACACCAGCGTGCAGGCCGACGGCAGCAGCGATTTGCCTTCGCTGTCGGCGGATGGCGGCGTCGTGGCGTTCGTCTCGAAATCGGGCACGCTCGCCGATCCGAGCTTCAATCTGACCGCGAATTCGCCGGCGCAGATCTACGCCTTCGATCGCAACAAGGGCTCGCTGGAACTGATCAGCGTTACGGCCGACGGAACGGAAGCATCCGACGGAGATTGCCGTTCGCCGCAGGTATCCGGCGATGGGCTTTTCGTGGCGTTCATCTGCACCGCATCGAATTTGCCGAAGTCGGGTACCGAAGCGAGCAATGACACGATTTACATCCGCGACCGCGCAGGCGGTTCGACGTTCGTTCCGATGTACGACTGGCCGACCGCGCCCCTGGCATTCAGCGGCGCCGCCAATCCTGCATATCTGCGCCGCTACATGAGCAGCGATGTCTCTCGGATCAGTTTCGAATCTGCCAGCGCCTTGTTCGGAGTCCTCGTCTATCTGGATCAATCCAGTCAAAGCAGCACACTCACACAGATGTGTCAGCCTTTTTCCTGCACAGGACCGGCGATTTCATCCGACGGCAATCGCATCGCTTTCACGACTGCCTCGCCGGCGCTCGACGCCAACGATGTCAACGCGCATGCCGACGTGTATGTCTACGACGTCAAGGCCGATACCTACTCGCTGGTCAGCCTGAACGACGACAAGAGCCAAGGCAACAACGATGTTGCCGATGGCGATATCGCGTTGTCCGGTGATGGTGCGCGGATCGCGTTCTCATCTGGCCTAGCCGATAATTTCGCCGGGTCCGGCACGGCGAATGCGCTGCTCTTGCGAGACATCGACAACGGCACGTTGACACCTGTCAGCGTCAACGACGGCGGCGGCGCAGTTCTGCCCGTGTCCATGCCGCGTCCGGCGTTGAGCGATGAAGGGATCGTGCTGGCCTTCACTTCGGACAACACTGCACTTGCTCCGCATCCATACAAGCCGCCGGTCGACGCACTGGTGCGCAACATGAAGGCCGATCTGCTGCGCAGCATGTGCCGCTCGCGCAGCGGCACCTATGGCAACAACGCCTGCTTCAGCGCGACGGTTTCGGCCGATGGCCTGTGGGGCGCGTTCACCGCGACGGCCGACAATCTGGTGCCCGACGACACGAATAGCCAGCAGGACATCTTCGTCGTGAGCCTCGACGTGCTGTTCGACGATATCTTCGCCGACGGAGTCGATCCGTAGCATTCCGCACGGTCGTGGCCGTCGTGCTCAGCAGGGTGTGCGCCAGTTCCCTCCGGCGCAGACCTTCAGCGCCAATGCTCCTCCGATCCAGTAGCAAAGCTCGGCTGGATGGCCGATGTCCCAGACGACAAAGTCGGCCCGCTTGCCGATCTCCAGCGTGCCGCGGTCGGTCAAGCCAAGTGCGCGAGCGGCATTGACCGTCGCACCGCGCAACGCTTCTTCCGGCGTCATGCGAAACAGCGTGCAGGCCATGTTCATCGCCTGGCGCAGCGACAGCAGCGGTGACGTCCCTGGATTGACATCGGTCGCGACCGCGAGCGGCACTCCATGCGCGCGAAAGCGGTCGATCGGCGGCAGTCGCGTTTCGCGCAAGGTATAAAATGCGGCCGGCAGCATGACCGCGACTGTGCCGGCCGCGGCCATCGCCTGCACGCCGGCTTCGTTCGTGTACTCCAGATGGTCGGCCGACAGCCCGCCGAATTCGGCGACGAGCGCCGCGCCGCCCGAATCCGACAACTGGTCGGCGTGCAGCTTGACCGGCAGGCCGAGCGCATGAGCGGTCTCGAACACGCGCCGGGTCTCGGATGGCGTGAACGCGATTGTTTCGCAGAAGGCATCGACGGCGTCGGCCAGCCCTTCGTTGGCGATTGCCGGCAGCATGCGGATGCACACCTCGTCGACGTAGTCGGACTGGCGCCCGGCAAATTCCGGCGGCACCGCGTGTGCGCCGAGAAATGTCGTGCGCACGGTGATGCCGAGTTCTTCGCCGATTCGGCGCGCGGTTCGCAGCATCTTGATCTCGCTGTCGAGGTCCAGGCCGTAGCCGGACTTGATCTCGATCGTCGTCGCACCGTCGGCCAGCAGCGCGTGGGCGCGGCGCATCGACTGTGCCAGCAGATCCTCGTCGCTGGCCGCGCGCGTCTGGTTGACCGTCGATACGATGCCGCCACCGGCGCGCGCGATCTCCTCGTAACTCGCGCCGTTGAGCCGCAGTTCGAATTCCGCAGCGCGGTTGCCGGCGAACACGAGATGCGTGTGGCAGTCGATCAGCCCGGGAGTGATCCATGCATTGCCCGCCGACTCGACCCGTGAGGCGAGCGAGTCGGGGTCGCCTGGAAGTTGCGACTGCAACCCGGCAAATTCGATAGTCCCGTCCTTCCAGCCCAGCGCGCCTTGTTCGATCGCGCCATAGGCCGTGCCGGTCTCGCACAGGGTCGCGAGGCGGCAGTCGAGAAGCAATCCATCCCAGAGTGGCGAAGCCATCGATCGTTCTATCCGTCAGCGATTCAGCGTCGGTGCAATTGTCCGCGCAAAAAGGCCCCGGCGGCAATGCCGCGGTAATGCCCTTCATTGCGCGGAGCAGGGCACGGACCTGTCGTGAAGATCGGCTCCTGGAGCCAGGCGCGGAAGAATTCTTGCGCGAATGTCGTTTGGTCGTGTCGGTTCGCGTAGAGAGACATGAAGTCCCATGCAGGCCGATCCTGCACTTTTCTCGCTCCGGGTCCGTAGCGATCCGAAGACGTCTCTTCTCAAAGCAAAGGATGACCCATGACGATGCTCCCGTTTGCCCGCCGCTGCCGCGGTCGCGTTGCACGGAAACCAGTGGCGAAAGACTTGACGAAGGATAGCCCCAACCTCGTGAAGTCGGCCCTCGCTCTGCAGGTCGCAATTACTTTCGGATTGCTGCCGCTTGCCTGTGCGTCGGTGCACGCGGCGAACTACGCATTGACGGACCTTGGGCAAGTACAGAACGGCTCTGTAGTAGGTGTCAACAAAGATGGTGTCGTCGCCGGATACAGCGAGACCCATACTCCGTTTCCGGGTTTTCTGACGGGGTCGTTCGTCTGGACGCCGGTCACGCCCAACGCGACGACAGGCACCGCGCAGGAAATTCCGCCGCCGGCAGCGTTCAACTCGTGTGTGGCCAATGACCTCAACGATTCCGGTCACGTGGTCTGTTTCAGCAGCGGGAACCCTAAAATATGGACTGGAGGAAACAACTTCACCAACTTGCCTCTTTTTGATCCGAACATTCTTCCCGATGCAAACGCGATCAACAAGTTCGACGGCGTGGTCGGCACCGGCTACGACGCCCTGGATTTCCACGCCATCTGGTGGACCAGCGGTGCCGCAGCGCCCGTAATTCTCGACGCTCGCACGTCTTCCGGGAGTGGATTGAACAACACCGGATCGTTTGTCGGGTACGTCAGAGACGACGATTCCGTTTACCACGCGACGGCGTGGGCCTTCGTGTTAGGCATAGTCTCAAGGCGACTGAACGACGAACCGCATACGTTCAGCTCTGCCGGTGCGATCAACGATGGCGGCACGGCTATCGGTACAGTCGATCGCAACCACTGCCCGGATCCCGACCAGTGCGCATTTTCGTTCAAGCCGGTTGCCTGGCTCTCGGACGGAACCCAGATAGACCTGCCGCTGCTTTACGGCAGCCAGGGCACGCCCTTTGATATCAATACCGCAGGTGACATTGTGGGCTCCTCCGATTCCCTGACCCTTTTTCCCACCCCACACATCGGCGTGTCAGCGGTGCTCTGGCACAACGGCACGGTGCGCGACTTGAACTCGGCAACCACCTTGCCAACGGGATGGACGCTCGAAAAGGCCGAGGCGATCAACGACTCTGGACAGATCGCGGGCCTGGCCGTCGGACCGAACAATTCGGAGCATGTATTCCTTCTGACTCCAATTCCGAATCGGGCCCCGATCGCAAAGTGCAAGGCTGTTGTAACTTCCGCCGGGGCAACCTGCAGCGCGCCGGCGTCGATCGACGATGGCAGCTACGACCCGGATAGTTCGACGATCAACGTCTCGCAGGCACCCCCCGGACCGTATCCGCTCGGCGATACGCTGGTGCTGCTCACCGCCACCGATGGCGAAGACGGCGCTTCGTTCTGCCGAGCGGATGTGACCGTGCAGGACAACACGCCGCCTGCGGTCACCTGTCCAGCAGCAACCAGCGCCTCCGCAAATGCGTCGTGCAAAGCCGCCATCCCGAATGTGCTCGGTGGCGTCGTCGCTTCGGACAATTGCAGCGCCGCGGCAAATCTGGCATCGAGTCAGAGTGTCTCAGCCGGCACCCTAGTCGGCTTGGGCACCACGCCGATCGATGTGACCGTGACCGACGCATCGTTCAACGGCGGCGTTTGTCACACTGCGTTCACCGTCCTCGACACGTCGAGTCCGTCCCTCAGCGCGACGGTCGGTCAGCCGATTCTCTGGACGCCGAGCCACGAGTTGGTCAACGTCGGCTTCTCGGCCGCTACGAGCGACAACTGCGACGCAGCACCGCCCGTACAGGTGAAGGTCTACAGCAACGAACCTGATCAGCCCGCCGGTGACGCCGACGCGAGCTTCTCCCCAGATGCGCGGAATGTGGGGTCCGGGACGTTGCGCGTGCGCGCCGAGCGCCTGCAGGCCGGCTCGGGGCGCGTCTATCTGATCGCTGCCCGGGCAACCGACAGCGCGAACAATACGAGTGTGAGTTGCGCGACCGTTGTCGTTCCGCACGACCAGAACGCCAAGAGTCTGGCTGTCGTCAGCCCGCTCGCGACTGCCGCTCAAGCGTACTGCGCAGGTCATGACGGCGCTGCGCCGGCGGGTTATGTAGCGGTTGGAGCCGGTGCCGTGGTCGGCCCGAAACAATAGATGCGAAAAACCACTCTGCGGCGGTGACGCCCGATCGCCGCCGCAGTTGGATCAACGTGCGAAGAAATCCCGTGCGACATGCGTTATTCGGGCGAGCATTCGCGTTGATCACGCGACGGGATGTGAATCTGATAGTTGACGTCATAGCGGCAAACTATCGGGTGTCGAGGCGTTTGCGCAGATCCGAGCTGTACGGTGATGCTGACGCCTGCAACGCAGGAACGACTTCGGCCGTCAGCGTCCGGGCCTCTTCGGTCTTCTTCAGGGCAGTCAGCGCCATGATCAGAGCCACTTTGACCTCGAGGATGCGCGGATCGTCCGGCGGATGGACCGTGCTGCGCAGCGCGAGTGCCTGGCGCAACAGTGGCTCAGCCTCAGATGCGCGTTCAAGCGCCAGCGCCGCTCGTGCCAGCGCGAACTGCGGGCCGGCGAGATCGTAGTTGTTTTGCAGCGACTTGAGGCCGTAGCTCAACGCGTGCTGCGCCGTCTCGTACGCCACCGCAATCTCGCCGTTGTCCAGTTGCGCCTGGCTCAGATCCGCCAGCGCGCGCGGGCGCCATGAGTCGTTGTCGGCAAGGCCGACCATGCACGCATCCGCGGTGAGCGGCTGCAACTGCGCGATGGCCTCGGCGTAGCGATGCTGTTGCGCCAGCACTGTGCCGATGTCGCGGCGCAACCCGCATGCCGAGAACGATGTCATCGGTGCGCCTTCGAGCTGGATCGCCAACGCTTCGCGGAACAGCGCCTCGGCTTCTCCATAGCGGCCTTCCAGGCCAAGAACCAGGCCGAGATGACGCAGCATCAGCACGGAAGAGCGTGCGCGTGGTCCCTGCGCCTCCACGATGAGTGCCAGTGCCTTGCGCGCCATGGCCTCGGATTCGGTGAAGCGGCCCAGCTCACGATAATCGAGGGCGACTGCGTCGACTTGGTGTGCCTTGCGCACGGGGCTCAGGGCGGTCGAAGCCATGGCAAGATCGAGCAGGGCAAGGCGCTGCGGCAAGGCTTCGGCGATGCGTCCCTGGCCTTCGATGTCGCCGAGCAGGTTGGAAGTGGCGGTCAGAGTACTGACGTTGTCCGGTCCGAGCCGCTCGCGATTGATCTTCACGACTTCGCGATGATTTGCCTCGGCGCGCGCCAGATCACCTCTCTGATAGAACATGAGGGCTTGTTCGTTCAACGCGTACGCAACCCGGCGGCTGTCGCTGCCGGCAAACGCACGCAGCATCGTTGCGCCGCGCTCGAAGGCGACCTCGGCCTCGTCGAAGCGCGACATGTCTCCGAGCGCGACACCGAGCACGACGTATTCGTTGGCCAGCGCCTCGTTCGGAAACGCGCCGAGCATCGACGCGTGCACCGGAGTCACGCGCTGCAACAAGGCGATCGCGGCCTCGGGCTCGTGCCGGCGCACGTGGCACAGCGCGATGATGCGACTGGCTGTCGCGATTTGATTCCAGTCCTTCTCGGCGACGCGCTCGAGCGCCGACAACCCTTCCGTGGAGTGAGCCAACGCGACGTCGTAGCTGTCCTTGATCTCGGCCTCGAGTGTTGCGACGCCGACCAGCACGCGGCCGCGCACATCGTCGGGGGTTTTTTCATCGACACCGGTCAACGCGCGCGTGAGCAGGACTTCGGCGCGGGCGGTGTCCCCGATATCGCTATACAAGCCGCCGAGCATTGCGGTCACGTCGATCTGCAGCGCCGATTGCGCGTCACCCATGCGCGCCAACTGTTCTTCGCCTTTCTGCAGCAACTGTTGCGCGCTGATTGGCTGGCCCTTGTTTTCATCGGGATTGGCCTGCGCGAACACGCCGGACATGAACTGCTGGACCGCCGCCGCATGGCGCGCTTGTGCGCGCGCAAGATTGCCCTGGCGCAGGCTGATGGCGGTGGCGGCAATCGATACCACAGTTACGAACACCGCAGCGGCGAGCGCGTATCGATTGCGCCGCGCGAATTTGCGGAACCGGTACCAGCGGCTCGCTTGGCGCACGCCAATCGGCAGGCCATCGAGATAACGCTGCACATCGCCCGACAAGGCTTCGGCCGACGCATAGCGCCGCTGCGGGTCGGCTTCGAGCGCGGTCAGCGCGATACGGTCGAGATCGCCACGCAGCGCTCGGCGCCATGCAACGCCGCCGGTGCGGTCGCCGGCTGCGCTCGGTGGCGGCGGGGCATCGATATCTGCGGCCGCACCGGTCAATGCGCGCCGTGGTGGCCGAGCGTCGGCCAGCAATTCATACAGCACGACGCCGAGCGCGTAGACATCGGTCGCAGTCGTGATCGCGTCGCCGCTGAACTGCTCGGGTGCGGCGTAATCCGGCGTCAGCAACCGCGCCGCAGTCTGTGTCTGTGCCGCCTCATCGGTTGTCGCCAGCACTTTTGCAATGCCGAAGTCGAGCAGCTTGAGCGAACCATCGGCGCCGACCAGGATGTTCGAGGGCTTCAGGTCGCGATGCACGACGAGATTCTGGTGCGCGTACTGGACCGCCGCGCAGATGCGCAGGAACAGGCGCAGGCGGGCGCGCAGATCGAGCGCATGGTCACCCACGTACTGCGTTATCGGAACGCCGTCCACATATTCCATCACGAGGTACGGCGCGCCGCGCTCGTCGACACCACCATCGATCAGCCGGGCGATGTCCGGGTGTTGCAGGCGCGCCAGAATCTGGCGTTCCTGGCGAAATCGCTGCAGCAAGCCCGGTGTCGGCCAGGCGAGCTGCTTGACCGCCGCTTGCTGTTCGAATTCGGCATCGTTGCGCTCGGCCAGCCAGACTTCGCCCATGCCGCCGGCGCCGATCCGGCGCAGCGCGCGCCATGGCCCGAACTGCGGAGGGACTTCGTTGTTGCGCGTCGTCGCTTCGATGACGCTGGATACCAGAGGGGGCGGGCGCTCCATGAATGCCGCTGCGCGCGCGTCGGCGCGGAGCAGTCGTTCCAGTTCCATGCGCAGTGCTTCGTCGCTGCCGCAAGCGGCTTCGACCCACGCCGTGCGCTCGTCGTCCGGCAAGTCCACGGCTTGCTCGAACAACTCGGCTATGCGCTGGCGATCCATTGCTGGCGGTCAGCCTTCGGGATAGAGCGCCGCGTGCAGGTGCGCCTTCGCGCGACGCCAGTCGCGATTCAACGTGCGTTCGCTGACCGATTGCATCACCGCGATGTCGCTGACACTCATGCCGGCAAAGAAGCGCTGCTCGACCAGTTCGGCCAGGCGCGGTTCTTCGCTCGCCAGCCTGTTCAGTGCGACATCCAGCCGCAACAACTCGTCGGGACCCAATTCGCCGTCGACGACGCCTTCGGCCGCGTCGAGCGTCACAATCTGCAGTCCCGCGCCGCCACGCTTGTCGGTCATCCGGGCGCGCGCGTGGTCAATGACGATCTGGCGCATTGCCTTGGCCGCCAGCGCGAAGAAGTGCGCGCGTCCATGAAGGTCGCGGCCCTCGGGCTGGGCGAGTTTCAGGTAAACCTCATGTACGAGGCCGGTCGTGTTGAGCGTGTGCCCGGCCGCCGACGCCAGCTGATGGTGAGCCATCTGCTTGAGTTCGGCATAGACGCGGCCGAACAGGGCCTGCAACGCTGCTGCGTCCCCATTGCCCGCTGCCTGGATCAACCCTGTTACGTCGGTGCCCGCCACGACTCGTCTGTCGTCCCCCGAAGAGGCTCCGAGTATAGGCGACGGCGACGGCAATCGCGGGAAATTCGATTGGTCGATGTCGTTTGGGTGACACGGTTCTCGTAATAGAGCCTGAGGATGCATGCGATAGGCATGCATGAATCGTATTCGCGCGAAGCATCACCGCTTGGGCGGTCAGGCAAGGTCAAGGGGAAAAGCATGACTCGATCAATTCGTCCGCTCCGGCGCAGCCGCCTTGCTGTCGTCGTCGGAACTGGCTTGACGTCCATGGTTGCGACCTCGCTTGCGCAGGGCGCGATCACTACGTGTACCGTCAACGTGGCGACCGATGATCCGGCTACCGCATCGGCCACGGTCAATGCGTCGACGAATTCGGGCACTTTGCGCGACTGCATGCTGGTTGCCAATCTGCTGACCGGCTCGCTGGGAGCGCCGACGTTGCCCGGTCTGACGATTGCGTTTGCGCCAGCGCTCAGCGGTGCGACGATTGCACTGGGAAACGATCTACCGCTCCTGTTCAACAACACCACGATCGATGCATCGACACTAGCGAGCGCTGTCACCATCGATGGCGGCAACTTGCACCGAATCTTCTTCGTCTCGGGACTGCCGTCGATCCCGCCCAGCGGCAAGCCCGATCCCGACGGCGCACGCGCGATTGCGGTTGCGCTGCGAAACCTGACGCTGCAAAACGGCCTTGCAAAGGGTGGCGACACCACCGGCTACAGTGGAGGCGGTATGGGGGCGGGCGGCGCTTTGTTCATCAATAAGTTGGCCAACGTAACGCTGAGCAGCGTCAGCTTTAATGGCGACGCTGCGAAAGGCGGAAAAAGAATTGTCGGGGCCTTCAACCATGGCGCTGGCGGCATGGGCTCCGGGAGCACGATGGTCTCGGGTGGCGGCGGACTGGGTGGTCCAGCGCTGAACAATAACTGCGGTGCTGGTGTGGGGACTGGCGGCGCAGCGGGCTGTGCCAGCGGAGGTTGGGGCGGGCAGGGACTCGGCCAGATCAGTAACGTCCAGGGTTTCAACACCGCGCATTTCGATATCGATAGCGGCGCTGGCGCATCTGGCCAGGGCCTGATTGGTGGGGGCGGCAACTCCGACGCCTTTGGCTATGGCGCGCCTGGCGGTTTTGGCGGGGGCGGCGGCTTTGCTGGCGCAGGCGGCTTCGGAGGGGGAGGAGGAGCGAACAGCGGTATCGGAGGCAACGGCGGCTTTGGTGGCGGCGCCGCCGGCGCGGGTCTCGCTGGGTTTGGCGGCGGCGGCGCCGGCGAGAGCAACTCAGCCGGTGTTGGCGGTGGCAACAACGCCAACGGCGGCGGCAGCTCGGGAGGTGGCGCGGCGTTCGGTGGCGCGGTGTTCGTTCGTAACGGAGCGACATTCACGCTGCAATATTCCGGATTGAGCGGCACCATGGCTGGCGGCAACGTGACTGGCGGTACCGGCGCGAACAACGGTGCCTCGGCCGGGAGCGGCTTGTTCCTGATGGCTGGAACCACGGCCATTTTCGATATTGCCGGCTCCTACACGATCAGTGACACTCTGGCCGACGACAGTGCATCGACGCTTCCATCCGGCCAAAGTTACAAGGCCGGCAATGGCGCCGGAGCTGCGATCACCAAGCAAGGCGCAGGAACTCTCATCCTGTCCGCCGCGAACACTTACGCTGGGACTACTTCCGTCGCTGCAGGGATACTCCGGCTGGCAACGCCAGGCAGCATCTCTTCTTCTTCCGGGTCTGTCGCAGCTGCAGGCACCCTGACTGGTGATGGCACTACCGGGACGATCGAAAGTCTCGGTACAGTTGCGCCTGGAACACAGGCCAATCCACAAGGCACGCTGCATGTCATCGGTGCGCTGCATCTCCAACCCGGCGCGCTGACCTGCTTCCATGCCGACGGCATGAATGCGATAAGCGACATCAATACAACCGGCGCGGTCACGCTGAATGGCATCGCGCGCATCGACTTCAGCGGTGGTCCCAATGTCGGGGCCACCTACTTTCCGATAAACGCCGGCAGCGTCGCCGGAACGTTCGCGGGTTACGAAACCAACATGCCGAACCTGCTCGGCCATTTCACCTATGGCGCGACGTCGGTGACGTTCACTGTCGACGCCAGTGATGTGGTGTTCCGCAACGGAATGGAGCAGTCAATCAGCGACAGTCCGTGTATCGCGGCGTTTGCGAACTGATCGCGTAACGACAGCATCCCTGCTGCTCTTGCTGGCTCGGCCTTCACTCCGATCGTTTCTCCGCGAGCGCGGAGAGCGCGAATAATGGCGCCACAGGGAGTGGAACAAACGGGGTAGCGCCGCCGGGCAAGAGGAAAGTATGGCCATCAGGCGCCCGCAGTCCCACCTGGGTCGTTAGGCGTGTCGTTTCGTTGGTTCGCTTCCCGTAATAGGAAGCATGAGCCGCCACAACAAGAATCTCTGCCTTGCCGCGCTGCTGCTAGTCGCGTATGCGCTCGGCGCCAGTGCGCACGACATCGCCCCGGCCGCTGTCGCCAACGGCGGCGGGACTTAGCGGCGGCGCGTTTCAGCTGAAGGGCACCTTGGGTCCGGCGCCAATGGCGACCCTGTCCGCAGCTGGCTACGGCTTTTACGGCCGCTTCTGGTTGCCGTCGTCCGATGCAAGTTTTGCGAATGTCTTCGATAAGTAGGGGAGAACCGTGATGCGAGGTTTGCTCATCGCCGCGAAGCCGCAGTCGATCCCGCAGCCGAGTCTCAATCCGGGGGCGACGTCCCATTGAGGAGACCGACGAAAGAAGAAGTCATGGCATTGCATCGGGCTCGATGCGCTCTGCTGGCGTCACTTGTCTCAGTCGCGAGCGGGACGGCTGTCGCCGATATCCCACCGACCGAGCGCGCCGCGTTGCTGTCGCTGTATGTCGCTACGGACGGCGCCAACTGGAATCACAACGACGGCTGGAACACAGCTGTTGCCGGGACCGAATGCTCTTGGTACGGCGTCACCTGCGCCGGCGCGGGAACCAACGTGACGTTCCTGCAGTTGTCCAACAATAACCTGACCGGGACGCTGCCCTCACTGAATGGCTTGACGCAAATCGGCGGCTTCAACGCCGCGAACAGCCATCTGAGCGGCTCGCTCCCGGCGCTCGATCAGTTGTCCCAGCTCGAGATCTTCGACGTCAATCGCAACCAGTTGACCGGTTCGATTCCCTCGCTCGCCGGTTTGAGCCTGCTCTACGATTTCGAAGTCTGGAACAACCAGCTCAGCGGTTCGATACCGCCGCTTGACAGCCTCACGTCGCTCGGTTCGTTCTACGCATTCAACAACCAGCTGAGCGGCTCGATTCCGTCGCTCGCCGGACTGGTCAATCTCAGCGAATTCCACGTTTACAAAAACCACCTGACTGGATCGATCCCTTCGCTCACGGGGCTGCTTGCGTTGAACGAGTTCGAAGTCGATGACAACGAGCTGACCGGCTCGATCCCGAATCTCGCCGGTCTTCCTCTGACCGTGTTCCGCGTTGGAGGCAACAGGCTCGATGGAAACCTGCCGTCGGCGCCCGCCGGATTGCAGCCTGGTGCATCATCGCTCTGTGTCAATGTTTTCCCGCTGGCCAGTTACGTCGACGATGCCGCCTGGGACGCGGCGACAGGAACCATCCCGTGGTATACGCCGTGTAACGTGGTATACGCGAACGGATTCGATGCGCCCTGAGTACAAAGACAACATTGGGAAAGCAGCAATGAACGGGCGCAAGGTCGGCACGATAGCGTTAGTGTTGGCGTTGGAGGTATGCATCCGGGCTGCGGCAGCCGACATTGTCGTATACGACGATGCGAGCCACGCCGGTTACGATCACGACTGCAGCTTCAACGGTGTTGCCTCGGATTTCGATTTTGCCAACACCGATCCGGTGCACACCGGAATCCATTCCATCCGCTTCACGCCTGAAACCTTCGATGCCGTCAGCTGGTGCTTTCCGTCGGTGGCGACGACCGCCGACATCAGCGGTATTGCATTCTGGGTCAATGGCGGCGCGACCGGTGGGCAAAATATACAGTTTGCTTTTGCCTACAATGGCGCGCCGGTTGCCGGAGCTTCGCTCGCCGAACTGTACGGCCAGGCGCTGCCGGCGAACACGTGGGTTCATATTACCGCTCCGCTCGATGCCGCTCCGACGCAGTATGCCGGCAGTTTCGACAAGATCTGGTTCCTGTCCAATACCAATGCCGCACAGCCGGACGTCTACATCGACGATGTCACGCTGCTCGGCCGCACGCCGAACGCGATCTTCGCGAGCGGGTTCGAGCCGGCGTCGCACCTGCGCGGCACGAATCTCGTCGGCATGGAAATGGCGTACTTCCAGTTCGAGCAGGCGACCGGACCGGTTGCCGATTTCAACTATCCGACTTACGACACGCGCGACATCGACTACTACGCAGCCAAGCATGTCGGCGCCTTTCGTTTCCTTTTTTCCTGGGAAGGCATGCAGTCCACGCTCAACGGGCCGATCCCCGCCGCGGCGGACGGCAACTACAAGATCTACTTCGACAACTACAAGCGCATCGTCGACTACGCAACGACGCTGGGCATCCAGGTCATCGTCGAGCCGTGGCAGTCGGATGCCGGCGGCGGAGCCGGCGGTGCGCGCTGGCGCGGCGATCTCGTCGGCTCGCTTGCTGTTCCAACATTGGCGTTCGCTGATTTCTGGGGCAGGATCGCCACGGTGTTCAAGGACAATCCGCTGGTGTCGTACGGACTGGTCAATGAACCGAACA
>Ga0157376_10000421_pt1 | contig 27562 bp, 35 predicted proteins | sample M45metaG_FD_121801 | JGI IMG/M metagenome (GOLD analysis project Ga0157376, IMG submission 121801) | Miscanthus rhizosphere microbial communities from Kellogg Biological Station, Michigan, USA - M4-5 metaG | ecosystem: Host-associated > Plants > Roots > Rhizosphere > Soil | place: USA: Michigan...
ACGTTCGTCAGGTTCGCGCCCGCGCAGACCGCGATGGATGTCGTCGTCGTGGTGACGTACATCGGCCTCAACGAGAGCGGCTGTCCGTTTTTCGGGGCGATGGTCGGTACGGCGGCGGTCTAGATCTGTAGCTGGAAACGGTAGCTCGGAAGTGGTCCCGCGGGGTTCGATCCCTCGCCCGAGCTCGAAGGGTTTTTAAAGGAAATGCGTGGCAGCAAGTTTCACGATCCAGCGCTGAGCGCGCCGTCGTCTCTGACGGCTGGCGACGCGTTGAGCGCTCGACCGCGAGCCGACCTCGAGCGCGAGGCTCGTCCGCTGCGGTGGCGCGAGCGCGCGCCCACGTTCGTCGATTGAACGCGAAAGGTCACTCCCATGTACGGACAACAGATTCATGCACTTCTTGGTCAATGGTACGACATCGTTGGTCGTGCTGGCCCAAGGGGTATGGCTCCATGGCGTTTTCGCCGGCATCGTTGGCAAGATCAGCAGGGTTTTGGTGGTGATGGATCTGGGTACGGAGGTGCCGGTGGCGGTGCCCCTGATCAATCCGCCCTCTTGCCCTATCTGCAGCAGCTTCAGCAACAGCTACAACAGCTCCAGCAACTTCAGCAGCTCCAACAGCTCCAGCAGCCTCAGGCGGTAGTGGTGCCAGTACAGGCCCCTGCTCTTGCTCCTGCTCCTGCTAGCGCTCCTGCAACGACGTCTGGGTGGATTGGCGCCGAGCCAGGTCCGTTCCCGTTCCCGCCGCGCGCTGCGGTGGTGGACGCTCCGCTGCCGACGCAGGCAAATCGGGACATCCTGCCAATGTCCACGGGTGTGCCGATCCTTCCGACGCAGTCGGCGCAGATCACGGGTCGTCCTCAGACCCTGGTGTACAAGATTGGTCGCTTCGTGATCTCGAACGCGGGTACCGCGGGCGGGGCGGCGGACTGGATCGTCAACGACATCAAGATCGGCAACGTGTCGCAGTTCGTGCAGTCCGGCGATGTGCCGGGTGACATGTTTGCGACTAACGCGATCGACACGTTCGTCAGGTTCGCACCCGCGCAGACCGCGATGGATGTCGTGGTCGTGGTGACGTACATCGGCCTCAACGAAAGCGGCTGTCCGTTTTTCGGAGCGATGGTCGGAACGGCGGCGGTGTAGTCATGGCGCGCGGTGAATACACATCCATCGGCGCGCATGGGGGCGGTCACGGCGGTGGAGGCGGCCACGGAGGCGGCCATGGTGGCGGTGGCGGTCATGGAGGAGGTCATGGCGGCGGTCATGGGGGCCATGGGCATGGGGGTCACCACTTCGGGCACCGAGGATGGGGCGGTTGGCCGTGGGGCGGTTGGGGTGGATGGGGCGGGTACTGGGGCGGTTGGCCTTCTTACTGGGGTGGTGGTTGGCCGTACGCTTGGGATGGCGGCTGGCCGTACTTCGACTGGTCTGCCTACAATTGGCCAGGGGTCGTGGAAGAGCAGGCCTTTCCGCACTGGGGATCTCCGCGGTTCTTCATGCATCGCCATCGTCGACGGTTCCATACGTTGCTCGGGGCTGAATAGCTTCGAAGCGCTCGGCGAAGTTGCCAATAATAATGGCGGTCTTTTAGGGACCGCTCATCAAGCCTAGAGGTCGACACGTTATGCCGCGACAGTGTCAGGGTGATCGTTTGGGTTTTGTCTCTTGGGAGCGTTGGGCGCTTCCATTGGGAGTTCGCTGATGGCGCCCCCTCGTGACCATCGTGGCGAGGTCCCCGCGACCTCGTTTCGGCCAGCCCCCCGCCGTCACCATTTTCATGACAGACCGCCGTGGCCGCACCAACATCACCATGACTACATCGCGGTCGAAGGGTGGGGTTGGTGGCCGCGTTGGTATCCCTACTGGGACCCTCGCTGGCACGCGTTTTGGTGGCGACTCTACGACTACTACGGTGGGGATTCAAACCCGGAGTATGCGGAATACGCGCGTGACGCAGTGCTGCGGTCGAATGCCGCGCAGTACGGCCTCGTCGTGGGCGGAGTTCGATGATCACTCCGAAGGTTCACATCACGCTTCCGGAAAACGACGACGAGGGCAACGACGAAGAGCGCCACTTCGCGCCGATCATTCCCCTACTTGAGGGAGTGATCAAGGTGAACGAGTGGCACATTCGTCGTGCGATTCGTCGAGCGCAGAAGGGTCTGGGCTATCCGATTCCTCCGCTCTACGCCTCGGGGGTTCGTTACAAGGAAGATCCGCCAGGACAGGAGAATTGGAAGGATTGTCTTGCGGTGCTTGCGGATGGGCATGGCGATTGCGACCGTCTCGTTGCCTGGCGCACCGCCGAGCTGCGAGTGGCTGGCTACCCCGCGGATCCGGTCATCAAGTGGCGGCAGATCCCCAAGGACGTGATGGTTGGACTGGGGCATCCTGCCCACATGATCCCCCAGGAGGGGATCCACATGGTGCACGTTTGTGTAGGGCTGCCGGGCTGGCAGCGCTATGCGCACCTTTACGAGGAGAACCCACTCGTCGAAGATCCATCTAAGATCTTGGGAATGGGCGGAAGTTTCACGAGTCGTGTATGATGCATCTCTATGAGCGACCCACACGCAGCCGAAGAACTCAAGCTGTACATCGACAATGATGGCAACTTGTACAGGAGTCAACCCCTCGCGATCTTGAAGAACTTGGCCACCAAGCGTGCGCGTGGGGAGTATCGGCACGATTTGGCAGTCAAGCTGTTCGGCCATCGCGTCGAGTCAGGCGCCAAAAAGTACAACAAGGAGTTCGGCTCGGGGCAGCCGTGGCACCAGCTGGCAGAGGCTGAGAGGCGCGGGATTTCGCTTGATTTTCATGGGCGCCATGATCACGCCCGCAAGAAGAGTCCTGCTCAACTCAAGCATGAAATTGCCGCCGCGCTGGGCACGCGGAGGTATTTCTAGTGCGCGCACCCAGTGCGAAGGTGCTGTTGGCAGAGTTCCCTCAACTTACATCCGCGGAGGCAGGGTTGATTCGGGGGCTTGCTAAAACTGCGGTGGATGGTGAAAAGCTGAAGAAATTGATCGAGCTTGCGCCTTTAACTGCCAGGTACGTCCGCTCGCTGCACAACGATCCTTACAGGTCTCAGCTCTGGCGTAATACTGTTACCTTACACGCCATGAATGAGGTCTTGGGGACCCATGGCGTGGAAGGACTTGGCCCTCCGCGCTCGGGCTCGGGTGACTATGCGCCGCCCTACGAGTACCTGAATCCAGGGGATCCTTACGTGAGGACGTTGATCTACGGGCGGGATGGCGATCGGCTTTTCGTGGGTTCTTGGGGAGATCTTGTCGAGAAGCACCCTGAGTGGGAGTCCAGGGACGAGCACGCAACTATTCGGAGAAGGCCTGCATCTTCTGCGCAACTCAATCGGGAGATCGCCCATGCTCTCTCCTCCCATCGGAGGTGGTAACACCATGTGGTTCATCCCTGTTCTTATCATCGGCATGCTTGTGGTTGCATCCACCAGCAAGTCACCTCGCGAGGTGCGTCCTCCCCCGCGAAAGCTCTTTCCACCGGTCCCCACGTACCAGCTCTCGCCTCCGGCAGGATCTGCCGCGTTGCCAGGGCCCATTGCGGTGCTTGGCGAGATCCTGAGCTCTGGGCAGTATCCCTCTCCGCGCGTGATTCTAAGTGCGATTGCCGAGGCAGAAGCCCTCGGTCGCCAAGATCTTGCTTCGGATATCGTTCGGGTGTTCGTGGCTCCGGTTGTCTATCAGCACTGGGCGCTTCATGGAAGGCCGAACTGCGCTCCTCAAGCTCCAGTCCCGTACGAACGAGGCTCTTGTAGAGTATCCTGCGCTCCCCGAGCGCAGGACTATGGGCGTGGAGGCTGCTCTCCGCGTCCGCAGGACTGTGCTCCGAAGAGTCCTGGCGGATCTTGCGCTCCGCGGTCTCCAGGAGATGTGGGCATGCCCCCGCAGGCAGCCCCTCTACAGATGGAGCCTCGGCAAGCGGACAACGACGATATCCTTTCGATGCTCCACTCTGATCCAAGGGCTTTTTTGTCCATGGTGGCGCAACAAGAGCGCCGTGGCCCTGTGGTTGAGGTATTTCCGGTAGGGACACGGCCTCCTACGATGACGGCAGATCTGCAGCCCTCGCCTCCGATGCCACCGATGGATCCGCAAGCTCCGTTGCAGGAGGTGATGGCTGATCCGCTTAGGTCTCCTGGGTCGCCGCTTGCTGGAGTTCACGACGACGCTTGGCGCCAATTTGTTTCGCGTCTTGAGCGCGAGCCCTCCACGTTCATTTCATCGCGGCATGTCGGACAATATCGACAGCGTAGAGAGCGTCTGGAGACCCTAGGCATCGATCCTGCCGCCCTTCTTGGCTCTTCCGGCGCGCAGCGCATGGCACTCGACGCGGATCTCACCGACGCGTATGGGCATGCCTCTGCGGGGGGACTTACCGAGCACCTTGGGCGGCCGATCCTTGTACCTGGGCATGAGGCGGCTCAAGCACTTTCACTGTCAGGACTTCTCGGTGTTATCCAGTGTGCGGGTCTTGAGGGCGCTGTAGGTTGGCTCGAGAGCCTGAATGATCGTAGGCGTTACCCGCACACGACGCAGGTATTTCTCAACACGAATGGGGTGTTCTAATGAGCGCTCGCGGGATCTATGGGTCCTCTGAGATCGGCTGGGGAACGTGGCTTATCGGGGGACTTGCCGTGGGTGGAGCCGTGCTGTGGGCGAAGCACCAGACTGATCAGGTTGAGAAGCTTTTCGCGACGGCTGGACTTCCATATCAAGGCTTCGCGAGTAGCCTTCGCATCCGAGCGGGTGAATTGTCCGCTGTAGCAGGGGATAAGTTCCAGGGACTCGCACACCGTCTCGGCGCGCGAAAGGAGATCTAAATGACTCGTGACCCGGTGGGCATGCGAAACATTTCGACAACGTACCAGCTCGCGTACGAGACACTTGACGGCAATGTACAGGTTCGCAAAATCGGCACGCATCTTTGGGAGGTCTTGGCGCGTGGCGGCGTAGCTGTCTACGAGAGGTCAAAACCGGCAGCTATCGCTCGAGGCTTCGAGCTTGCCGCTTCGGCATCCCGACGGTCTCGGAAAAAGGGACGTTTGCGGTGATTACTTCCAGTCTGCAGGTTGGAGGGGTGCTAAAATGGCACTGACGCCTACTCAGAAGTGGGTGGCTGGCGGCACGATTGCCGCGGTTGCTATCTACGCAGGGTATAAGTTGTTCCACAGCCACCCAAGGCAGAGGGCTTTCTTGCCATCTGGCCATCCGCAGGAAGAGTCCAGGGCTCATCATCACCATCATGAGCATCACAGGGGCGAATACTGCCGTAAGAAGCATCATAGGCGGCGCTTAGATGACTAAAGTGAGTCCTCAAAACAAGAAGCCGCTGAATCCATTCGTCATGGTATTACTGGGCTTCGCGGGTGCCGTAGTACTTGGCGAGGTTGCCAAGTACGCTTTCGATTTTCATTCTCATCAGTGTACCAGCTGTAGCTACAGCTGGCAGCACTTTGGAGCTTTCAACTTCGGTGATGAGGGCTCACACACTTGTCCGCGCTGCGGGCAGGTGCAGTGGTGGAAGTGCGGTGCTCCATCCGTACAGCAGGCTCCACAGAGAGAGCCTCCTTTGGCGGTAGAGCCGCCTCTGTTAGAGCAGCCTCTACAGATGGCTACAGGGGCTCCTTTACCTGCCCCGATGTTTAGGTCTCGGTGGTGATTTAAGTTCGGTTAACGCAGGCGCGTGACTAGGAGAAGCAAATGAGCATCTACGGTGATCCAATCGTTGGCAATTTGGGGGCGTTCCTGCTGGGTCTCCCTTTCGGCGCGCTTGGTGGATACTTCTATCGTGGATGGCATGACGAGCATCCTGGCAAGTGGATCCCTGGCATTGGCAGTGATTACAACGTCGGTGGTGCTTACCCGAATGATGGAAGCAACGCAGCGTACGTTGGCGGACCGTGGGTCGATCTAGTAGGTCCTAACGTGGGCGCTGCAGCTCCCTACAGGGGCGCCGTCAATCCATACGTGGGCGGACCGTGGGTCGATCTAGTAGGTCCTAACGTGGGCGGACCGTGGGTTGATCTTGTGGGGCCCAACGTGGGCGCTGCCAATCCGTATGTTGGTGGACCGTGGGTTGATCTTGTGGGGCCCAACGTGGGTGCTGCCAATCCGTATGTTGGTGGACCGTGGGTCGACCTCGTGGGTCCTTACGTTGGTTGTTCCTACCCTGGGGGTGACAACGCTTCGCAGGTTGGTGGACCGTGGGTCGACCTCGTGGGTCCTTACGTGGGGCAGGGGGTGGATATCGTGGGAGCAGATGGGCGGAGGTCTGCGTGGTTGCAGACCCGGGCGCTCATCGAATCGGCCAAGCGGGAGGCCAGCCAGGCTCAAGCGAGCGCTCCTGCAGCGGCGTGGGTTTGGAGCTTGGATCCTACGGGACTGCCGCCTGGCACGGGCGCGAATCTCACCACTTCACAGCTCATCCCGTTTGCGTCCCCTGAGCAGGCTCAGGCTTACATGCTTGAGCGAATTCACACGCCTCACGTGGCGCTGGCGCTCTTTGATACGACCGCGGTGCGGCATTGGCCCAATCCGGTGCGGTGGACCAAGAATACGGACCCTGTGTATGAGCCGCTGATCGCTCAGCGTGCTGCCCAGTTCTCTCCTGATCGGGTGTCCGGTGACAGCGCGTATCCGCAGATGACGGCGATTGGATCGGCGCTCAGTGACGTGCGCGCCCGCGCGCAGACGCTTGCAAACAAGCGCTCTGGTAATGTGGTTGGCGTCATTCACACGTCACGCGACAATCTTTGGCACGCTCTTGCGTTTCGTAACGTGGACGACGCTGACGAGTGGCTGGAGACCCAAGATCAGCCTGCCTACACGTATGCAGCGTACTTTGACAAGAATGGTGAGGCTTGGCCGAGCGCGGTCATTGAAAAGATCGGGGGCTTCCGCTCTCCCAAGATCTCGAGCGCGGTTGTTGGCGCTTCTCTTGACGATACTCGCGTGTACGCCAAATCGCTGGCGAGCGCGAAGCGCGGAAACGCCGCAGGTGTTGTTCGCACAGAGGACGGGGCCTGGTTCACGTATGCATTTCCTAACCTTGACGCAGCTATTGACTGGCTCAGCGGAATGACCGCTTTCCGGAAGAACTTCTCGTACGCAGCGGCTTTCGAAAAGGGTCCTGACGGAACCGCGTACATCCAGCAGGAAGAGTTTGGTGTCCATCCAATGCCTCTGACCCATCGAGCACTTGCCGCGGCGAGCGGTGAACAGAATTGGTAATGCACATAACTGTGTGATACTTTTGCAGGTTGGAGGATTGCTTCTGTGACGAAACAGCCGCTTACGCGCAACACAATTACTGTCAAGCAAATCAAGGCTCTCCGAAATGATGCGCTTGAAGCGGGAGACTATCGTCAGGTCGACTGGTGCGATATTGCTCTTGCGGCCCATGAGCATTCGGACAGTGAAGGCAACGGCCTGATCTCACCATCCGGTGTGCAGACCACCCGTAGCATGGCCCGTAAGATTTGCGCTGATGTAATCAACGCTGCAGCGGGTGAAGATGATTTAGGGAGTAAGTCGATGGCCCATGCAACGAAGGGGGTCCATGCACGTCGCATTGCTCAAGAGAATGCCGATGTTTCTCACGGGAAAAAGAGTCCGTCGCAGCTCAAGCATGAAATCGCTGCAATCCTTGGTACCCGGAGGTATTCCTAGTGCACGCACCGAATACGAAGGGCCCTCTAGTTGGAGCGCAGCGCACCGCGTTGCCCGGTGAGGACAACTACGGTTTCGTAGATCGCTTCACCGCGGGGCACGCGGCTTTTGGCGTCATCGCGGGGCTCGGGCGTCTTCCGTGGTGGGCGACTCTTGCGAGCGGACTCTTCTTTGATCTCGTGATTGAGCGCAAGTTCAAGGACGCTTGGCCCGAGCTGTGGCCGAATTCGACACAGGACACGTGGCAGAACATCACGGGTGATACGATCGCGATGATGCTTGGCTGGGGCTTGGCAAAGGCGCTGCCTGAAGGTCGGAAGCCCCAGCATACAACGATTCTAAGGAGGGGAGATCCGTGAATGCGCGCGGTCAATATGGCCAGTCCACAGCTCGACGGTATGGTCGCCCAACGGTAGGCGTAATCTACCACTCTGTGGGGGACCGCGCCGAGGCGGTCAAGCAGCTGGCCATCGACTGGGACGCGCTCTATCAAGATCTTGCCAAGCAGGCTGGGGAGATTACTTCTGATCCGAAATCACCGAGCGGCTACCACATTACGACCCAGAAAGAATGGGACGTCAATCCGCCGGATCCAAAGAAGGTCGCGTGGTGGAAGTCCTTTGCCAAGCCGACCGTCAATGCGTGGGTGAAGTTCAAGCGTGAGCAGCTGGGCGACTCCCTCGTAAGCAACTACATTGCTTTCGCCGAGCGCTGGCAAACAAGCTGGGACGTTTACGAGGGTTGGAAGAATAAGCTGGACTCTCTCCGGGCAGAAGCCCTGAAGCGGGGGTTCTCGATTAGCGCTCCCCCTGCGGCCGAGCTTCCGTCGACTGTTTGGACGGATCTTGAGAAGGGTGCCCAAAAACTTGGGAAGGGCGCTGAAGAGACATGGACATTCGTCAAGTACGCGGCATGGGGGTTGCTCGGCATTGGTGCGATTGTTGCTTTGTCGAGCGTGGCTCAGAACTTGCGACCCGGCAAAGATCCGCGAAGCGGGGAAACGCCGGCTGAGAAATATGTTAGGATGATCCGTCGGGGCAGTCGCGGTGTGGCCGGGGCAGTCCTCCCGGGGTCCGCGCGGCTTGTGTTGCCTCCTGATAAGTCAATGGAGGAGGATGTATGATGAGCCGCGATCCCTGGGATCCTATCGTGACCGACATGTTTGGAGACATCATCTGGCCCCGTGCCTACTACGGGCATCCCTTCTACCCGGAGATCCCAAGTTGGATCCACTACGGGGATGATGGTACGCGTAGACAACTCTTCGATGGGGCCTTCATCGGAGCAGAGGCGCCTATGATACGACCTGATGATAGTAAGCCCCGCAAGGGGCTGCTTGCCGATGTGGCGCCTCTCGTTGCCCCGGCGACGGGTCCCATTTCCGCGAAGAAAGAACTGGACGCGCAGCAGGTCCTTCATGTGGAGATCTGTGTTGACGGCAAGTGCTACCGAACGTCGATGGATCTAGCTCCTGCCATCGAGATGCTAATGGCGAAGCTTGCCCAGTGGCACAAGGCCCAGCACTCTGTGGGAGAGCCGCCCTCTTCATCAACGGTCGTCGGCGCGATCCAGAGCGCGATCGGTGCTGCGGGCGATGCGATGGCTGACACTCTGATTTGCCGCCATGTCAACGTCATGTTGGGAGGTTTCTTCGATGATATCGGCAGCGCGATCGGGGGGACCCTCCGATCGTTGGCCCCGGCGATCTCGAATGTGGCCACAGGGGTCGCATCCTCCTATGGGGGTCCCGCTGCGGGCGCTGCTGCTGGACAACTTGTGCCTGTGATGACTAACCTCCAGGCAAATTTGCTTGACCCCAAGGGCGATCCCAAAAAGAAGGCAGCCGCGCAGTTGGCTCTTCAGCGTGTCCATCTAGCAGCGCAATCAGATCCGAGCGCAGCGCAGGCTTTCGCGACAGCACACAAAGCCGTACGGGACACTGCGGTTGCGTATCACGTCAAGGGCGCGGTGGATAAGGCTGCCGCGGGTGATCCGGGGGCCTGGAAGGACGTTATCGCGGTTGTTCAGGCGGCAGAAAGAGGGGATCCGGCCGCGAAGTCCACGTACGAGGTGATCGCTCAAACGTTATTGGACAAGGCGCAGCATTCGGAGTGGGGCGCTCAACTCTGGGAGAGGATCATGGGAAGCGGTGGCGCTTCTACAGTTAGTTCGGGATGGTATCCCTCGCCGACAATTGTCGGAAGCTTTTGGGATGATGTGGGGAGCGCAATCACTTCCGCTGTCATGCCTGCGGTTACTGGGACCAAGCTGATTAATCAGTTCGTACACGACCAAAAACTTGAGCCTTACGTCAAGCTTGCGGCGCAAGGTGTCGCGACTGCGTACGGGGGTCCTGCTGCGGGCGCTGCTGCGAGCGCTCTGGCTCCTTCCATGATGAGTCTTGGCGTGGAGGATAAGAGTAAGGCTGCTGCAGCTCAACAGGATGTTCAGGGGGTCACGGCCATGGCACAGCAGCACAGCCCCCAGATGGCGCAGGCTGTCGACGTGGCCAAAGGATCGATCAGGGGGGCTGCAACTGCCTATCATATTGATCACTTGCTGAAGTTGGCCAAGCGGGGAGATGCGCGGGCACGAAGGGCCCTGGCGAGGCTCCGGACCCTGGCAGCGGCGGGGAATCCGGCTGCGGTGAAAGCCATTCAAGCCGTTAATGCTATCCATCAGGAGCAGCAGCGGACGACCGTGAGTGGTTGGTATGATGTTGTCGGCGCGGTGATCCGTGCTGGCAGGGGACCGTGGGGGTAGGAGCGCTCTGTGCTTCCGTTGATCTTTTTGGCGCTTGGTCTTGGGATCGCCCTCTCCGTGTATGAGGTTTCACCTCGTGCGCGCTCGCGCGTAGATGACTATGTTCGCGCAATTCGGGCGGCTCATGAGGCGCATAGATCGGCAGATGCGCACCTGTCCAATGCTCATAGGGCGTCGCATGCAGCTGGGCGTCATGAGTCAAGCGCGGCTCTGGAGGTGCCTGCGGCGTCTCAGCCTCCGATGCCTTCTCAGTTTGCTGAACCTCCACCAATTCAAGCACCCACAGACGTTGCGAGCGCTCATGCGAGCGCGGGCCAAGTGGCTGCAGATGCGGGTGTTGATCATGCAATTGCGGCGAGCGCGGCGAACCAGCAGGCTGCACAGAGTACGGCAGAGGCTGCCAGAAGCGCCAAGACAGCAGCGGAGCGGCAAGCCGCCGTGGATAGTGCCGCGCGGGTTATCGAGCGCGGAAAGAAAATTGAAGAGGCGTTGGCCCGTCTCGGGGTAGGGCAGTGTGGTGTGCGATCGTATCCACATGTGACGGTACAGGTCAGGGACGCGCTTCTTGCGAAGCTCCATGCAGAGGGCATGACTGTCACAGGGGACAATCCGTGGGACATCGATACACAACTAGCCGGTGTAAAGCTGCGCGCGGTTTGGGATTCAAAGGCACAAGCTCTCAAGCTTATTGTGACATCGAGCGCGTTTTACGCGTCGTGTGGGATGATCTGGGAACGGATTGATCCGATCTTGAAGGGTATTGTGGGGGAGACTGGAGGTGTCTGAAAATTCTGGGATTGGGACCCTGGGCACCATCTTTCTTGGTGGCGTTGTGGGCTTTGGGCTGTTCTTCGTGGTTACGGGGCTCGGAGGTCAAGGGGGCCGCGGCACACCGCTGCTCTCACAGCGACCTCGGTTTCGGCCTCAGGATGACAAGCGGCTGTCGTTCGTGATGGTGGAGCCCAAGGTAGCAGGCGGCCTCATGGGTTTTCGTCTTCGTGACGGAGAGCCTTCGAAAATATATGCGCTGGAGGAGTTAATTTCGCGCATCAAAGAGGGAGGCCGCACGGATGTGGAGCTCCGCGCGAGCGGCGATGTACCGCATGGCTCATGGGAGGAGGCGCGCGCTCTCATCAAACGTGCTGGAGTAACAGTGTGGTTGGCAGAGTCCGCGGCAGCTCCCGTGAGTGCAGGATCTTGGGGCAGTCGCGGGGAGTACAGTCGGAGGTCCTGGTGACTAACGAGCGCGGAACGTATGGACCCCTCGATCGCGACCGTCACTGGGCGCTCGGTTGGGGTGCCGATCGTACAGTTGACTATGTGCAAGACAAGACGGTGGGTGCCGTCCTCCGACCTATTTTGCCGGTTGTTGATGATTTGTCGCGTGCTGGTAGAGGCGCTGAGCGTTGGTGGATTGGCTCGCGGGGAATCGGCGGTCGTCACGCGGCTCAGAAACCCGTCACGGCGGTGGGCCAGGAGTTTATCCATACGGTGGCCGATCGCGGGCGGGCGCTCGCGCAGATCTCGACAGGGTTCAAGGCACTCGCTAGCGATTTGGCGGTGTGGGTGTCGGCGAACAAAGAGCAGCCCGATGTGAGTAAAAGTGCGCAGTGGATCGCCGCGGATGTAACCCCGACGCTTGAGGAATGGAATGCTTTCGTTGAGCATGAGGGAAAGTCTTGGTGGACCAAGCTTGCGACAAGCTGGGAAACGTTCGAGCAGTGGTGGGATCGGCTCAAGCAGCTAAGAGCCCTGGCCAGGGCCCACGGCATGGAGCTCCAGAGTGCCGAGCCTGTTCCGCTTCCTAAGACGATCTGGCAGCAAAGTGCCGAGGGCAAAGGGTCCGAAGCGACGGCTGTTCTCGGAGTTCTCAAGATCGGCGCTCTTTCCGCGCTTACGATCATGGGGGCTGCGGGGCTCTTCGCAGCGGTTCACAGTCTTCGATCGAAGGTGCGAGGGGCCCACGATCGGGAAGCCTTGAGGGAGATCTTGCACGAGGAACTCTCGCGCATGGTGCGTGATAAAAGATCGATATGAGCGATCACGCAGAACTCCAGGCCAAGCTCCTTACCTTCCTCATGGCGGAGTGGGCCCGCAAGGACAATCGGCAGCTTGTCGCTGTCGATTTGCTCTACTCACCAGGCGGCGGTTACCGGGACGAGGAAATTCGCACGTGGGTCCGCGCGGATGAGCCGGAGCTATTCGCTGAATTTACGCATCTCGAGAAGCTGGTCTCGCAGATTATCGAGATCTCGGTAGGAGAGGCAGACGCCAAGGCGGCGGGCAAGCACCGTTTTATTGTGCGCTGTAAACAGCATGGTGGAAGTCGTCCGACGCAGTCGTTCGCGCTTTCTCCCAGTTATACGGGGGGGGAGGACACGGCGATCGTGCAGAGCGGGGGCGGAGGAGGGAGGGATCAGCAGGTGATCGCGGGGCACGCGGGGCAGCTGATGCGCATCAACGCTCAGATGTTTGAGGGGACCATCCGTGTTTTGGGTCAGCAGAACATGGCGCTGCATCAGCAGGTCACGCAATTGACCGCTGACAATTCGACCTTGCGGCATGAACTAGAAGAAGCGCGTTCGGATAGGGCGGATCGCGAGTTGCAAATCGCGATGCAGATGGAGAAAAATCAACGGACCCGAGCGGCTTTTGACAAGGTCCTGCAGATCGGTACGGTCGTCGCTGCCAAGATCGGGGGTGGTGGCGATGATAACCATCAGGCGGCTGCTTCGCCGCTTGGCATGCTGATCGGCGAGTTCTACACCTCGTTGCGATCAGACCAGATGGGAACGATCATGCAACTGCTCGACATGTCGCAGAAAATGATGTTCATGGAGATCGTGAACTTGGTCAAGCCTCCTGAGCAGGGTAGGCCTCCAGGTCCACCGCCAGGTCCACCACCCGGTATTCAAAATGGCGCGCCAAGCAGGTAAGATTTATCAAAAAGATCACGGCTGTGGTCGATGTGATAAGATCGTTTTTTGAAAATTCCCCTAAACCGTGAGTGATCGTAGGGGCTCACACTTAGGAAGCAGCACCATCATGGCGGATCGTGAAATTCTCACCCGGGAGACCGATGCACGTTTTTGGTCTCAGACAGGCTATAAGCCTGGGCAGAAGCTCGATCCAAACAATCCTACGGATAAGGCGTGGGCCGCTGTCTGGTTGGACATTTTCAAGAAGGTCCAGCGCGAGTCCGATGCGGGTAAGCTCGTTACGACCTATGACCATCCGGAGGTTGCTCAGCACCTCTCTGATGCGGCGGTCGCGGGCAAGGCTGCCGCTGCCCACGCGGATATTGCGGCGTCGGCGCCCGAAGCGAAGACCGCCCAGGAAAATGTGGTTGCTGCGACGACCGCACAGGGAATCTCCACGCAGAAGGCACGAGAGGCAGCTGCGAAGCAGCCTCCGACGGTTGATCCCAAGCTCGTGAAGGATGCTGGGCAAAGCGCGGCGAAGTCTCCGCCGCCCGCTCAAGCTCCAGCAAGCGCTCACATCGCCCACACGCATACGCGTGAGCACGCGTATGAGCATGCTCGCGCGGTTCATGAGGAGTCTCCGGCTCGGGCAGCACTCTACAAAGAGGCCAACATCCGTTTTTGGAAACGGACGAATTACAAGCCCGGCCAAAGCCTTGACATGACCATCGAGCAAGATCGCAAGATGGCGAAGGTGTGGATGGATATTTTCCATCAGGTGCAACGGGAGGCCAGAGCCGGAACACTTGTCTTCACTCCTCCCGAAGTAGGGCCTCCAGTTCCTCCTGCAGCGCCGTCTCCCGTGGGCCCCCCTCCTAGGGTCCCGGCCCCGGCCCCCCCAGCTTCTCCAACCAGGCCTTTCCCAGCAGGTCCTCTTCCGCCGCCGATATTTCCGCGACTCCCGTTGATGCCTCCGTTTGTGCAGCCTCCTATGAGGTCGCCGATGGCACCTTCAGGGATGCGCCCTCCCATGCAGCACCCCCCGATGATGCCGCCTGCAGGTCGGCCGCAGATGGGACCTCAAGGATCCCAAGCTCCACAGATGACTCCGCAGGGGCCCCAGATGGGACCTCAAGCTCCCCAGGGGACCCAAGCGCCTCAAATGGAAGGTCCTCAGGAATCCCCTCCAGCTTCAACCGAGGCTCCAGGTGGGGAACCGAGTCCTCCAGGTGATGGGACTCCTCCTGAGGAGTCAAATATCGGCAAGTACATTGCAATCGGGGCTGTGGTGCTTGCGGGGGGTGGCCTGATTTACTACGCGACGACCCGCGAGTCGTCACGCAAGGCACCCCCGCGTGCCCGCTCTCGAGCCCGCACGCCATCCACTCCTCCGGCTTTCACACGCGCTCCGGCCCGTATGGCACCTCAGTTCCTTCTGCCTGCCTCGGAGCTTGACGAATGAGCACTGATCCGCGCTTGCCCAGGCTCCTTCATGTGGACCCTGTCTACCCAAACAACGGGCTGCCTCCGCGACCGGGGGAGGATCGCCCTGGACTTTCCCCATTTGGCCGTTTGGCGATGGGGGGCATTACCGGGAAATCCTCGATCTTGGTCTATGACCATCGTGTGGATGCCGTCCAGCAGGCTCCGGTGGATATGATCGTGATTACGGGGGACGATCTCGACGCGTGCCAGCTGATCCTGACACTTCACCCCCCGCGCGTGATTCCACTGAGTTTTGATGAGCTTTCTGCTCGACTGGATCAACAGAATATCACCGGAGAGCAGACCAATTCGGAGGTCACGACGGATGATTTTCCAGGATCGGGAAAATCGATTCGTTGGCCGCCGCTTGAGGCCTTGATCGAGTTTGGTGTGGGCGGTGTGAACACGAAGGTCGTCGTCGATTACATGAACGGTGTGACGCTTTCGGTGATCGCGTCGTTTTTGCGCGTGCGCGCGCTCATCACGCAGAGCAAAGGTAGTGGCGATATTTCCGGCACAAGTGCGGCGTACTACTTGGCCGCTCATGCTGGACCTGGGTTTGCCGAATCACATGTGCAGCGGACGATCTTTGTGGGTACGATAGAGGACCACGAAGAGAGTGACGTGTTCGATCTCCCGAAATTTTCCAAAGTTGCGTTGCTTGTTGGATGTCGGGAGCGCCATCACCGAACCCCCACTCTTACGGTAGGGTGGATTCGTTTCTGGCAGAGTCCTCAGGGGCACGCCTGCGTGGGGGATTTTTTCGTGTCGGGTCAGGGTCCGCAGTGTCGTGTCGAGGTTCCCAATGCTGCCCAATATTTCAGCGTTCATAATGAATCCGGACATTCCATGAAAATGTCTGTTATCTTCGAGTTGGCGCTCTGAGTGGGCTGCCGCTCAAACCTCCCCAAAAAGGAACTTTCCCATGGCAGAGACCACGCTCCTTCGGCAGTCCGCAATCGTCCGTAATGCCTCCGTAGGCACCTCCCCGCCCTCCCCTCCACGGGGTCCCCTGAAGACGGGCGAGTTGCCTCTTGTGCAGGTGAAGATGGGTCCAGGGGGTCCCCAGGTGTTGGCTCCCCAGCAGAAGCCTGTCGAGATCTTGCCTCCCAGGGACGCGGACTCGGCACTGCGCACGGGGGGACTTCCGATGGTCTGCGTGAAGATGACCTCGCAGGGGGCACAGATCGATGATGGGCAGGATAAGCCTGTCGTGATCTTGCCTCCGAAGGATCAGCGCCATGCGGTTACTACGGGGGGACTTCCGATGGTCCAGATGCGGCGCGCGCAAGCGGGCCTTCCGGTCCAGACCCTGCCGCATGTCAAGGGGGCTCCTCCCCAGATCCAGGGACCTCAGCCGGGGTTGAGCTCGCAGAGGGTGGTACGCGTGGCGGCCCCCAAGCAGGTTCCGTTGCCGCCGGTGCCGGAGTTTCCGGCGGACCAGTTGATGCTTTGTCGTTACCTTCTCGGCAAGTACCTCACCGACTTGCGATCGGCTGAGCCTGTGGTGTCGGGGGGTGTGGAGTCTGCTGAAGCGTCGAGCACGGAGGGCGCCCCGGCGGATCCCACTACGGCTTTCAATGGGGCGACCAACGTCAATCTTGCTGAAGCGGCGATCAGCACCATCGATCAAGCGCTGGTTGCGGTGGCCGTGCGTGCCGAGGCGGAGGCCGCAGCAAGTCTTTCCGAAACTCAAGAAACGCAGGTGGTTGTCCCTACTCTCCCGACAGCACCGGCGGTGTCGATCATCCCTGCGGCTCCAACGGCCTCGTACGTCGCGGGTCGCGTCGGTGACCGTCCTCATGGATACGCAGGGGGGCGCGTGCAGCGCAACGCAGCGATGGCCCCTCGTCGTGTGGCACGGCCCGGCGCCCTGCCTCCAGTGATCGTGAAGATGGAGAACGGTCGCTCAGTCGTCCAGAACCAGGCGGAGGTGGCAGCGGTGCGGGCTGCCGTTGCCGCTCAGGGTTTGTACGCGCCCGATGGCGCTCCTTCTGAGTCGCCGGATGGCAACTCCCAGGGCTAAGGCGTGCGCTACGCTGAGGATGGGAGCGTCGGAGTGCTATTCGGCGTCGGCGCGATTGTCGGTGCCGCTGCACTAATCTTCCACTTCACGAGGCCCTCGGCTCCTCGCAATTCTCCGCGGGAATCCCCCCCTCGGCCCTCGATGCCGCATGGGGGGTCGGGCCATTTTCCGCAGCTCGTTGAACGTTGGAGGGGTGAGGTTTCCAAGCGGGCCAAGGGTCTCCCAGTTCCCGCGCTCCTTGAGTGGATTCGCCTCGAGAGTGGGGGTGACATGTGCTCTACGGGAACTCCGTACGAGGTTGGTATTTTCCAGCTCATGTTTCCCGGTGACGCGAAGTTTGGAGCGACTCTGGAGGGGCTCCGCGCGATTTGCAGGAAGAGCCAACAGCAGGATCCATCGGATATTTCGTGGCTGTCCGAGGGTGAGCTAGACATGGAGGTGGGGGCGGGTATTCGTAAGGTCCTGGCGGCGCGAGATGATGTCCGTCGTGTGCTTGGGCAGAGCGGGGTCTCTTGGCCCGAGGCGAGTTTTGACTTTGGATCTGCAGTCAAGCAGATCCATGCCGCCCCAGCCGTGATCAGCGAGCTCGTGCCCAAGCTCACGCGTCAGGGAAATTCACCCAGCAGTTGGAGCGAGCTGCGCCGCCGTGTCCTGGAGTTCCCGACCGAGCAGATGGGACAGGGGCTTCGAGCACTCGCACGTGCTCCCAGCAAGCATGGTCTCAAAAACCGGCTTGAGGACACGATGGCTAACGCTGAGATGGTAGGGCGTGCTTGGGCAGCCTCTGCCTGATTTGTGAGGAGATCTGCCCGTGGTGTAGACTCTAGCGCGCTATGGACTTACATGCGTCGCTTCAGTTGCGCTATCGTTACAGGACCCTATGAAGGTAGCCGCGAAGCTGCGAAGGCACAAGACACTATGAAGGCAGCTTCGAAAGAGCGTGGCCGCAGGACCCTCAAGGAAGCTGCGAAGTCGCGAAGCCGCAGGGCCCCATGAAGGCTGCCCAAGATTCCATTCCCTGGAAGGTGACTGACATCTCATTCCGTCCCTATGACGGGATGTGGTCGATGAACCCAAGCATCCATTTTGATGGTACCTCGTGGAGGTGCGTGCTGCGCTGCTGTGATTACGCGATGCCAGGCGGTGTCACGGTCCGTAGTAGCAAGGCCCGACAGACGGGACAGCAGACCAAGAACGCGATGGCGCTCCTTGATCCGATATCATGGCGACCGATTCGTATTTTCAAGATGCTTGAGCGGGATCCTCTTCCGAGAGCCGCGGTACCCCATATTGGGTATGAGGACATGCGCCTGTTTCGGACGGATGCGGGCGGTTTGCAAGGAATTGCAGCCTCGTTGCATCTCAAACGTGGGGGCGGATCTGAGGGACCTCTTCAGAATCGGCCTGGATCTCAGAATCAGCCTCCTGAGCAGGTGTTGCTCTCGTTCGATGATGAGTACAACATCGTATCCGCTCATCCCATCCGCGGCGAGTGGAGCGGCACTCCTCAGAAGAATTGGGTTCCTTACGACGATTGTGCGGAACCACGTTTTCTCTATTCGATCGGCAAGGGGACCATGTTTGGTGTTAATGGGGCACTGCATGGGGATAGGGCATTAGTCAGACCCTCGATCAACAGCCGTTCTTACTCTCCACCGCCACCTCCTCCTTCGTCCCTTCCTTTGGAACCCCCTCAGGGGCATGCACCAGAGACCCCTGTTCGCAAGTCGGATGCTCCTGCTAGGCGGCCCGATCTGAGGACTTTGATCCGAGGGAGCAGTGTGCAGATCGTGCGTGGCAAGAGAATGGTCTCTGATGCTGCGGTTACGCACTCGGTGCGGCGCCAGATCACGGCACGAACGGGGGACGCACCGCGCTCAATGAGCACGGGAAGAGTACATTTGCCCAGATATGAGGGTCTGCGAGGTGGAACTCAACTTGTGCGTATAGATGATAATTCGTGGCTTGGGGTCGGTCATGAAATGAAGTTTGTTGGCGGCAAGAAGTACTACTGGCATGTGTTCTATCTTGTGGATGCGCGTGGCAAGATGACAGCCGCGAGCGAACCCTTGAAGCTAGTGCCGAACGGGATCGAGTTTGCCGCGGGGATGGCGATCGATGGTGATCGCGTTGTGATCTCGTTTGGGGTCGATGATATGGAGTGTCGTCTCGGAGAAACAAGCTTGTCCGCGCTTCGGGGCATTCTGAAAGATTGATAGACGCTATGGTCTCTGATCCAGTCAAGGTCGTTCACCCTTCAAGCAGCCGTGGGAAAAATCGGTTCGCTGTTTATACGGCCATCTACGGCAAGTACGACTTGTTGCGTGTGCACCCTATTGTTCCGGGCATTGATTTTCATTGTTTCACGGACGATCCGGCGTTGCTTTCACGAGAAGACTGGATCATCCACCTCTTACCGTCTGGACTCCCACCGCGTCTCGCGAGCAAGCGCCCAAAAGTGCTGGGTCCGCAGAGCCCGCCTCTTGACACGTACGATGTAACGCTCTGGGTAGACGCTAACTTGGACTTTATCTCAGAGCGCTTTGCCGAGGAGGCGCTATCAAACTTAGGCCCTGATGGCTTGGCCTTGTATCGGAATCCGGACCTCAACTGTATCTACGCACAAGCGATCACCTGTATGCGGGGCTTGCCACTGGAAGCTTCCCCCGTGCTCCTTCGCCAAGCTGCCCATTATTATGCGAAGGGGCATCCGGAGAACTGGGGACTCTGGGCTTGTGGGATGCTGGCGCGCAGGCGGAGTCCCAAGCTTGACGCGGCGATGCGTGATTGGTGGGACGCGATCGTTTCGTGGCCTCTACAGGGGGCGGCTCCCCCGTTTGGTCTTCCCCGTGACCAGATTGATTTGCCGCCAGTCCTGAAAAAGCACGGGATCAAGCCTTTTGTGTGGGCGCACTCTCAATCCGAGAGTCTCTGGTGGCGAAGGCGACCGCATGGCATGCATTTGAGTGAATATCCAGATCTCAGGAAGGAGATCGAGGAAGCCGCCCCGGAGGGAGGAGACTGGTGCCTTCCGGACAAGGCCATCCAGTTAGCCGCGTTGGTGCTGGACCTTCGACCGCAGCTCATCGTTGAGTTGGGTGTATGGATGGGCGGTTCTGCGGTACCCATGGCGATCGCACTGAGGCATCTCGGAAATGGGCAGCTGGTGGCGATCGATGCGTGGTCTACTAAGGCTTCCGTTGCCGGGCAGGAGGGTGTCAACGCCACGTGGTGGAAATCTGTGGGAGATGAGGGGCACGAGCGTGCGCGGCAGAAGCTATTGACCCGGCTCAAGAAGCATCGAATTCCACCTGAGCGCTGTATGGTGCGTCGTGAGCGGTCTGAGGAAGCACTCGTCCCACCGGTCATAGACATTTTGCATCATGACGCGAACCACGGGCCGCAAGTGGTGATCGATGTCATGCGCTGGGCACCTGCGGTGCGTATTGGAGGGCTTTTGATCCTCAACGACCTGGACTGGCCCGGAGGGCATGTACGTAGGGCTCGTGATTGTGCCCTAGCGTTGGGATTTGTGGAGCAGTACCGGCTAGGCACAGGGGTCGTGCTCATACGGCGCAGTATGGAGGTCGTGAAGTCGGAGGCTGTGAAGCCGGAGGTCGCGCGGTCGCAGACGGAGGATGTGAAGCCGGAGGTCGTGCGGTCGCAGACGGAGGATGTGAAGCCAGAGGTCGCGCGGTCGCAGACAGGCTGTGAAGCCGGAGGTCGCGCGGTCGCAGACAGAAGGCTTTGCACGAATTTCAAGCTTCCAAGAGGCCCGACCTGAATTATTCGTGCAGGCGATCTGAATAATCGTGCAACAAACGCGGGAAGGCCAGCGCGGCACAGGCAACAAGAAGCGAGAATGTACGCGGCACGCGTCAGCGTTGCGTCTCGTACTGACGGTAGCGGTCCAACTCCTCGGGAGTGATCGCGTGGCTTGAGAGGTCCTCATACACCACAGCGTAGTGTTGATGCCCCGTCTTGTCCTTCCACTCGCTGAAGTGCCTGACACGCTTGCGCCTGCTAATGGGGCGCATGCTGTGTTTTCCTGCCAGGATTTCGTCAACCTCACGCTTGATCTGGGCGTGTGACTTCTTGTGCTGCGACTCGAATCGTCCAGACGTTTCGTGATGCGGGACCACACCTGCTCCCTCGCCCGCGCTCGCAATTTGCTGCGCGTACTCTCGCACGTCGTCGGGAAGTCGACCGTAGTCCTCCCAGCCCAGTCCAGGCCTGTACTCCGCGACGAGTGCCCGGTTCACCAACGATCGGATCTCCCCAGCGCCGGTGTCGAACCACAGCACCTCGTAGATCCTACGCACACCACGCTTCACCACAGGTCGACCTTGATGACGGTACATGGATCGCAGCCTCGTCTCTTCACGCTTCCTTCCCGCTGCGCCTCGCTCCGTGAACCGAATCCCGTCTTCGGTGAACCACACGGCGCCACCACGACCGTCCTTCGCCTTGGACACAGCGTACACCACCTGGCCCGGCTTCGAGTCCCCCGCATCCTGGGTCGCGAACCCGCCGCTCGTTTGGCGCGCGCGCGCGTAGCCGAACTGGCCGACCTTGAAGTAACTCGAGGGCCGCTGATCCTCTACCCGCAAGATCTCCACCCGCCTCGGCGGATCCAGTGTCTCACCACGATTTGCGCGCTTCATGCGCCGAATCCTGCCATATCTTCGTCGCAAAAGGCAAATGCTCCCCGGGCTTCGATGGCATCTTGCATTTTTGGATTCACGGTTTCCTTGGGTGTTAGCATGTTTGCTTCTTTAGACCCTCAACGAACAGCCGCTGATTGCAACGAGGACACCGCTTGTGCTTGGGATCCTTTTGGATTGTGCTCAAGGCGCAACTTTCTCGATTCTGCCGTACGTCAAGTTCATGCGCATCTCGACAGCTTTCTTGATAGCGCTATGCAGCACGACGCGCATCCGATTGTGAAATCCAACAGGAACGATCTCCTCGCCCTCTCTATCGACCTCGATACCACACACACCATTCGTGCCCTCGCGCGCCACGCGAATTATGAATTTGTCGCCGTCCTGGGCCGTGATGGCTAAGTATCTGATTGGACTTTGCTTCGGCATGACGTTTAATGCGCTTACAGGACTATCAACTCGTCGACGACCTTGCCCTTGGGGGCGATGGCGTTCGCAATGACCTTTGGATCGGCACCCGTTTTGAATCCGAACCAGAGCCATGTGTCGCCCTGCCGCAGGCGCGCGGCGTGGAGGCCTTGCTGGGCACACCTGGACTTTTCCTTCGCGTCGGCAGCAGCGATCTTCCTGGCGAAGACCTTGTCGGATCGCTTTTGGAGTTCGGCTTCGACGAGCTGATCGACGATCCATTCAGCGCCACTCATGAAGCTCTTGTACTCGTTGGGCACAAGGGTCTTGCCATGGGCTTCGACGGCGTCGCGCACCTCCCGATCAAGGTGCACCAGCGTGGAGCCGCCGTGGCCATCGTTCGTCGCGTGGCCAACCTTTTGACCGTCGACCCACACATCGGCGGCGAACGCCGTGGTTTCCTGGGACAGGCGGGCGTTGCTCGTGAACCGCTTGAGTTCGATCTTCATGATCTTATCCCTTGCGTGGATCGTGCCGGCCTGTGCAGGGTGTAAGTATTCGACTTCCAGGCCTGAGTGGCGGCGTACCCGTATAGTTTCAGCACATCATCCGTGGTGCTCGAGAGCCGGGTATTTTAATACCCGGTATTTAGCTGGTGCCCTGTCTCATACTAGGCTGCGCTTCGAACCCTTGCGCCCGGCCGTTCTTTTAGGGCCCCGCTCTCCAAGCGCCTCGGCAATATCACGCTTGATTTCCGCCGGAGACTTCTTTGGCGTGATTCCTCGTATGTTGCTCCAGAAGACAGGGTCTTCCATGCTTTTGATAAATTCCCTGAAATACTGTCCCACGATCTTGCCGATCGTGTCCCAGTTGCGCGGTCGGCAGGCGGTATCCTGGATCGCGAGCCAGCCAGCGTTACGGCCGACAAAGGCCAGTTCTCCAATCCACTTGTAGCGCCGAGACAGCGCTTTCCTCAAGCTGTTGCGCTTTTGCTCTGCTTCTTCCCGCCATATTTCGTCGATGGCGCCCTCCGACAAAGCTTCGCGAACGAAATCGGGGATGTAAATGCGGCGCCTTGTCTTGACGTTGAACTCAGCTCCGCATGCAAACCCATGGTCGTCGCGATGTCCGTGGTGATCGGACAGATTGATGTATTGAAGAGTCATGGGCTAGCCTTGCAGCTCGTGGACTTTTTCGGAAACGTTCATGTATCCGATATTGTGCCAATTTTGGCGAGACGCGGCACGAAACGCCGTTAGAGGTTGGCAGCTCTTGGAGCCCCCTGACGGGGCGGGCGTTACGTACCAACCGGCCGTGGGGTCAAACATCCCGGTGCTGTGGCGCTTTCCTTCTCGCAGCACTGAGAAGGATGGGTGCTGTTGACGTTTCCACCGCTGACGGCCTCCGCTGTATAGGTGCGGAGGATCTCTCGAACGATCTGGATCTTATGGATCTTCTTGGAAGGTTTTTTCATTTTCGACAGTCTAGCGCCTCCTGGGCCTGGCGCTTGGAACGATCCCCCTCTGGCTTATCCGCGCTGGCATGTAAGGTAAAGTCTTTCCTAAGATGTTTCCATCGAGGATCCTCCTACCTTACAATACAAGCTAACGTGATGGCGGCCTGTAGAGGATGCTCAATGACTATCAATGTGTATGTGACGCACCATGTGACCGAAGCACTTGACGGTATCAACGACATCTTGATCGATCAGCTTTATCGAATGCAGCCGCAGTGTCAGGCTGACGTAAGGATCTTGGTAGCTTACTGGACGAATCAAGCGCGATATCGCGAGGATCTTGAGCAGCGCGTCCCAAATGGCGTGGAGCTCTTGTTCAATGATCGTGAGGGTCGCCCCGATACGCAGCCTAGTCTTCGCAACAAGATTGTCGAGCATGCACGGCAGGATCCAAAATGCGAGGCGTTCGCTTTGGTACACAATGACGTCCGTTTTGCACGGGGGTTCGTCAATACACTAGTTACGGATTGGCGCGCAGCGGAAAAGCGCTGGGGTAAAGATCAGACGATTATTACACCTCGGTACATCCCTTATCATCTGGACGCGCCCGATCCACGTGCGGTGACCAAGCCTGAATACTGGGAGAGGCTACTGGCCAATAAATGTGTCAAAACATCAGAGGTGATGCAGGCATGGTGTGCGGGGTGGCAGTTTGAATTCAGTAAAGGCGAAGTGAGCTGTATCCAGCCCTCTTCGACCAACGACACTGGACATCAGCTGATGATGTTCATGGCAGGTAAGCGCTTTTTTGACCGTGTCGGCCTGTGCGATGAAAATTTCACAGGGTTGAATATTGATGACTGTGAATGGGGCATGCGGGCACTTATGGCAGGCAAGAAAAATCTTATGAGTACAGGTGCACTACTGGGGCACGTGGGATCGTTATCCTTCGGTGCGGTGGTTGGAAGTCGAGAATGGCTTGCGAAGGCCGCTAACAATGAAGCTGTCTTTGTTGCAAAGTGGGGTCGAGCCCTCATGGATGAGATGCATAGCGGCGCAATCTGGGCACGGCTACGTGATAATTCGACTACGGAGGGCTTATGAGCACGGATGAAAAAAAGCAAAGCGTGATCGACGAGTTCCAGCGGATCTATTATGCGGGATCTACGTGGCAGCATACGTACTGGAGGGGCGTTCCGGTCAGGAAATGTCCTTTAGATCTTTGGATCTATCAGGAGATTTTCCACGAAGTCCAGCCGGATGTGATTATTGAATGTGGGACGTATCTAGGAGGTTCAGCCTACTATTTCTCAGCGCTGTGTGAGGTCATGCGTAAGGGGCGGATCTTGACCATCGATGTCGAGTTGCATCAGCGCCCCACATGGCCACGGGTGACTTTCTATTCAGGTAACTCTGTTTCGCCCAAGACTCTGGCAGTCGTACGCAACTTCATCAAGCCGAATGAAAAGGTCCTCGTGATTCTCGACTCATGCCACGAGCGATCTCACGTGCTCGCGGAGATGAAGTTGTACGCTCCCCTGGTAACGTCAGGCAGCTATTTGATTGTTGAGGATGGCAACATCAACGGGCACCCTGTATTTCCCGAGCATGGTCCTGGACCCTATGAGGCGATCAGCGAGTTCATGGCTGAATGCCACGATTTCACAATTGATCGTGAGCGTGAAAAATTCATGATGACCATGAATCCTAACGGCTATCTCAAGAGGAAGTAATCATGGATGAGGCAGTCATGCAGTTTGGCCGTCACCATTTGACGGCGGAGATTATTCGGGGGCGCCGTGTCCTTGAGATTGGCTCGAGGAACGTTAATGGATCGTTGCGCGGGCATACCGTGGCACTTGGGCCATTGTCTTATGTAGGCGTTGATCTCGTGTCAGGTAACGGCGTGGACGTCGTGTGCAACGTCAGCGCAATTGTGGAGCGTTTTGGCGAAGGTTGTGCCGACATTGTGATCTCTACGGAGATGCTTGAGCACGCGGAGGACTGGCGTACGGCGGTTTCGATTATGAAGCGGGCCCTTGTTGTGAACGGGGTGCTATTGCTGACTGCTCGTAGTCCGGGGTTCCAGCTCCATGATTATCCGTCTGACTGGTGGCGCTTCACGCTGGGGGACATGCGAAAAATCTTCGCGGACTTTGAGATCTTGGACCTCGCTCCTGATGGGCAAGCTCCGGGTGTGATGCTATTCGCCCGCAAACAGGACACACGTGGTGCGGTTGATTTGGCCAGTATCCACGTGGCCTTTGCAGATGAGATCAATGCGCCGAGGTAGGGAAATTGCGCTGTGAGGAGCATGTCTGCCCAGCCGTTAGGGTTGTGTGTAGGCAGGGCTTGACATCCCATTTCTACGGTTGATGATCTAGGGTATGACGAAATACCCTCGAAAGGGTTCTCAACACGCTCGTAAGATCGGGCGTGAGGTCGATGAAATGCTGGGGAAGGTTCCAGCCACGTCCCGAGGTTGGAGTTCTGTTACGAAGGCAGATGTTCCTCCAGCCAAAGGGACGGTTGTCCACGTAGATGATCGACCGTATGCTGTGGTTCCAGCGGCGATCAGGGATACTCGATCTTCCGGGTATGACTTGCAGTTTGCTAAGGCTGCTCGGCAAAACCGAGACGATGCGTGGCTCGTGATAAGTCCGCGCGGTGATGTTCTTGGTTGCATCATTGGTACGGGGATGTACTGGTCGATCTATCGCAGGGCGGGCGGTATCCCGTGGCGAAAGGATCAGGAGGCCGAGATCATGTACTACAGAGGCGTCGAGGGTGACTGGAAGTCAGTAGTGGCCGGGCTTGCAAGATTGACTTTGTAATTTGTGATGTAGGCTTTTGGCAGCCCGTTGTAATGCCACGGGCCTTGCTATAATCGAGCGCGAATGCAGCTTACGATCGCTTTCATCACGGGCCGCCCCGAGCCGCACCTTGAATGGCTGCTTGAGTCCTTAGCGCCTCAGGTCGTAGCGCATGATGAGATTCAGGTGCTTGTGATCGATGCTCTTGGGCGCTCAGTAGCGGGGCTCTGTGGAGCTTCTAAAAAGCCGCAGACTTTGCATGGCAGCTCAGTGTCAGCACTGCGCTACGGTCAATGGACCCCAAATGTTCGTGTCTCGTTGCCGAAACCGACACCTTGGCAAGGCGTGCATCGCATTACGGCCTGTGACTGGTGGGCAAAGTCCTCTGCAATTAACACAGCTCTCGTACTTTGTGAGACCGACTATATCGTTTTCGTGGATGACTGCTGCCGCGTGGGGCCCAAATGGCTCGAGACGGTTCGGCGAGGTGAGCGAAGGCGCAGATCGGTGCTTGCAGGGACCTACGATAAGATCGAGCGCGGCGTTGTTACCCCTGATCATCGGCGTATTCTCTCCCCGCAGGGTAAGCTCGATTGTGGCGGGGGATGGCTTTACGGTTGCTCGTTTGCACTCCCTCTTGAATGGGCGCTGGAAACCAATGGGGCGGAGGAAGGTTGTGATGGAATGGGTACTGAGGACTATATTTTCGGCTTCATGCTCGCGAACAACGGGCGCCGGATCGATTTTGTGCCGGACATGGCCGTCATACAGGAGCGCGCGGAGACTTCGACGCCTGGCGTTCCAAGTATCCGTTTGCGGCGAACCGATAAAGGTGTAGCACCAAACGATAAGAGTCACGCAGCGCTTTCGCGTTTCCGTGTGCGTAGACGGACGGAGTTTTCTCCTGATTTGATAGCGTTGCGTGCAGCGCGGGCGGCGGGCAGCCTTGTGTGGCCTCTACCTGATCCTGATCTGAAAGACTGGTTTGATGGGCAGCTCGTACGTGAAATGACCTGACCGTGCTTATCCGGTTAACGCCCATGGGCAGCCCGGCTTTCTTCTACAAGAGGCTGAGCACTCAGCCCGGTCGCGAGGATGTTCTTCGCTGCGTTGACGTCGCGATCGTGTGCCGCTCCGCAGCTGGAACACACTCACTCCCTTATTCCAAGATCTGCGATACCTTTCGGCCTCTCTGGTGGAAGGACTCCACAGTGAGAACAGATCTGGGTACTCCGAAATTCATCAACTTCCTTGTATTTAACTCCGTGCCTGCTGGCCTTGTAGCGGAGCATTCCTCGGAAAGTCGACCAGCCCGCG
>Ga0157376_10000425_pt1 | contig 27359 bp, 21 predicted proteins | sample M45metaG_FD_121801 | JGI IMG/M metagenome (GOLD analysis project Ga0157376, IMG submission 121801) | Miscanthus rhizosphere microbial communities from Kellogg Biological Station, Michigan, USA - M4-5 metaG | ecosystem: Host-associated > Plants > Roots > Rhizosphere > Soil | place: USA: Michigan...
CAAACGCTGATTTGCGTGTTTTACAACATTTTAGAAAAACGGGTATCAAACACTATCGCACCTTTATATCCAATGCCCCTCCTCCTTTTCCAGGTATTACTCAACCCTTGAGAGTCGCCACTATTTTGTTTACAGAGTTTGTAGAACACAAAGAGGATCAACCAGAAAATATAAGAAATGATTTAAATGAAATTTTAGAAGAGGTAAAAGCGCGAAATCCCAATATTTCAGATAAAGAACTACATAATTTTTTTCATGATGCTAACCCTAGGTTCTTGCGCTCATTAACTAAAGAGAGACTCGTTATTGCGTTAGATATGTATTTTCGAGCCAAAACTCGCGACACTTGTCAATATGAAGTTTTACACAATAAAGAATGGAAAACTCAGAAAGAAATGCCCTCCATGCGTATTGTTTTAGCCTGGAAACAGGTTAGCAAATACAATTTCCTCTATCGCCTAGCACAAGTCGTTTATCGTCATAATTTGTCTATGACAAGAGTCTACGCCACTTATATTCATCCCTATAGTAAAGATAGTATCTTAATTATGTCTTTGGGATTAGATGGTGTAGAGAACCAATCTGCTTGGGACGCTACGGACTTGACCGATTTTTTACAAGAATTAGTCACTTTTAAATATTTTGCTCCAGAAGAAAAAATCGAATCTATTTTTGTAGAGTCTGGGTTAACAAGAGGAAATATCGGCAATCTAATTAAAACTACAGTCGATTTTGTTCACCAAGCTTTAGTACAAGTCGATATGAATCTCTATACTCTTTTTCAAATCGAAGAGGCTTTATGTCGCCATCCTGAATTGACTATACAAATCATGGAGGCCTTTGAGTGGAAATTTCACCCAAAAAATTATGATCTAGAAAAATTTCAAAAGCAGCGAGACCATTTTTTTTGAATTGATCGATAAACTAGATACCGGCAATGAACTCAATGATAATCGTCGTAAAAATGTATTACGTGCTGCTATGAATTTTGTGGAATATACCTTAAAAACCAACTTTTATCGCAATAATAAAACGGCTTTTTCTTTTCGCTTAGACCCTCACTATTTAGATCAACTTCCCTTTAATCGCAAAGAAGTCTTTGTAGAACTCCCCTTTGCTATTTTTTTCATGAAAGGAGAGCACTACATTGGCTTTCACATTCGTTTTCGCGATTTGGCACGCGGGGGGTTGCGCACCGTATTTACTCAAAATTTTGAACAAATGGCAAGTGAGCGCAATAATGCTTTTGCTGAATGTTATGGCCTCGCCTATACTCAACAGAAAAAAAATAAAGATATCCCAGAAGGGGGAGCCAAAGCAATCATCTTACTAGAACCCTATGAAAAAGAGATCGCAGAAGAAGAAATTTACAAAAATGAATTACAAGTTGCCAATCTCCCCTTATCAGATATTGAAAACAGAGTAAAACTTTTTCATACCGAACAAAAAAAACAACATTTATATCGTGCTCAACATTCTTATATAGAATCCTTCATCACCTTGCTTAACTGCGAGCCCAACGGTCAATTAAAAGCTAAACATGTAATCGACTATTATAAACAACCTGAATACGTCTACTTAGGCCCTGATGAAAATATGCATAATGAGATGATCGTCTGGATTGCTAATTATAGCAAATACTACCACTACAAGCCGGGCGGTAGTTTTATGTCGAGCAAACCAGGAGCCGGTATTAACCATAAAGAATATGGAGTCACCTCCTTCGGTGTTAATGTCTATATGGAAGAGGTGTTAAAGTATTTAGGAATTGATCCTCAAAAAGATATATTTACTATCAAAATGTCAGGAGGCCCCGATGGAGACGTAGCGGGCAACCAGATGGTCAATTTGCATCGCTTCTATCCAAAAACCGCCAAACTACTAGCTACAGTAGACGTATCGGGTACTATCTATGATCCTGAAGGATTAAATCTTGAAATACTCACTCAGCTATTTAAAGAAGAAAAACCTATTCGATTTTATCCACCTGAATATTTACACAATGGTGGTTTTCTACTCGATTTACCTAGGAAAAGAGAACAAACCACTTACGCTCAACAAACTCTCTGCTGGCGCAAAGAGAATAATCAACTAGTAGAAGATTGGCTCTCTGGGAATGAAATGAACCATCTCTTTCGCCACAATGTCCATCAAGTCCAAAGCGATATCTTTATACCCGGAGGAGGGCGCCCTCGCACTTTAAATGAAACAAATTACAAAGATTTTTTAATTCCCACAGGAGAGGCTAGTTCGAAAGCCATTATCGAAGGGGCTAACTTATACCTAACTCCTTTAGCAAGACGTGCTTTAGAAAAATTAGGCGTCCTTATCATTAAAGATAGCTCCGCGAATAAGGGAGGCGTCACCTGTTCCTCCTTAGAAGTACTGTGTGGCTTAACTCTTTCTGACAAAGAATTTATCGCTGAAAAAACTCACCTCATGCCAGAAATTTTAGCTATCATCGGAGGCAGAGCTCGCGATGAAGCCCATCTACTCCTTCATACTCACCGAGAAACAAAAGGCTACCTCACGGATATTTCTGAAATGATTTCTGAAAAAATTAATACCTATATGTACCAAATATTAGACTATTTAAAAAAACAAACTCTCTCAAATGACTCCAAAGACCCTCTTCTTCGCTGTTTATTTAACTACTGCCCTCCCCTTATTAGAGAAAAATATTTTAAACAGGTTATTACAGAAGTCCCAGATATTCATAAAAAAGCGATCATCGCTTGTTTTATAGCCTCTCGTTTAGTCTATCGCCGCGGAATATACTGGTCTCCTAGTATTATCGACTCATTACCCCTCATTGCCAATGACCCTATCATTGTAGGAAAATGTTGACATACAATTAGTTATAAAAAATATCAGCAGTCAACATATAAGACTGCTAATTTTTCTTGCCATTTCTCATTTCTTCGTCTATAATGAAAATCATATGAAACCTATTGCGTTGCAAAAACCTCCTAAGGATGATCGCGAAAAAAGTGTATTACTTGGCTTAGTTGAGCTCTATCTAGAATCGGGCAAACCTATAGGCTCTAATACATTAAGAGAAAATGGCTTTGATCATTTAAGCTCTGCGACCATTCGCAACTATTTTGTTAAATTGGAAGAAGGAGGATATCTTAAACAGCAGCATTCCTCTGGAGGCAGAATTCCTACCCCGTTAGCTTATAAATTATATGCTCAACCCCAACTTACCCAAGGCTTTCTCTCTCCAATTCAGGAAAAGGAGCTTGATGCTCAGCTAAAAAAAGAAACGAGAGAGATTGCTTCTTATCTACAACATAGTGCTGAGGTAATCAGCAATATGAGTCAATGTGCTCTATTTTTATCAGCTCCCCGTTTTGACCAAGATTTTTTATTAGATATCAAATTAGTAACTATTGATAACAATCGCTGTCTTTGTATTTTAATTACCGATTTTGGTCTCATCCACACAGAGGTTCTTTATGCTGAGAAAAAATTAAGTAATTTCAGTCTTAAACGCATTGAAGCCTACTGTCATTGGCGCTTGACAAAACTAGACAAACCTAACCTCGATGAAAACGAAGAAAAATTAGCCAAACAGCTTTACAATGAGATTATGTTGCGGCACATTATCAATTATACCCATTTCAGTGCAGAGGATATTTATAAAACAGGTTTTTCAAAACTGCTTCATTACCCCGATTTTAATGATGCCACTTCTTTAGCCGCAGGACTCTCTCTCTTTGAAAATCCTGGACACTTACGGCAGCTTCTACAAGAGTGTTGTAAAACCGATAGTTTAAATTGTTGGATAGGCGATGATCTTTCGCGTCTTACTGGAACGCATGCTGCTTGCTCAGTCATTGCGATTCCCTATTATATCAACCATACGAGTGTGGGAGCTATTGCTCTTTTAGGCCCCAACCGTATTCCTTATCGTCAATTATTTGGCCTATTAAAAACAGCCTCTAACTACATCAGCGAATCTTTAACTCGTAGTCTTTATAAATTTAAAATTAATTTCAGAAAACCCCATCCTCCCTCATTAGACCAAACTCCCCGTCTATTGTTGAAGGATCAAACAGAAGAGCCTATATGACAGAAGAAGATCAAGAAGAAACATTAAACTCCATGAATGTTATAGAAGAACTTAAAGAATGCAAAGATAAATATTTACGCCTTTTAGCAGAATCTGAAAATGCGCGCAAACGCATGCAAAAAGAAAAACAAGAATCTATCCGTTTTGCGGTAGAAAATGTACTCGCAGATATCTTATCCCCTCTAGACAATCTGGAAAATGCTTTACAAGCAATGCAAAACATGCCAGAGGAGGTAAAAAAATGGGCTACAGGATTTCAAATGATTCTCTCTCATTTTAAAGATGTTCTTACACAAAATGGAGTCACTGTTTTTCTATCTGAAGGAAGTGATTTTGATCCTCATTTGCATGAAGCGGTTGAAACAGAAGAAACAGATGAAGTCCCTGAGGGAACTATCTTACGCGAGTTTGTCCGTGGTTATAAAGTAGGCGATCATGTGTTGCGCCCAGCTCGTGTAAAAGTAGCTAAAACACCTATAAACAACTCAGAACAAAAAATAGGAGATTAAAAAAATGAGTCAAGAAAAGAAAAAAGGCCGAATTATCGGTATCGATCTAGGAACTACTAATTCTTGTGTAGCCATTATGGAAGGAGGACAAGCGATTGTAATTGCTAATGCAGAAGGCGCTCGCACCACTCCCTCTGTCGTTTCATTTAAAGGGGACGAAAGATTAGTGGGGGTACCCGCTAAAAGACAAGCCGTCACCAATCCAGAAAAAACCATTTATTCCGCAAAGCGATTTATCGGACGTAAATTTTCTGAGGTCCAGTCTGAAATTCTTACTGTACCCTATAAGGTAGCACAAAATGCCAATGGCGACGCCGTCATTCAGATAGATGGAAAGAGTTTGTCTCCTGAAGAAATTGGCGCCCAAGTCCTTATTAAAATGAAAGAAACAGCAGAAGCCTATCTAGGCGAAACCGTAACAGAGGCCATTATTACAGTGCCTGCTTATTTTAACGATTCTCAAAGACAATCGACAAAAGACGCTGGACGGATTGCCGGTCTAGATGTTAAACGGATCATTCCAGAACCTACTGCTGCCGCCTTAGCTTATGGTCTAGACAAGCAACATGACAAAAAAATTGCGGTCTTCGATCTAGGAGGAGGTACTTTTGATATTTCCGTATTAGAAATTGGAGATGGTGTTTTTGAAGTGCTATCTACCAATGGAGATACCCACCTAGGCGGTGACGATTTTGACAATGCTATCGTACATTGGATGTTAGACGAGTTCAAAAAAGAAAACGGCCTGGATCTCAGTAAAGACAAGATGGCTTTACAACGCTTAAGAGATGCCGCTGAAAAAGCTAAAATTGAACTTTCTGGCACACAATCTACAGAAATTAATCAACCTTTCATCACTATGGATGCTAGTGGACCGAAACACTTGGCTCTTACTTTAACTCGAGCAAAATTTGAGAGTTTAACCGATAGACTCATCGAAAGAACCATAGAGCCTTGCGTGAAAGCTTTAAAAGATGCAGGTCTTTCTAAAGAAAAAATTGATGAGGTGATTCTTGTAGGAGGGATGACCCGCATGCCGGCTGTTGAAAAAAAGGTAAAGGAAATCTTCGGAAGAGAGCCTCATAAAGGCGTAAACCCTGATGAAGTGGTGGCACTCGGAGCTGCGATTCAAGGGGGCGTTTTAGCTGGAGATGTAAAAGATGTCCTGCTCTTAGATGTTATTCCATTAACACTAGGGATTGAAACTTTAGGAGGCGTTTTAACTCCTCTTGTCGAACGCAATACCACTATTCCTACACAGAAAAAACAGATTTTTTCTACTGCATCGGACAATCAACCTGCAGTAACCATTGTAGTGCTACAAGGTGAGCGTAAATTTGCCAAAGACAATAAGGAAGTAGGTCGTTTCGACTTAACAGATATCCCTCCAGCTCCACGTGGAACTCCTCAAATTGAAGTCGCTTTTGATATCGATGCAGATGGTATTCTACACGTTTCTGCAAAAGATCTTCAAAGTGGAAAACAGCAAAAAATTCGCATTGAAGCCAAATCAGGGCTAAGCGAACAAGAGATCAAACGCATGTTAAAAGATGCAGAAGATCATCAAGAAGAAGATAAGATACGTAAAGAGGCCATAGAAGTGCGCAACGAAGCTGATTCCCTCGCTTTCCGCGCTCAAAAATCTCTTGATGAATATAAAGATAAGTTGCCCGCAAATATTGTCTCAGAAATTCAAAGCAAAATTGCAAATGTCAAAAAAGCTTTGGAAGGTACAGATAATACAGCCATTTCTCTTGCAACTAGTGAATTAAACACACATATGCAAAAAATTGGCGAAGCGATGCAAGCTCATCAGGCTAATGCTCCTCAAGCAGAAGCCCCCAAGGAATCGGGTAAACAAGCACCCGATATAGAAGAAGCCGAAGTCGAAATTCTCGATAAGGAAGAAAAATAACCTTCTTATTAAGGGAGCCTTAAGGCTCCCTTTTTATCTATAATCCTTTGATCAAGGGCAACACTTTTTGTAGTGATAAATAATTTTTCAAATATTTTTAAATACATTGATTTTAATTGCTAAAATCATCATAATAAGCCACACTTTAACCGAACTATTGATAATTAATAGTTAAAAAAATGGAGTAATTAAAATGATGAACCTTCAACAAATTTATGCCCATCCAGTCACTAAAGCCTTTGAAGCCATAGGAATAAACACTGCATCCGGTACACTTGCAGCGGTTGTATTGACTCATCCAGTTGGCGCTGCTGGTGGAGCTATATATGGAGTTTTAACCGAAGTTATTGCTCAATTAACTAAAAAAATTGCTGATAAGGCGTTACCAAAGGAAATATCAGATAATTTAATGTTCAAGTTAGCTATCATGACCATGAGCTACTTTAGCGCATGGAAATTGGCCGCACTTGTTGGAGTGAATATGGGTTTGAAATCAGTAGTTATTCTAACTGCTGCTTCGGCGGTTGCTCACTTCGGTATTTCATTCTTAATAGTTACAGTCTTGATGGTCATTGGTATAATACCTATGCCCGATGAGGCTAAGCCGGCAACATCCTAAGAACCTGTTTAAAATAAAATATAAGGTTCTAAGATCTCTTTCTTTTTCTTTAGCTGTCTTCTGCGCAGTAATCTATTTTTACCCCTTTGCTTAACACAAGGGGCTAGTTTGTAATTTAAATAAACATATACAGACAAATAGAAACATGTTATTATAATAGCAATTATTATTGATATTAACAAATAAGAATCAAATGCCTAAATTACACTTAGTTTCTGGAGTAGGAGCCCTTCGTCCGATACAAGGTTCAATTATTTATTACGATGCTAAAGATAAAAATCGACTGGTCAATCGTCAAGGAAAGCCTATAAAACTAAGCGATCAAGATAAAAAATTTATATTAATTGGCAAACAAGAACGTGAGCTGGCCAATTGGGAATTGGGAGGGAGGCGTTTTATAGCGGTAATGCTCATAATATGTACTTTAGGAGTAGCCTATTTTTCTACCTGCATACAAAATCTTTTAAATAAAACCAGCGTCACAACTGATCGATATATGCGCCCTCTAGGCTCTGCTGATCGATCCGTTCTTTTACAACCTAGAGCTTCCTCTAAGGGCACCCCTTACACCCAATTAGCAGAAATGCCTCGCCGTATTGGATTGTATAACGAGGATACAGACTGCTTCCTCTTATCCGTATTGCAATTATTGGCTCATATAAAACCCTTACAAGTGCCATTTAGATTAGCTCGAGAAGGAGAGAAGCGTCTCGAACACCATTTTATCAATGAATTTCTACAAAGATATAGCGAATCCAGAGCGCCCTTTAGCGTTGCCCAATTAAGAAGAAGACATTTAGCAGAAGTTGGTTTAGACCGCGGCCAACAAGATCCGACTGAAGCATTTACTCATATTATGAACTTACCTGATTTAGACTATTCAGCTCCCATTTTTCATACTTTAAGGAAGGCAAATGGAACTCTAAAACCACGCCAATGCTTTTACCCTATTAATCTAATACCTCAGACACAAGAAGAAAGAAGACAAAAAGTAAACATATTAGAAAAAGGCCTTGCTCATTATTTTGCTAAACAAAAACTACTCACTTCTCCTACTCATTTTACTTTTACATTAGTACGTCATGGTAACCGGCAACTTTTCCCTTTATTGATAGAAGATACGCGAAACAGAGGCCGCCCTATTCGACTAGGTCAGATTGATCATCGCACTCATAGTGGTTTGGCTTTATCTCAAAAAATAAGAGAAATTTTAAATGGCGATAATGAGATTACAGGTTATACTCTTCCTGACAAGCGGAGACTTGTCTCTATTATTCAAAAAGAGCGTCATCTCTACCTCTGGATAAACAGCAAAGGAAGGGCTCAAGAGATAACCGCCTGTCAATTTAATTCCTCGTTAGCTCATATTACTGCCGCACCCTACTCTCTTAATATTAAAGGAAGAGGACAAGAGTCCTATGAAATTCGGGATGAACTAGAAATGGATTTTACCTTCCGGATACCCGATGACTATGTGGAGAAAGGGGGTGGTGGCCTGTTTGCCATTAAAGCATTTATCTATCGTCCTTATGGTAGCATTAATTCTGGACACTATGCCGCCTGTATTCAAGACTCGAATGGCAGATGGCAGACATTTAATGATAATACTGTCAAAACTATATCTAAAGACGATGCTCGGACACTGCTTCGCACAAAGGGATATGTTTTTTATTCAGAAAAAGCGTGAAAATAGGCGCATCAAATCGTTATAGGTAAAGTAGAGAAAAGCCCCTATAATTAAGATGACAAATGGAATGATCAGTTTTTCCATAGTTTTTGACCGAATCGGTTTTTTTGTCACCATTTCGGTGAGAGAAAAGAGAATATGCCCTCCATCGAGAACGGGAATGGGTAATAGATTAATAAGGCCTAAGTTTAGACTAATTACGGCCATCCAATACATTGCCTCTTGTATTCCATGAGACCATCCATAATGAAAGATCTGCACAATACCCACCGGGCCAGACATCCATTTAGGGCTTAAAGCACCTGTTACCAAACTTTTAATCGTGCGATACATCTGGTTAAAGACATCGGAAAAAAGCTGAATAGGAGAGGGGTTATAGCGAACTAGCCTATCTTGTGGAATAAAACCAAGAACGAGACGCTTTTGATTTTCTTCTAACATCAGTTTAGCTTGTGCCTGTTCTTTAGGGTCTTTGATTTCATCTATCATTTTTTTACGCGCTTCTAAATCTTTTTCGTAGGCCTCTTTTTTTTCATGATAATATGATAAGGCATTAAACGATTTAGGCATGACGGGATTTAGCAAATGAAAATCTCCCTCTTGATTTTTTAACCCCGAGGTTCCAATGGTGTTAATGATACTTTGTAATTGATCCCAATGAAAAGAATCCACAAAGGCTCTATCTGCTTCTTTCCAAGCGATAGGTGGTTTGGCAGCTTCTCTCTTAACAATAATCTGAAGATGTTTTTGCTGTAATTGCATCAAGAGCTCTACTGTATTCTTAATGGGCAATCCATCTACAGCAAGGATACGATCCCCTGGCTGAAGAGATTGCTCCCAATAACTTCTGACAGGCTCTTGATAAAAGCGCTCATTAGAGGTTTCATCCATGTAAGCCAAGCGATTTTCCACTATAGCCTCTTGGGTTAAATTATAGGGAATGAAATACGAAGTAGAGAGATCGTGCAACCCCGCTTCAAATTGCCAATCGCTTATTTCTGCTTTTTCACTATCGGTAAAACGAATATCGGCCATTTTCAATCTAGGTAGTCGCGTGTGTATTATTTCACTCCCTCTTTGAATAGTTAACAAAGATTTATTTTCATTAATGACATGACTGAGCTGTGGCATCGAAAAAATAGGCTCTCCATCTACCCAAATGATGCGATCATTTTTTTGAATACCACTCATCATCATCGGATTATCTAAACCCTCGAGTGTATGGTCATAAATAAGGTAACGCGCTGCATTTAATACTCCAATGGTGCGAATAGAAGCATCTAAAGATCTCGGATCTGGATAGGTATCTAAAGTAAAGTGAAAAGGGATAGTATCAAGATTGCGATAATTAATTTGATTGCCTGAAATAGCGATCGCCTTAGCGGATAATAGAGAGTTATATTGCAAGTCGCTAAAACCTTCAAACCGACGTCCCCCGTAATTTTTTATCTCATCGCCTGGTCTAATATCGCAGTGATAGAGCTGAGATTCAGGATCGATCCAACCCATGATATGTGTAAATTCAGAAAAGGGTTTATCGCGGCCTCCGCTCATCCAAATAATGCAAAATAATAAAAGAGCAAAGAGGATATTCACTAAAGGACCCATGACACCCACTTTGATGCGATCTATCGGAGGTTTCCCAAAAAAACCATTTTTAATGAGATGGGGTTCTAGAGAACCCTCTTTTTCCATACCTGCGATACGCACATAACCCCCAAAGGGTAGCCAACAGATATTCCATTTGACCCCTTTATGCTCCCAGGTTTTAATAGGCTTTCCAAAACCGATTCCAAAAGCTTCTACCTTCATGCCTACATGTAAAGCCATGAAATAGTGACCCAGTTCGTGAATAAAAATCAAAAAACCTAGCCCAAAAGCGGCTAGAATAAAATAGAGAATATTGATCATAAGTTCCTAAATAAGAGTAGCCTCTTCTCGTGCTGCCGCGTCGATAAAGAGAATTTTTTCTAAATGAGTTAACTCTTCCGGCTTATGCCGATTCATCATTTGTTGTAATTTGCAGGAAATATCCATCCATCCAATGCCACCCTTTAAAAATCTTTGGACTAACACTTCATTAGCTGCATTTAAGTAACAAGGAGCACTGCCACCTGCACGCAAGGCTTCAAAGGCCATGGATAAACAGGGGAATTTGCTAGTATCTGGAGGAATAAATTCTAAAGCATGCTGTTTTGTAAAATCAAAATAAGGCAAAGCAGTGGGTTGTCTCTCTGGATAAGTAAAGGCGTATTGAATAGGCAACTGCATATTAGGGTTGGATAACTGGGCTAAAATAGAACCATCTATCATTTCTATCATACTATGAATAATACTTTGAGGGTGCACGACAACCTCTATTTTATCCACCGAAACACCAAATAAAAAATGGGCTTCAATAACCTCTAACCCTTTATTCATGAGAGTAGAAGAATCTATAGTAATTTTAGACCCCATTTTATAAGTGGGATGGCGTAGTGCTGCCTTATAATCGACACATTTCAACTCTTCTGTAGGCGTATATAAAAAAGGCCCTCCAGAAGCGGTAATAATCAGTCGATGAAGCTGAGAAATCTTCTCTTTCACTAAACATTGGTAGAGAGCGTTATGTTCGCTATCTACTGGAATAATGAGGACTCCTTTTTTTTTGGCAAGCTTCATTATATAATCCCCTGCAGCTACTAATACTTCTTTATTAGCCAAAGCTATGGTTTTACCGCTCTGTATGGCTGCTATAGTAGGCGCAATTCCGATGGATCCGCTAAGCGCGCTCAATACCAGATCAGCATTTGGCCAACTTGCCGCCTCTTCTAATCCCTCCAATCCTGCAGATACTTTAAGATGAGGAAGTCGTCTTTGGAGCTCTAGAGCTTTAGCTTTATTATAAAGAACTACTATTTCAGGATTAAATTCACGTGCTTGAGCCTCTATTAATTCAATATTTTCATGAGCTGCTAAAGCAACTACTTTTATTTCAGAAGAGAGGTTCCTAACTACTTGAAGCGCGTTTTGACCAATAGAACCGGTACTTCCAAGTATTGCGATTTTTTTCATAAATTATAATGAAATAGTAGCATTTTTAAACTTGCTTTTCCATATTTTTTTCAAAACAAGCGATAAAAAATAAAAAAGTCCAATAGAGGTGACTACAAGACCGGCTGTTGAAAGAGGATATTGAAAATAGGTTAATACATGTCGCGAAAAGGCGACAGCGATCAATGTATTAAAGAGCGCTATTCCTATAGATAAAAAAATCAAGCTGCTTAAATGCTGGGTCCAAAGACGGGCAGCTAATACTGGACCTGTCAAAAATGCGAGAAATAAAAAGACCCCCACTGCTCGAAAAGAACCAATTGCGGTAGCAGCTACTTGAACCATTAAAAGATAGTGAAAAAGGGATGGCGATAATCCAGAAGCTTTCGCAAATCCCGCATCAAAAGTAATCATCCTACACTCTTTAAAAAAAAGAGCCATAGGGACTAAATTAAAAAGGCATACTAAAACTACTAATTTAATATCATCGGGATGAAGAGCATCGACATTTCCCATAATGGCTTCGGCGCCAATATGACTGCTACGTGTAAATAGGGTTACCAAAACCACTCCTAAGGCAAAAAGAGTGGTAAAAACTAATCCAATGCTGGCATCTTCTTGCAATTTCATAAAATGAGTTAGCATTTGAGTGAGCAAAGTAGTCAAAAGCGCAGCGATTAAAGCACCTACCAATAAAATTTTTACATCAATAAAACGACTCTCATGTAGTGTAGAGAAAGTGAATAGATAGGCTAATACTACTCCTAATAATAGAGTATGGGAAAGAGAATTAGCTAGCATCGTAATACGTTTTAAAATCAAAAAAACGCCTACAGAAGAGGCAGCGATCGCCACCCCACTTAAAACCAATAGTTGCACTTCATCAGAGACTAAGGTGATTGGCTCTCCACGAATCCAGATAAATAGACGAGAAAAAAGGGTGAGAAAAAAATCAAAAAAACCTTTTCCCCAATAAGGATTCATAAAATCTCCTTAATAGAAGGAATGGGCTGACTGTGGGGATCTTGCTTAGGATCTTTTAATAGTTCAGAGAGCTCTTTTTCTAATTCAGGCGATAAAATATGTTCCATCTCTTCTGCGCTGCGGTGCACCTTGCCCGCATGTTGACCTAAATAATCGACCAGATAGACTTCCCATAAACGATGAAGACGCACTACTCTGGCAGCTCTTTGGTGACCATCTAATGTGAGTTGAAAAGTGCGTTTACCCGTTTTGACTATCCAACCTTGAGCAGTCAAACGATAGAGTAAAAAATGCATCAGCCAATGAGGAATGGCTTCTCGATTAGCAATTTCTCTAAAGGTAAGAGGAGTCTCTCCTTTTTTCCAAAAGGATTTTAATATATTTTCTTGATAACGGCGATCTCTGAAAGAGATCATCCTCACACATCTACTGATTAATCCTGTTTCAGGAGAAAATAAAAGGGAAATAAAACAAAAAAAAGAGGCTGTTAATAAAATCATAGGTCCGGTAGGTAATGATAGATTAGGCAAGTGAAACCAGATAGGTATTTGAAGAGATAGATAATTGCCTAAAAAACCACTGCAGACAGCAAAAGCCCCCGCTAAAATAAGAAGTATAGAGAATTTATGCGTCCACTGACGCGCCGCTATGGCGGGAGCAATCAGCATGCCCGACATGAGAACCACCCCTACACTGCGAATCCCCACCACAATACTTAAAACCAGCAGTATAGAAATAATGGATTCAAAAATAGGCACTTGAACTCCTATACTTTCTGTAAAATATTTATCAAAACTAATCGCCTGTATCGGTCTATAAAACAGATAGAGAAGAAAAAGAATGACTAGACCTAATATTGCATAAATACCTATATGCACATCAGTCATAGTTGCAGCTTGTCCATAAAGAAATATTTGAATTTGCTTATACCAGAGAGAGTGAGTAAATTGCAGACGACTAGCGATTAATATACCCAAACCAAAAAAAAGAGAGAGCACTAAACAGAGGGCAGCATCATTAGAAACGCGATAACTTCTTTGCAATTTGTGAATTACCCACAATCCCAAACAAGCAGAAAAAAAAGCTCCTATTAATATAGAGAGCGCTAGTAGTTCTTCCCACTCAGGAAAAAAAACAGCAGCAAAAAGAACCCCTAAGACCACTCCTGGATAAGCCGCATGAGATAGGGCTTCACCTAGAAGAGAACGCCTTTGAACAAAAGCGATCGCCCCAATAAGCGAAGAGGCTAAACACATCAACATACTCCCCAGAGTAGGAGCTCTCAAAATAGGATCTAAAAAAAAATCTAAAAAAGAGGGCATTAAAGCAATCCAGACGCCTTATGTTTCACAAGCTTACTCACTTCATCTAATAAATGACTACTTCTACCATAAGTACGCATCAAAGCTTCTGGTGTAAAGACCTCAGCTGGCTTTCCACTAGCAATTAAGCCGATATTTAATAAAACCACCCAATCAAAATAATCTTCCACACTGCTTAAATCGTGATGCACTAGTACTAAAGTTTTTCCTTGCATTTTTAGCTGATCAAAAATAGATATCAAGGCTTTTTCTGTAGCCACATCGACACCAGCGAAGGGCTCATCCATTAAATAAATATCTGCCTCTTGTAGTAAAGCACGTGCAATAAATAATCGTTGCTGTTGTCCTCCAGACAACTGATTAATTTGACGATCAGAAAAAGGAGTCAAACCCACCATTTCCAACACTCGCTTTACAGCTTCTCTATCAGCAGCCTTAGCTCTTTTAAACAATTTCATCTTATGAAATCTGCCCATTAAGGCTACATCAAATACAGTAATAGGAAAGTCCCAATCTACAGAAGCCCTCTGAGGAACATAAGCAATTTTTGAACGCATCTCCTTAATTGATTTGCCAAAAAATTCCACTTTTCCCGAAAGCGGTTTTAATAAACCCAGTATTGTTTTTAAAAAAGTACTTTTACCAGCTCCATTAGGCCCTATAATAGCGCACATAGTGCCAGTGGGAATTTCAAAAGAAAGCTCCCATAAAACAGAAGTTTTTTCATAATTGACTGTTAAATGCTCTACCTTAACTGCTACTGGAAATGCAGAAAGATCCCTCATTGCCACTCCTTAAAAAGAAGCTCCGCATTATACTCCATCATCTGTAAATAAGTCTCCGCACCAGATCCCTTCGCTCCCAAGGTATCTCCATATAAAACTTCTTTAGAGAGAGCGACCTCCATCCCCTTTTCCTTACAAACCATGGCCACTTTTTTTATAGAATCACGACTGACATTAGACTCTAAAAAAATGACTTTAATTTTATAAAGAGCTAAATGATGAACAATACGGATAATATGAGCAGTACTTAATTGCCCTTCTGGTGATAGCCCTTCAGGCGCAGCGCAGCGCTTATTCCAATCCTCTTCATTCTTATTTGCCAAATAACGCCTAGTAAAGTAATTAAAAGCGTCATGACTAGTTACTAAATAACGCTTCTCTTCCGAAATTTGTTGCATCAATCTTTGAATTTTTTCATCCATGAGACGCATTTTTTCACGTACAATCTCACCATTTTTTTGAAAAACCAAAGCATGTTCTCTATCTGCCACAGAAAGAGCCTCTACTATTGGATCTATAGCATTGATCCAGAGCGAGATATCCATCCAAATATGGGGATCGACTTCTCTATCTATTTTTAATATTTTTTCTGGATGATCATGAATCACGCTATTTCCTAAAGCAATAGCATGTGGATGATGATCTAAGGAGTAGTGAAGGCTGGCACCATGCTCCAAACCCAGCTCATTGTAAAAAACAATTTGAGCGAAAGAGAGTTTTTCATCGTCTCCTTTTACCAACTCATAACTATGAGGATCTAATTCACCAGTAATGAGAGAGATATGGTCGATAAACTCGCCTCCTATTTGATCTACTAGGTCATCAATAATAGCAGTCGTTGCCAAAACCTTCACCTTACCATTATTAGCCATAAAATGAGCTAAAGGAGAAGATTTTCGCTCCTCATTTGGAGAGCAGCCTGAGAAACAGAAGAGAAAAAAAATAAAAAAAAGCTTATTTATAAGAAGATTCCATTAAAATCACTATTTTATCGATAATTGAAATTAGACTCAAGAGATAAAGATCAAAGTGAATTCTTAACTACTTTAAACAATTCCTCGTGGAGTTTTTTACTTTTTTTTCGATCCAGTTACAATTTGTTGCATAAAAATATACATTTTTATAAAATTCGTTAATTGAAGAGCAAAAAAACTCTTGTTGAGAAGGATTTCTAATTGAAATGCAAAAAGAGACTGCTTTAAAAAAGAGTGAATAAAGAATTAAACAAAGGAATGTTTTATGGCAAATAGAGAAGAAACACTAGAACAAGAAAAAAAAACACTACAAGAAATTGAAGATGTGATCGCAAAAGCGATTAAAAAAGTAGGTGGTAAGAAGGAAAATGACCTATGTAAATTTTTACCTATGTCTACTGGCGGATACATGCATCATTTTACTTTAAGAAAAATGAAAATAAGACAACCCGCAGAGTTGGGAACTATCATTGAAAAATTTATTATCAACCATCATAAACCACATGCAGTGGCTCCTAAACAGCGCGCAGCGAGAGGTTCTCGCAAACGACGAGATCAATACACCTTTAGCCGCAATCAGTTAGAAAGAATGCTAAATATTGCAAGACTCGCTGGTGATAAAGAAATGGTAGCGGTTCTCAGTCCAAAAAAATCTTTAGCTACTAGCAAGCGTGAATTAATTGCTTCTATTCGTCACAATAAAATAGATCAAGAACTGTGGAATTCTTATATAGAAGCTATTACAAGCTTACAAACTCTACATTCTTTGTCTCCAGAGCTACAGCTTTCTTTCTCTAAATAAATTACATTCCATTCCATTTTCAATAAAAAGGCAATGGAATGGGCATTTTTGACTTGAATTATATGTCAAATCAGTTAAAATGTTTGTTTAGATAATTTAATTTACCTATATTTACAACTAATAAATCAATGGAAAGTTTTTTTTAACTTAAGGAATCTACATGACAACAACAACACCCACATTTGGAAAATGGAGGTCATTTTTTTGGCCGGTCCATAGCTTTGAACTAAAAAAGCTACTTCCAATGTTTTTTCTCTTTTTTTGCATTAATTTTAATTATACAATCTTAAGAGATACTAAAGATGCTCTCATTGTCACCGCTCCTGGATCGGGAGCAGAAGCGATCCCTTTTCTAAAAGTTTGGGGCGTTTTACCAGTAGCTATTCTCTTCATGCTAATCTATGCAAAATTGAGCAATGTCTTAACCAAAACTCGGCTATTTCACACGATGATTGCCTCTTTTATTGCCTTTTTTATCATCTTCGTACTTTTTCTCTACCCCAACCGAGAATTTCTACACCCCACTGATATGGCTGACCGTTTACAAGCTTGGCTACCAGATGGCGCCAGCGGATTCGTCGCTCTTTTTAGAAATTGGACCTATGCCCTCTTTTACGTTATGGCAGAACTTTGGGGCAGCGTCGCCATCTCTCTGCTCTTTTGGGGATTTGCAAATGATATCACTCGTGTGTCTGAATCTAAGCGCTTTTATGCAATGTTTGGCCTAGGAGCGAATGCTGCTATGCTCGTTTCTGGCCCCGCTATTATTTATTTCTCAGACATCCGCAGCAGATTACCAGTAGGGGTAGATGCTTGGGGAGTCTCTCTTAATTACATGATCGGCATGGTCATCTTGTCTGCACTCATTATTATGGGCCTCTACTGGTGGATCAATAAATATGTACTCACCGACGCTCGATTCTATGATGTCGCCGAGCCGAAAAAAGAGAAAAAGCAGAAACCAAAGATGACTCTTGGGCAAAGCTTCGCCTTTCTTGCGAAATCAAAATATCTTCTTTGCATATTAGTACTAGTTATTAGTTATGGAATTGGTATTCAATTAGTAGAAGTCACCTGGAAAAACCAGTTAAAATTACAATATCCTAATCCAAATGAATATAGTGCCTTTATGGGTTATTTCTCTACTTGTACAGGAGCTATTACCATTTTAATGATGTTATTTGTTGGAGGTAATGTGATTCGCCGATTTGGATGGGGAGTGGGTGCTCTTATTACTCCAGTCGTCCTCTTGATAACAGGTGTGGGCTTCTTCTCTTTTGTCATTTTTAGAGATAATTTATCAGGGTTAGTCAGCCTATTTGGAAGTACACCTCTTATGTTAGCGGTCCTCTTTGGAGCGGCTCAAAACATTATGAGTAAATCAGCTAAATATTCTCTTTTTGATCCGACTAAAGAAATGGCTTATATCCCGCTTGATCAAGAATCCAAAGTAAAAGGGAAAGCGGCTATTGACGTCGTCGGAGCTCGATTTGGTAAGTCAGGAGGCGCTTTTATTAATCAAGGATTAATTGTAGCCTTAGGATCCATTACAGCTATCACTCCATATGTAGCTGGAATTATCTTTTTTATTATTTTTGCCTGGATTTACGCCGCTAAAGCTCTCAGTAAAAGATTTAACGCACTTACAGCAGAAAAAGAGTTGCAAGCTAAAGAAGAAACCTCTTCTGATGCTACAGCCATGAAGACTAGTCCTACCTCTTCATAAAAAGCAAACTAAAGCGAGCTTTAAAAAAAGCTCGCTTTTTCTTCATCCCTCCTTGAACAGAACGCTAAAATGATCTACATTTGTTAGTATGTTTGAAAATGATCAATACGACATTACACTTATCAGAAATTTTTCCATCATTGCGCATATCGACCATGGAAAATCCACTATCGCAGACCGTTTATTAGAGCTAACTGAAACTATCTCTAAACGCGATATGCAAGAACAAGTACTAGATGCTATGGATCTAGAGCGCGAACGAGGCATCACGATTAAAGCACATCCAGTAACCATGTACTACACCTCTGATAATGGAAAAAGATATCAGATTAATTTTATAGACACCCCTGGCCATGTCGATTTTAGTTATGAAGTCTCACGCTCTTTGTCCGCTTGTGAAGGGGCTTTGCTCATTATTGATGCTGTACAAGGAGTACAAGCACAAAGCTTAGCCAATGTCCATCTAGCTATTGAACGCAATTTAGAAATTGTTCCTATTATCAATAAAATTGACCTCCCTTCAGCCGATATTGAAGGAGTAAAACAGCAAATCGAAGAGGTGATAGGATTAGATACTTCTAATGTAGTACTCGCTTCTGCTAAAACAGGCATAGGTATTAAAGAAATTTTAGAACGCATCTTGCAAGATCTCCCTCCGCCTACCCCCCCTAAAGACAATATTTTACGAGCTCTTGTCTTTGATTCGCACTACGACACCTACCGAGGCGTTATGGTGTATATTCGTGTCATCAGTGGAGAGGTGAGAAAAAAAAGCAGTATTCGCATGATGTCCACAGGTAAGGATTTTGAAATTTTAGAAGTCGGTATTTTCTCACCCAAAGCAAGAGCCACTGACATCTTACGTCCGGGAGAAGTCGGGTACATTATCGGCAATATAAAACAGTCATCAGATGTTAAAATTGGCGATACTATTACTTTATCAAGAGAGCCCGCTAAAGAGGCCCTTCCCGGCTTTAAACTGATCTCTCCTGTTGTTTATGCAGGGATCTATCCTGTCGACTCTTCTGACTTTGAAACCTTGCGCGATGCTTTAGTGAAGCTACAACTCAACGACTCTGCATTATATGTCGAACAAGAGAGCAGTATGGCGCTCGGCTTTGGTTTTCGCTGTGGATTTTTAGGTCTTCTGCATCTTGAAATTGTCTTCGAACGCCTTCAGCGTGAATTTGATCTCGACATCATCACTACTGCCCCTAGTGTGATTTATAAATTCACACTCTCAAACGGCAAAGAGCTCAATATCGATAATGTGGCGCATTATCCCGACCCCTCTCAAATCGAATCTATTGAAGAGCCTTGGGTCACTTGCCATATCATGATTCCTGCCGACTATTTAGGCGCTGTCATGAGTTTATCTATGGATAAACGAGGAATTTTAACCAAAACAGAAACCATAGATAGTAAACGATTACTTTTAACCTACCATTTGCCTCTCAATGAAATTATCTCTGATTTTAATGATAAATTGAAATCGATGACACGAGGTTATGGCTCTTTTGACTACGAATTTGACAAGTATGAACCAGGCGATATTGTCAAACTAGAAATTAGAGTCAATGAGGAACCAGTCGATGCTTTTTCCTGCTTAATTCATAGAACAAAAGCAGAAAGTAAAGGACGAGCCATTTGTGCTAAACTAGTAGAAGTGATTCCTCAACAACAATTTAAAGTGCCCATTCAAGCAGCCGTAGGAGGAAAAGTGATTGGAAGAGAGACGATTCGCGCCATCACTAAGAATGTGACTGCCAAATGCTATGGAGGCGATATCACTCGTAAACGCAAACTATGGGAAAAACAGAAAGAAGGTAAAAAAAAGATGAAACAGATTGGACAGGTAAATATCCCCCCCTCTGCTTTTATGGAAGTACTCAAATCCAATGACTAAATGACAACAAATCGATGAGATCCAAGACACAACTGATTTGTCTGAGAAAGAACTTACACAATAATCACACTCCTTCCAAAAAATAAAGACAAATAGGCAACAGAGGATCTAGTTTTTGCACGCAAGAATTAGCTCTGGTATCCTAGGGCCTTTGTAACTTAATATAATAACTCACCTTACGCAAAACAGAAGGCCTTATGGGCTGTTTGAAAGCTGCCCATAAGGTCTCCTGTTTGCGTAAGGTGAGCATTAAAAACAAAAGTAAGACCTTCTGGTGATCTAGAAAATAGGATTATCGATAATTATTTCAGCTAAAAGTGACGTTGGCCAAACTCATAAGTTATTGGATATCAACAAATGGATAAAAAAATTATTGGTTTGCTGACAAAAATGGAGTATACTCCGTAAAACGCAAGCAATTCCGGAGTAGGATATGTTTGTTTCCTCGCTTAATATTTTCTATCCCCACTCGTCAACTCACCTTACGCCAACGAGAAGCTTTTTGGCGAAGAGTGCCTCTTTTATTTTGACAAAAAAAACATTGAGCATATATACAAATATTTCTTGTTTTTATGATGAAACATAACAACTGAAAAGAGAGGGCGTTATGAGTACAATAACCAGCTGGGGAACCTTTGGGCCACTAGGTTCTATAATGAGGGATTCTATTTATAAGAATCCTCTAGATGAACTTCTAGCCATTGCGCAAAAAAATAATCACTTAGAAGAAGCTCTACCTTCTGCAATAGATCCAAATCCAGTCATAATGGAAATAAACCCTATCCAATCACAAGCAATTTATTGGAGCGAAATCAGTCGAAAATTTTCAAAAACAGTATCTTACCAGTCTGCATTTCAAGTGAAGCTAGTATCTATAGAGAATCAAGCAGTAAATACCTTTAGAAGCAATCAGCTGGTGGATGGAAAGAAAGATGACCTATGTGACTTATTACTATTTATACGAGAGCTATCACAATATAGTCGAACTCATCCTCATCTCCCTCATTCTACACATCAACGAATGATGAGCAAGGGAAGAGATGCAGCCCAGATTCGGAGAAAAATATGGACAGAGAAACTACTCATTAGAGAGGCTCTACGCATGTCCCGAGCTCATGAATTGAGTCATCCTCGATTTGAAGTAGATGATTGGGTGGCAAACAACATTAGATATGTCGCGGGAGATCCCGATGACACTATTGAGGATGAAAGCACATATAGAGTCTACGATCTCCTATTTGAAGCAGCTTGTAAACGATTTGACCCCACAGGAATCCTATTGCAAGAAATAGAAAAAGAACCCATTTCTACTCAAGATGACATGAACGATGAACAATGCGTATGGATAAAGAAATTAAAAAAGGCAGGGATATCTGATAAAGATATTGTCATTAAAGAACATTGCACAGCCCCTATTACTCCACTTATCAAATACTATTCTGCTCACCAAGAAGAATGCCAACAGGTGCATTATACAGGATATGGCTCTTGTAATATAAACGAATATATAAATACACCTCTTATCCAGGTCGTTGCTGCGCTTCGATCACAAGGATATCTCTCTGCTGAATATAGACCTATTATCCCTCAACTTAGAACAAGTTTAATGTCACATGCAGATAAAATATTAAATTCGTTTCACTCTACTATCTCTTTAGAACCGCTTTTAGCTATAGGAGAGGAACAGGGAGAAGATTTTACCAGAGTGGACATCCCACAAACTAGCTCTATTCAAAAATTTTTAGAAGATGCCACCCAATTATCGAGGAGAGAAACTATTTTGGGTGATTTTAGTCTAGCTCTTATACGTGCTCATCCAGATATCGTGCGAACTGAGGGTCTCTTCTCTGCAAAGCATCAACTTTATTACGATTCCGACCAAGATAAAATGAGTACCCGATTTATCCCCTATCCCAAGGGTTCTCTATGGGGGATGAAAGCTACACCTAATCAGCAATCTTGTGTCAACGCGGAACGTTTAAAAAATTATATCCAAGTTTTTTTTAACTCTTGGGGAACTCTTCCTAAAAACCAGGAAGCTGCTGCTGAAGAAAAAGAGGATTAGATATTAATAGATCTCTTGCGTAATTTAAGGTTCTGTGGTTAATTTTGGCTTCAATTTCAGTAGCTATCTCATGGGCTCTACCCAGCTCATACGCTGATAACAATGATACACTGGTGAAGCGGTTGCCTACGCATGGATAAAAACTAACACTCCCATGACAAGACCTGTAATGACTGGAACTGGAGGCGCTATCCCGTAGGCGATAAGAGCAGCTGATGTCAATAAACCGCATCCTAATCCACGAAATAGGGCTCCAATGAACTTTAAAGCGAACCCTGCGATGGTTGAGACTGTGCTGAGCAGGCCGACTCCGGTTCCTACAATTAACATTACTCCACCCACGGCTTCACTGGATGCTCTATTTGCGCTATTGGTAATTTCACCGGTCGCCTTCAATCCCTTTTGGCCAATTTCTTGCGTCGGCCTGCCCAGATTTAATAAGCACTGTCCCGCAGCGATAGAAGCCGCAGCTGATAATACAAGTGTTAGTGTGCTCATGTTAACCTCCATTGTTTTTTACATGACTGATCATTTTACTGAACTTGTGACAAATAGGTAGACTTCGCCCACCTGATTAAAAATTCCTTATTTGAAATTTAAAGGTGTCGACTTAGCGTATTAGTGACCAAAAAAACAACAGTCGACAAATGATCTTATCACAACCCATTCAATCTTGCATAGATTCAGCACACACTTTTCAAAAAAATCTCCTTAAAAAAGAGATAGAAATAGTTAATACTTGCATTAAAATTTTAAATATTGTGTAGTAGTTCTTTTTCATATAACGAGGAGTGTGCTATGAGCAATAGAGTGCTACAGTTTTTTCTGACTCTTACTACTATCTTTGGATGGACACAAGCATTTGCCACAGATATTTATCCCTTTTTCTTACAACGCCAAGACGGTACTGTCTTGGAAGGTTATTTGTACCCCCCGAGTACGCGTGAGGCTCCAATTATTTTTGCGATTCAAGGTTCATCTTGTGAGAGCGTTGTGGAATGGCACCAGAGCTTGAGTAATCAAGCAGCCTCTCTTGGGTTGGGAGTGTGATCTTGCTACCATTTACTAGACATAAAGAACATAGACAAGAAACAATAGAAGGATAAAAAGGAATGTCTATGAAAAAGCAAAGAAAGTATGACCGTGAATTTAAAATAAATGCAGTGAAGTTGTACAGAGAAAGCGGCAAAACTCTGGAAGAAGTGGGAAAGGGTTTAGGAATCCCAAAAACCACTCTTTATGTGTGGGTGGAAGAATTTAAAGAGCATGGAGAGAATAGTTTTCCTGGTTCTGGGGTCTTAAAACCATGCAATGAAGAGGTCTATCGATTAAAGAAACAGCTTGCGGATATCACAATGGAGCGAGACATTCTAAAAAAAGCAGTAGCCATCTTCTCCAAACCAAAAGGATGAAGTTTGAATTTATGCAAGGGCATAGGAAAGAATTTAAAGTAGAGAAGATGGCGCAGGTATTTGGGGTAACGCGATGTGGATATTATGAATATTTAAATAGAAAGCTAAGTCAAAGAGATTTAGATAACCAAGCTCTCCTTCAAGGGATTAAAGAAATCTACAAAGATAGCAGAGGAACGTACGGTAGCCCTAGGGTCCATGCTGAGCTTAAAAGGCAGGGAAAAGCCTGCTCACGAAAGAGAGTATCTAAATTAATGCATGGAGAAAAAATACAAGCTAAAATGAGAAAAAAATGGAAGGTTACAACACGGCATAGCAAAAAAACCGTAGAAATAGCTCCAAATCATTTAGATCAGCAATTTAGGGTAGAGGAGCCTAATAAAGTGTGGGTCAGCGATATGACATATGTATGGACTAAAGAAGGCTGGCTTTATGTAGCAATAGTCATGGATCTTTTTTCTAGGAAAGTAATAGGTCTGGGAATGGGTGATAGTATGGAGACAGATCTCATTATGGGAGCATTAAGACAGGCTCTGTATAGTCGTAGGAAAGGTCAAGACTTAATGCATCACTCAGATAGAGGATGTCAGTACACAAGCAAGGAATTTAAAGAGCTCTGCTGTTGGCATAGTATAAAACTAAGTATGAGTGCAAAGGGCCACTGCTACGATAATGCAGTTGCTGAGAGTTTTTTTCATACCTTAAAAACAGAAGAAGCTCATCTATGTAATTATAGGACTAGAGAGGAAGCCAAGAGTAGCATTTTTGAGTATATAGAGGTTTTTTATAACCGTAAAAGACTGCACTCGACAATAGGATATATGTCTCCTGTGGACTTTGAAGAAGTGTGGGAGAATACAGGAACGTTGAAGGTAGTATGAGGATAACGAAGTTATCGCGAGCGAGCCCTACATAGCTCGCGAAGACGATACGAGTGAGGATAAAAAACATGTTCTTGTTGTCTAAAAAAAGGTTGCAATATCAGTGATTGCTCTTGAAAAACAGGGCGTTTCTCAAGAGGGTGTTGATTTACTTACCTATATTCAGACAAATTGCCTTCAAAATCGCCTTGAAGACTATGTTCTTTGCCTTCAAAATATGCAGTTCATCTGCCCTGAATGGGAGGGAGAGTCTATTTTTTGGGGTGAATCAGAAGGAGGTATGTTGGCAGCTAGCTTGGCTGGGCAAACTCCGCATACAGCTGCTGTGTTATTGTTTGGTGCCGGAGGCGGTATGAAACCTCGAGAAGAAGTAAAATGGGCACTTCAGAATCGCTTGGAAAAACACAAAGTGATGCAAGATGAAATGGATGACTACATGAATTTTTTAGATGAACAGATGGATACGATGATCCTCGATTCTACTTCGGAGAAGCAATTTTTGGGAAATACCTACAAGTGGTGGGCTTCTTTTCTTATGTCAGACAAGGCAATAGTGCCTTTAAATCAACAATTTATTCCTATTTGTCTTATCCATGGAGTGGAAGATAGTCAGATTCCAATTTCCAGTGCAGATCTTGCTGCTGAAGAGTTAGCAAAAACGAATACTCTTACCTATCTTCGCTTGGAAGGCTATGGCCATGACTTAAATACTGCAGATGTCCAGCGTGCGATCAATCATTGGTTGAGTTCTATTTTGTTCAAAGGGGAATTTTCAAATGATGACCTCGTTTTTCAGGCTACCTTTTCAGTACCGACTTCTTTGGATGGTTTGCAGTTTGACCTATCTAACTATATTTTCAATCGAGGGAGAGATAAAGATAGAGATAATAAAGAGAAAGATGGAGGAAAAGGAGATATGTATGGTTCAGTGAGAGGAGATAAGGATTCCAGTGGGAATGAGAGTGTATCAGCAGATGGTGGAGTCAGATATCATTCCGATAATAATCGGTGGAGTGTGGATATAAGTGGAGGGGGCTCTATTGGCAAAGATAGTGATGGAAAAGCTAACGCAGAAGGACATGTAAAAGCTGAAGTAGTCTATGGGTTTTAAACGCTCAAAGATTGTCTGTTTTCTTCTGGTGAGTGCTCTATGTGCTGCTGGGCTAATGTTGTGGTGCCATTTTTCAGTTGGTTATTACACTCTTTTTGAAGTTACTTATGGGAAGTACGATGCTCCTTTAATTACCACTCAACTGCAAGGTCAGCGCTATACACTAGCAGTTAGGATTGGATCTCGATTTCCCTTGTTTTTGCATCAAGATATACTTAATGAGATTGATAAAGAGCCGCAGGGAACTCTTATATGCCATAATATTGAAGGTCAGAAACGAGAAACTCCCTCTTATCTCATTCCAGAGTTAAAAGTAGGAGATTTGATATTAAAAAACATTATCGCTTGTGCATCTGATGAACACGAGTGTGGCATTTTAGGAAAATTATTAGGAGGAGAGTTTAATCTTCTTCTGGATTTTCCACATTCACGAATGGTTGCTTGCGATACTTTTAGCAAGCTTCAGGCTCGAAAGCTTGCGGGCCCAGATTGGGTGCGCGCTCCTTTTGAGGCATATAACCTTGGGATTATTTTCCACGTTGATACTGATTTTGGTGCTCTTAAGCTGGCTATCAATACTACTTCCAGACTGAATCTGCTAAATTCTACTTTTTTATCTTCAAACAAACCGTTTGTCTCATCTTCTTTTATTCTAGGTGGTCAGCAATTAGGCAATGTGACGTTTGGATCTATCGATTTACCAGAAGGCCTTCGCGAAATTGATGGATTCATTGGTATGGATTTTCTGAAAGAGCATGCTGTATATCTTGATTACACTAATAAAATCGCTTACGTTGAGCCTACTAAGAAATATTTTGAGCGCATTCCTGTGACTTTAGGTCTCTGCAATGAGCCTGTGATTGATCTATCTATTGAAGACAAGGTTTATCCTCTGAAGCTCGATCTAGGCAGCGCCATTTTTTTTTCTTTAGAGGAAGAGATTTTACAAAACATAGATAAACTTAAGTATGGCACTTTCAAATGGTACGATTTTAGAGGGAAGCAATATGAATCTCCCACCTATACCATCCCCGAAGCTAAGATTGGCAATCTAAAATTTACTAACGTGCTTGTCAATCAAGATAGCATGGATTTTCATACCAACGTGACATTCAATGGTCCTCCTTTGCAATTACCAGGAATGATTGGATCATCTATCCTTGAAAAATATAATTTGTTTTTAGACTTCGCTCATGATGCCATTTATGCTAGTAGAGATCATCTCTCTCTTCAGCAGAGAGGTCTTCTTTCCAACAATCTTCTAGCTATTCCTTTTACTTTGCATCCTGATGGTATTATTCTTTCTGTGCAAACGGACGGTGGAATTTATCGCTTAATGCTCGATACAGGCGCTACATTTACGATCATAAGAGCGCCGCATTCGGATATTACAGAGAAATTTTGCATTATGGGACACGATTTTGGGAAACGTTCTATTAAGGTCCTTGATGTACATCCACGATTTGATTTTGATGGTTGCCTGGGTATGGATTTTCTTTGCGAATATCCTCTCTTTATTGACTATCCTAACAAAATGATATTTATTGATCTTC
>Ga0157376_10000427_pt1 | contig 27265 bp, 25 predicted proteins | sample M45metaG_FD_121801 | JGI IMG/M metagenome (GOLD analysis project Ga0157376, IMG submission 121801) | Miscanthus rhizosphere microbial communities from Kellogg Biological Station, Michigan, USA - M4-5 metaG | ecosystem: Host-associated > Plants > Roots > Rhizosphere > Soil | place: USA: Michigan...
GAACATCGAGGTCAGGATGCCGATCGCCAGTGTTACCGCGAAGCCCTTGATCGGGCCGGAGCCGAACGCGAACAGGCCGAACGCCGCGAGCAGATGCGTGACGTTCGCGTCGAGAATCGTCGCCCAGGCCTTCTCGTAACCGGCGCGGATCGATGCCAGTGGCGTCGAGCCATTGCGCAATTCCTCGCGGATGCGCTCACAGATCAGCACGTTCGCGTCGATCGCCATGCCGAGCGTCAGCATGATGCCAGCGATGCCGGGCATCGTCAGTGTCGCCTGGAACATCGACAACACCGCGACCAGCAGCACCAGGTTCAGGATCAAGCCGATGTCGGCGATCAGGCCGAAAAGGTGGTAGTAAACCGCGGCGCAGGCGAGCACGGCGAGCAGGCCGATGATGACTGCCTTGACGCCCTTGTTGATGTTGTCCTGGCCCAGGCTCGGGCCGATCACATGCTGTTCGACGATGTCGACCGGAGCGGCCAGCGAGCCGGCGCGCAACAGCAGAGCGAGTTCCGTCGCCGTCTTCATGCTTTCAATGCCGGTAGTCTGGAAGCGCGGACCGAACACGCCCTGGATCGTCGCCGCGTTGATCACTTCCTCGCTGATCTTCGGCGGCGCCGGTACTTCCTTGCCGTCGACGATCTTGGTCTGCGGAATGCGCTCGATATAGACCACGCCCATGCGCTTGCCGACGTTCTGGCTGGTGAAGTCGAGCATCTTCTTGCCGCCGGTGGCATTCAGGCGCACGGAAACTGCAGGCAGCCCGTTCTGCGGATCCGGTGTTGCTGCCGCGTCGATCAGGTCGTCGCCGCGCGCGATGATTTTCTTGCTCAGCACGATCGGAACGGGTTTGCCGTCCGGACCGAGTTCCTTGCGGTGGTACAGGCGAGACTCCGGCGGCACGTTGCCGGTTTTTTCCGCGTCGTAGGGATTGGTCACGCTCTCATCGACGGCGCGGTACTCGAGCGTCGCGGTCGCACCGAGGATCTTCTTCGCCTCGGCCGTATCCTGCACACCCGGCAGTTCGACCACGATGCGATTCGTGCCCTGCTGCGTGATGACCGGTTCGGACACGCCAAGCTGGTTGACGCGATTGCGCAGCGTAGTCAGGTTGCTGCTCATGATGCTGCGCGACTGCTCGAGCAGCGCGGTCTCGCGCAGCTTGGCAACGATCGGGAAACTGTCGGCGCTGGTCGTTCCGTCGATGATTTCCAGCGGCGACTGGGCGCCGAGCTTTTCCGGCTGGTTGACTTCCTTGGCGATGATCTCGCCCGCCGCCTTGCGGTCGGCCTCCGAACGCAACGTCACAACGATGCCCTGCGCGCCGGAGTTGACTGTGCCGCGGATATTGGCCTTGCGCAGCGCGGCGCGCGTGTCGTCGATGTAGCGTTCCTGCATCTTGTCGAGCGCGGCCTTCTGGTCGATCTCCATCAGGAAGTGCACGCCGCCCTGCAGGTCGAGGCCCTTCGGCATCGCGTTGGCGCCGATCGCCCGCAGCCAGCCAGGCACCGATGAAGCAAGGTTCGGAGCGACGATGTACTCGTCGCCGAGCGTGGTCTTCAGCACGTCCTGCGCGGCGAACTGCGTGTCCGTGTTCGGGAAGCGCGCCAGCATGCGATCGCCATTCAACTCGACGTCGCGGAATTCGAACTTGTTGGTCTGCAGGATGCCGAGGACTTTCTCCTTCAGCGCCGCGTCGACCTTGCCGCCGCGATTGGCCGAGATCTGCACCGCCGGCTGCGGCGGGAACAGGTTCGGCGATGCGTAGACGAAGCCGAGCAGGATCACCACGGCGATCAGCGCATACTTCCACTTTGGAAAATCATTCATTGACACTACTCGTAAGCCAAGCGGACAGCATGGCAAGTTGGAACCATTGAAAGTGCGGCCAAGGCCGCTACTTAAGTCTTCGCGATCATGGACGATCGCAAAAATACCTACTTCAGCGTGCCCTTCGGCAGCACCAGCGTGATCGCGCTCTTCTGCAGCTTGATCTTGACGTTCGTGGCGATTTCGAGCGTCACGAACGAATCACCAAGCTCGTCGATGCGCCCGGCGATGCCGCCGTTGGTGACGACTTCGTCACCCTTGGCCAGGCCGCCGATCATCGTGCGCTGTTCCTTCGCGCGCTTCATCTGCGGGCGGATCAGCATGAAGTAGAACACCGCAAACAGCACCAGCAGCGGCAGGAACGAAAGCAGCGGGTTCTGCTGCGCCGCGGGGTCGGCCGCCTGCGCATAGGCGTTGGAAATCAGGAAATCCATTGAACAGTCTCACAGTGGGCTGCCCGCCCGATAGCGAAGCGGGGGAAAAGGCCGCGAATTATGGCATGGCGGCTGCTTTTGTGCACCCGGCAGGGCCTGCCGGAGCGCCCGGATCAGCCCTCTGTGCTGCCCAACCCCCGGTAGAACGCGGCCACGAACTCCTCGAGCCGCTGCGCCGCAATGGCCTTGCGCAGGCCATGCATCAGGTCCAGGTAGTAGTGCAGGTTGTGGATCGTTGCCAGCATCGGCCCGAGCATCTCGCCGCACTTGTCCAGATGGCGCAGGTAGGCGCGGCTGAAGCCGCTGCGGCAGGTGTAGCAGGCGCAGGCCTCGTCGACCGGCCGTGCATCGCGCTCGTACTGGGCATTGCGGATGCGCAGCACTCCGTTGCGCGTGAAAATGTGCGCGTTGCGCGCGTTGCGTGTCGGCATCACGCAATCGAACATGTCGACGCCGCGACGCACCGCCTCGACGATGTCCTGGGGACGGCCGACGCCCATCAAATAGCGTGGACGGTCGGACGGCAACAACGGCAATGTTTCGTCGAGGGTCCGGTTGCGGTCTTCCTCGGGTTCGCCGACGGCCAGACCGCCGACCGCGTAGCCATCGAAACCGAACTGGATCAGGCGCTCGGCCGAACGCCGGCGCAGAGCCGGGTGTGTTCCGCCCTGGACGATGCCGAACAGCGCATTCGGATTGCGTTGGTCGTCGAACGCGCGCCGGCTCCGCTCGGCCCAGCGCAATGACAGTTCCATCGACTCGCGTGCCTGCGACTCGGTCGCAGGGTAAGGCGTGCATTCGTCGAAGATCATCGCGATGTCCGAATCGAGCACGCGCTGGATGCGCATCGATTCCTCCGGCGACAGGAACACGCGCGAGCCATCGACTGGCGAGGCGAAACTGACGCCCTCCTCGGAAATCTTGCGCCGCTCGGCCAGCGAGAAAACCTGGAAGCCACCCGAATCGGTGAGGATCGGTTTGTTCCAACCGATGAACTTGTGCAGGCCGCCGAATTCGCCGATCACGTCGAGGCCGGGGCGCAGAAACAGATGGAACGTGTTGCCGAGAATGATCTGCGCGCCGACGTCGAGCAGCGACTGCGGCGTCATCGCCTTGACCGACCCATACGTGCCAACCGGCATGAACGCTGGCGTCTCGATCGTTCCGCGCGCGAAGGAGAGCCGGCCGCGGCGGGCGGCGCCGTCGGAGGCGAGCAGATCGAATTTCATTGGCGTGCTCACGCGTCGAGCTCCTGTCGTAACGACGGTAGCCAGTAGCCCGTAGCCGGTAGCCGGAGAGGTGGCGCCGCTCTTGAAGCCCTCCCCTTCAAGGGGAGGGTTGGGTGGGGATGGTGGTGCTTTTCCGGCTCGCGACTATCGGCTGCCGGTTCGCGTCTTACCGCTGCACGGCTCACTTCGACGCACTCCCATCGCGCGGCAAGATCAACATCGCATCTCCATACGAAAAGAACCGGTAGCGCTGCTCGACCGCATGGCGGTACGCGTCGAGGATCAGTTCGCGGCCGGCGAAACTCGACACGAGCATCAGCAGCGTGGATTCCGGCAGGTGGAAGTTCGTGATCAGCGCATCGACACTGCAAATGTGGAATCCTGGAAAAATGAATATCTGCGTCTCGCCGGCAAACGGCTGGACCTCGCCGTCGCGCAGCGCCGACTCGAGCGCGCGCACGACGGTGGTGCCGACGGCCACGACGCGTCCGCCGCTGGCGCGCGTGCGCCGGATCTTTTCCACGAGTTCCGCGCCGACATTGAGCCATTCGCGGTGCATGACGTGTTCCTCGACACGCTCGCTGCGCATCGGTTGGAACGTGCCGGCGCCGACGTGCAGCGTGACGTAGCCGAAATCGATGCCGGCGGACTTCAGCCGATTCAGCAGCGGCGCATCGAAATGCAAACCGGCCGTCGGCGCCGCCACGGCACCAGGCGCGCGCGCGTAGACCGTTTGATAGCGCTCCAGGTCTCCTGCATCAGCGTCGCGCGCGATATAAGGCGGCAATGGCATGCGGCCGAGGCGCGCCAGCAGGCGCTCGAGCGGTTCGCTGCCCTCGAAGCGCAACGTGAAGAATTCGCCTTCCCGGCCGAGGACCGTCACGATGCTGCCATCGTCGAGCACGATGCGGCTGTCCGCCTTCGGCTTCTTGCTGACGCCGAGTTGCGCGCGCGCGTCGTGCGCGCCGAGCACGCGCTCGATCAGGATTTCGACCGCCCCGCCGGTCTCCTTGCGCCCGAACAGACGCGCCGGCAACACGCGCGTGTCGTTGAACACGAGCAGATCGCCCGGACGCAGGAATTCGAGCAGATCGCCAAAATGGCGATCGGAGAAACCGCGCACTGCTGGATCGACAACCAGCAACCGGCTGGCAGAGCGCTCGGACAGCGGCTGCTGCGCGATCAGTTCGGTCGGCAGGTCGTAATGGAAGTCGGATTTTTTCAATGAGGGCTGAGGGCTGAAGGCTGAGGGCCGATTATCGCCGATTGAGTCCCCGTGCCGTTCTCCGTCGGCATGGCGCAGGTCATTCGGGAACTGCGAAACATGCCGCAGTTGTCGGAAACAGCGCAACGGGAACATATACTTGCGCCCATGTCGCCGATCCTGGCCTGGTCCAACCCGAAATTTCGCGAACACCTGAAGTTCGCCGGACGCCTGCTGCTCGCCAGCGCGCTGTTGAGCCTGATTTCCTGGCTCGCGGCGCGCGCCCAGCCCAATCAGGGCTATGTGCCGATCTGGCCGAGCGGCGGCCTCGGCCTGGCCCTGGTCTGGCGTCACGGGGCCAAGTACTGGCCGGCCGTATTCGCCGGCAATACCGCGCTGAGCACGAGTGTGGGCGTGCCGATCCTGATTGCCTTCGGTGTCGGCTGGCTGCAGGTATTGATTGTGATGGTCGCGCTGTTGTTGCTGCAGCGCTGGAAAGTCGACAGCCTGCTGCGCGACATGCAGCAGCTGGCGCGCTTCATCGTCGCCCTGGTCATCGCCACGGCGATCGCCGTGCCGATCTACGGATTGCGCATGTGGCTCGTGTTCTCCTACCCGCCCGAGCGTGCGATTGCGTTCGGCTTCGACTATTTTCTTTCTGCACTTTTCAGTTTCCTGATCTTCACGCCTCTCGTCGCCGCTTGGCCGGTGCGCATCTCCGCAAGCCGCGCGAAGCGCTGGCTTTTCGCTGGCGCCATGCTGGTCATCGCCGTTGCCGGCTGGGCGGTGCTCAGGGTCGACCTGGTGTTCCAGGACCGGCTGCTGTTCCTGTTGCTTCCGTTCGTAGTGCTTTGCGCAGTCGCGGCGGGCGTCGGCGGAGCCAGCGCCGCGTCGGCGCTGCTCGCGATGGTCATGACGGCGATGGCGCAACAACCGGTGCCGGTCGCGGACAGCATCCTGCGTTCGTTGTTCGCGGTCATCGCGACGCTGACCGGCTACCTGATCGCGGTCGTGTTCAGCGAGCGCGAGGGCACGGCTTCCGAGATGGACTATCGCGCGCGCCACGACGCCCTGACCGGCCTGATAAACCGCTACGAATTCGACAATCGCGTCAACGCCGCGCTGCACGACACCGGCCGGTCTCACGCGGTGCTGTACCTGGACCTGGACCAGTTCAAGCTCGTCAACGATACCTGCGGTCATCTGGCCGGCGACAACATGTTGCGCGAGCTGGCGAAGACGATCGAGCGATCGCTGCCCGAAGGCGCGGCGCTTGCCCGCCTCGGCGGCGACGAATTTGCCTGCCTCCTGCCCGATGCCACGGAGTCCAGGGTCGACACGCTCGCCAGCAACCTGCACGATGTCGTGCGGGCATTCGAGTTTCCTGTCGGCGAACTGCGCTTCCGCGTCGGCGTGAGCATCGGCACGACATTTCTGTCGGCCGCCGACGACCGCGGTTCCGACGACGCCCTCGCGCGCGCCGACGTCGCCTGCTACGTCGCCAAGGAACGCGGACGCAATCGCACGCACGCCTACGCCACGGTCGATGCGAACCTGCACGGCCGGCATTCGGACATCCAGAAGATCTCGCAGTTGCAAACCGAACTTTCCGCCGGCCTGTTCCAGCTCTATGGGCAGCGCATCATCCGGATCGGCGGCGCGGACAACGGCGAGGAAATCTGCGAGGTGCTGCTGCGCCACGCCGACCCGCATGGCAACTTGTCGATCGAGAGCGTGTTCGAAGCGGCGCAGCGCTACGGACTCACCGCGCAAATCGATCGTTGGGTGCTGGAGCGCGCCGCACAATTCCTGCAGAGCAGCCCGGGCATGAACATTCGGCTGAGCATCAACGTTTCGGCGACGACGCTCGAGAGTGACGGTTTCCGCGAATTCGTGCTTGGATTACCCGAACGCTACGGCTTTCGCACGCGCCAGTTGCTGCTCGAAATCACCGAGGCGGTGGCCGTGCAGAACCTGACGCGCGCGGTCGAGACCCTGCACACCTTGCTCGAAAACGGCATCGAGATCTGCCTCGACGACTTCGGCTCGGGCGTCGCGAGTTTCGGTTACCTCAACGACCTGCCGGTCAGCATGGTCAAGCTCGACGGGCGCTTCGTCCGCGATATCGTCGTGGACCCGGCTGCGGAAATCGTCATCGAATCCCTGACCCGCGTCGCGGCGCTGAGGGGAATTCCGTGCGTCGCGGAATGGGTCGAGGATCTCGAGATCATTCCGCGCCTGCACCGGCTCGGCGTCGCCTACGCGCAAGGGCACGCCATTCACCGGCCAGCGCCGCTGGCATCGGTGCTTGGCGCCGCGGCAAAGCGCATCGAGCCGCCCGTTACGGCCTAGCCGCGCAGATGCGCTCGCTGCTGCCCGGCCCGAATACGCGGCGCGAAATTGGCTACCAAGTTGCCACGATCGGCCTGGGACCCTTGTTGATCGCGCAGGCCCTGCGCGTGCGCCGCGAAATCGTGCGGCTCGCCGAACCGCCGGGCGCGAGGTGCGGTTCAGAAGGCACGGGCGCATCGCTGCGCTTGCTGATCGCAGGCGATTCCGCGGCCGCCGGCGTCGGGGCACGGACACAGGAGGAAGCCTTGTCCGGCCAACTGGTTGCACATTTGCGTCCGGCCCGCCACGTGCATTGGAAGCTGGTCGCGCAGACCGGCCATAGCGTGCGCGATATGATCGAGCAGCTTCAGGCGCTTGCGCCGGAACGTTTCGATGTTGCCGTTGTGTCGATCGGCGTCAACGACGCCACCGGCCGTACGCGATCAGGAAAATGGACCGAGCGGCTGGCGAAGCTGATTGAACTGCTCAAGACGAAATTCGGCGTCGCGCACATTCTGCTGTCGAGCCTGCCACCGATGCACGTCTTCCCTGCCCTGCCGCAACCGCTGCGCTGGTACCTCGGCATGCGGGCGAGGCAGTTGAACGGCCTGTTGCAGGCAATCGCGGAACGTGACGCCTGCTGCGAATTCCTGCAAATCGATTTCCCGTTCGAGGAAAGCTATGTAGCGTCCGACGGCTTTCATCCAGCGGCGCCGGCCTATTCCGCCTGGGCCGCCGTCGCGGCGCGCGCCATCCGCCGTCGCATCGGCGCACAAGCTGCCGGTGAGCCACCGTTCACGCCGGCAAACGCCGCTGCACCACCGCTTGTTCCAGCGCCGTGCAGCCCATACGATGACAGGCCCGATGCAGCGAAGACACAGCAATGAACGAGCCTGAAACCGCACCTGTCGCGTCGACGGCGCCGCTGGTGCAACTGACGGCGCTCGAAGCGCGCGTACTCGGCTGCCTGATCGAGAAGTCGGCAACAACTCCCGAGGTCTATCCGCTCACGCTCAACGCCGCGCATCTGGCGTGCAACCAGAAGACCAATCGCGACCCGATCATGAACGCCGAACTCGGCGCCGTCGGGCAGGTATTGCGCACGCTCGAGGACAAGCGCCTCGTACGCGTGGTTCACGGTGCTCGCGCTCTGCGCTACGAGCACACGATCGACGCCGCCCTGAACCTGACGACGCGGCCGCGTTCGGTGATCGGTTTGCTGCTGCTGCGCGGCCCGCAGACGCTTGCCGAGTTGTTCACACGCAGCGAGCGGCTTGCCGACTTCGCCAACGTCGAAATGCTCGGCGACACGCTCGACCGGCTGATCTCGCGCGATCCGCCTCTCGTGGTCCGTATCGGCCGCGCCAGCGGCCAGCGTGAAGACCGCTACATGCACCTGTTGTCGGGGCCGGTTTCAATCGAAAGCCTGCCTGCGCACGTATCGCGCGCGGAATCTGCAAGCAAGGATGATCGCTATGCGGAACTTGAAGCGCGAGTCGAGGCGCTGGAGGGAATTGTGTGCGAACTGCAGGCCAGGCTCAACCCAAACGGGGCGCCAGACACTCACTAACTGTACTCGTCATTCCCGCGAAAGCCGGACTGCGGAGGCAGGATGCCGAAGCGAACATTCGCGCAGCGGCCTTCAACAGCGAAGTTGGTCATGGCCCGAAGGGTGAGCCGCGGACGCGGCGAGTAATCCAGCTCTTGTGTCGGACTCCTGCTTCCAAGACAGAACTCAGGATCAATCGCCGGCCAGTGCCGCAACGAGCGCCCGAACCTGTTCGACATCGCTGAGTACTTCGCCGGCCGTCATACCGGACAGGTTGTTGCCGCCGTGCATCCGTGACGACAATTCGCGTTTTGCCGATGAATGAAATTCCCGCGCAGCGGTCAACGCGCGCAGCGCCGCGATATTTTTCGCGTTGACGCCGGCACCCGGCATCACGCTGATGCGTCCTGCGGCTTGTGCGACGAGCTTCGCGATCAATGCGACGCCACTCAGCGCGTCGGCCTGCGCACCGGATGTCAGCACGCGTTCGCAACGCAGCGCGATGATGTCTTCGAGCGCGGCTTGCGGATCGCGGCTCATGTCGAAGGCACGATGGAACGTCACGCCGAGCCTGCCGGCTGCCGCGATCAGTATCCGGCAACGATTCGTATCGACACTGCCATTGACATCAAGGGCACCGATCACGATGCCTTCGCATCCGAGCGACACGCAGGTCTCGACGTCGCGCTGCATCGTTTCGAATTCGCTGTCGCTGTAAACGAAATCGCCGGTGCGCGGACGAATCAACACGTAGATCGGAATGCGAACACGCTCGCGCGTCAGTGCGATTTGCGCATACGAGGGCGTCAATCCGCCGACTTCCAGCGCGGCACACAACTCGATGCGGTCAGCACCACCTTCTTGCGAGGCCAGGGCGGACGCCAGCGAGTTGGCGGCTATTTCGAGTACCGCGGCTTTGCGTTCCATCGTCAATTCAGGCTCCCGCTGAACACCAGGCCATTCATCGCTCGCGCCGACGAACCGTAATAGCCTCCAGCAACACTATCCCCACCCAACCCTCCCCTTGAAGGGGAGGGCTGCAGGGGTCGCGCTGACTTGAACGCAGGTCAGTAAACACTGGCGGCAGGCAGCAGTGAGTCCTGCTTCTTCGCGTCGCATACCGCATAGCTGAATCCCTTCTGCAGCGCATACGCGCCGACTTCGCCGTTGCGGTCGATCGCGAGGAAGCCAACCTGGATTTCCTTCGCCTTTTTCGGATTGCGCTTGACGATGCGCATCACGGCTTCGCGGCAAGCCTGTTGCGGCGTGCGTCCGTGCCGCATCAATTCGACGACGAGAAAGCTCCCGGCGTTGCGAATGACTTCCTCGCCGACACCGGTCGATGTCGCCGCGCCGACCTCGTTGTCGACGTACAGTCCGGCGCCGATGATCGGACTGTCGCCGACGCGGCCGTAGAGCTTCCAGGCCATGCCGCTGGTCGTGCACGCGCCGGCAAGGTTGCCGTGCGCATCGAGCGCCAGCATGCCGATCGTGTCATGGTTGTGTTTGCCGCCAGGCGATTCGGCATTCGCGTCGTAGGTACTTTTCTCGGAATTGATCACGGGCTTGTATTGCGCCGACTTGAGCCATTCGTGCCAGGCCTGCTCAGACTCCGGCGTCAGCAATTCTTCTCGCGTGAATCCCTGTTCTAGCGCGAACTGCAGCGCGCCGTTGCCAACCAGCAATACGTGCGGGGTTTTCTCCATCACGCGGCGCGCGACCGAGATCGGGTGCGCGATGTGTTCGAGCGCGGCGACCGCGCCGCAACTGCCGTCGCCGTCCATGATGCTGGCGTCGAGCGATACGTGCCCGTCACGGTCCGGATAGCCGGCGCGGCCGACGCTGTGATTCTTCAAATCCGCTTCGGGCACGCGCGCACCAGCTTCGACGGCATCGAGCGCGCGCCCGCCGGTGCTCAGAACCGCCCAAGCGGCCTGATTTGCCGGCACGCCGAAGTCCCAGGTCGAGACGACGCGTGCCGCGGGCGAGCCAGCCTTGGCCGCTGCCTTGTCACCCAGGGCGAATGCCGTGGCGCCGATTATCGACGTTTTCAGGAATGTTCTGCGCGCCGTCATCAACTGCTCCAGACATTGGTTACACAAGTGGATATTGCAGCATCGATCGACATGACGCCGCCAGTCCGATCAACAGCGAGCCTAGCAGAATGAGGGCCCTGTCTACGACAACGATCACCCGAGCGGTCGCGAGGGACTACTTCGCACTGGCTCGCACCGGCTGCGGGAATGCCGCAACAGGGGTTCGGGACTTTTCGTTAAGGACTCGACAGCGACGACACCCCCAATTTCCGTCATTCCCGCGAAAGCGGGAATCCATCTTGCTCTACAGGAAGAGTGACGAGAAGCGCGAGAATCAAAATGGATTCCCGCTTTCGCGGGAATGACGACTAGGAATGAGAATCATGAGCGCGCAAAACTTTCAGGCTTCACGCTCGTTCCGACCTGCAAGGCGCGACGCCTGGGCACTCAAATAATCGCGTTCTGGAATGTTCGCCGTGCGGCCTGCCGCGGCGAGGTAATGCGCGATCGCGGCTTCATGATTACCGTCCATCTCGTGCAGGTGCGCGCGCACAGCGTCGAGTCGGTAGTGGCTTGCCAGCCGGTCGTCCTTGTCGAGCGTTGCCACCAGGTCAAGTCCCGCCCGCGGACCTTCGACCATCGCGGTGGCGATCGCATGGCTGAGCGCGACCATAGGGTTGTCCGACATGCGCATCAACAGGCTGTACAGCGCAAGAATCTGCGGCCAGTCGGTGTCCTCATGACGCGCTGCTTCGTCGTGAACCGCCGCGATCGCGGCCTGCAACTGGTACGGACCGACGCTGCCGCGTGAAAGCGCCGCGCTGACCAGCGCAATACCTTCGGCGATCAGTTGCCGGTCCCACAAGGTTCGATTCTGCTGCGCCAGCGGAATCAGCTCGCCGTCGGCGCCGGTGCGCGCCGGACGCCGCGCGTCGGTCAGGAGCATCAGCGCGAGCAGGCCGGCGACCTCGTTGTCCTTCGGCAGAAGGCCATGCACGGCGCGCGTGAGCCGGATCGCCTCGTTCGCCAGGTCGCTGCGCTGCAGGTCCGGGCCGATGCTGCTCGCGTAGCCTTCGTTGAAGATCAGGTACAGCACATGCAGGACCGACCCGAGCCGCTCTGCGCGTTCGCGCTCGCCGGGCATTTCGAACGCGACGCCGGAGGTCCTTATGGTCTGCTTGGCGCGGCTGATCCGCTGCGCCATCGTCGCCTCGGGAACGAGAAAGGCGTTGGCGATTTCCGCCGTGGTCAAACCGCCGACGGCGCGCAAGGTCAGCGCAATGGCCGACGCCGGCGTCAGCGCCGGGTGGCAACACATGAACAGCAGGAGCAGCGAGTCGCCGTGATCCAGGCCGCCGACTTCCGGCACCTCCTGAGTCGAAGGCTCGACGACGAAATCGGTCTCGGCCGCCAACGCGCCTTCGCGGTTGCGGCGCGCGATTTCGCTGCGGACGTGGTCGGTCATGCGCCGCTGCGCAACCTGGATCAACCACGCGCGCGGACTATCAGGCACGCCATCGCGCGGCCATGCGATGGAGGCGGCGATCAACGCTTCCTGGACCGCATCCTCCGACGCTGCAAAATCGCCGAAACGCCGGCACATGATGCCGAGCACCTGCGGCGCGAGGTCGCGCAGCAGATGTTCGGCGCGAACGTCGAGAGTCACTCTTGCGGGATCCTACGCGTCCTGCTCCTTCGGCGGTCCGCTCATGACTTCGCGCACCTCGATACCCATGTTCAACGGCGCGCCGCCGACTCCCGGCGCCGCCGATGCTTCCGCGGCAATCCGATACGCGCGCTCAGCGCTGTCGACCTGCACGACCCAGTAGCCGGCCAGGAATTCCTTGGTTTCAGGAAATACGCCGTCCGTTACGGGTTTACCGCCGTCGCCGGCACGCACGAGTTTCGCCTGCGATGGCGAGGCCAGTCCTTCCGCGCCGACGAGTTCGCCCGCGGCGCCCAGCTTCTTGGCGAACCCGATCATGAAGGCGATATGTGCTTCGAGATCCTTCTTCGGCCAACTCATGACCTGGTAGTCGCCGCCGCGCGGCGTATTCATCATCAACATGTACTTCATCGTCTTCCTCGCTTTTGGTATTTGGAGTTCGACTGCGTTTGCAAAATCGGTATTGCCCGACACCGTAGGCCCACCCTACGGCGGCGCGCTCATGACTTCACGGACTTCGATCACCAGCGGTGAGTCGCCCATGCCGGGCGCCGTCGATGCTTCCGCCGCGATCTCGTAAGCGCGCGCCGCGTTCTCGACTTGCACGATCCAATAGCCGGCGAGAAATTCCTTCGTCTCCGGAAAAACGCCGTCGGTAACCGGCTGGCCGTCATCGCCGGCGCGCACGAGCTTTGCCTGCACGGGCGATGCAAGTCCCATCGCGCTCACGAGTTCGCCGGCCCCGGCGAGCTTCCTGGCGAAGGCGTGCATGAAATCCGTGTTCGCCGCAATGAGCTGCTTCGGCCAGCTCAGGTACTTCGCGTAGCCGTCACGCGGCGTGTTCATCATCAGCATGTATTTCATGACCGATTCCTCGCCAATAGCCATTTGAGCGCCGAGCCGCAGCACATACGTTTTGCCTCGTCACGCCGCATGCTCGTCACCGTCATATCTCGCCGCTCGCCGAACTCATCATCACGGGACGCACTTCGATCGGCATGTTCAACGGCACGCCACCCGGCCCGGGCGCCGCGGAAGCACGTGCTGCGAGTTCGATGGCGCGTTGCGGCGTTTCGACGTCGATAATCCAGTAACCAGCCAGAACTTCTTTCGATTCCGGAAACGGACCATCGGTGACGGCCGGACTGCCGTCTTTCCCAGCGCGCACGATCTTCATCTGCTCCGGTCCGCCGAGCCCCTCGGTTCGAACGAATTCCCCGGCGTCGTTGAGCTCCTTGTTGAAGCGGCGCAGGAAATCCATGTGCGCCTTCACGTCCTGCGGCGGCCAGGCCTCGATGCTCTTGGTCTTCCAGTCGCCCAGCGGGAACTGCATCATCAGTATGTATTTCATGGGATCGGCTCCTTGTTTGATTATCGGCGCCCGGCAGGCACTTGCAGCAGGTAGTCGGAGCGCACGGCGCATTCTCGACATGCTCCTGCAAGAAACTTGTCGGGCAATCCGCCGGAGTCGCGTCAAATCCGCATTCCGGATTCAGCTTGCGCTCGCAGGGATGGCACCGACGCGGCGATAGCGAACTACAGCCAGCCCTTTTGCCGCGCCAACCGATATGCTTCGATGCGGTTGCCGACGCCGAGCTTGCCGATCGCCTCGGACAGATAATTGCGTACCGTGCCCTGCGACAGGTGCAGCTGTTCGGCGATGTCGACCGCGGACATGCCTTCGCCAGCCAGGCGAAGTACCTGGCGCTCGCGATCGTTGAGCGGATCGTCACCGGACCAGGCTTCGAGCGCGAGCTGCGGATCGATCGCGCGGCCGCCGCGGTGCACCTTGCGCAGCGCCTCGGCGAGCTGATCGGCCGGCGCATCCTTGAGCAGGTAGCCGCCGACACCGGCGTCGAGCGCGCGCCGCAAGAATCCCGGCCGCGCGAACGTCGTCAGGATGATGACCTTGCAATCGACGCTGCGATCGCGGATGCGTTGCGCCAGTTCGAGTCCAGTGAGCTTGGGCATTTCGATGTCGGTCACGAGGATATCGGGCTTGTCGCGCTCGATCAGCGTCCACGCTTCCTCGCCATTCGCGGCGCTGCCGATGACGTCCAGGTCCGACTCGAGGCGCAGCAACGCCGACAAGGCGCCACGCACCATCGCCTGATCCTCGGCAATCAGGACGCGGATCATGGGGTTGTCGTATCGCTCATGATGCGAGGGTGCGGATGTGTCGCAATGATGTCAATGCGCAAACCAAAAGGCGCGCGCCGATACAGCGCACAGTCTCGCCCCCTAGCCTCTAGTCCCTAGCCCCTGGCCACTGGCTACGCCTGCTGCAACTTCGCAGCGACAGAGGCGGCGGACTGCTCAGGCAACGGCAGGCTAACCCTCAACACCGTGCCATGCCCCGGCGCCGAGTCGACGCGCAACTCTGCTCCGATTCCACCGAGGCGCTCGCGCATGCCGGTCAGGCCGGTGCCTGGCACGATTGCGCCGCCGCGGCCGTCGTCTTCGACGCACAGCAGCAACGCGGCACCCCGCACTTCCAGCGTTACGCGTGCGCTGCTGGCACGGGCATGTCGCTGTATGTTCGTGGCCGCCTCGCGCACGGTCATGGCGAGCACCGTTTCGATTTCGACCGGCAGCGGCACGTCGGCGAAATCGTAGTCCAGGCGCACGCCGTTGCATTCGAGCAACAGCTTGGCCGAAGCCATTTCTGCCGCAAGGCCGGCGGCGCGTATTCCGGTGACCGCGCGCCGCACCTGGGCCAAGGCGTCGCGCGCGACGCGTTCGACCTCGGCGATTTCGCGCCGCGCGGACACCGGATCGCGCTCGAACAGCCGGTTCGCCAGTTCCGATTTAAGGGTAATCAACGACAGCGTGTGGCCGAGAAGGTCATGCAGGTCACGCCCTATGCGTTCGCGCTCTGCCAGCGCCGCGAGCCGGCGCACTTCATCGTGGCTGAGCTTGAGTTCGGCATTGTGCTGCTGGTTGCGGCGGTAGACCAGGTTCATGCCGCCGATGACCGGGCCGATGACGAGCGCGGTCATGCTGTAAATCCACGGGAAGCCGAGCCACCACCACTCGAGCGCGAACGCGACGACCGTCGCGGCCATCAGGCGCATGGCGAGGCGCAGATCCGGAACGAACGCGAAGAACGCCACGGCGTAGACGATGTAGGTCTGCCCACCGGTGTTGTAAGGTGTCACGACAAAGCCAAGCACCGCGATCGCAAGCGCGTACCACAGGGCGCTTTCGTGTACGCGCCGATGGAAGGTGCGGAAGTACAACACGAGGAAGATCGCAAGGCTGATCCAGGTCGGCCAGAACCAGTTCGGAAAAGCGCCTTCGGCGAACAGCGGCGTGGTCGGGATGAACACCGCCCAGACCAGGTTCAGCCACGCATAAAAACGCATGTCGGTTGGGCTGGCAAACCCGGCCGTGCGGCTGCGCGCAAGTTCGTTTTCGCTCGGAATGAATCGAAACAGCATTGTCGAATCTCCACGTCAGCGCATGTTACGCCGGCGAATGGCCGCTACCAATGGCAGCAGTTGGCGCTGCGCCGTGCTCACCCGCAGACGGCGGCGCCAGTTGCTCGATCACCAGGAGTGCGGCGAAGCCGAGCACGAGCAGCAGCGACCGCAAATAGATGGTCCGCATTGAGTTCATGGCAAGCATTGCTCCGGAAGTCACGATCACGTCGCGCGCGCCAGCCAGCGCCGCGCGATCGCAAAGCAGATGGCGGTGAAGCCCAGCAGCGCGGCAACGTGCGGCAACGGTGCGCTTCCGTCGCCGCGTCCGATCGTGGCGAGCGCGAGTTGCGCGAGGTGATATGCCGGCCACAGCGGCGCGACGCGCGCGATGAAATCCGGCAGCAGATTGAGCGGCATCCACAGACCGGACAGGAACGCCATCGGCAGGTAAATAAGGTTGACCAGCGCCGGCGCACCCGAGGCGTTGGCGCGGCTGCCGATCATCAGGCCCAGTGCGCAGAACGGCAGCACGCCACAGGTTGCGACTGCGCCTAGCAACAGCCATTGCCCCAACGCCAGGCTGACGCCGCCGAGAGTGGCTGCCATGATTGCCAGAACGATATAGATGATCAGCGCAAACAGCGCAGCCATCGCCATCTTCGCCAGCAGGTAGGCGCCCGGTGGCATCGGTGCGACGCGTTTGAGCGATAGCCAGCCGCGCTCGCGCTCGATTGCGACGCCGACGCCGAAGCCGAACAGCGACGGCGCCATGACGCCGAACACGCTGTAGGTCGCGAACAAGTAGTGCGCCGCGTTGGCGTTGCCGCGATTCAGCAGCACCCCGAACAACAGGTAGAACATCGGCGGAAACAGCAGCGTCGGAAACGCGAAGGCTGGCGTGCGCAGTACACGCAGGAATTCATACTTCGACTCGAGTGCATAAGCCAGCGTCGGGTTTGGTGCCGAACCGTTGTCATTCATTGCAATCGACGCATCCATCACGCTGCCTCCCGGGTGATTTCGACGAACGCTTCGGCCAGACCGGCGCGGCGCACTTCAAGTTCGCTCAGCTCGCTGTCTTCGAACAACAACTGGCGGACGACAGTTTCCGCAAGATCCGTAACAATCTCGATGCGTTCGCCATCGCGCACGACGCTACGCACTTCGGGCCAGGTTCCGATCGCTTCCTCCGACAGGCGCGATACGCAGCGAATACGCCGCTGCGCGACGCGAGCGCGCACCTGTTGCACGCTGCCGGCGGCGACGATGCGTCCGCGCGCGAGCACCGATACATGGTCGGCGAGCGCTTCGGCTTCCTCGAGATAATGCGTCGTCAGCACGACCGCGCAGCTCTCGGCGACGAGCTGGCGTATCGTTTTCCACATTGTCTCGCGTGCGTCGAGATCCAGCCCCGTGGTCGGTTCGTCGAGGAACAGGATTTGCGGCCGGCCGCAGATCGCCAATGCGAACTGCACGCGGCGCTGCTGGCCGCCGGACAGGCGACCATAGCGAATGCGCAACAGGTCGCCGACGCCGGCGAGGGCCACGCAATCGGCCACGGTGCGCGGCTGCGCGTAGTAGCTGCGAAACAGCGTGACCAGTTCGCCGACCGTCAGGGTGTCCGGAACGCCGCTGGTCTGCAGCATCGCACCGAGCCGGCTGCGTGCCGTCAGCGACCCGGGCGACTGGCCGAACAGCATTGCCGAGCCGGCGTCCGGCCGCAGCAATCCGAGCAGCAGCGAGATTGCCGTGGTCTTGCCGGCCCCGTTCGGGCCGAGCAACGCCTGCACCTCGCCGCGACGTACGTCGAGATCGACCTGGTCGAGGGCCAGTACGTCGCCGTAACGCTTGCTTGCGCCTTGCAACTGCGCAATCGTTTCGCCTGACTGATTCATCACCTGGCTCCTGGACCGATGGCGGCCAAGTTACGCCCACGCGGCGAGCGATCTCAGTCGCGCGCATCATGACTTGCGCATGACGAGTGTCAGGCAAAGTGGCTCCATCAAATGCTTAAACAACCGGCTCCAGCCAATACCAAATCGCCGTGCTAAGCTTTTGCCCAAGCTGGACGTCCTGTGGCCTCCGGGCCTTTCGTCCGTGTCCCGAAACGCCTTTCGCATCGGGCAGGTAACCTGAGGATTCGACCATGACGCTGATCGCCAAACTCACCGAACTGCGCCAGTACGGCGGCGCCATCCGCACGCACGGCCTGGCCGATGCGGAAGTCACGCGCCTGTCCGCGAAATATCCGGAGCTTGGCGAGGCGGTCGATGAGGCGCACGCGCTGCACATCGCTCTGCGCGAAGAAATGCCCGACCTGCTCAAGCTCGACGAAAACGCGCAGCTGCAGCGCGTGCAGGGCGACTTCATCAATTTCTATCCAGACGATGCAGTCAATCCGTACGTGGTCCTGTCGGCGCGCGGTCCGTGGGTCGTGACGCTCAAGGGCGCCGTGATCCACGACTCCGGCGGCTACGGCATGCTCGGCTTCGGCCACACGCCGAAGGCGATCCTGGCGGCGCTCGCGCGCCCGCAGGTCATGGCCAACGTCATGACGCCGAGCGTCAGCCAGCTGCGTTTCACGCAGGCGCTGGCACGCGAGATCGGCCACACACGCGGCGGTTCGCCGTTCAAGCACTTCCTCTGCCTGAACTCCGGTTCCGAATCGGTTTCGCTCGCCTGTCGCATCGCCGACGTCAACGCCAAGCTGATGACCGAGCCCGGCGCCCGCCACGCCGGACGCACGATCAAGCGCCTGGCCGTCAAGGGTGCATTCCATGGCCGCACCGAACGCCCGGCGGTCTATTCGGATTCGTCGCGCAAGGCCTACGTGCAGCATCTGGCGAGCTTCCGCGACGAGCGCAGCCTGTTGACGGTCGATCCGTACAACGTCGATCAGCTGCACCAGACCTACGCCGATGCCGAGCGCAACGGCTGGTTCATCGAGGCGATGTTCCTCGAACCCGTCATGGGCGAAGGCGATCCGGGCCGCGCGGCGACGCCGGAGTTTTACGCGGCGGCGCGTGAGCTGACGCGTTCGCACGGCTCACTGTTCCTCGTCGATTCGATCCAGGCCGGCCTGCGCGCACATGGCGTGCTGTCGATCGTCGATTATCCGGGCTTCGAGAAGCTCGACCCGCCGGACATGGAAACCTATTCCAAGGCGATCAACGGCGGCCAGTATCCGCTGTCGGTGCTCGCCGTCGGCGACAAGGCTGGCGCATTGTATAAAAAGGGAATCTACGGCAACACCATGAGCACGAACCCACGCGCGCTCGATGTCGCCTGCGCTGCGCTCAACCTGCTGACACCGGAACTGCGCGCGAACATCCGCCAGCGCGGCGCCGAGTTCCTCGACAAGCTCAACAAGCTCAAGATCGAACTGCCCGGCCTGATCACCAAGGTCCAGGGCACCGGCTTGCTGTTCTCGTGCGAACTGAACCCGCAGTTCAAGTGCTTCGGCGCCGGCAGCACCGAGGAATGGATGCGCGAGCGTGGCTTCGGCGTGATTCACGGCGGCATCAATTCGCTGCGGTTCACTCCACACTTCGCCATCACTGCCGACGAAGTCGACCTGCTGATCGACGGCGTGCGCCAGGCGCTGCTGCACGGACCGCGTGTGGAGATGCCGGCGAAGGCCGTGGCAGCCTGACGCCTCTTCTGCAAGATCAGGTTGCAAAAAAAACCGGGCAGGAGCCCGGTTTTTTATTGCCGCTTTTTGGCGCGACTGCGCCGAATCCGAGTCGGACTACAGCGCTTGTCAGCGATTTCGCACAGGCTCCGGTCCGCTGCAATGGCAGGATTGCACCCGGCGATCAAGCGGTCGCCGCCACCCACAAACCAAGACAAGGAGATTGTCATGAACCACGCTGCAACTGTCGCACTCGCCCTCGCGTTGTCACTCGTCGCGGGCTCCACCTTTGGCGCTGACGCGCCGGCCAAAGCGGTGACGCCACAACAACAGCGCATGAAAGACTGCAACACTCAGGCACCCGGCAAGCACGGCGACGAGCGCAAGGCGTTCATGAGCGCGTGCCTGAAGGGTGGTTCGGCGACGGCCGCCACTCCGCCAACGGCAGCCGCGGCGCCGAAGCACGCCACCTCGAAGTCGAAGAGCAACTCTGGCTCGGGCAAGCTCTGAACGACGCCCGAAAGCCGAGCCCGGGCCCCGCCGGCCCGGGCTGGCGCTGCCGCGTTTCACAGCATTCATGTCGCCGGCGTAAACTCCGCATGCTTTCCTCCCCAACCATCAGGAGATTCGCCATGAGACTGTTCGCACTTGCTGCGTTGGCGCTGGCGCTTGGCGCCGGCACGACATTCGCTGCAGACCCGGCAGCCAAGACGCTGACGCCGCAGCAGCAGAAAATGAAGGTTTGCAATGCGCAGGCTGGCGACAAGAAAGGTGACGAGCGCAACGCGTTCATGAGCAGCTGCCTGAAGACCGGCTCGGCGACTGCAGCCGCGCCGGCCAAACCGATGACGCAGCAGGAAAAGATGACGGCCTGCAACGCCCAGGCAAGCGGCAAGACCGGCGACGAGCGCAAGGCATTCATGAGCAACTGCCTGAAGGCCGACTCGACCACTGCGGCCGCGCCGGCAAAACCGATGACACAGCAGGAAAAGATGACCGCCTGCAACGCGAAGGCAACCGGCAAGACCGGCGAAGACCGCAAGGCGTTTATGAGTCAGTGCCTCAAGGGCGATGGCTCGGGCGCGCCGGCGGCGCACTGATCAAGCAAAAAAACCGGGCCATGAGCCCGGTTTTTTTTAAGGGACGAGGGACCAGGGAGATCAAAAGTAGTCACGGTCTTGCTTTTCAGCCCCAGTCCTTCGCCCCTCGCCCTAGATCGCAAAGCGGTCCGTCGCCAGAACCAATTCGTGGGTGATTCCCGGCTCGAGCGCCGAGTGCCCTGCATCGCCGACAATGCGCAGGTCGGCTTCGGGCCAGGCACGATGCAGATCCCAGGCGCTGCGGAGTGGGCAGACGACGTCGTAGCGGCCCTGCACGATGACCGCGGGTATATTTTTTAATTTTGGCGCCTCGCGCAGCAACTGATCGTCGGCTTCGAAGAAACCACCGTGCACGAAGTAGTGGCATTCGATGCGCGCGAACGCGAGCGCGAACTCGTCGCTGCCGGTCGAGGCAATGTAATCGGCGCTCGGTTGCAGGAAACTCGTGCCGCCTTCCCACATCGACCAGGCCTTGGCCGCGGCCAGGCGCACCGCCGGATCGGTGCTCGTCAGACGCCGGTAATACGCGCCCATGAGGTCGGCCCGCTCGACGGCCGGTATCGCCGCCAGGTACGGCTCCCATGCGTCCGGATAGATCGCGTCACAGCCCTTCTGATAGAACCATTCGAGCTCGGATCGACGCAGCATGAAGATGCCGCGCAGAACCAGTTCGGTCACGCGTTCGGGATGCTTCTCGGCATAGGCAAGTGCAAGAGTCGAACCCCACGAACCGCCGAACACCTGCCAGCGTTCGAGCCCGAGGTGCACGCGCAGGCGTTCGATGTCGTCGACCAGGTGCCAGATCGTGTTATCGGTCAATTCCGCGTGCGGGGTCGAGCGGCCGCATCCACGCTGATCGAACAGGATGATGCGATAACGCGCCGGATCGAAGAAGCGCCGCGACTTCGCGTTGCAGCCTGCTCCCGGACCGCCGTGCAGGAACACGACCGGTTTGCCGCGCGGGTTGCCGCACTGCTCGAAGTAAAGCGTATGCAGCGCTGAAACCTTGAGGAGGCCGGAATCGTACGGTTCGATTTCGGGGTAAAGGCCGCGGCGGCCATCGGCTAGGCTCATGATGCTTCCCTGGATGTTCGGATGTTCAGCGCTGGATTTTCCGCTGTGTCGCGGGAAAAGTCACATTGCAGGCCGGCAGCTTGCCGCGCGGCGAAGCGCGCGACAGAATGCCGCATGGGGCGCACAGCGATCAGCCAGCACGATTCTCCCCTCGGAAGGTGGACGCGCGCGTTCTATTTTCCTGACCCGCCGTTAGCCGATCATGTGCAGTTGTTCTGGCACGTCAGCGGCCGCGCGAATTACCTGCGCGACCGGCGCCTGCCGACCGGCAACGCCCACCTGCTGTTCAATCTCGGCACCGCGCCGACTCTGTTCGCGCGCGAGCCCGGCGTTCCGTCACGTTCGTTTCCAACCTGCTGGCTCGCCGGCCAGAGCGAGAGCTTCATCGAAACCGGATCGCATGGCGACACGGTGCTTCTCGGAGCGCAGTTCCACAGTCATGGCGCATATCGGCTCCTGCGTCTGGCACAGCACGAGCTCAGCGATCAGGTCATCGAACTCGAAGCGTTGCTTGGCGACCATGTGCTGGGCCTGCGTCAGCACCTGCTCGACACACCCTCGCCTCTGGCGCGCTTCGCGCTGCTCGAACAGTGGCTGCTGCGTCTGCTCGATCGCGGAGCGCCGGTCCACCCTGCCGTCGTCGAAGCAAGCCGGACGATCGCCGGCACGCACGGGCAGATTGCCCTGCCCGCATTGAGCCGTCATACGGGTTTCAGCCGCGAGCACCTGATCCGCCGCTTCCGCGAGCAGGTGGGCCTGACGCCGAAGGCGTACGGCAACATCGTTCGCTTCAATCGCGCACTCGAACTTGCCCGCGCGCCAGCGTCGAGCTGGGCGGAGATCGCCCATGCGTGCGGTTACTACGATCAGTCGCACCTGGTTCGTGATTTCCAGCGTTTCGCCGGCCGCGCCCCGGGCACCCTGCTACGCGACGCTCGGCCCGATGCGGACAGTATCGTCATCGAGTAAGACAGATTCGTCACGGAGCATTCGCCGAAGTCAATTTTTTCCAAGCCCTGAGCGTGGCAATCGGCTAGGCTCTGTTTCGAACTCTCTCGGAGATCTCCAATGCTAGGTTCGTTGATCCTGATGGGCGCCGTGTCGCTCGCTGCTGCTCCGACGACCGCAGCGAAAGATCCGCTGCAGCCGCTGCAATTCCTCGTCGGCCATTGCTGGGCCGGCGACCTGCCGCGCGAGACGGGCCGGGACACGCATTGCTTCGAGGCGATGTACGGCAGCCATTTCATCCGCGACAAGCACGTCGTGCACGGCAAGAATCCCGACTATCTCGGCGAGACCATCTACGCGTTCGATCCGAAGCAGCAGCACATCGTGTTCTGGTACTGGAGCAGCGATGGCGACATGGACAGCGGCAGCGTCGATCCTGTTGCGGATGGCTTGAACTTTCCCGAACGCCATTTGACGAAACCGCAGGACCTGATCATGCGCACGCATTGGAAGCGCATTGGGGACGATCGCTATGAGGCGCTGAACGAGCGCAAGACCGGCGATGGGCCGTGGCAGGTCGAGTGGAAAGTTGAATACGTACGCGCCCCCGGGGGAAAGTGAGCTGCGTGCAGCTTCACCTCTCCCGCTCGCGGGAGAGGTCGCCGCGCAAGCGCTGCGGGTGAGGGTGGCGCTTGATCAGGGCGAGTCGCTCAGGGATACGCCACCCTCATCCGCCTCCGGCACCTTCTCCCGCCAGCGGGAGAAGGGAATCATTCCGACGACGCTCGAATTGGGTCAGTCGAACAACTTGCCAGGGTTGATCAAGCCAAGCGGATCGAATGCCGAGCGCACACTGCGCATCACGGCGATCTCTGCGGCGCTGCGCGTGCTCGACAGGTAGGGCTTTTTGACGAGACCGATGCCGTGCTCGGCCGAGATGCTGCCACCGTGGCGCGCCAGGGTTTCGCCAAGCAACTTCGTCACGCGATCGCATTTCGCGACGAAATCGCTATCGTCGAGCGAATCGGGTTTCAAAATGTTGATGTGCAGGTTGCCGTCGCCGATATGGCCGAACCAGACCACGTCGAAATCGGGATACTCGCGCGCCAGCAGTGCGTGCATTTCGGCGATGAACGCCGGCACGGCCGAGATGCGCACGGCGATATCATTCTTGTACGGCCGGTGCGGCGCGAGGCTCTCGGTGATGCCTTCGCGCAGTTTCCACAATGCGGCGGCCTGCGCGTCGCTCTGGCTCATGACTCCATCGGTGACCCAGCCGGCGTTCGTGCACTGCTCGAAAACTTCGAGCGCGGCTTGTTGCTGCGCTTCGTTGCCGGCATCGAACTCGGTGATCACGTAATGCGGGGAGTCATCGGCGAAAGGCCGCTTTGCACCATGCGCGACGACATGATGCAAGGCGCGGTCAGTGAAGAATTCGAATGCGCTCAATGTCAGCCGAGCGCGGCATACGGCATACAGCTGCATCAGAGCCGCCATCTCCGGCACGGCGAACAGCATCACCTGCGAGGCCGGCGGCGGATCGGTCAGGCGCAGCGTCGCCTCGACGACGAAGCCGAGCGTGCCTTCGGCGCCGATCACGAGGTGGCGCAAGTCGTAACCGGACGAATTCTTGATCAAACCGCGATTGAGTTCGAGCAGCTCGCCGTTCGCAGTGACGAGCTTTAGTCCCGCGACCCACTCGCGCGTGTTGCCGTAACGGATGACGCGAATGCCGCCGGCGTTCGTCGCGATGCTGCCGCCGATCGAGCACGAGCCGCGCGATGCGAAATCGACCGGGTAAATCAGGCCGTGCTCGCGCGCGGTCTTCTGCACGGCTTCGAGCGCGATGCCCGGCTGGACTGTCAGCGTGCGGTCGATCGCATTGAAATCGAGCACCCGATTCATGCGTTCGAAGCTGACGACGAGTTCGCCGTACGCCGCGACCGCCCCGCCGGACAAACCGGTGCGGCCGCCCGAAGGCACGAGTCCAACACCATTCGCAGAGGCCCAGTGCGCAATCTTCTGGACCTCTTCGATCGTTGCCGGGAAGGCGATTGCGAGCGGCGCCGGCGACCAGCGTCGGGTCCAGTCGCGGCCATAGAACTCCAGGTCGCCGGGCGCCGTCGTCAGACGCAGATCGGGCGCGCGCTGCGCTAGTTCGGCCAGGAGTTCGGTCATTCTCGGTCCAAGGGAGGCATCTGCTGCAGGTTGCCAGCGTCCGAAGCAATCGTCCAGTGTTGCATTGCCGCATTTTGCTTCGGGTTCTGGCATAGTGCCCTTTCCGATGACCTGACCGCGCGGGCGATGAAAACCTCTTTTCCGAAGCAAGACATCAAGGTATTGCTGCTCGAAGGCGTCAGCCGTACGGCGCTCGCCGACTTCGAGGCAGCCGGCTACTCGAATATCGAATATCACGAGAAGGCGCTGCCGGAGGCCGAACTCGCGCGCAGCATCGCCGACGCGCACCTGGTCGGGATTCGATCGCGCACGCAGCTTACGGCGGATATTCTGGGGCAGGCGCGACGTCTGATCGGCGTCGGCTGCTTCTGCATCGGCACGAACCAGGTCGATGTCGACGCCGCCGAAGCGCTCGGCGTGCCGGTGTTCAACGCGCCATACTCGAACACGCGCAGCGTCGCCGAACTTGTCATCGCCGAAGCCGTGATGCTCGCTCGCGGGATTCCGCAGAAGAACGCGCAATGCCACCGCGGCGGCTGGTCGAAATCCGCCGCCGGCAGCATCGAAGTGCGCGGCAAGACGCTCGGGCTGATCGGCTACGGCCATATCGGAACGCAGGTCGGCGTGCTGGCCGAGTCGTTGGGCATGCAGGTGCTGTATTTCGACATCGAGAACAAGCTCGCGCTCGGCAACGCGCATCCAGCGGCGAGCCTGACCGACCTGCTGGCGCGCTCGGACATCGTCAGCCTGCACGTACCGGAAACGCCGCAGACGAAATGGATGATCGGCGCGAAGCAACTGGCGGCGATGCGCAAGGGCTCGATGCTGATCAATGCGGCGCGCGGAACCGTGGTCGACATCGAAGCGCTGGCCGCGAGCCTGCGCTCCGGACAGTTGTCGGGCGCGGCAATCGACGTGTTCCCGGTCGAACCGAAAGGCAACGACGACGAGTTCGTCTCACCGCTACGCGGCATGGACAACGTGATCCTCACGCCGCACGTCGGCGGCAGCACGCTCGAAGCGCAGGACAACATCGGCCGCGAAGTCGCCGCGAAACTGCTGCGCTACAGCGACAACGGCAGCACGTTGTCCGCGGTGAATTTTCCCGAAGTCTCGCTGCCCGGCCACGTCAACAGCCAGCGCCTGCTACACATCCACCAGAACGTGCCCGGCATCCTGTCGCGTATCAACGAGGTGTTCTCGCGCGAAAGCATCAACATCGACGCGCAGTTCCTGCAGACTGATGCGCGCGTCGGCTACGTCGTCATCGATGTGTCGACGACCGCGGAGCACGCGGGCGAGCTCAAGGATGCACTGGCAGCTGTCCCGGGCACTCTGCGCGCGCGGGTGTTGTACTGAGTACGATTTAGTGGCGCTTTTCGTTTCGGACACTCGATGTCCGCGAATACGAGCTGAAGTTTGAAGCTCAGGGAGCGTGGCGCCAAGTGTTGCCGCAGATATTGCGGGAGCTCGCGCGTCACGACCGCTTTGCGCCATGCGGATCCGGGAGCCACGAATGCGACTCTTACAAACGAGTGAGCGTTCGCGGCCATTTGGAGTTTCCAAATCGTGCGCGTCGAACCGTTAGGCATCATTTGTTCAGGGCCGGCGGCGAAGGAGCGGCCGAGCCAACAGGGCAGGAAGTTGCGCGACAGGTCTAATCAAGTGCTCGCGCGTCACGGCTTGTGTCGTGAGTCTCAAAAGTATCCGGTCACGTGGACGTCAAGGAGATACCGGAAATTGAATACAGTGCTGCCCCAGACCAGCGTCTGTGCGGTCGCGGACAATGTATATTTGTTGCCGAAGTGGTAGTCGATTCCTCCGCCGGCGCTGATGTATTCGTGCGCTGAGATCTGGTCGTGGTGATACCAGAGATCGTTCGTCTTGCCCCCGCTCAGCGCAAGCTCTTCCGTGAATTGCAGCCCGTTGCCGATTCGGCCGAGGCTGGAGGCTCTGACGGTCAGTTGCGGACTGATGAAATAACCGAGTTCAAGATCGAAGTGGTTGTAGCTGATGCTGTACCCCAGGGTTTTCTCCGAGAATACGTAGCCATATCCGACGCTGTAATAGAGTTGGGAAAAATCGAACTGGTGTGCCAATGTGACGGATACGTCGAGTTGCTGTAAATCCTGGCCTACCGCCGCCTGCGAGAAGAACGTGTATTCATGGGTTGGTAAGTAGACACCTATCGATGGCGTGATGTAGTAAGTATCGATATTCGCGTGATACGCCACACCAACGCTCCAGTCTTGCAAGGCGCCGTGAAAATTTCCATCGTCAAGAAATTGGGACTCCGGATGCGGCTGCGTCAGCGCAGGTATATGCGCGCACTGAGGTGGCGCTGTGGTGGGGCAATGCGGATTGGGTCCGTTATAGCGGTTCGAGATAAACGGAATGCCGGCGCTGACCGACCAGCGGTCGGCCACGTAGTACTCGAAACCCAAGTCCACGCGACGGCTCCGCACTGTGCCGATCTGTTTGGTCGGCCCGACGTCCGGCAGAAAGCCATTTACGAGCGATGTCTCGTAACCGATCGAGACGTCACCGTGGCCCCGCATGGAGGGATCCGAGGCGTCATCCGCCGATGCTACGTTGTGGGACCAAGCCGGCACCGGATTCGCAACGCCAAA
>Ga0157376_10000428_pt1 | contig 27252 bp, 49 predicted proteins | sample M45metaG_FD_121801 | JGI IMG/M metagenome (GOLD analysis project Ga0157376, IMG submission 121801) | Miscanthus rhizosphere microbial communities from Kellogg Biological Station, Michigan, USA - M4-5 metaG | ecosystem: Host-associated > Plants > Roots > Rhizosphere > Soil | place: USA: Michigan...
CTGCACCCGCTCGCGCAGGAACCCTCGGCCGCGCAGCTTGGTGAGCTGCTGGGGGTCGAGTTGCAGTGAGCGGATGCGTGCCAATGTCTCTCGGATCTGCCGCGGCGTGATGCCGGGGTACTTGTGTAGGATACCAGCTACACGGGGCAAGCTGAGTTTTTTCAGTTGGTCGACGCTGGCTGCATCGAGACGCACCAATGTGCGCGCTAGCTCATCTCCGCTCATTGGGAAATAGAACGTCTTTAGGGGCCCTTCGGGGAATGCCAGGCCATTGTCGACGGCGATCGCGCGGAAGCGGCCCTTCACCTTGCGCCACAGAACGTTGGCGCCGTGCCGGTCGTCTCCACCGGAGATGAGGTCAAGCATGAACGTTCGACGCACGCTGGGCTCGTCCGCGAGCTTCGCGCCAAGGGCCTCGAGTTCCAGGTTGGCATTGGCGATGGGGGTGGGTAGCGCGTCCGCTTCCCAGTGCTGAAGTGATCCGCGCTTCCCATCGATCGTACGCGAGACGGTTGGCGGCACCACCGTGCCGGGGCCGAGTTCGCGATCAAGCTCGTACATCGCCGCTTCGCGTTCGTGAAACGTCCCGGTCTGCACTCCCGGTCGCGCACCGGCAAACTCCCGCTCTTGAGGCTTCCACACGCCGCGCGAGAGCGTGCCATCGGGACTCATGACCGTGACATCATCGCCGGCATTGACGCCCTCGCTAAGTCGCCTCTGGGACGCCACCTCGAGCCGACCCTTCATCCAAGCCGGTACGGGCGCCTCATCGAGGACGGTGCCGAGCGCGATCTCCTCTGCGGTGCTAGCGGCGGTCGCCGACGGCGGGATCAGGCCGGGGGCCGGTGCGTGAGTAGCAGTCGATGGCGTCGATCGCGTCGGTGGCGTCGGGACGATCGGCGGCACGAGCGACGGCCGGCGCGGCGGCATGCTGGGTGGGGGCGCCGGCTCGGTCGTGCCGGTGAGCAGCCCCGCTTCGCGCAGCATCGCGTCGACGTCTGGGATCGCTTGGCAGCGGCAGTTGATTGGCTGCCCGGGGTGCGCCAGCTCGCCGTCGACGGTGGGTGGCGCGTCCCAGCGCTGCGTAGTCCCCTCGAGCGCGCGGTGGCTCTTGCGTACGCGCTCGTCCTTGACCGTGGACCAGGTGTACTGCTCGATCCCCACCTGCTCTTGGCGGATGCGGGTGAGCTCGGCGTTCAGTGTAGTCACTTGATCGCGAGCGATGAGCGCGGCTCGGCGCTTGGTGGCGCCGAACTTCTCGACGATGTCATCGGCGATATCCTCGTACCGAAGCCCGGCCCGCGCGCCACGCAGGACGATGCCCTTGAGGTCGTCGAGCTCGTCGGTCATCAGCGACTTCACCAGGCGCACGTTGTCCTCGACGAACGCCTCGATGTGCCCGGCAAGCACAGCCGGATCGGCGTGCACATCGATGTTGGCGACCGTGCGAAGCTGCCGGTTGAGCTCCGTGCGGCTATGCTCAGCGACCCGCAATGCATTCTGCTCGGCCAGCAGCGCAATCCTGCGCACGGGAATCACGCGATCGAGGTCCTTGCGAATGCGATCGATCGTTTCAGCGGTGCGGCTGCCGGTGGCGTCGATGCGCACCTGCATCGCGTCAGGCCGACGCGCGTTGTGCGCTTCGATGATGGGGCGCAACGCCGGCAGCAGGTCCTGCCGCACGCGGGCGTGCATCGCGTTGACCATCTGCAAGATCCCGTGCAGGTACGCGACCCGCGCCGCCGACGGCTGTCGTGCCTGCGGGACCGCCTGGCGCTTGCGCCGCTGGGGTCGACGACCCATCAGCGCGAGCTGCAGCAACCCGCGATTGACGGCGGGCATTACTCGCCCTGCGGCGGCGCGGGTTCAGTAGCGGGTGCGGCGGGTGGGGCTGGTTTGAAGCCTGCGCCGGCCTCGCCCATGAGCTTCTCGGCCTCTGCGGTGGACATCTGAAACGCGAACGCGAGCATCTGAACACCCGTCGCGCGTGGGATCTGGCCCGAGGCTACGGCTGTGACGATCTCGATCATCGACGTCACCTGTGCGCCGTTGAGCGCAGTGTCCTGCACCTTCGGATCGGCAGGGTTGTCGGCGACCGGGGCAGCGCCTGTCGCGGGGTCGGTGCCCTCCGGGTCGGCCGCGAGCTCGGCCTCGACCTCGAGCGCTTGCTGGCGCGCCTCGACGTCGATCGTTGAGAAGTCGCCCGATTGCGCCAGGTCGAGCGCGCCCTCCTCGGGTAGCATCACCTGCGCACTGACCAGGGTGGCGATGGTGTCGCCGTTGATCTTGCGCGTCTCGGCCCGCTCCTTGCCGGTGGGCTGCCACAGCGAGTTGAACTTGAGCTTCCAGTTCTCGGGCTCTTGACCATGCGTCGGCCCGCTCTTGGCGAGCATGAAGACCCGTACCACGCGCTCGAGCCGCGGCCGCAGCACGTCGTTCTGCGCGTCCTCGACCACGTCGTACCAGCCGCGCGTGTCGCTCTCGCCGGTGGCGTTCAAGCCGGCAGCCGAACGCCCGTAGAGCAGCGCCACCGGCATCTCGGCTGCCGCAGCGTCGCGCATCATGAAGCGGTCGATCATTTCGGGCAGCCCGCTAAAGCTGGTAGCGACCCGGGTGAACTCCTCGCGCTCTGCGTCGACGAGGATCGCGCGGCACACCGAGCGCGCCATGTCCATGACTTCCATGCGCGCCCGCAGCCGCGCCTCGCCGCCGGTCGCAATGATCTCAGACAGGTGATCGATCTTCAGCACGGCCTGGCTTGCGTCGGTCAAGAGATGCGCGGCTGACTGCCAGCTGCTCGCGCTTTGCCGCAAGCAATCCTGCGCGCGCTGCAGCACCGAGTTGTCCCAGTCGTCGGCGCCCTGCTCGCTGCGCGCTGTGAGGGCGCCTGGAAAGAAGACCAACCGCGACTCGTGGATGAGCACCTCGAGCGCTGCGTCTCTGCGGACATCAGCGCGGCGCACCGCGTACAGTTCTGGCTGCCCGAACTTCGGGCCGTGGATGTCGCTGTACCGCTTGCGCACTTCCAACTGCGGCCGCCTCAGCACGTTGAGAAACCGCACCTCTACGATCTTGTCCTCGGCCAACGGCTCAGCGGGCAGCAGACCATCGTCGGCGCCGATGTACATCGCGCCCGCCCCGTACAGTCGCGCCCAGATCCATGCCTCGCGCAGCTTGGGCAGCACGGCCAGGTCCTCGAGCTGCGCGTAGAGCGCGCGCATCGCGGCGGCGCTCTCGTCGTCGCTCGCGCCCTCGAACTCGAGCGTGAAGCCCCGGCGGGTGGCGTCGCGCGGCAGCTTGTCGACGATCTTGGCGGCGATGTCGTCGGTGTCGTAGAGCGCCTCGAGCGCGCCGTCGGTGAGGCGCACGCCGGGTAGGATCTGATGGTAGCTGAGCTTGTCGCGTAGGCCCCCGAGGCCCGTCAGCGCGTTGACCCAGCTGTCGAGGCGCTGCACGACCTTCATGACAAGAGCTCCACCTTGAGCGCATCCATGGCGCTCTGGTATGCGAGGACGCCCGGCTTGTGAAGGGCCAGCATTGCCCGGGAGCACGCGTCGACCTGGTCGTCGTGCGCTGCGTCCGGGAACCCCTCGAGCTCGGCATAGAACGCTTCGTTCCAGGACCCGGCCAGCACGTCGACGTTGCCGGCCTCGACCTGGGTTGAGAACGGCCCGGCATAGCTGACTTTGTCCTCGCGGGCGACCACCGATTCGACCCAATACCCAGCCAGGATGCTCTTGATGTGCGCGACGTCCACCACGCCCGCCCCGCCCGGGTCTTGCCAGATGCAGACCTTGACGGCGCTGCCGTCCTGCGCGGCGATGTTCTGCATCGCGCGGTCGACCTGGTGCGGCGAGCCGCGCAGCGACTCGATGTGCAGCACGACGAACCGCCCCGAGCGCGTGACCCCCATCTTGACCCCGCGCGTCCAGTCCGGGTCGGGGCGCTCCGGGGTGACCTGGGTCGCGGCTTTGTCCCACGCTCGGACCACTGCCACCAGGTCGGTGGGCGCGACGTCGATGGGACGGAACCAGCTGCGCTGAAAGTACAGCCCGGCGGCGGGACGGATGAGCCAGCTGCCGCCGCGGCCGCTGCCAAGCAGCCGCTCGCGCTCGACGCGCGGCAATGCCAGCAGCCGCGCGGGATAGTCGGGGTCCTTCTCGAGAAGGATCTTGTTGTCAGCGAGCAGCCCCAGGATGAACGTAAAGCTGATGGGCGGATGGCGCAGATGCGGGAAGCGCGCGCGCAGCTCCTCGGCAGAGTCGCCCCACACGAGGTCATCGTCGACGCGATAGAAGTACCGAATCACCCCCGACCGCTCGGGCCGAATGAACTCGCCGCGCTCGTCGAGGTACCACGCGATCATCTTCTTGACCCACGTGTCAGCCGTCGGGTTCATCGTCGCCCGCACGTAGGGCGCCACCCCGCTCGTGCTGCGGTTGCGGCTGAACAGGTACCAGAACTGCGACTCCAGAAAGTGCGGCAGCTCGTCGAACCCGATCAGGCCGTAGCCCTTGCCCTGGTGCTTGAGCTTGTCGGTGTCGTACTGCAGATGATCTAGGTGCACTCTGCAGCCGCTCGGAAAGGTGGCCGATGGGTTCGGCGTCTCGCGCAGCACTGCACCCAGCGCTGGGTACCACTCCACCATCAGCTCCCACAGCGACTGCGGCCCGCGCAGCTGGTTGCTCGTGCGACGAAAGCAGACTGCAGAGAACCCCTTGACGTCGTAGTTGCGCAGGCACTCGAGCGCCAGGCCGCTGGTCTTGCCTGAGCCGGCCTCGCCGCCATAGAACACCATGTCGGCGCGGCTTGATAGAAAGCGCTCCTGCGATCCGTTCTGCGGACGGACCTCGAGCCCGGAGGATCTATTTGCTCGGCCGTCGCCCATTGTCCGGCAGATAGAACTGCACGTCTGACTTGTTGCCAGAGCCGTCAGCCTGCACGTCGTCGCGGCTGCGAGGGCCGTACACGTCAGGCCGCCGGCGCTCGAGCCACCACGCGCCGGCTCGCCAGTCGTCCTTCGCGCGGTTGATGACGTTGAGGGTGAGCCGGGTCTCGGCCGCCGCGAGCGCGCGCTCGAGCTGGGCAGCGAACTGCACCATCGCCTTGCTCGTGCCGGCCCGCCCCGCGTCGCGCCAGTTGTAGATGGTCTTGCGGCTCACGCCCTCGGACTCGGCCGCTGCCTCGATGGTCACGCCGTATTCGATCAGCTTGCAGATGGCATCGCCGGCCTTCACCGTGTATTTGCTGCGCGCGGGCATGGCTCTTAGCTTGACCCCCGCTCGGCCTTGCCGCCTGTGAGGTTCTGCCACCGCTCGATGATCACGTCGCAGTACGCTGGCGACAGCTCGATGCCGACGCAGCTGCGGTCGAGCTGCTCGGCAGCGATTATGGATGTGCCGGTCCCGCAGAACGGATCGGCCCAGCGCTTCGCTGCGCCGCACATCCGACGCATCACGAAAGCGGGCAAGTGGACCGGGAACACTGCGCCATGGTCGTCGACCGCCTTGTCAGACACGCGGACGGCTGGCGCTGCGTACACATTGTCGAGCGTCCCGCGAAAGTTGCTGAATGGCAGCTTGCGGCTGCACTGCGACTTTCCCAGCACGACAAGCAGCTCGTGCCGCGAGTTGCAGACCCCATCAGCCATCGCCGGCTGGCTCGTGCCCTTATCCCACACGAGCAGATCGCAGAAGCGGTCGCTGTTCTCGTTCCACCACGCGATGAGTGCGCGCTTATTCGGCGCGAGCAGCTGCACGTTCACGACGACCGCCTGCGCTCGTTCAAGCGCAAGTCCGGTCCATGTCCGCATCAGCGGCAGCCATGACTCGGCGGCGTCCTCGGATTCAGCATATGGCGACAGCTTCGTGCCGCTCGCGTTAGGGCCACGTAGCCGCATGCCCGAGCCGAGCGAGGTAACGACCGCATCGACCGTGCCGCCGGCGTCCCACGACTCGGCCTTCGTGCAGTCGCCGCACACCAGCCTGTGCCTGCCGAGCGTCCAGACATCGCCCGGCTTCGTGACCGGGGTCTTGGGCGGCTCGGGCACATCGTCCTCGATGACATCGGCATCGCCCTCCACCTCCCGCATCAGCGACTGGACATCGCCACCCGTATAGCCGGCGAGCAGCTGGTCGCTTGGATCGAGTTCCTTGAGCTGCTCAGCGAGCGTAGCGTTGTTGCGCTGTGTAAGCTCGGCGAGACGGTTGTCGGCGAGCGCCAGGACGTGCGCGTCCTTCTCGCTGATGTCGAGGTAGCGCACAGGCACGAGCTCGATGCCGAGCTGCTTGGCCGCGCGCAGTCGCGTATGCCCCGCGATGACCTCGCTGTTGGCTCTGCGCGCGACGAGCGGCGCGCCGAACCCGAAGCGCTTGATCGACTCAGCGACGCGGCGCACCGACGCGGGGTCATCCTTGGTCGGGTTCTGCGGCCAGGGCTTGAGCGCCGACGGCTTGACCCACTCTGCAGCGCTGCCGCCCCCGCCCGGTTCGGCCTGGGATAAGGCTCGCGCGCGTGTTTGTGTAGATTCCACACTGCTGCGCACATCGGGGTCGCGCTTGCGGCTGGGCTGCTTGGCTGGTTGTGTTCGCATGGGTTGCTGGTTTCTCCTCGGCTACTTCGGCATGCCCCGATGCCATGACGCACGATAGCGGGGCCGGGGCCGCTCCGCTTCGAATCCATGCGCGTCGACCTCGCGCAGCCGGCAGCGGTTGCAGCAGTGCGGCTGATGGTGCAGCCAGGTGGTGAGCTTCAGGACGCGCCGGCGCCCGCACGAGCACTCGACCTGCACGTACGCCTCGGTGCGGCCATCAGGCCGTTGTCGCGTGGTGCGGCTCAACTCGCGCAGCAGTGACGCAAGCGGTGCCGGGGGCTGCGGCGCCCGGCGCGACCGCTGGCCCCATGCCAGGACGCACGGGCGGCACAGGCCGGCGAAGCGTCGCAGCGGCTCGAGGGCTGCGCCACAGCTGCGGCAGCGCGTCGGCTGCGCGGGCACGGGGGTGATCGCCCTGCGCTCGTCCGACGCATCCAAGCTGTGCAGCACGCGCTTCACCGTCCGGGCTCCATTGGGGGCTACAGCTCCTTCTCGCCGGGCACCTCGCCCTCGACCTGCCGCGCGAACTGCTCATGCCCGAGCTGCCGCAGCGCCATCGCCGTCTCAGCCCGGACGAGCTCGAGCGATCGCTGCCACCGCCGCTCGTGCCCAATGCGCAGCCGACGCAGCCCATAGCGCACCCGATCACGTCGAATGCGCAGCAGCACAGCCGCCCGCATGGCCGGCGACTCGTGGGCGTGGCGCTCGGCGTAGTCCGCGAACCACTCCTCGGCCGTCTGCTTGGACGTGGGGCACGGCCGCTGGGCGAGCAGCTGCGCGTCGACCTCGGCGAGCATCGCCCGCTCGTCGTCGGTGAGCTCGCGCGTCGTCGGGCGCCGATAGCAGGGATACTCGAACGGCGGCGGGGGCATCCCTTCGAACCGCAGCCCGCACGCAGCGAGCAAAGCATGCAGGGCGTCGCCCTTGTACCGCTTGAACAGCGCCCGCATTTCACCGTCGTGCTTGCTCATGCGGCCCGCCTGCATGGCTGCTGCTGCCCTTTCACGCGCGCACGGTAGTCGCGCTGGTATTGACGCAGGCGCTCCCGGTTCGCGGCCCGCCACGCCCGACGCTTTGCCTGGAACGCCGCGAGCGACGCCGGATCCGCTTTGCGCTCGTGCAAGCGCGCGCGGCGTCGAGCGGCCAAGCTGGCTTTATGCCGCGCCCGCCATGCCCGCTGTTGCGCAAGACGCTTCTCGTGCCTGGCGCGGTCGGCTTTCACCGTCGCCCACACGCGCTTGTTGCTAGCGCGCGCCTGCTGCCGGAGTCGCTCGGCTTCGCTCGGGCGGCGCATCTTAGCGGCGACGAGCTCACGCCTGCGAGCGTTACGGGCTGCGCACCAGCCGGGCTCGACGCGCTTGCGCATGTAGTACGCATGGACTTGCGCCCGCTCGCGCTGCCGGCCGCTCTCGCCTTGGCGCCAGCGCCAATTCCGCAGCCACTCGCGACGCTTGCTCCGCCGGTGGACGTCATGCCATGCCACGGCTGCATGGACATCGTGTTCGCGCCAGGTGTGCTCCCGGAACTCGTCCTCAATCTCATCTCGCAGTTGCAGCCAGGTCATCAATCACATCTCCTTGATGTCGGGCTCGCTGGGCTCGCGCACGCACCCGAGCTGCCGGACCAGCGCCTCGGCATCGGCGGCATCAATCGTCAGCGCACCTGCGTACCCGCCTCGGGACCAGATGCGCACCGTCGCGTGCCCGCCATTCACGCTCACGCCGAGCGACGACACGAGCACGCTGGATGCCGCGATCGCGCTGTCGCGCGCGAGCACCTCGCTCACGTAGCGCGTCATCGGTGGCGGCCGGCTCATCGCGGCGCCTCACTTGCTGGCTCACCCGCAACGAACGCATCGTAGTCAGCGACCGCCGCGGCCGCCGCAGCCTTGGCTTGCGTCCGGCGCGAGGCGCTCGCGGTGGCTCGACACGTGGTGAGTTCTGCGATGTAGGTGCCAATCCAGGCCAACCGGCGAGCGTCGCACCGGCTGAGCGACTCGTCGTCGACACTCATCGACGCACTGAAGATAATCACTCGGTTGCCTCCACCGCGATCTGCTGCTTGGTCATCGCGGCGCCCACCCAGTGAACGCGGCGAGCAACAGCAGCACCGTGCCCACGATTGCGATCACCCACCCCGCTACGTTCGCCATGGGCGGCGGCTGCTGCGCCTTGGTCACCCAGGCTGCGATCACGAGGCCCAACGCTATAAGTGCTCCGGCTGCTGTCGTCATGTTCCCTGTTTTCCTGTCATGCCCACTCGGGCAGTTGATTTGCTTGCATGCGGCGCTTGTATTCACTGGCCGCGAGCGCGCACGCCGGGCCGCACACCCGGCGGCGCAGATCCAGCAGCCGATCGCGGCGGTAGACGCGCGGCTCCAGGATGGGGCCTCCGCAGCCTAAGCACAGCAGTGGGCGTCGCCTGCGCGCGCTCGGCTTGGGCACGATCGTGGCGAGCTGCACATGCTCGACTCGAGCATCGCGGGCGTGCCCGGCCCCCACATCACAGCGCCGGCAGCAGCATCCGGTGACGCCCTCGACGCTGGACTTCGTGCCGCCGAACCGCTGGTGCCGCGCTGCACAATCGCCGCGACGGATCGTACCGTGCAGGTGTGGGCAAACGAAGCTCTCGTCGCGCTCGCGCGGGTTCATGACAACCGCCCCGTGAGCCAGAGGATGAGCAGCACCAGGAGGAGCACGCCCACCGGCGACCAGCTCCAATACCCCAGGCGCTCTTGGCCGAGGCCGCCACAGAGTAGCAGCACGACGATCGCGATGATGATGAATAGCGTTGCCAATGTCACGTGATGCTCCCTTCGTTCGCTCGCCATTGTTCGCTCTGCTCGTGATCACCCGCGAACTCGCTGCGGTCACCCCCGCGCAGCAGCTCCCACCCCATCGCGACCACGTGCACTGCGAGCCCGACAGCGCAGACGCTGAGCACCACCGCGCCGATCGCGGTGAACGCAGCAGCAGCAAGCAGCTGTCGAGCGCGGTGCTTCATGCGACCCCTTCCAATGCTCATGGCCGTCCCCACAGTGCGACGCCGAGCGCGATGCCGAGCGCGAACAGGGCGCCCATCAGCAGCCCGACAACCAGCAAGCGCCGCCGCGCCTGACGCTCAATGCGCTCTCGCTGCTCGCTGCGCAGCTTGTTGAGCGCCGCGTTGATCTCGGTCTTCATGGTGCTCTGCTCGCCGCTCATGAGCGCAGCTCCCCGGTCTGATTCAAGAGGAAGACACTGCCCGGCCGCGGATCTCCCGCGACACCACACCCCGGGGAGCTGCGCTCATCGCGGCTGGGGGCACACGCGGTCAGCGCTCCGAACTGGCAATGCTCGGTCGCCCTCTGGGTGCTTCCGGCTGCGGGTCGGGCTCGGGCGGCGCCGGCTCGGGCTCGGGTACGCCTACGCCTGGGCTGGGCGCATGAGGCGCGGGCACCGGCGCAGGCTCGGGCACTGGCTCGGGCACTGGCTCGGACTTGGGATCTGGGATCATAACTGGGCTCCTTTGCTGAGGCGGGTGGGACGTCCGCCGTGATGGCAGCCGGATCTATTGCTGGCCGGCTCATGTGCTCTGCTCCTGCTCGCGCTGACATCGCCGAATGACAGCATCACGGTCAGCGACGTCGGGCGCTTCGAGCAGCTCTTGCACGAACGTCATCCGGCCCCGCAGCTCGCGGCCGTGCAGCGCTTGGGCGATGCGCTCCTGGGCCTTGGGGTTGAGCATCGGCGCGAGCCGCTGCGCTTCGGCGAGATGGCTGGCGGTGTAGCGGGTCATTGCGCCCCCGCTGCATGCTTGAGCATGTACACGATCGCCTCGCAGCTGCTGCAGCGCGTACGCGCACCGGTCGCCGGTTCCCAGCTCAGGTGCGGCCCGCGTAGTGCCTTGCCGCAGCAGCTCGCTTGGACGCGGAGATCGAACGCGTGCGCCATCCCGACCCCCGGCCGAGCAAGCCACGCCGGTCGCGACGATGCGGAGTGAATCATGGAGCGATCCGTCATGGCGCACCGTCCTGCACAGCACCGCTTGGCTTGTCCGCACCGCTTGGCTTGTCCGCAGCGCTGGGCGCGTCAGCACCGCTGGGCGCGATCAGCACGGCGTTGGGCGCGTCGCCCACCAGGCACACGACGATCGTCTGGCCATGAGGCTGCGCCAGGCCGCCAAGCTCGGCCGCGCTGTGCACGACCTTGGGCCAGTCGATAGGGGGCGGCGCAGCGGCGCGACACGACGCGAGCGTCAGTGCCAGTGCGACGAGCATCGCGTGCCGTGCGTCGCCGACGAGCTGCCCGCACCGTATGCAAAGTGATGTCATGGCAGGTGCTCCCGGCAGTAGCGATCGAAGTCGGCTGCGACCCCGTCCGCGATGGTGCGTGCGACTTGTCGCGCGTGGTCAGCATCCTGATGGTCGCGCACCTCGCCATCGGTGCGCAGTCCGGCGAACTCGGCGGCGTACGCGCGCGCCCACAGCTCAGCGCGCAGGTGCGCTCTGCCCCGCGACTCCTCGAGCTGCTGCACCGCCCAAAGCGCTCGCTGCTCGTCGTCGCTCATATCGTCCCCTTCTGCTCTGCAACGCGCTCAGCGTGCGTCATGGAGCCGGCTGGCATCCAACCACGACAGTGCTCGACCCGACCTGCGTGCTCGACCACCCGAACGCGCCAGCGCTTGCCGTTTCGCAGCAGCGGACCCTGCGCGTAGGTTCCCCGCGCATCGCACCACGCACAGCGCCAGGTACGCTCAGCGAGCTGCAACAGGCCGCTACAGTTGGTGCAGGTCATGCTGGCACCAACTTTCCGCGCTTGAGCGCAGCTCTGCACCGAGCGCAGGTCAGCTCGACAGCAGCGCGCCACTGGTCGGGACTCGCCAGTGTCACCGCGCTGCAGATCGACACAAAGTGATCGCGCTCGAACGCATGCGCGCGCGTGCCCTTTCTACCGGTGGTGAGCCAGCGCACGCCATCGAACCGCAGCACCTTGCAGGTCATTGCGCACCCTCGCAGCCGCGACCGATCGAGCCGCTGTCCTGCGCGTCGGTGTATTGCTTCCAATGCAGCCACCCGCGCGGGCAGTGAAAGCCCCACTCGCGCACGACCGGGCCGGTGATGAACAGCGACCAGCACGGTGCGGTCACCTCGAGTCGGTGCGCGCGCCACGGCAAGCGAAACACGACGTCACCCGGGCGGCGCTCGACGCGGTGGTGGATGCCGCCTGCCGCGATCGTGTGCTCGGTGTAGCTGCCGTCCAAGATGATCGAAAGGTTCGGCCAAGGGTGGTCGTGCAGCGCACGGTCGTCGTCAGAGCGCAGCAGTTCGTGCACGTACACGTTGAACCGCTTGTTGCGCGGGATGCGATGCCATCGGCGCAGGTACGGGTCGGCGTGACCGCCGATCACGAAGTCGGGCTGCCGGTACGATGTCCAGCTGATGAGCATCGAGGCGAGCGCGCGGGTGGTGATCTGGTCAAGCATCACAGCGTGTTCCCTTTCAGCCCGTAGCCCGCGCGCAGCTTGTCGAGGTAGATGCGCGCAACCTTCGTCGAGGGCGGCGGCAGCTGGTCGGTCAGCGCGAGGCCGAGCTGACAGAGCGCGAACGCGTCCGCCTGGTCGTCGCTGCTGAACGTGCGCTGATGGTCGCGCGCGAGCGTCGAGACCATGATGTCTTTGCTGCCGACGCCGCTGCCGGTGACGAACTTCTTGAGGCTCGCCGGTGCTGGCTCGATGATCGGGCACTGCGTCAACTCGCACAGCCGCCAGCGCAGCACACCGCCAAGCTCGGCGCGATCGTGGTGCCCTTGCTGCGCACGCCCAGCAGCTGCGAACGCATAGCCCTCGATCAGGATCAGCCCGGGCTGTTGCGCGCGCACCACGTCGAGGACGCCGCGAATCAGCCGCTCGTATCGTTCCATCCGACCGTGCACGGTGGTGGCCGGCTTGCTCGACCAGCGACCCTCGACGAGCTGCTTGCCCGGCACCGAGTAGCAGATCGCGAACCCGGTCAGCGACGGGTCGATGCCAAGCACGCATTCGCCGAGCAGCGGGGGCACCCACTTCTCGGGTGGCTCGTCGAACAGGCTGAGGGCGGCGCTGGCTTTCATTGCTGGCACTCCGGGCAACCCACGCGGCCGCATTCGTTACCTGGTTCGCACCCGAATGACGGGTCGCTGCCGCGGAGCTTGGCGAGCTCGCGCTGTAGCGCCTTACGCTCGCTGTCGTCCTTGGTGGTCTCGAACCGCAGCCGCTTGTCGGCGATGTCGAGCTCGACCTGCAGCTCCCGCACCGTCTCGAGCAGCTGCGGCAGCGCGTGGCGGGCCGCCTCGATGAAACGCGCGTTGTCGAACCGACTGATGCCGCCGAACGTTTCCGCGACGGTGTGGCCATCGGGCGCGGTCAGTTCGTCCTCACCGTCGTGGAGCTTCCACGGCCCGGGCGTCGCCGCGTTGCACAGCCGCGCGAGCTCGTCGAGGTAGGCGGCGAAGGCCTCTGCCGCGTCGGGATTGTCGCGGTCGCTCTCGAAGCACCACTCGAGCTCACTAGGCATCGATTGCCCCCTGTCGCGCCCGATCAAGTCGACGCTCGCGAACCTTCTTGAGCATGTCCCGCACGAGCGCCGAACCAGGCGCGAGCCAGGGGCCTCGTCGCCCGTCTGCTTCGGGACGGATCGCACCGCAGTCGGGACACCAATGCACCACGCATCCCGCGCGGTCGCTACCGCCAGAGTTGGTGACGATCGCGTCGCTTGCGACGATGCACCAACGCCGGTGCGAGCATGCCGGCTTAGCTGGCACGACGCCCCTCCCCTCGTCCTCGCCCGTTTGCGTTGCGCCACAGCTTCTCGGCCGTCGCCGTCGAGCGCGGCTCGTACCAGCGCTCTTGGCAAACCTGCACCGCGCCGCAATGGCAGCACCAGCGAACCATCCCGCGCGGCGCGCACGGTTCGCCCCAGAGCTGCGCGTCAGCGGCGAGCCGCACCGCTCGACGGTGCTGGCATGGCTCAGCTCGCGGCATTGCCCTCGCCCTCCGCTCGAAGCGCATCGACCGCCGCATGCGCTTGCTGCCGTTCAGCAGCGCGCCACCCTGCTGCCGAAGCCTGACATGGATCCCGCAGCTCGAGCGCCGTCTCGAGGCGCAAGAGCACGTCTTCGAGGCGCTTGCGCGCACTGCCGGGCGGGCACGCATGTGAGCGCCGCCGCACCGCTCGAGACCACCGCTGTCGCAGCTCCTCGAGCTCCGCCGCGAGTGCAGCCTCGCCCGAGCCGGCGAGCTCCGCGATCACTGCGTGCATGTGCAACTGCGGGAGCTGACCGGTGCGCTCTACGAACTCCGCATGCAGACTCTTCACCATGGTTGCCTCGGTTGTTCGTTGCCGTTGCTGTGCTGCGTGAACGGGCCGAGGTTGGTCACCGCGCCCGTGCCGTTGCGGATCACCTCGAAGCGGGGGCGCTTCGGCGTGTGCTTGATCTTGCTGAACTTGCCGAACGCCAGCGCGTCCTCGCCGTCGCTGGACTTCCACAGCAGACACACCGCCTCGGCTTTGTTCTCGAGGTCGCCCGACTCCTTGAGCTCGCTCTCGAACGGCTCGGCAAACCGGCTGTGCTTCTCGGCCCGCGTCAGCTGCGAGCCAAGGACCAGCGGCACGTTGAGCGCTTGGCACTCGGACTTCAGCCGCTGCGCCGCTTCGCTCACCAGCTCGGCGCGCTTGGCTTCGTGGCCGAGCATGATCGCTTGCAGATAGTCCACGTACACGATGCCGCAGCCGGCGTTGACCAGCGCGCGGATCGCGGTGAGCACGTCGCCGAGCGGCCGGTTGAGCGCGTAGACCAGCTGCACGCCGATGCACTGCAGCTCGGCCAGCGCCCGCTCAAGCTCGCGCTCGCCGTCGAAGCTGAGCTGTTGGGCAAGCAGCTCGTCGCTCGGGATCCCCGACACATGCGCGATTGCACGAGCACCCCACAGCGTGCGCGGATCTTCGAGCGAGACGATGCCGGCTTGCACGCCCATGCGCGCCTGCTTGAGCGCCATCGCGAGCATCAGGCTGCTTTTGCCGGCACCAGTGCGGCCGCCGATGATCGTCAGGCTGGCCGCCATGAAGCCGCGCAGCGTGTTGTCGAGCAGCGGAAAGCCCGTGGGTACGACCTGACCGATGCCCAGCTCTGCCCTGCGCGCACCGTCGACCGCGGCGATCGCTGATGCGTGCAACGCTTCGACCTCGACCTGACCGCGTGGTTCTTCGCCGACCGCGTCACGCGCGTGCTCGATCGCGCCCTCGAGGTTCTGCTGCTCGCACGACTCGAGCGCTTGGGCGAGGTTGCTGCGCACACGGCGCAGGTGACCAAGCTGCGTGAGCCGCTGTGCCATGCTCCCGAGCGAATCGGGGCGCGGCTCATGCTTGGCAAAGATCTCGTCGAGCGCGTCGACCTGCGCAGTTGCACCTCGCGAATCGAACGCATCGCGGATCGTCAGCGGGCTGATCTCGGCGCCAGCCGCTGCAAGCTCGTGCACTGCCGCGAGGATCTGACCGTGCTGTCGAGACCAGCAGTCGAGCGGGTCGAGGCGCTGCGGTGAGCTGAGGTGCTTGCGAACCGTTGGCGCATCGTCGTTCCACAGCGCTGCGATGTAGCTGCGCTCGAGCGCTTCGTCGGTGAGCCGTGCTCGTTCGCGGTCGGTCACGATTCGATACCTCCCAAGCCACCCATGCCTCGAGCGATGACGAGCAACCGCTGCGCCAGCTCGGCATCGGGAAGCTCGCTCAGCCCTGCTGCAAGCTCGGCAGCCTCACGGCGGTGCAGCGAGAACGCGATGCCGATCCGCAGCAACTCGCTCGCAGTGAGCTGCGGTCGCGCTCGAGCCATCAGCGCCCATGCAGCGCGCATGTCCGTGCACTCGCTCATTGCACCGCCTCGCGTGGTCTCGAGTCGCGTTGCTTGAACCACCATGCTTGCGCAGCGTCGAGGTCGCGGGTGACGCCTCGAGCGAGTTGTTCCGGCGTCGCCGTGACGCGCGTGAGTCGACCGCGTTGCAACGGGCCATCAGGTGCGAACCAGAACCACTCGATCACCGCATGCATCGCGACTGCTGCGTGGCCTTCGACCGCGTTGCACGCTGCTGCGATCGTCTCGAACTTCTTTCGCCACGAGTCGAGCGCGTGCAGCGCACCTGGGTTCGCTCGCGCGAGTGTTGCCGCCCATGCGTGAGCGACTTGCTCTGCCGTCACGCTCTGAGCTGCTCGGTTCGCTCCGTTCGAAGAACTCACGGCGGCAGTAGCAGCAGCGGTGGGGGTGGTGGCCGGGCCCGTGGGTAGGCGCAGAGGGATCGCACACGCGGGCCCACCGCTTCCCTTCCCTTCCAGTTCCCTTCCCTTCCCTTCCCCACGTGCGTGCACGTGCGTCGCATCCGAATGCACGTGCGCGTCTGTGCATTCCGGTGCGGGAGGTGCCGGGATGGCTGACGCAGCCTCGCGCTGGTTGATCACTTGATGGATTTTGAGCGTATCGATCACCCCGTACTGCACCCCGTCGACCTCGTACCGCCTGACGAACCGACCTCGTTCGAGCGCATCGAGCACAGCGTCGAACTCGACGACGTCGTGCGGCAAGATCGCAACCTTGAGCGTGCGTGGTCGCCAGACGAAACGACCTTCGCGATCAGCGACGCACCACAGCCCGGCGAACGCCACTCGCACTGGCAGCTTCGTTTCGTGCTCGAGATCGTACAGACCCTCGTGCACAAAAAACTCGGGTTTTATAGTGCGGATGCGTGGTCGCACAAACGGAGCCCCCTACGCGCTCGGCTGCTGCTGACGCGGTCGGCCCCTGGGTTTGCGCTGCGCGGATGTCGGTGCGGGTTCCTCGACAGCAGCATCGCTGTCGTCGTCGGGATCGTCATCGTCATCGTCGTCATCGTCGGGCACATCATCGAGGTCGATGGTGTCGTCGCGACCAGGCACCGGCGACTCGATCATCAACTGCCGCTCCGCAGCGGTCATCGTGACTTGCTCGACCTCGTCGCCGGTGTCTCGACGGATCAGCCGCTTGACGTTCTTGGCGAAGTCCTCGCGCCACTCGCAGTTGACCTCGCGTGTCTCCTCGCCGCGCTCGATCATCTCCGCGAGGTCGAACCGCTCCTTGCGCTTCTCACCGATCTTCTTGCTGAGCTTGCTGCGCTTGTCCTTCAGCTTGTCGATGACCATCTCGCAGTCGGCCATCGCATCGCCGCGCTGCAGCAGCTCGTCAGCGGTCAGCTTGCAGGCGAGCTCTCGAATCACGATGTTGCTAGCCATTCCGATCCCTTCCCTTTCGTCAAAGGCGCCCGGAACTGCGACGCTGGTGTCGTGATGTGGTGTTGCGGTCGTTACGATGCCTTGCGCGGTGCGCGTGTCTTGTTGGGCGGTGGTCTATTGGCAATGACCTTTGGCGGCTGGCCATCGCCGAACGCGAGCCAGACGCGATCGCATTCAAACAGCGCCGCCGCCTGGCGCAGCAGCTCGAGGTTCAGCTTCGTTGCGCCCGTGTCCCATCGACACACGGTGCCCTTGTCGACGCCGAAGTGACGCGCGACGGCGGCCTGCGTCAGACCGCGTGCTTCACGCGCGAATCGAAAGCGAGTGTGGACGTGGTCCATGTTGGAAGAAGAGGGTGCGCAGATTGCGCAACTCTGTCAATCGCGGATCTCCAACTCGACATCGTTTCGTGAGACACATAGCCAAAAGGGGTTGGCATGGGACGCATTTCATGCTGTTTACGGCTACACCGCAGATGATGCAACATCGACGCCTGCATATGTCGCTAAAGGCCGATCCGCGACGGGGTGAGCGGCTCCGGGAGCTCCGCAAAAAGCGCGGCCTGACGCAGCTGCAGGTGGCGGTCGAGCTCGGCGTCGAGAAGTCGTCCGTGTCCCGCTGGGAATCCGGCGACGTGTTCCCGAGGGACAACCTCAATGGTCTTGCCGCGCTGTACCAGACGGAGCCCGAGTTCATCACGTTCGGCATCGAGACTGTCGACGACCTCGACACGTATCCCGCGTTTGGTGAGTTCCTTACGTGGTTAGCGGGCAGCCCCTACGCCAAGATCACGCCGCAGTGGATGGTCGAGGCACTGCGCACGCTGCGACCGCGCTTGCCTGCAGACGCCGAGCCGAATCTCGAGGTCTATCAGCACCTACATCGGGCAATGCTGGCGATGCCCCGCGGCAAATAGATCACATCGCCTCTGACGCGCGCGAGTCGCCGCGCACAACGCCCCTTGGTGCGATCTAGTCTCTAGTGTCATCATTGCGCATGTGACAGGGTCCGCACCATGCACATGAGGCACGCTCGCTCAGTCGATGACGCGGTCCGGCGCTTCGCGGCATCTGAGCGTGCGCGCGGCGCCACCGAAGCGCAGCTCGACACGCTCGCGATATGGGTGGCGACGTGGCGCTGGCCGGTCGAGTACGTGCCGACGCCCGACGACCTGGCGGGCATGCTGGCCGTATTGGCGAGCCTTCGCGCGCGTTCGGCGCAGACCGCATAAAACGCCATCAACGCGGCAAAATTCGCATGTGCTGCAACAAATGTTGCAGGCGACCGCCCCTGGTACGCACTTTTTTTTGAGCCAAAGATGGCCTTTGATGGGTGCGCACTTTACGCAACCTGGGTTGCGTGGGATGCTCACCGGCATGGTCCACCCATCCGTCCCGGTTCAACCCGCGCTGAGCGCTGACGAGCGCCCTGCGCATCCCTGCAAGTGCTGCGAGCGCGAGCGCTTCATGACGTCGACAGCCGATCGCGCCCGCTACGACGCGCAGATCTTTGAGGCGCTCGCGTTGTGGCTCCGCACGCCCGTGCATGAGCGCAGCGTCGACCCTGACGTGTGCCGGCAGCTTGCGCGCGCGAGCGTGTATGCCGAGTACCTCGTCGCTGCGGACTGCGGTCTCTGCCGCCAGTGCAGCGAAGCCGTTAGCAACCACGCGACTGACCAACTGCATGGGGGGAACCAATGACACACCGCTTCCAGTTCACATTGATCGATGGCGACGGCGACGAGCTCATCCATGACCTGCCGGCCAAGCACGAGGTCTGCGACCGCTGCGAAGGGCACGGCACGCACCTGAACCCGGCGATCGGCGAGCACGCATACACGCGCGACGAGTTCAATGAGTCGTTCGACGACGACGAGCGCGCCGAGTACTTCCGGCGCGGCGGCATCTATGACGTGCAGTGCGAGCAGTGCCACGGCCAGCGCGTCGTGACCGTCGTCGACGAGCGCGCCTGCACCAGCGCCACCGACAAGCGAACGCTGGCCATCTACCACGCGCAGCAGCGAGCAGCCGCCGAGGATGAACGAACACGCCGCGCCGAGATGCGCTTCGGGTATTGATCATGGAGCGCAAAACCATCTCGTTTGCCGAACTGCACGCGCTCGTCGAAGCATGGCTGCCCGACCAGACGTTCTTCGTGGGCGTGCTCGTTCACCACACCAACGAGCGCGGCGGCCGTCGCAACATCATCACATGGAGCATCAGCCACAATTTCACCACTGACGCCTGCGAGCGCATCGAGGCGCCGACTGCTGCCGAAGCCTACGACAAGTTGCGCGCCGCCGTACCTGCGTCGCAGAGCCCGCTCGCCAGCGTGGGGCACGTCAGATGATCGGTTGCCGCCACGACGCGCCGCTGTGCGAGGAGTGCGGCGACACCGAGGTCGTCGTCGATCCGCGCTCGGCTGACGAGGACGGCATCCCCGATCTGCTGCCGTGCCCGCGCTGCACCACGCGCGCGCTGCCCAATGGGCCGCTGCCGTCGCCGCTATACGAGGACGACATCCCATGGTGACGCGCCTCGAGACCGAGTCGTACGCGGGCGAGCTCGCCGAGCTGCGCGCGGTCGCCGCCATCATCAAGGCGCGCGGCTGCGTGAGCTGTCAGATGCGCGCGACGATGGCCATGCAGATCGCGCAGCGCGCCGCCAAGTGCGCCCGAGAGTACCCGCTGCAGCACGTCGTGTTGCAACGGCCAACCACACCAACCGAACCGACTGAGGAGTAACGACGCATGGATTACAGAACGATGTTCGACAGCGAGTACTTGGGCGCATGGGATCTGCCGCGCGACGCAACCGTGACCATCGCAGGCGTCAAGGCTGGCCAGCTGGTCGGCGAGAAGGGCCGCACGGCCAAGAAGCCGATCATCACCTTCGCGGGCAAGGAGAAAGCGTTCGCCGCGAACAAAACCAACTGTCGCACGATCGCAGCGATGTACGGGACCGACACCCGTCAATGGGTCGGGAAGCGGATCACGCTGTACGCGACGACCACCGAGTTCGGAGGCAAGCAGATGGATTGCATTCGCGTGCGGCCGCAGGTGCCCAGCGCAGCAGCGAATGGGCCCGCGAACGGCTCGGCCACCGCTGCAGCTGCACCCGAGACCGAGCACGACGACGCCGAGCACAGCGAGCACGACACTGACGACGATGCTGATGACGAGTCAACCGACGAGAGCGAGGTGGCGCATGACTGAACCCATCGACCCGACCAACTTGACCATCAGCGCGAGCTTCCCGCTGCGCTTCGGGCATCTGTCGAAGTTCGCGCGCTCGGCAGCGCACTACCTCGAAGCGCGCTCGCGTGACGCAGCAGGCATCGAAGCGCCCACTGCAGCGATGGAAAAGGGCAGCGCGTTTCACGCCGTCTTGACGGGCACGCGCGAGGTCGTGCGCTACCCCGGCAAAGTGCGCAGCGGCAAGCAGTGGGAAGCGTTTCAACTCGAGCACGCAGACAAGCTGATCCTGACGTCGAGCGCGTACGAGCAGGTGATGGGGATGGTCGAAGCGGTGTGGTCCGACCCGGTCGCTGCGCAGCTGCTCAACGCTCCCGGTCTGGTGTACGAGCAGACGCTGCGTCCCGAGCTGCACGGGTTCGCGTGTCGAGCGACCCCCGATGTGCGCTCTGCTGACTGCATCATCGAACTCAAGTCGAGCGCGACCACCGAACCCGAGCTGTTCCAACGTCACGCGGGTCGAATGCTGTACCACGCGCAGCTGGCGTTCTACCTGCAGGCATGCGCAGCAGCTGGCATCGCGGTCAAGCGCGACGCGTACATCATCGCGGTCGAAGCGAGCGCACCGCACCCGGTCGTGGTGCACCAGCTCACCGAGCGCGCGCTTGATATGGGTGAGCGCTCGATCCGTCTGTGGGTCGAGCGTCTGCGCGGCTGCATCGCCGCTGACTACTATCCGGGCTACACGCAGTCAGTCGTCGCGTGGGACATCGAGGAGGATCTCGAGCTTGAGTACGGCGACGACGACGCCACTGACGAGGAGCACGCTGCGTGAGGCGCGCGCAACTTCGGCCGTGGTACGCGTGGCCGGTAGTTGTCCTGGATTTTGAAACGACCGGCCCGGACCCCGAGAGCTGCCACCCGGTCGAGCTTGGCGTCGTGCGATTCGAGCAGGGGCACCCCGTGCAGCGATGGTCGTCGCTGATCAATCCGGGGTGCCCCATCCCGCCTGCCGCGACTGCGGTGCACGGCATCACCGACGCAGACGTCGCGAGCGCCCCGACCTTCACCAAAGCGTGGTGGGAGTTCATCGCAGTCGGTCTGCTCGCGCGCGCCGTGCCCTGCGCATACAACCATGGGTTCGACCGCACCATCCTGCACCGCCTGGCGGCCGAGGACCGTCGCGAGCATGCGCTGCGCCGTGACCTGCCATGGCTCGACCCGCTCGTCGTCGTGCGCCACCTCGACCGCTTCGTGCGCGGCGCTGGTCGGCACAAGCTCGCAGCCGTGTGCGCCAGGCGAGGCATCCCGCTCGCGGCCGCGCACCGCTCGCTGGGCGACGCCGAGGCAACCGGCCGGCTGCTGTACGCGCTGCAGCCCGAGGTCGGCGACATGACCGTGTGCGAGCTGCTGCGCCGGCAAGAGCTGCGAGCAGCTGAGCAGGATCGAGAGTTCGCGGAGTGGCAAGCCCGCCAGCCGCCGCCACAACAACCCAAGGGAGACACGACACCATGAACGAGACAGTCAGCAGCAGCATCGACAGCAAGTACGAGCGGGCGCGATGCCCGTCGTGCGGCGTCACGTGCGAGCAGCGTCGATGCGCGGTGCGTGTGTCGGATGGTGACATCCGCCAAGCGCATGCATGCGTCGAGTGCGAGATGGTCTATCTCGACGCAGACCCGGTCGCGCTTCCTGACGGGTGGCTCGTCGACGCGCGCGCAGCGCACATGCTCGAAGCGTACGCGCACACGAGCGGCGCTCGCGTGCAGCGCTTCGCTACTGACAGCGCGAACTGCTGGGCGTGGTACTCGCCCAGCGCATCGTACGGGTCGAAGTGCTACACCCCCGCGACGACCATGCTCGACGCGATGACCGCTGCGCTCGCTGCGGTACCGTCCCCCGCCGAGGTGCACGCGCGACTCGAGGTCGAGTACGGGTGCGTCAACTGCACGCTCGACCGCGGGTCACGCACGTGCGCTGAGAGCGGTCATTACTACTGCGCCGCGGGTAAGCCCGACCGCGAACCCGAGGAGCCCGGCCATGGGTGAGCCGAGTGCGGAAGCGTTGGGCATGGCGCGCGAGCTGTACGGTAACGATGAGGCCGCGCTAGCCGCCGCCTTGCAAAGGTTCATGGACGTCGTCGAGAAGGCCGAGGCGCTGGCCGACAAGCAACACCAGGCCCTGAAAGGGATCGTCGAGCCATGGGAGCGAGCGAAGCGCCAGTGCGAAGCGGGCGCTGCCGTCGTCCTCGGTTTCAAAGAGCGCGCCGAGAAGGCGGAGGCGGATCGGGACGAGGCGGATCGCTGCCTGCGTATCGCAGCACAGGCATCCGCGAAGGAACGAGCCCGCGCCGAGAAGGCGGAGGCCAGCAAGGCCGAGTTGATCTTTGCGATCGAGGAGTGGATGTCCGACGCGCTGATCGAGCTACCCATTGACGCCGTAGAGCTGATCCGCATCCTCGACAAGCACCGGGGGCAGCCATGAGCGCCTGCTCGTCATGCAAGCAGCGGATCATCTGGGCCAAGACAGCCAGCGGCAAGGCCATCCCGCTGAACCCGGACCCACAGCCCGGCGGCAACCTCGAGCTCAAGGACGGCGTGGCGCGCGTCGTGCAGCCCCACCCCGCCGTCAAGCTGTACACCTCGCATTTCGCGAATTGCCCTTCGGCGAACGCGCACCGCAAGGAGCGGCGGCGATGAGCACCATCGACGCATTCCCGCTGCGCTGGCCGGTCGGGTGGACGCGCACCCACCGCGACGACCGACGCGCGTCCATCTATCAAGTCTCGTTCGCACGAGCGCGCGACGAGGTGCTCCGCTCGGTGCGTCTGCTTGGCGGGGTCGACGTGGTGATCTCGAGCGACATCGCGCTGCGTCGGGACGGGTTGCCGTACGCCAACCAGGGCGAGCCCACCGACCCCGGCATCGCAGTCTACTGGACGCAGCACAACCAACCCCGCGTGATGGCCTGCGACTGCTGGCGCACCGTCCGCGACAACCTTCGCGCAGTAGGGCTGACCATCGACGCGCTGCGTGCAATCGACCGCTCGGGTGCGACGCAGTTGCTTGAGCGTGCGTTCACCGGGTTCGCTGCCCTGCCCGAGAGCACGACCGTGGTTCGTAGCTGGCGCGACGTCCTGCACCTCAACGGCCAGCCCATCACCCAGCGCGACGTGCTCGAGGCGTTCAAGCGCCGGCTGCCGCTCTGCCATCCCGACAGCGGCGGCTCGCACGATCTGATGGTCGAGCTCAATCGCGCCCGCGACGAGGGGCTGCGCGAGGTCGCCCCATGACCCTCGACCAGCTGCGCCGCGAGCTCGGCCTGACGCCCTCGGAGTGGCGCGAGTTGCAGTACGCAGCGGTCGACCGCGAGGTCACCACGCGCGAACTCATCCGGTCGCTCATCTGCACGATGCTGGTGTGGTGCGAAGTCCGCCGCACCGAGCCCGAGTCGATTCGGCAGTCGCAGTCAACCCGCAGTCAATATCACCACGCTGTACCCAGGAGACGGTCCTGTGGACGCCGAACTGAGCGAACGACTCACGCGTGTCGAAGCACTGCTGCAGGAACTATTGCGAGAGTGTCGCGCAAAGCGTAAGCAGGGCGCCAAACGCGCACGAACGATCGCCGAGCATACAACGCGCATTGCGACCACTAGAGCCACTGACATCGAACGCGCCAAGGCACGCAAAATCATGAAGCGACTGGGGATTACGTGATGGAGACACCCGCACAACCGCAAAAGCGCAAGCGCGCGTATGGCACCGGCTCAGTGTCGCGTGACGGCGGCAAGCACGTGGCGCGCCTGCCGAGCGGGAAAAAGATCGGGCGCTTCGACAGCGATGAAGAGGCCAATAACGTCCTCGACCTTGTAATGCTCGAGATGCGGGAACGCGCCAGCGGCACGCATACCGTGAAGTCGCTGGGGGAGTTGTACTTGAAGTCAGTCGAAAGCTTACCCAGCTATCGCACCATCAAGTCGACGTGGTCGACCGTCGTTGCAGATGCCCCATTTTTCAACGATCCGGTCTCCACTCTGGCGCCGAACGAGATCGAGGCGTGGGTCGCGACACTGCCCAAGCACAAGCGCAAGCGCACCCGGGTTCGTGGCGGCAAGCGCATCACCAAGACGCTGTCCAAGTGCATCGGTCATCAGACCGCGAAGCACGCGCTCAACTACCTTCGCAACGCAATGCAGTACGCGATCAAGCCGCTCAGAGCGATCGAGACCAATCCGGCTGAAGGCATCCCGTTGCCGGAATGGGGCGAACCGGAGGACCCTCCGAGTGTCCTGAGCGAGACGGAACTGGCCCAGCTATTCCAGTTCGCTGACCTGCCGCTTGAACAGCGCACAGTGTTCACGCTCGCCATCTACCAAGGCCCGCGCAAGGGCGAGCTCGCCGGCATGACGTGGGACCGCATCGTGTGGGAGCGCTGCGGGTGGTGGATCACGCGCAGCTACCGAGGCAAAACGAAGAATAAGCGCAAGCGCTGGCAGGTGCTCTTGCCCGTCTCGCTGCGCGCGCTGCGCGTCTGGTGGGAGCACCGGGGGCGGCCGACCCAGGGCGTGGTGTTCCCATCGCCGCGCGCCGACCATCCGGGCGGCATATACTCTCGATCCTACGATTGGGGCTGGCAGCATCACCACGAGAAGACGCTCTCGCGCATCGGGTGGTGGCACCGTGCCGGCATCCGCACGCGGATACGATTCCACGACCTGCGCGACACCTGCGCCAGTCACCTGCTGTCAGGCAGCTGGGGCCGCAAGTGGACGCTCGAGGAGGTGAGCAAGCACCTCGGCCACAGCTCGACCAAGGTCACCGAGAAGCGCTACGCGCATATGCTCGACAGCGCCATGCAGCGGACGGCCGCAGCGACCGGCGACGTGCTGCAATGGGCGTCCGAATCTGCCCAAACATCTGCCCAGGCGGCCTCAATTTCGACCCTGCCGGAGATGGGTCAAGTCTTTGAAATCATTGACGGAGCGGGCAGCGGGGGTCGAACCCGCGACGTTCAGCATGGGAAGAAGATCGTCACGCAATCATTCCCAATAGTTGCAGGTCAATGGGCAGATCCTGGGCAGATTCAGGCGCTGGCGCGAGACATCCTTCGCGCGGTGGAACGGGGCGACGCTGTGCCGCAGGGGGAGCTCGTGCGATTCGCGAGCGCAGTGCTCGCGGGGATTCCAGCGGTGCGTCTCGCGGCAGCAGTCCTGCAGGGCGGGGCCCTGGCTCGCGCTGCTGCACTTGAACTCATCGACGTCACGCTGTCCTCGTCGCTCGACGAACTCGCAACGCGCGGGGGCAGCGATCAGCGTACCTTTTTTTGAGGCCGGCCCTGCGCCGGCCGCTGGCAGCCCCGCTCAAGCCTCCCCAACCCCCGCCCAGCCCATCACCCGCCCCGTCTGCGACCAGACCCACGCCGCGCGTGTCGGCTCGCCGCCGCCCCACCACACCAGCAGCTCGAGGTCGCCGCCGGCGGGCACTTCACCTTTTCCGACCTCGTTTGAGGCGCGGTAGTCGAGTTCGAATACACAGTGACCCGGGCCGAGGTGAAACCAGTGCATGCCCTGGTTGTCGGTCGGGGCGCGCGCGGGTTGCTGGGTTGCAAGATGTGCCCACGACCTGACCGCTGCACCCAGCCGGCGCTGGCTACTCGTTCGCGATTCGGTCCGTGCGCGACGCCTGTATTGGCCATGCGTTGCGCGATCCGCTCTGCATAACTTGCGGTTGCATGTTCTGCTGCTTACCGTCGCGCCTCAGACCGTTGTTCACGCGAAAGGGGATCTGCGATGGGCGATGAGTGGCACAGCATCGGGCAACACCGCGCGCGCTTCGAGGTGCGCACCGATCACAGTCGATTCGTGGTGATGGGGCCGGTGTGCTCCATCGAGCTAAGCAGGTGGCGGCCGCAGCGCGAACCGATCGCGCGCGGGGTCATCGATGGCAACGGATACGCGTCGGGGCTGGGCGAGCCGATCGTGATGCTCGACGCGCGCAGCGATCAACTGCCGTCGAGCGTCACCGCCGAGCTGCTCGAGCAATGGAAGGCGATGGTCGATCGGGTGCTCGCGCTCGACCGCAGCGCAGCGGGGGCGGGTCGTGGCTGACGAGCCCGTGCACGCTGAGCGGCGCCCGCTTTCCAGGCGCTGGGTGCTGCGCGGGGCGAGCCAAATCGGGAGGCTCTGGCAGCACCCATCGGGCGTCCGCGTGTGCTCGAGCCTCGACATGGCCGAGCTGCCGGACGGCTCTGGCGAGCTCGGGCAGCAGTGGCACATCTCGATCTCGCAGAGCGGCAGCCGTCGAGCTGATGACGAGGTCGTCGCGTTCGCGCTGCAGGCATTCGACCTGCTCGGCGCCGAGGAGGACAACCACCACCCCGGCGTCGCGCGTCATTACTTCCTGGTCTGCGACCCGCGGCGCCGTGTGGACTGCGAATGCAAGTCGACCGAGACGCTCGTCGCTGAGGCGGACGGGTATCGCTGGACCAACCCGATCGACGAGGGCGAATGCCGGGGTTGCGAGTTCGAAGCGCTGGCGCAGCAACTGGCGCTCAAGCCGCGCCCATGTCCGATCCACTCGCGCACGTCAGCGGAGCCAAGCCGATGACCGACTACGATCAAGCGACGCTGATGCTGCTCGCCGACCTCGAGTCAGCAGTGCCGAGCCCGAAGCGCGACGCGATCCTCGCCCGAGCGCGAGCGTGCAGGTACTGCAGCGGCCACCCCTGCGCGTACGACCGAGCGCAGCGAACGCTGTACGAGCACCTGCTGCACGCGGGGCTGAGCGAGCTTGCGAGCAACGTCGAGCGCGGGAAGTATTACGATCCCAACAGCGAGGATGGTCGTGCGCGCACCCTATGACGAGGACGGTGCGCCCGATGTCGAATCCATCAAGCGTTGGGTCGATGCACTTGCAGCGCAGGTCGATTCGGGAAAGCTGACGCTCGACGAGTTCGATGTCGAAACCCAGCGCCTGTTGCGTTGGCTCGAGGCGCACATCGCCATCAAGCTGCTGGATAGGACATGAGGGCGTTCGCGGTCGCGGTGGTTCTCGTGGTGTTCATAGTTGCGTTGAGTCTGTCGGCGCTCGTCATCTGGGAGTGGTGGTGGCGCGCGTCCAAGAACACATCCAGGCCCTTCGCATTGCCGCCGCGCGCCTGCAGTCGGAAGGTTACCTTGAGGCTGCCGAGCAGTTTC
>Ga0157376_10000430_pt1 | contig 27182 bp, 26 predicted proteins | sample M45metaG_FD_121801 | JGI IMG/M metagenome (GOLD analysis project Ga0157376, IMG submission 121801) | Miscanthus rhizosphere microbial communities from Kellogg Biological Station, Michigan, USA - M4-5 metaG | ecosystem: Host-associated > Plants > Roots > Rhizosphere > Soil | place: USA: Michigan...
GACTCATATTGGCCAGGAACTCCGCCTTCAATCGCGCGGACTCCACCGCGAGATCGCGCGCCTTCGCCATCTCGATTCCAGCCCGCTTCTGCCCGGTGATATCGGTGCGGATCGCCACATATTGATAGGGCTTCCCTTTGGCGTCGAGGAACGGAACCATTACGGCATCAACCCAGTAGAGCGAGCCGTCCTTCGCGCGATTGCAAACCTCGCCTTTCCAGATTTTTCCACTCCGCAGCGTGTCCCACATCTCCTGGTAAAACGCCGGTGGATGATGCCCGGAGTAGAGCACGCTCAGGTCATGTCCCAGAAGCTCCTCCTGTGTGTAGCCCGATATTTCGCAGAAGCGATCATTCACGCGGGTGATCAGGCCATTTTCATCGGCAAAGGAAACGATGCCGTGCTGATCCAGCGCGAGGTTCAGATTCTCCAGATTCTTGAGCAGTGCGTCACGCTTCTCCTCGGCCTGTCGCTTCTCCGTCATGTCCACGGCAATACCAAGATAGCGTGAAATCTCGCCGCTTTGGTTGAAGAGTGCCGTCACCGAAAGTAGCACCGGCAACCGGCTGCCATCCTTGCGAAGGTAGGTCCACTCCCTTTCCGAAGCCTCTCCCGAGCGGCTTTCCATGACAAACACCTCAAAACCGGGTTCGACGGTCCGGCCATATTTCCGGGAAAGCTCATCAGCCCGGGCCGCCACTTCATCGGCATCGTGAATGATCGCCGGGGTTACTTTCCCGACCACTTCACCGGCCTGGTATCCCAGCATCCGCTCGGCGGCGCGATTGAAACTAAGAATGGTCCCCTGCGGGTCGGTGGAGATGATGCTGAAATTCGCGCCGTCCAGGATCGCCTGTTGCAGAGCATGGCTGGAGCGGAGCGCCGCCTCCACACTTTCGCGCGCGACGATCTCGCCGAGCAGTTCATCCGCCCGCCCGCGCGCCCGCTGGCCCAGCAACACAGTCAAGGGCAGCAGCAGCGTTCCCAGCAGGCCAAAGGCGAGCACCAGCGTGGAGAGGCCCATCCCGCTGCTGGTAGTTTGGCTGCCGTCCGGCCAGGCTTTGAGTTCCCACGTCGCCCCCGGGAGCTTGATCTTGCGTACCACCGCCTGCACCTCGTCTGCCTTCCCATGCAGCCGGCCAAGAGTTCCCAAAATGAGGCCTTTTTCCGAAAGCACCAGATCGTATCCCGTCGCAATCGAGCTGGGCACAATCGTCTTGAACAGCTCCCTGCTTTGAAAGACACCAGCCACAAAGCCATCTGGGCGCCCCGCCTTCGTCACGGGGGCCAAAATCAACACTCCCCGGCCACCTTTGATCAATTTCGTTTCCGAGGAAATGATCGGGCGATTTTGCACCCGGCTCATTTCCATCGCAGTCCGCCGGATCTGATCGCGGGAAAAATCCTGACCGACCAGATCTTCGTTGCCTTCGTCCGGAGCCACCCAGGCAATTTTAAAAGCCGGGTCCACCCGCTCGATCACCATCAGGCTCGGGATATCGGTCACATAGTTTTGAGCATCTCTCTCCCAGAAGTCGTATCCCAGATTGACCGGACTATCCAGTCGGCTGGCCATTCGTGCCAGCGCCTTCATCCATCCAGTCACTTGCACCTGCGCCCGTTCTTCAGCACCGTCCATCACGGTTTCCGCGCGTTGTTGGGCGGCCTGTCGCTCCTGCGCGCATTCCGCCCGCCACATGATCAGGGTCGAGGTAAACATCAACACTGCCACGGGCAGCGGCAGCCACCGATGACGCAACCCCTGGTTGCCACAATGCTTGCCCATGGAGAGCAAAAACAAGCCACTCCCCGTTAACAAAAATCCGACGGCGGAATGAAAGGCCATGCAACTGATCTGCCCCCACGAGATTGCCGCATTGAGCCCGGTAGCATAGCCGATCACCCCCATTGAACTCAGGGCAACCACCAAGGAACCCAGAATCGCGATCACGAGACTGCCCCGGTTCCGCCCCGGCAGCTTCCATCCCAGCAGTGAGAGCGCCAGCCCCGTCATGGTAAAGCCCACGGCGGTCGGCATCGCCATCCGCCCGGGCTGGGCAGTCCGAATGAACGGCTTGAGGAACAGTTCATCAATTAAAAGATTCCAATTTCCCAGATGCTCCAGCGTGGAAAGTCCTCCCATCAGCAGCACCATCAATCCACAGCCGAGCACCAGCCACCTTCGCTCTGCGACCACCATCATCAATCCCATCCCGGTCAGAAAAAACGACAGGGCGGTGTTGCATTGCATCGGCGACCACGCGGGATTCAACTGCACCACCTTGGTCAGATGAAAATACCAGCCCACCATCACTGCCAGCCCCAACATTGAAACCAGTCCTCCCGCCAGCACCACCAGCCACTCAATCATTGAGCGGCTCGACGCGGACTGCTGCGGAAACAATATGGACATTTCAAGTTCCTCATCGTCCCCCGGACCCCTGACTTTACTCTTAAAAACTCCCACGTTTTGCCTCCTTTGCACAGGGGGAACGTGTTTCCGATTCCAGGCCGCCCGGTCTTTTTCCCGGCAGGGTGGTCAATTTACCACACCATCCCTTCTTATTTCCCTTTGGTTTCTCTCTGTAAATCATTTTCTCAAACCGTATCGCATGGCACTTGCTCCATGGCTGCGCAGTGCCGAAAATTAACCGCAGTCTCTGGCTGGTGATTGGAACCGGCGTGGGTCTCTCGCTCCTGCTTTTTGCGGCGATCCGCGGCTGGGAGTTGCGCTCGCTGCGCGACGACGTCCGCAAAATCGCCGCCGACCGCGTGATGCTCCTGCGCAGCGAGCTCACCCGCTCGATGGAGGTATTGCATGCGGTGGACTCCCTTTTTCGCACCACCAGCACGGTTTCCCGCGCCCAGTTTCATGAATTTGTCGCCAGTGCCCTGGATCGCCAGCCGGAGCTCCAGGCGCTGACCTGGAATCCACTCGTCGCGGCGACCGACCGCTCCAAGGTGGAGGCCGCGGCCCAGGCCGATGGCTTTTCCACGTTTCACTTCACCGAGGGCAATCCGGCCGGGACCTTTCGCGTCGCGGGAGAACGCCCGGTTTATTTCCCGGTCTATTTCGTCGAGCCGCTGAAGGGGAATGAACGTGCCTTTGGGTTCGACGTGAATTCCAACCCCCTCCGCCGCGAGGCTATGGAACGCGCCCGCGATACGGGCGAGCCCGCGGCCACCGAGCCAATCCACCTCGCCCAGGAATTACAAAACCTGCCCGGCTTCCTCGTTTTCGAGCCGATTTATCATCCCACCGCCAGCACGCTGCCCGAGCGCCGCCAGCAACTCGCCGGCTATGCGGTGGCCGTCTTCCGGATTGGCAACCTCGTTTCGCCTCCGCTCAAGACCCTCCGCCAGATGGATGTCGCCATCTGGGACGAGTCTAATCCCAAAGCCCCCGTTTACACACTCGGCAGTTCCGATTCCGGCCCCTACGACTGGCAGTCCAATCTCGAAGTCGCCGGCCGCCAGTGGAGCATCCGCTTTCATCCGCGCGCCGATTTCACCGTGCCCACCGGCGGCTGGCAGTCGTGGCTTTTCCTCGCAGGCGGGCTGTGCTTCACCGGCATCACCGCCGGCTATGTGCTCGGCAGCCAGCGGCGCACGGCCCAAATCGCCGCCTCGAATGAGGCGCTGCTCTCCGAGGTCGCGGTCCGGAAGAAAGCCGAGGCCGCCGCCGAGGCTGCGAACCAGGCCAAGACCATGTTCCTCGCGAATATGAGCCACGAGATTCGCACACCGATGAACGTCATCCTCGGCTACACGCAAATCCTCCAGCGCGATGCCTCGCTGCATCCTTTCCAGCTCGATGCGGTCACCACCATCGCCAGCAGTTGCAACCACCTCCTGCATCTCATCAACGAAATCCTCGACCTTTCCAAGATCGAGGCCGGGCGCATGGAATTGGAGACCACCGAGTTCGACCTCTCCGCACTGATCTTCGATGTCGCCGCCATGTTCCAGTTTCCCTCCGAGGAAAAGGGCGTGGCGCTCGTGCTCGACTGCCCGCACCAGCCGGTGATCGTGCGGGGCGACGAGGGCAAGCTCCGCCAGGTGCTCATCAACCTGCTCGGCAATGCCGTCAAATTCACCGCCCGGGGCCGGGTCACGCTCCAGGTCACGCCCGAGCCCGATGGCTGCCGCTTCGCGGTCACGGATACCGGCCCCGGCATCCCGGTGGAAATGCAGCGCAAGATTTTCGAACCCTTCACGCAGGATGCTGCAGCGCGCCACCAGGGCGGCACCGGCCTCGGGCTGGCGATCGCCCGGCGGCAGGTGGAGCTGATGGGCGGTGAACTCGGCCTGCAATCCACACCCGGCGCGGGTTCCACCTTCTTCTTCCACATCCCACTCGCCTACGCCTCCGGCGCAGCCGTGGTCGCCTCGCGCGCTGATACCCGTCGGCTGGCGCCGGGACATCCAGTGCGCGCACTCATCGTGGACGACATTACCGAAAACCGCACCGTGCTCGCCAGCATGCTCGCCACGATCGGCTGCTTCGTAGTGGATACCGCCGACGGTTCGACTGCACTGGACCTCGCCCGGCGCGAGCAGTTCGACATCATATTTCTCGACGTGCGCCTGCCTGATATCGACGGCGTGGAAGTCGCCCGACGCATGCAGGAAAACCCCGCCGCCGTCGCGCTCCGCATTGTCGCCATGTCCGCCTCCGCACTGGCCCACGAGCGCGACCGCTGCCTGCAAGGTGGTTGCGACGATTTCCTGGCCAAGCCTTTCCGCTTCGACCGGCTCTGCGACTGCCTGGCCCGCCTGCTCGACGTCGAGTTCCAATCCACAGTCCCCATCCGCGACGCCCAGGAAAGACCGCTCGATCTGGGCCAGATCACGCTCACCGAGGACCTTTCGCTCCGTCTCATGATGGCCGCCGAACTACACAGCGCCACCGTGCTCAAGAACTGCCTGCGTGAAGTCGAGGTCATCGGTCCGGCCGGCGGACGCCTTGCCGAGCACCTTCGCACCTTCCTGCGCAGCTACGATATGGAAACCATCCAGAAAATCGTCGCGCAGATTCCCATTGACCGACAGCCTGCCCCTTCCACTGCGTCCTGATTTCTCTCTCCCATGCCTTCCGAAAAAATCCTCGTCGTTGACGACACCTCGGCCAACCTGAACCTGCTCATCGAGACCCTGGAGCCGCGCGGCTACGAAGTGCTGGCCGCGCAGAGTGGCGCCACCGCGATCAAACTTGCCCAGCGCGCGCGGCCCGATCTCATCCTGCTCGATATCCTCATGCCCGGGCAGGACGGCCTCGAAACCTGCCGCCTGCTCAAGCGCGACCCCGCCACCCACGAGATCCCCGTCATCTTCATCACCGCGAAGAACGAGACCGCCAGCCTCGTCTCCGGCTTTGCCGCGGGGGCCGTGGACTATATCACCAAGCCCTTCCAGCAGGACGAGGTGCTCAGTCGCGTCCACACCCACCTGCAAATCTCCCGCCTTACCCGCGAACTGCGCGCAAAGAATACCGAGTTGGAGTCCGAGATCGCACTACGCCGAAATGCCGAACAGGCCCGCGACCGCGCCGATGCCCGCCTGCAATCCTTCTCCACGCTCGAAGCCGAGCGCTGGGGCATCACCGGGTTCGTCGGCGAAAGTCCGATAGTGCAGCAGATTTTGCAAAACGTGCGCCGGCTCCATCAATTCGCCGGCACCAGTGTGCTCATCACCGGTGAGAGCGGCACCGGCAAGGAGCTCATCGCCCGCGCCATCCACTACGGCAGCACTCGCGCCGCCGAGCCCTTCATCGCCGTCAACTGCGTCGCCGTGCCCGGCGATCTGGCCGAGTCCATGTTCTTCGGCCACACCAAGGGCGCCTTCACCGGCGCGCTCGCCGACCGCAAAGGGTGCTTCGAGCTGGCCGATGGCGGCACGCTTTTCCTCGACGAAATCGGCGACATGCCGGCCCAGCTCCAGGCCAAGCTCCTGCGCGTGTTGGAGGATGGAATGATTACCCCCGTCGGTGCTTCGCAGGCGAAAAAGGTGGACGTGCGCATCATCGCCGCCACCAACGCCGATCTCGACGCCCAGATCGCCAGCGGCGTCTTCCGACAGGACCTTTACTTCCGGCTCGCCCGCTACATCGTGCAGACTCCGCCCTTGCGGGAGCGCCCCGAGGATATCCCGCTGCTGGCGGGTCACTTCGTGAAAATTCTCTCCGCCGAAATGGGCCTGCTCCCGCCCACCCTACGCACCGACGCCCTTGCCGCCCTCCAGTCCTACAGCTTTCCCGGCAACGTCCGCGAAATGAAGAACCTCATCGAGCGCGCGCTGATCGAAAGCGCCGGTGATCCCATCGCGGCGGAGCACCTTCATCTGCGCAAATCCGCCATCACGGTGCCTGCCGCAAAATTACCGAAGCCCGCAGTCGCTGCCGCCGCACCTGCTCCCACCGACGCCCCGCTTCCCGCCGATATCCCGCTCAATCTCGAGCAGGCCGAGGAAGCGCTCATCCAGCGCGCTCTCGCGCAAACGAACGGCAACGTGACGGAAGCGGCCCGCCTCCTCGGGATCAACCGCACCCGCATCTACCGGCGGATGGCGAACGAATCGGAAGCCTGAGAGCTTCAGGGCCATAGGAAATTACCCGTCCGATAGGTCCTATTTCTTCATCCCACCATCCCTTAAACTAATTTTATTGCAAAAATGTTATGTTTATTGATAGCGGTGAGAAATGCCTTCCTCCCACGAGGCGCTGATTGTCGCCGAAGGCGAATGGTATGGAGTTTGCCGTCTGCCTCACATGTTTCACAAAGCAGGAGTAAAGACCTCCCTGCTCGTCCTGCCCCGCGCACTTTCGCGTCGCACTCGCTATGCGGAAAAGCTGCCGGTACAGGGCTACAATGTCGATGACCTCGTCACCCACCTCCGCCAGCATCTCCAGGCGCATCCGCAGCGCTATTCCATGATCGTCCCCGGGGACGACATGACCTTGCGTGCGCTCGCGTCCGTTCCCGATAAAGACTGGCTCCGCGAGTGGTTTCCCGTCGAGCCCAGCGAGGACAAAATGCGCCTCGCCACGTCCAAAGCCGCGCTCGTTGATGCCTGTTTTCAGGCAGGCCTCCCGGCACCCCAGTCCATCTATTGCAACACGCTGGAGCAGGGACTCGCCGCGGCGAAAAAGCTGGGCTATCCCGTCTTCTTCAAGGGCGAGGAAAGCTCCAGTGGCTGCGGAGTCGGGCGCGCCGAAAACGAGGAGCAGTTGCTAAAAGTCGCCCAAGCACTGCCCGCGCATAATTTGAAAAATTTTTCCATTCAACAGTCGGTGGAGGGTCCCGTGGGCAGCACCGCCATCTTTTCCTGGCGCGGCGAAGCCATCCAATGGGCCGGTGCCTACAAACGCGCCGTGTGGCCCGCTCCCTTCGGGGCAAGCAGCAAGAAGGAATTCATGCGCCATCCCGATATCGAGCTGCTGGCCCGCGGCGTGGCCCGACTCACGGGGTTCCATGGCTTCTTCGGTATCGACTGGGTGCAATGCGCCAAAACCGGCCGCTGCTACGTGATCGAAATGAATCCGCGGCCCATCCTGCAGTTCCACATGGCCGTATGGGATGGCGTCGATTTCTCCGACGGCATCCGTCACGCAATCTGCGGCGGCCCCCAGCCTGCCCCGCAACCCATGCAGGCCACCCGCGGCGTTTATCCCATGTTCCCGCAATACCTCTTCCGCTGCTTCGACCGGCGCGATTACCGCGGGATGGCGGGCTGGATGTGGGACATTGCCCGCGGTCGCGGCGACATTCCATGGCGGGACTACTCGCTCGCCGTGGGCATGGTCAAAAAATTCGGTCGCCACTGCCGGAAGACGTGGCGGGCCAGACCTGGCGTGCGCTGAAGAGACTGTCCCAGAAGAACGATGCTGTAGCAGACCTGCAAGCATCGTCATTTTTCCATGGACAGCACTACCTCACGACGATCACAGACCGCCGCTCCAGCCCGAAAGCTTCCTATAAGGAAAAAGTGTGCTAGGAGGCGGCAACCACCGCACTGCACTGCGTGCATTGAAGCACCTTCTTCTTCATCACCAACAACCATCCGATCAATCCGCCGACAAAAGAGGAAATGATCAAGGCAATGGAAACGGTTCCTCCAATAAGCGCCCCGGCACCAGCTCCAAGTTTCGAACCTGCCAAGGACGATTTCGCCTCTTCAACCGCGGACATTTGATCAGGAGTCAGCGCCGACGTTTCATCCGCCGTAAGCGACTCGAAAGCCACCACCTTGTTAATGATGGGCCCCGGGATCCCTTTGGCCACCAATTCGGTGCGCGTCTGCTGCTCCGCAGCCGCGCCGCCCGCCGTTCCCACCAATCCACTACCGAAGAGCAGCATGCATCCAATCAACATCCCCACGATACTCGGAATGAGAAACAGATAACCAATTACCACCACGGGCGTGCTGAGACGAAATTTTTTGCGCTTCACCAATTCTCCATAGCCACAGGTGCGACACGTCAAGGTGGGTTGCTGATTGCGTCCGCTCGGTGCAGCGACCGGAATAACTGGCGGGACGGGAGCAGGCGCTGCCACTGCGGGTGGTTGCGGGTATAGCATATTCAAGAATTGCCATTCAGCCATGCCCTCCCGCCAGGCATAGTCCGTATAGGAAAAAGCCCCGGACTGCAGGCCGGCAAGAATAGTCTCATCATCATAAGGACCGGTCTGTTCATCGTTTTTCAAGATATAGGTATTCATAATTTTTCTTTCGATCGCTTTTCGTTTAGCCGGGCTGCCGACATCACATCATTTTAACGCCTTCTCCATCGTATGATTGCGCAAAGATCTCGCTCAACGCCCACAGACCAGTGATAATGAGGCCAATTACCATCCAGCCTAAAACCAAAGTAATCACCAGTTGGGCCGTACCTTTGCCATAATGGCCGGCATAAAAGTTGTGAATACCCAGACAGCCCAAGAACAAGGCCAGGATGATATAGATTCCCCTGCTTTTTGAGACTTGTACCCGGGCAAAGGAAGGCGGTTGCACCGGGCCTGGAAAGCTGCTCACCACGGCGCCTGGTTCCAATTGCGGCTGGATCTCGGCCAGGGATTTCCAGGCCGCATCCCCCTGCTGACAATAAGGGGTATTCACCGTAATCATCCCGGTATTCCACATCGATCGCAACTGCCCGATCGTATAAGGCCCCTTCGTCGTCTCATCCAAGAGGAGATAGTAATTCATGCAGAAAACTTTTGTTTTAGAAATACCCGCCGTTTCCCGCAGGCTGTGGAAGGGGAAAACGATACTGAAACAAGCCGTAAACTGAATCTACAATGCTCACCAAAACCATTGGAACACCATTTCAAATTCAGGTGATTATGAGAAGAAAAAATTGCCATCTCCCTGCATTTTTTGGACGAGCCATTGGCATCCCATTTCTGCAACTTGAGATGGCCTGCCTTGATGGAGTTTTCCAGTCGCCTCCATAGCTTGCGCCCCGTGTAACGCCTGTTGCAGCCCGCAACAGCCGCCACAAGTCCCGCCATCTCCTGCGCGGCGGCTGGGCGCGCAAAAACACCTGTTTGCCTCTGTAAAACAACTTTCGGTTTTTGCCTGGCACGGTTGTCGCTAATTGGCGGCGCAAATCCACCAAACACAAAACCACTATGCCAATGAAAACCAGGGAACACACACATCCACGATCCATCCACCTCAAGCCCGCCTTCCTCGCGGTGTGCAGCGCCGTCGCGTTGCTCTCCGCCGCGCTCCTGCCCACCGCCCACGCCGGCACGGACGAAGCCGCGAAGAAGCTGGAAACGCCCGTCGATGAAACGCCGCTCGGCAGCAAGGTCCACGCCCTCGTGCAGGTGGACTTCGGGAGCGCCTACATCACACCGCGCGGTCTCAATGTGGACAACCAGGGCGTGAACATCCAGCCGCTGTTGCTCGTCTTCTGGGATCTCTATTCCAGCGACGGTTTCCTCAACGACGTGTCGCTGACCACCGGCGTGTGGAACGATGTGGGCACGCACGCCACCGGCGTAAAGGCGGATAACTGGAACGAAATCGACCCGATCGTCGGGCTCACCTTCAAGTTCGCCAAGAACTTCCAGTTCGACGCCTTCCTCGACACCTTCAAGAGCATGACGGAATCGTACCCGCTCTCGAACCACCTCGACCTCACGCTCACCTATCACGATTCCTTCCTTGGGGATTTTTCGATCAATCCTTACGTGCAGTTCTTCTACGAACTCCACGAGAAGGCCACGGTAGTGCTTGATCCCGCCACCTCCGAGCGCGGCTATTACTTCCAGCTCGGCATCGATCCGACCTACTCGATGAAGGCGCCGTTCCCGGTCAAGTTCGAGCTGCCCACCTATGTGAGCCTCGTCTCCAGCAAGTTCTACCAGAAGCTTGATGGCTCGGGCGGCGGCTCAGGGGTCGGCGTGTTCTCCAGCGAGTTCAAAGTCACGGTCCCGCTCACCTTCGTCTCCAAGGCGTACGGCCTCTGGAACGTGTATGCCGGCTTCCGCTTTGACTACTTGAACAACCCCGGCGTGATTGATGGCAACGAAATCACCACCACGCCCGGCCAGCATCAGCATGATCTGTATCTGTTCCACGGCGGTTTCAATGTCTTCTTTTAATTAAGCAACGCGTCGTGGCGGCGATACGCCACGGGTTTAGGCAGCCCTCACGGGCACCATGTGTAATTGGAGCGCCGCTCGCAATGGATTTACGGCTGGATGCGAGCGGCGTTCCCATGGTTTAAAGGCAGGAACACAGCGGCCTCCAGCTTCCGGCAGGCCGCGGGAACCAGGAAACCGCCGGAAGCTGCAAACGCGCAAATCAGCCCAGTCCATTCACCATCCATGAAAACGATCGAAGCGAATCCCTACCCCTGGCCGTACAACGGCGATCTCCGTCCCGAAAACACCGCCCTCATCATCATCGACATGCAGACGGATTTCTGCGGTCCCGGCGGTTACGTGGATTCCATGGGCTACGACATCTCGCTCACCCGCGGCCCGATTGCTCCGCTCCAGAAGCTGCTCGCCGGCATGCGCTCCGTCGGCTACCACATCATCCATACCCGCGAGGGCCATCGCCCCGATTTCTCCGATCTGCCGGCCAACAAGCGCTGGCGCAGCCGCCGCATCGGCGCGGGCATCGGCGATCCCGGCCCCTGCGGCCTCATTCTCACCCGTGGTGAACCCGGCTGGGAAATCATCCCCGAACTCGCTCCCGCGCCCGGCGAGCCGATTATCGACAAGCCCGGCAAAGGCTCTTTCTACGCCACCGATCTCGACATGCTGCTCCGCCAGCGCGGCATCCAGAATATCATCCTCACCGGCATCACCACCGACGTGTGCGTGCACACCACCATGCGCGAGGCAAATGATCGCGGCTACGAATGCCTCATTCTCTCCGACTGCACCGCCGCCACCGACCCCGGCAACCACACCGCCGCGCTCAAGATGGTAACCATGCAAGGCGGCGTCTTCGGCGCGGTCGCCGACTCCGAAGCCGTCCTTAAAACGATTCTCGGTTGAGTCCGGCCAAATTTTCCGACGGCAAACCCCGGCGAACTCGAAGCGGATGCGCCCGGACTTCCGCTCAACCACCGCGCGTTTTGACCGATACCATGGCCTGCCGCCGAAATGGCCGGCCGACCGCGACACACTTGCAAAAGTCCGCCGACAGTGGAGTATTGGCTCAACTTCGGGCTGGTAGTTCTGTCCCGTCACCCTTTTTTTCGTAATCCCGACTTACATGGATGCCGCAACCTTATACGAACGTCTCGAACTCAAGAACCTCTTCCGGGTCGCGGAATGGCAGCATGAAATCCCATGGAAGCGTCTCACCGACGGCGTCGAAATCCACCGCCTCTACGGCGACGGCATCACCGGCCCCACCGCCGCCCTCCTCCGCTTCGAGCCCGGCGGCAAAGTACCGCTCCATCTCCACCCCGGCCACGAGCACATCCTCATCCTGCACGGCTCCCAGACCGACCAGAACAGCACCGCCGAGACCGGCACGCTCATGATCAATCCCCCCGATAGCGCCCACCGGATCGTGAGCAAGGAAGGCTGCATCGTCCTCGCCATCTATACCGAGCCGGTGCGGTTTTTGGATATTTAGAGCGCATTTATTTTCACGCAGAGACGCAGAGGCAGGCGCGTCCTTGCATTACGTTCTTTGCCGAACTCGATCCCATACTCCGTGTGGGATCGCACTTGTCTTCGACACTCTGTGTCGAAGGAGACGCCCCAAGCGTCAAAGATCATCCGTCATTCACCCCGCTCTTTCGCCGCGCAATAGGCCCGCCACCCTTTCCACTCCGTGATCTCCCGCTGGCCTTCGCACAGAATCGGCTCCGCAAGCACGCCCAGCACCTCGGCTCCATCCGCCAGCTTTACCTTGCCAATCGACAATCCGGGTGGCTCGTTGAGCAGGATCGAACCCAGCCCCGCGGGCGGCACGCCCCACACCTCTACCGGCACGCTCACCCCGCCCTCGCGCACACGAACCATGCCCGGGTGACGATCGTTGATTGAATAAATTCGGAAGCTCGGCACCGTCTCCGCCTCGCGTAAAAACACCGCTCCGACTGCGAGCATATTCGGGTTCAATTCCAACCCCCGCATCAGGGTTCCATTCACCGCCAGTTCGATGTGTTCACTCATACGCGCAGCCTATCGGGAACACCGCGTGCCTGACAATGCGAATGCCCGCGCCGGGGCTCGAAAAAAGCGGACCGCTTATTTGCCGGGGATAAGTGAATACAAATAGCTCTTCTGCGCATCCCCGTAGGCCGTCCATACCTCGTGCGTGGTCGGATCCACCGTCACCGAATGCGTGCCCTTGTGCGTGGGCACGTCGCCCAGCGATTGCAGCCCGTGGTCGGTCACCTGCACCACCGAGAGCACGCCCGTACCGCTCGCGCAATACACCCGCTTCAAATCCGCATCATAAGCGATCTCGTCCACTCGTGGCGCGATCGTCGTCGAGGCGATCACCTTCCCGTTCGCCGTGCTCACCTCCACCAGCGTCCCACCACCGCCGGCCACGAACAGCGCCTTGCCATCGGGCGTCATCGCCAGCCCGTGCGGCGATTGCGCGGGCGCCGTCGGCCAGCTCGCCACCACCTGGTTGCGCTTCGGGTCAATCACCTCGATCGCGCTCGTCTTCTTCTGGTTCACGAACACCCGATGCGTCCCTGCATCATAGGTAAAGCCCTCCGGCCCTTCCGGAATCGGAATCGTCGCCACAATCTTGTGCGCCGCCACATCCACCGCCCACACCTCTCCCGCATCGTCATGGCCCACATAGGCCAGCCCGTTGTCGGGATCGTAAACGAGAATATCCGCCGGCCCTGGCAGTGGCGTCTCGCCGGTGCTCTTCAGGGTTTTTTGATCCAGCGTGAGCACCTGCGCCTTGTTGCTGCCCGACACATAGTAAAGTCCCTTCTTTACATCCACCGCCGCGTCCTGGGTCGCCCCCACGGCACAAAGCTGCACCGGCTCCCCCTCCGGCAGCGCGAAGACATCGAACGTCCCATTGCGCGTATGCGGCGCCAGTAGCCGCACCGGCGAGGAAGTCGCGTCCACCTCCAGAAAATCAAAACCTCCGTGTGCCCCCCCGATTTCCACCGTCTTCCCGGGCGTCAGGGGCAGCCCTGCCGCCAGCGCGGGCAGGCCGCCCAGCGCGGTGGTAAAAATTCCGAGGCACATCATGCTGACACGTGGGGATGGGGTGAGATTCATAAAGGTTTTTGAGGAAATGGGGATATCTTGCGTCGCGTTTACTCCGCCACCGCGTCTTGCATCCGGGATTCATTCCGCTGCGACCACATGGCGTGAATCACAAAAAGCACCAGAATGCCGAGCAACACCGCCGAGGAGCCAACCGTGCCAAAGCCCAGCCCGCCCTTATCCGGTGTCTTGGTCAACACATCACCCATCGTCGCGCCAAACGGACGGGTGAGCACAAACGCCACCCAGAAAAGGAACACCTTCGAGAGCTTTGTGAAAAACGCCGCCGCCAGCACCAGCGCCAGCAACCCGCCGATCAAGAGCGCCCCCCCCGCAAAGCCCAGCCCCGAATCGTCCGCCAGGAAATCGCCCAGCGCCGTCCCCAGTGTGTTCGAGAAAAGAATCGCCGTCCAGTAAAGCACCTCCACCTTCCGCGTGCGGATGAAGTTCACCGACATCGTATTCCCGCTCAGCTTCCACGTCGTGAAGATCGCCGCCAGAATGATCACCAGCACCAGCGTCCCCCTCGCATAGCCCAGGTGCAGCGTGCGATCCATGTAGTCCGACATCGTCGTGCCCGCCGTGCTCGTCGAGAGAATCACCAGCCAGTAGAGCGGCGGATAATACCGCTTGGCGGCGAGTTGTCCTGCGAGCGTCACCAAAAACCCGCCAAAAAGAATCATCGAACTGAGGGCGTAACCCACATTCAACGTCATCGAGAGCAGATCACCGGCGGTTTCGCCCAGCGTCGTCGCAGCGATTTTCATCACCCAGAAGGCAAAGGTAATTTGGGGCAGCTTGTTCATGAGAGTTGAATTGTATAGGATTGGAGACGCGCATAAGTTGTCTTGTCCAGGCACCACTGCAAGTAACTTGCAGTTAAGCTTTCTTAACTTCCACGTAATCCTCCCATCATTTTCACTGTGAAAGAAGAAAACACTTCAGGCATTTTTCCCGCCCCGGCATATTCCAGCAAGTGCTCAAACTGGGGTTGCCCTGAATTGACGGACAGTGGGCTTGGGATCAAAACCAAGGAGCACCTACATGAAAACGCAGCTGAGCAAACCAGTTCGGGAACGAGCGAGCTATACGGAAGAATATCGAAAAGAGGCGCTGGAGCTATGGCGCGCCAGTGGACGCAGTGCCGCCAAAGTGGCGGCGGAACTGGGTATTCGCGCCCCACAAATAGCGATTTCTCATTACTGATCAAGTAGTTATACCAAATCAGATCTCCTCAACTACATAAGCCCCATGGAAATACTGAAACAGGAAGAGACGTAACGGACAGCGGGCGGGACTTGGCTTCGGTGGATCAGGCGAGCGGCAGATAGCGAAGAGCGACTTGACTCGGCGGAAAGCTTACCGCAAAAAACAGAGTATTGAAAGCATCGCGCGTTCGTACGCCTCGACGGGCAGATTTTTCACCAAATTTTCGATGACACGCTCCATCTCAGGGGTCTGTTTGAGCTTTTTTTTAATTGCCTCATGCATTTCCTCGATACGTTCCTCCTTCTCGATCTGCCCAAGCACGAGCGCGCGGGCCATGTAGGATGGTGGCATGGACTGGAGGTGGAGCCAGAACTCCGGGTTGTTTTTGATATATTCGTCAATTCGAGCGTTAGACTGTGGGTTTTCTTTGAAATCGATTGATTGCAGACGGTTTTCGGATCCAAGTTTTTTGTCGAACATGAGCAAGAAGTCTTAGCGTGGCGGATTGGAGGTTGGATTAAGCGGAAAAACCGGGCCGCCTGTTTGCCGTATAGCGACAGTGAACCCGTCTCTCAGAGTTGCCGCCGGAAAGACTTCCTTCTGAAACCTTCTCTGAAACACAGATTGAAAACGCGGTTCTGCCCTTGGTAAGTCCCTTAGACAGGTCGTGACCATCTGTGGGATTCTGTTGCTGACATTGTCGACCGGAGACCACGTGCGGACTCCCTTTTCAACCATATCAACTGCCGGAAAAGATATTTTTCTCTTGATGCGTTTATTTTGACCAACGCTTTATCAACACTGTGATATTTGACGGAGAAGTTGAATTCAGGCATGCAGGAGCTTTTTCAGGGGTGTTTTTATGTTTGACCAGGAGATGAAAACTGATCCCTCGGGACTAAGTTAGGCTTTCAAACAAAGCTTAACTGGCGATGAAAATCAGACAACTACACAACAGAGTAGTTCTCATCGGAAGTCTCATTTCGTGACAGGATAGGCTCTTCGAATCTTAGCCTTCAATTTGTACGGATGTTTAAAAAGGCGTTTGCTGGAAAGTGATGAGACAATGTAACGAGTGTAATCTCGACAAGTTGGCTTCGGTGTGTTTGGTTTTGGTCGTTATCGTGGGATCGTTATGATCAGAAAATTGTCATCCGGCCTTTTAGCAGAAAAAAATTTACCTTTCCTGCCCCAGCCTTGCCGCAACCTGACTGCTCGAGATTTGAATCAACTCCTTGCTATCATCGGAGTTCTCCATGCCCAGCAATCCGATTTGGATTTACTTCCTCTGTTAATCACCGTCCCCCTCAAAGCTTTGACGAACGCGGACTATATCACCTATTCGGAAACCGATCTTTGCACGCAAGAACATCGGCCTTACTTTTCCTATTCGCCGCCTCGTCTCGCAGAGCTGATGTCCAATTATCTGGCTCACATGAACAGTCATCCCTTCTGGGCTCTCGAACCGGGCATTTTTAAGAATCATATCCTGCAGTCCGCGGATTTTTTTTCAAACCGTCAGTTGCGTGAACTGTCCATCTTTCACGAATCCTTGTTCCCGGCGGGATGTTCCCAATTGATGCGCGGAAGCTTCAGAGCGGGCTCAGTCCTTATTCGGCTCGGGGTTCGCCGAGAGGGACACCGTCCATTCAACGAGCAGGAACGGGAACGCATGAGCGTCTTCCTGTCGCATTTTCAACACATCTATCAGGCCGCCCGCCAGCGAACGCTCGCGCGGTTATCTCCACGCCGACGGTTAAGCCAGGCGTTCCCGGATCTGACCCGCCGCCAGCTAGATGTGGCCTGTTGGCTGGCGGAAGGAAAATCCAATGAGATTATTGCCCGGCTTCTCAATATCAGCCTTGACGGAGTGAAATTCCACCTGCGATCAATTTATCGAATTATGGGCGTTGAGGACCGGTTTAACGCAGCGCTAACGGCATGTCAGCTTCATCCCGAGAAGGTCTTTTCCGAGGTAACGATTCTTCTCAGTGCTGATCCAAAGATCACCGAATCAAGACTCAAGGAGCGGTTTGGTTCCTCCTGATTTCCTGGAGAGAGTTTTTTGAGAGGGTCTCCGTAATCCTCCCATCATTTTCGCCCGCTCAAGTCGTCCGGCTCAATCGCGTCCACTCTTCGATCAGGTAGCGGTCGGTCATGCCGGAGAGGTAGTCGCAGACGGTGCGGTGCAGGCCGTCGGTTTCCAGGCGCAATGAGGTGGTCTTGCCGAGCAGGACGGGCTTTTCCAGATAGATGCGGAAGACGTCGCGCAACATTTCGCAGGCGCGCTGGTTCGCGCCGGCGACGCGGGGGTGGTAGTAGAGGTTTTGGTAGAGGAACTTGCGCAGTTGCCGGTTGGCCTGGAGCAACTCGGTGCTGTAGCGGATGAGCGGCTTGGGCTGGCGGCGCACTTCCTCCGCGCTTTGCACGCCGGATTGTTCGATCGACTCCGCGCTGGTGCGGATGACGTCCTCGACCTGGTAGTCGATGAGGCAGCGGATCACGTAGGCGTGGAGCGCGCTGCCCTTCAGCCCGGGGAATTGTTTGCGCACGAGCTTCAGGCACGTCTGCCAGATTTCGAGTTCCTCCAGTTGCGCGGGCTGGATGAGGCCGGCCTCGAGGCCGTCGTCCAGATCGTGGCTGTAGTAGGTGATTTCATCGGCCAGATTCGCAATCTGGGCCTCGAGCGACGGGCTGTGGTAAATCTCGCCCCGGGAGGCGCCGTCCTTTTCCGGCGGATCGTAAAACTTGGCGTGTTTCTTGAGACCCTCGATCACCTCGAAGGAAAGATTGAGCCCGGCAAATCTCGGATACTTCTGCTCGATGGTCTCGACGATACGAAGGCTCTGCAAGTTGTGCTCGAAGCCGCCGTGGCCTTTCATCAGTTCATCGAGCATTTCCTCGCCGGAATGGCCAAACGGCGAGTGGCCCAGGTCGTGCGCGAGGGCGATGGCCTCCGCGAGGTCTTCATTGAGCGCGAGCGCACGGGCAATGCTGCGGCTCACGGAGGCGACCTCGATGGTGTGGGTGAGCCGGTTGCGAAAATGATCCCCCACCCCGTTGAGAAACACCTGCGTCTTGTACTCGAGCCGGCGGAAGGCACGAGAGTGAATCACCCGGGCGCGATCGCGTTGATACCCGGTGCGATGCGGGTGCGGCGATTCCCGGTGGACGCGGCCCGCGGAATCGCCCGATTTTTGCGCAAAGCCAGCCAGGCTCTGGCGCTCGACCTCTTCCAACTGGGCCCGGGTGCGGATGAGGGGACTGAGTTTCGCGGCATCCGGCTTCGTCATGACCGATCATCCTCCGGTGGATGTCCAAAAATTTCGTGATGCAATTGCCTCTGGCTGCGGCGGGCTTCGGTACGAACGATTAATAAATCAAAAATCGCCATGAGCACCGAGACCAAGGTGAACCAGCCGCAGACCGCCCAATAAATGACAAACCACACCGGCATTCCCCTCAGCCAGTCGTACAGAAAGGTCGCCCCGGCAAACAGCATCACCAATGCCACCAGCACGACGATAAACATCACCAACCGCCGGGTATGCTGGTCTCGTATAATTCCTTTGGTAATGAGAATGACTAATTTCAACGGTGGCGCTTGAGTTTTTTCAGCCGTAAGTCACTATGAAGAAAATGTCAAAAGGTGACGCACAGTTGTGGGCCATCCTGCGCGATAAATTTGAGATGCTACGGCGTCTGGGGAAAACGCGGGAGGCGATCAGGGCAGCGGAAACACTGGCCGCGCTCGGTCGTCGCGCCTTTGGCCGGCAACACCCCAAGGTGGCCGCCGTGCTCTACGATCTGGCAACGCTCCAGCTTGCGCAAAACCTGTCCGACGCCGCCGAGCCTCATCTCCGCGAAGCGGCGGAAATGCTGGAGGAAACGGGCCCCGAAGACCGTGTGTTACTGGTGCAGATTTACAGCCAGCTCGCCGTCCTCGCCACCCAGGCGGGTCGCGCAGCCGAAGCCGGCAGTTACTACGAACAGGCCATCCCGATCGTTCGTGAGCTGGAAGGCGAAGAGAGCCCCACGCTTGCTTCGCTGTTCAATAACGCCGCGCTCGTCCAGGAAGCGCAGAACGACCTCCCCGCCGCCGCCGCGTCCTACAAAGCCTCGCTCGGCATTTACGAACGGCTTCAGGCCACCCACAACGCGGATTACGCCACCATTCTCCACAATTACGGCAATCTCCTCGCCCGCGAAGAACGCTACGCCGATGCCCGCGATATTCTCACCCAGGCCGCCGAGCTACGGGCCGGCCTGCTGGCTCCCGAAGACGCGACGCTCGCCCAAACCCGCGCGGTGCTGGCGGTCGCGCATCACGGAATGGGAGATCTCGAACAGGCGCAACATTTTTACGAGCAGTCCCTCCAGGTGTTTCAGAAAAATCTGCCGACTTATGCCGAGGATTACCGGCAGGTGATGACCAATCTCGGCTCCCTGCTCCGCTCACAGGGCAAAACCCGGCAGGCCGATTCGTTGCAGGATCATTTGCGCCGGCTCACGCGACGCCCGCTGCACGAATATTGAAGAAAATAACATTTATGATTTTGCATTTATGAAGCATTGGAAATGGCCTGCGGCGCATTGTTTCGCTTGGGCCCTCCCTCCACGAAGGCCACTTATAAAACTTCATAAATACCAAGCCGAATCTTCGAGACGAACGCAGTTAATCCTAAATGTTACTTTTTCGCCGGTGCTTCCTGAGCCGCCGCTCGAAATCACCCCGCGCTTCATCCATCCGGCTTAGAAGCGATTCCACGCTCATGGCAAAGGCACCGAAGGTCTCCACCGTCTGCTGCTCCAGAAAATCGTTCGTCGCCACCTGGATTTCGTGTTTCGCGGCATATTTGGCGACCAGCCGCTCGATGATGTCATCCGCCGTTTGATCGACCCCTGAGTAAAAAACCTGGATGCCCCCGGGCTCGGTGGCTTCGGAAAATTTTGCTCCCTTCCCGTCGAAGACGGCGACTACGCGCATACCGGAATAATCCTGATACTCGGTGAGCAGCCGGGCGAGACGTTCGCGGGCCAGGCGTTGATTGCGCTGGTGCTCTTTCAAGAGCTCCGGCCAGGCAAAGATTACGCTGTGGCAGTCCACGATCAGATATTGCACGCCGGATTATTTCGCAGCGATCGGGGCGGAGTCGAGCCGATTCGGGCTGCGGGAAGGCTGGAAAAACACTGTATCAAAGGGCTTGCGTTTATAGCGGGGCGTGGAAACATTTCCTCCCCTATGCCCACTTCTGTCGAGACACCCACCGATACCGGCTTCGATCCCTATGTGTTCTGGATGCAACACAAGGGCAAGATTGTGCTTTATAGCACCCTGCTCATTGTGGCACTGGTGATCTTCGGAGTTTCGCAGCTCGTGACGCAACGCAAGAACGCCGCTTCCACCCTCGCACTCGCCACCGCTGCCAGCGTCGAGGATTTTCAAAAGGTCGTCGCCGACTATGCCGGAACCGCCGCCGCCGCCGATGCGCAACTCAAGCTCGCCGCAAAACTGCGTGACGAGAAGAAGTATGACGACGCCATCGCCACGCTGCAAAAATTCATTACCGACAATCCCAGCAGCCCGCTCGCCAGCGGAGCATGGCTGAGCCTCGGGGCCACTCAGGAAGCCGCGGGCAAGCTGGATGATGCATTGCAAACCTACCAGCAATGCTCGGTAAAATATCCCCACGCCTACGGCGGCCCAATCTCCATGCTACGCCAGGCTTCGATCCTGCAGGACAAAGGCAAGAAGGATGAGACGCGCCGGGTTTACGAAACGGTAATTTCGCAGTATCCCAACACCTACTTCAGCCAGGCGGCCACGCAGTCGCTGAGCCTGCTGCCGAAGTAATCGCTTCTTGCTGCTGCCGCCCGGCTGCACGATGATGCGGGGCACATGGATCGCATCGCCGGCATCGAAACCGAATACGGCTGCCTCACGCTGGAATCCGCTTCCTCCCGGGGCCTGGAAGCGTGGCCCCTGCTGGTGAAGAACCACCTGTTCAAAACGGCCCGGCTGGGGGCTATCGATCTTCACTATCGCGATTATGAAGAGCCGCCGGGTAATGGCGGCTTTTTACGGAACGGAGGGCGGCTCTATCTGGATATGGGGCATCTCGAATATGCCTCGCCGGAATGCCGGAGCGTGCGCGACATGGTGGCCTACGATCTCGCAGGCGACCGGATGATCCAGCAGGCGCTCAACGAGCTCGGCGCCGGCGACTCGGTCTCGTTCCTCAAGAACAACATCGATCACCACACCGGTGCGACCTTTGGCTGCCATGAAAACTACCTGATGCACCGGCGCACGGAATTCCGTCCCGAGGCGATCGGGGGACTGCTTTCCTTCCTCGCCACGCGGCAGATTTTCACGGGCACCGGCCGGGTGGGCAGCGCACGGGTGACGGCCTTCCAATACGAATCGACGCGCTCGGAGGAGCCGGTGGATTTCCAAATCAGCCAGCGGGCCGATCATATTGTGAATGATGTCTATCAATGGGTGCAGTTCAACCGGGCGATCATCAATGCCCGCGACGAACCCCTCGCCGATGAGCGCAAGTTCCGCCGCCTGCACCTGTTGATCGGGGATTCCAACATGAGCCCCTACGCCACCGCGCTCAAAGTGGGGCTGACGGCGCTGGTGCTGAAACTACTCGAAGAGGATTGCCTGCCCCGGCAAGTGGCCTTGTTCGACGCCGTGGCGGCCACCCAGTCCATCTCCCACGAGTGCAGCGTGCAGACAATTGTGCGACTGGTGGACGGGCAGTGCCGGACCGCCCTGGAAATCCAGCATGCCTTTTATGAAACAGCCCATCGCCACCTCGCCGGTCGCGATGAGGAAACCGACTGGCTGCTCGCGAACTGGCGCTTCGTGCTTGAAGCGCTGGAATACAAGCCCCAAGCCCTGCTGGGGGGGGTGGACTGGATTTCCAAGAAGTGGCTGCTGGAAGCCTTTCGTGACGAGGAGGGCCTCGGATGGGATGATCCCTGGCTGGAAAGTCTCGATCTCGAGTATCACAACCTGAATCCGGAGAAGGGACTGTTCTTTGCCGTGGAGGCGTCCGGGGAAATCGCCCGGTTTAATCAGAACGCGTTTTTCGACGCGGCCTTTACACAGCCGCCACAGGATACCCGGGCGGCGGGACGGGGAATCGCGATCGCCCAGTTCATCGGCGAGGAGGATTATTTGGTAAACTGGGATTCGATCAGCAATGCCCGGGGAGCGATTCTGGAAATGCCTGATCCGCTGAAGGACTATCGATCCAGCGTGCGGGATTTTCTAAAACACCGCCGGGTGGCCCCGATGGGGGATTGATCGGACAGAATGGATTTCATCCATCCTATTCTTAACAACGGTGAGAGATCCGCTCTCTACATTCCGATCACCGTGGCCGAGGGGGCCTGCGGGAACCACTTGTAGAGCATCAGATACACCAGCACGCCGGTCACGGAGACGTAGAGCCAGATCGGGAAAGTCCAGCGGGCGATGCGGCGGTGTTTGTCAAAGCGGGCGCGGATCGCGGGAATCACAGTGCAGATGACCAGCGGCACAGTGGCAAAGGCAAGGATGACATGCGAGGTGAGCAGCACCAGATAAAGCGGGCGAATGCTGGCCGGTTCGAGAAACTTCGTCACCAGATGGGTCTCGAGATGATAGGTGACGTAGCAGGCTAGAAAAATGGTGGAAGTAACCAGCGCACAGATCATCATCGCGATGTGCTGGGCCTTGCGCTCGTTCTTGATGAAGATGAAGCCAGCGGTGAGGAAGATGGCGCTCAACCCATTGAGGGAGGCATTGATGGCGGGAAGGTCGTGGACAGTCATGTGGGCTGCGTCAGATTTTGGCGAAGACCAGCAACCCGAGGACGGCGGGCAGGTAAATGATCGAGGCGAAAAACAGCGTGCGCGCACTCACGCGGCAGCGGCGCATCAGAAATTGCGAGGCATACCAGAGCAACCCCCCATTGCAGAGCACCGCGGCCACGGCATACCAGGGGGACGCCATGTGCAGGAATAGCGGCATGATGGTGACCGCCAGCAGCAGGATGGCGGAAATGAGACTTTCCAGCGCCGTCTTCATCCCGCTCAAATCGTTCCGACGCAGCATCACGAAACCGGCCTGCGCATATTCATCGCGATACATCCACGCGATGGCGAGGAAGTGCGGCATCTGCCAGAGAAACAGGACGCCGAAGAGCACCCAGGCCCCGGCGCTTAAATGGCCAGTCGCGGAGACCCAGCCAACCATGGGAGGAATCCCCCCGGAAACCGCCCCGACCGCCACGCACCAGGAGGTGCGGCGCTTGAGCGGAGTGTAGATGGCCACGTAAACCACGAGGGTGGCCAGGGCAAGGATCGCAGCCAGCAGACTGACGCGACCGTAAAGATAGATCAATCCCGCCACACCCAGCAGCACCCCCAGCCCCAGCGCTGTGGAAGGCTGCATGCGACCCGCGGGAAGCGGTCGCTGCGCGGTGCGGTGCATCAGGCGGTCCACATCGGCCTCGATGTATTGGTTGAGAACACCGGCCGAGGCAGCCATCAATGCAGTCCCGAAAAGGGCGCGAAAGAGCAGGAACCAGTCGAGCGCTTCCCCCGAGCCGCACCAGAAGCCCACGAAGGTGGTAATCAACACCATCGTCATGAGACGTGCCTTGGTCAGGGTAAGAAGATCAGACATCCAGCCGGGGGCAGGCTCCACCCTCGCGATGGCGATGACGGGGGCTGCGTTTTCTTCCATGCTCACGCAGCGACCTCCAGTTCAGCCCGGGAGGGCTCCGTCTTGGAGCCGATGGAGGGGCGAGGCTGGTAATGGCCGAGGCGCATGGCGAGGACAAAGCTGGTGGCAAGAATCAGGGCTCCGTTCACCACGTGGAGGGTGGTGGTCACCGGCGGGCGTTGCAGCCAGATGATGTGGGCGCCGAGCGAGATCTGAAAGGCAGTGAGGCCAATGAGCAACATAACGGTGCCGACCACGGAAAGATCGTTGCGCAGCTTCTTGAAGGCGAGGGCGGAAACCCAGAGAATCATCACACAGATGACGGCGGCCAGCACGCGGTGGCCGAAGTGGATGTCGATCGCGAAGTTATGCACCGGCGGCATGAAATGATTGTTGATCGAGTAAGGGAATTGCGGCAGGGCCGACCATGCATGCTCGTGGCGAACGATGGCAGCGACGATCAACTGAAGGTAAACCGTCCCGAAGAGCACCCAGGAGGCGATGAGCAGGCTGCGATAATTGCCGGCCCGGAACTTCCAGCCGCTTTCCCAACGAGGCGAAAGCATCAGGGCGATGGCGATGAGGATACAGAGGAACGCCTGGGCCACACAACCGTGGATCATGGCAAGGGTGAGCGAGTTATGTGTCACCCGAAGACCGCCGAGAATGCCCTGGGCGACGACGAGCACAAAGGAAACCACCGCCAGCACGCGGATGCCCCGACGTGAATCGGCGATCCACATCCAGATGGCAAGCGCGGTAGTAAGGAGTCCGACAAAGGAAGCCAGCAGGCGGTGCGAGTGCTCCCAGAAAACGCCTCCGTCGCCCATCTGCATCGCCTGCGGGGTGAGCCACTTGGCGAAGGGCACGGTGTACATGTTGTAATTGAAGGTCGTCGGCCAGTCGGGAACGCTCATGCCGGCGTTGTTGCTGGTGACCAGAGCCCCGAGAAAGATCAGCCCCAAGGTCGCGAGGACGACAAACAGGGAATAAAAATACAACGGACGATTGGGACTCTTCATAGGCACAAACGGCGCAATACCTACATCGGGCGCGCCGGGGTGGTAATCTTAGCGATTACTTCTTGATTTGCAACTGCGCCAGACCGTCGATCCAATCCTCGTAATCCTTCTCGGTATCGACGACTAGCGTGCCCTTCATGGCATAGTGGTTGGCGCCGCAGAGCTGGGCGCAAATCAATTCATAGGTACCGGTCTTGGTTGGAGTAAACCAAACCGGAATCTGGAGACCGGGGATGCAGTCCTGCCCGATGCGCATGCTCTCGAGCGAGACGTTGTGAATCACATCCTTCGAAGAAAGCTCGAGCACCACCGGGCGACCGACCGGCACGTGGAATTCATCCTTGGCGATGATGTCGTCCTTGGCGGCGGGCTCATTGCGGTCGATACCCAGCAGGTTTGAGGAGCTCATCAGGTTCGTATGGCTCTGGCCGAACACGCCGTCCTTGCCCGGATATTGGAAGTTCCAGAAATACTGCTGGCCAACCACGCGGATGACGAGCGCTTTACTGGTGTCCTTGGGAATTTCATTCACGCGCACACCCCAGAGCGGGAGCGCGAAGCCGAGCAGAATCACCGCCTCGATGAGCACCACGCTAAACTCGATGTGGGTGGAGGCATGGGAGCGAACCCCGTGGTAATCGGCCTTCGGGTGCCGCGACTTGTGAAAGCGGATGATGGTGTAGATGAAGTAGGTGGTCCAGCCCACGAACAGCAGGGCCATGAACCAGTGGACAAACTCCATCATGTTATCAATCAGAGCGGCATGCTCCGAAGCGCGGGGCGTAATCCCAAGAAGCTGGTTGATAATGGCGAGCGTGGGCATAGATCAGGAAGGATCGGTGTCAGGGTTGACGAATTCGGCGTGCGGGGGGAGCGGCATTTTTGCACGGCGCGCCAGGTAGTAGATGAAATATCCGAAAGCGGGAAGGATGACGCCGACGATCCCGAGCAGCAGGAAAATGGCGGCGTTCATGGCGGGCGCAAGGCGCTCCTGGGTGCTGCCCAGGCAGTTGCTGGCGGCAAAGACCGGCGAAGCAAGCGTCCCGGCAAGCAGCACCGTCAGCCATGAGGTATGAATGCGATTCTTCCTCATAACACAAGTTTCCGCGTCTTCTTCAGAAAGCGGATCGCGTAAACGATCAGCGCCAGACCGATGACGGCTGAGGCGGCGGCCCCGATGAGCGGTCCATTCTGACCGGGGGTATGATTGACAAACTCCCACCCTGCGAACAGGAACGCCATCAATGCCGAAGCAATGAGAAAGACGAAATGGAAGGTTTTCAGGTTCATGGCCGGTTTACTTGGTAGGAATCGTTCCTGGAATGGGTGAACCCCACAATGAACCCCAGACCGTCAGGGCAATCAACATGATCACGAAGAAAGCGGTGAAAATGAAGATGTTGGTGAGCATCTTGCTGCGATGGAGCAAAAAGGTGCCGAACCCCGCCACAAAGGCACACTTGGTGAGCAACAACAGCAACTGCGCCCAGGCGGTCGCCTGCGGTCCGAGATGAACGAACTGACAGAGGATGGTGAAGCCGGTAAGGCTCAACAGGACGATAAAGATCTTGGTGTTGAACTTTACGTGATGATTCAACTCCTCCGCCGAGTGGGCGTGCGAATCAGCAGAACCGTGGGAAGAATGATCGCTCATGGATTAGAACAGGTAAAAGACCGGGAAGACCACCATGATCCAGAGCAGATCCACGAAGTGCCAGTAAAGACCGGCGACCTCGACGCGGTTGGCCATGTGCTCGGGGTTCTTGCGGTAGAGTTTGTGGCCGAAGAGCCAGAAGTAGCTGAAAACCACGATGCCACCGAGCACGTGCAAACCGTGCAGACCGGTAATCGTAAAATAAACCGCCAGATACGGGCTGTGGCTGGGATAGAAAGGACCGGCGATGGTGTCCACATCGGCCGCCTCGATGGTGGCGATCTTCTCCGTGGGTTTCGGATAGAGGAATGAGGGGTGATCGTGAACGGGATTGTTCGGATCGGCGTAGGTCGGATCGACCGCCACTTTGTATCCCACAATCTTCGAGCCTTCCGCTTCCAGCTTGGTTACTTCGCTCCATGACTCAATTTTGACCTCCTCGGTCTTCCCGTCCTTCAGGGCTTCCACCTCGTGAAGGTGACCGGTGATTTCGTGGCGCGGGGGCAGACCGACCTTGGCCAGGCGCTCGTTGCCAAAGTATTGCTCATACTTCGCAGCCGACTCGGGTTTGATGAAAGCGCCGAAGTGCTCAAACTTCTGGGGCCATTCCACCGTGAGCTTGATGATCAGGAAGAGGATGCTCAGCAAGATCGTGATCGCCATGTAGAGCTTGTATTTGCCCCACTGCCGCAGCTTGAGCGCCGCCCAGGCCACCACCACCGTCATGGAGGAGATGACCAGGATGATCGTGTTAAAGGTGCCGACCGGAACATTGAGCAGGCCATGTGGCCAGTAACCGGGGTCCGCGCCGAGGCGAAGAAAGATATAGCCGGAGAACAACCCGCCAAAGAGCATGA
>Ga0157376_10000431_pt1 | contig 27175 bp, 23 predicted proteins | sample M45metaG_FD_121801 | JGI IMG/M metagenome (GOLD analysis project Ga0157376, IMG submission 121801) | Miscanthus rhizosphere microbial communities from Kellogg Biological Station, Michigan, USA - M4-5 metaG | ecosystem: Host-associated > Plants > Roots > Rhizosphere > Soil | place: USA: Michigan...
CCGAAGCCGATCGAGAAGGTCTTGATTGCCACACCGCACCATCGGGCCACGAGAAAATGGCCGAGCTCGTGGACGAAGACCACAACGGTAAGCACGAAGAGGAACGGGAGAAGATAGTGGAGCAACGTGTCGCCGAAGCCGGAAAGTTGAACCAGGGTATGCATCGGTATGAGGTTATCCTTGAAATTTGACCCTTCTTAGCCCGGCCGTCCGGGTTAAGCAAACCGCGCCAAAAAAGACCGGGCCGCGACCCGCGCCTCGGCATCGATGGCGAGCACGTCATCGACGCTGCCGCGGTGACATGTAGGCAATCCGCCGTTGGCCGCAAGCGTCGCCTCGACCAAGCCGGCGATGGAAAGGAAGCCGATTCGCCCGGAGAGAAACGCTTCCACAGCCACTTCATTGGCGGCATTGAGCACGGTGCCGGCGCTTCCGCCCTCCGCCAAGACTTCGCGGGCGAGCTTGAGCGCGGGGAATCGCTCCTCATCCGGGGTTTCAAAGCTGAGCGTGCCGAGAAATGCCAGATCGAGCCGCTTGGTGGGAGCGTGCATGCGCTCGGGCCAGGCCAGGCTATAGGCGATGGGCGTGCGCATATCGGGGGAGGCCATTTGCGCGAGGACCGACCCGTCACACAAATGCACGAGGCAATGCACGATCGACTGCGGATGGATCAGAACGTCGAGCTTGTCCGGCGCAAGCCCGAAGAGGTGATGCGCTTCCAGCAACTCGAGCCCCTTGTTCATCAGCGTGGCCGAATCGATCGTGACCTTGGGCCCCATCGACCAGTTGGGGTGGTTGAGCGCCTGCTCGGGTCGCGCGGCACGCATCTGTTCGCGGCTCCACGAGCGGAAGGGCCCGCCCGAAGCGGTGAGGCACACAAGCTCGATCCGCTCGGGCCGCGTTCCGGTCATCATCTGCATGGCGGCCGAATGCTCCGAATCGACGGGAAGCAGCGTCGTCTTGGCGCGCTCCACCTCGGCCATGAAGATGTCACCCGCCGAGACCAGGCACTCCTTGTTGGCAAGCGCGGTGAGCGTGCCTTGCCGCACGGCTTGGAGCGTCGGTTTGAGCCCCGCCGCGCCGACGATTGCCGCCATGATCCAGTCGGCCGGGCGGCTGGCGGCTTCGAGCAGGGCGTCCTCCCCTGCCCCGACCTCGATGTCGGTACCGGCCAGCCTCTCGCGCAGAGCGGCGTAGCCTCCTGGGTCGGCAATCACCGCGAACTCAGCGCGATGCAGGATGGCCAGCTCAGCCAGGCGAGCGGCGTTCTGGCCGCCAGTGAGGGCGACGACCTGATAGGCGGAAGGGTTGCGACCGATCAGGTCGAGCGTGCTCTCGCCGATCGAGCCGGTGGCGCCCAGCACGGAAATCCGCCGTGGCAGCCTGACCGCCCTGGTCTCGATCTCGATGCTGAGCGATGTGAATGACGGAAGCACGGGGTTCACCAAATCAGTAAGCCGCGGCCGGGGCTCGCCGGATCGCGAAGGGCGATAAGCGCCGCGACGATGGCTGCAAGCAGCAGGCCGTCGACGCGGTCGAGCAAGCCACCATGACCGGGGATGAGGTGACTCGCATCCTTGGCTCCGAAGCGCCGCTTCACGGCGCTCTCGAGCAGATCGCCCATTTGGCACGCGAGCGCGAGCACGATGCTCACCAGCGAAAGCTTCACCGCCGAAGTCTCCTTGAGCGCCTCGGCGAAAGCATAACCGACGAGAGTGGGAGTCAAGGTGCCGACGATAAACCCGCTCCAGGTCTTCTTCGGCGAGGTTCGCGGCGCTAGCTTGGATCCACCAAGCAGGCGCCCGGCGGCGTAAGAGGCGGTGTCCGTGGCCCAGGCTACAACAAAAAGATAAAGCGCGGCGGTGGCGCCCCAAGCGGCGTCGCCGCGGAGAAACAGGAGCGCCACGGCCGGCAGAGCCGCGTAAGCGAGACCGGCGAGCGGCCAGACGCTGCGGCCTGTCGAAACAGACCTCAGCCCGATGGCCACCGCCGCCGCGGTCAGCACGAAGAGGGCAAGATCGGGGCGGCCGAGAAAGACGAGGATGGCCACAGTCGCGACGCTGACCCCCGAGATCAGCGCCGTGCCGTCAAAGCCATTGCCGCGGGTCAGTTGCCCCCATTCCCAGGCGACGAGCAGGCTGCCCACTATGACGAGGATGAGGAAAGTCCAAGGCTGGTAGAGGATTGCGCCGATCGCCAGCGCGGCCAGCACGATGGCCGAGGCCAGGCGGATCGCTAATTCGGGCCTCCGGCGAGCCTCGGCCTCGCGGTTGTTGTCGGAAACCGATTTTACCCGCGTCACGCGGTGGATCTCGCGGAGGTGCCGCCAAAACGCCGGCTGCGCCGCTGATATTCGGCGATCGCCGCTTCCAGCTGCTCGCGCGAGAAGTCCGGCCAATACACATCGATGAACACGAATTCGGCATAGGCAAGCTGCCAGAGCAGGAAGTTCGACAAGCGGAGCTCGCCGCTCGTGCGGATCAAGAGGTCCGGGTCCGGAACATCGGCGGTATCGAGATAGCATCCGAGCCTCGCCTCCGTTACTTCGGCGGGAGCGAGGGCGCCCTTCGCCACGTCCTCGGCGATGCGGCGCGCCGCGCGGGCGATCTCGTCGCGGGCGCCGTAATTGAAGGCAATGGTGAGATTGAGCGCGACGTTGTCCTTGGTGAGTTCGACTGCGTCGTCGAGCATCCTCAACAAGTCGGCATCAAGCCCTGAGCGCGTGCCGATCACGCGGATCCTTACGCCGTTCTTATGCAAGTCGGCGAGATCGCGGCGGATGAAGCGGCGCAACAGGCCGAACAGGTCGCTGATCTCATGCTTCGGCCGGGACCAATTTTCCGACGAGAAGCTGAACAAGGTGAGATGGGTGATGCCGAGATCCAGCGCGGCCTCGACCGTGCGCCGCACGCTTTCCACGCCCTGACGATGCCCTTCGGCGCGCGGCAGGCCGCGCTCGGCGGCCCAGCGTCCATTGCCGTCCATGATGATCGCGACATGGCGCACCGCCGGTCTGCCGGCCGATTGCCAAGCAAGCTTATCTACCGCAAGCGTCACGTTCGGCTGCTCCGGGTTAGGGGTAAGGGCGCTTCCTCTGATTTGGGCAATTAGACCTGCATAATCTCGGCTTCCTTGCTGGCAAGGGCCTCGTCGATTTCCTTGATGATCTTGTCGGTTAACTCTTGCACCTTGGTGGAAAGCGAGTGGTGCTCGTCCTTGCCCATCTCGTGATCTTTCTCAGCCTTCTTCAGATGCTCCATGCCGTCGCGGCGCACGTTGCGCACGGCGATACGCGCCTGTTCGGCATATTTGTGGGCGACTTTGGCGATCTCCTGCCGCCGCTCCTGGTTCAGCTCGGGGATCGGTAGGCGCATGAGCTGTCCCTCGACCACCGGGTTGAGCCCCAAATCCGACTCCCTGATGGCACGCTCGACAGCGCCGACCTGGCTGCGGTCCCAGACCTGCACGGTGATGAGCCTCGGCTCAGGAACGTTGATGGTGGCGAGCTGATTGAGCGCCATGGGGTTGCCGTAGGCCGTGACCATGATTGGGTCCAGCAGGCTCGCATTAGCGCGACCGGTGCGCAATCCACCGAATTCCTGCTTCAGCACGCCGAGGGCGCCGCGCATCCGCCGCTCGATCTCCTTAAGGTCGAAGCTCGACATGTCGCCTTCCCTGCACCGCCGGGAGCGCCACTTTTGTAGCGCAACTCGGCTGAACCTCCGCGTTCCTAAGCTCCCTTGCCGCCGTCTATCGTGGTTGAGGAGCCTTTTCCCTCCAATGCGAGAGCCAAGCTGCCTTGGCTCTTGATGGAAAACACAATTATCGGAATCAGATTGTCCCGGGCAAGGGCGATTGCTGCACCATCCATGATTCGCAGATCGTGCTTAAGGACATCGTCATAACTGAGCTTTTCGTAGCGGCGGGCGTTTGGCGTCGTTTGCGGGTCGGCGGAATACACGCCGTCAACCTGGGTGGCCTTGAACAGCGCCTCGCAGCCCATCTCCGCCGCACGCAGTGCGGCTGCCGTGTCCGTGGTGAAGAACGGGTTGCCGGTGCCTCCGGCGAAGATCACCACCCGGCCCTTGGCCAGATGATCGAGGGCCTTGTCGCGGATATAGGATTCGCAGATGGTGGGCATCGGGATGGCCGAGAGCACCCGGGCCGGCTTGCCCGCGTGCTCGATCGCCGTCCGCAGCGCGAGCGCGTTCATCACCGTGGCCAGCATGCCCATATAGTCGGCGCGCGCCCGGTCGATTCCGACCTCGTCGGCCCTCAGTCCACGAAAGATGTTGCCGCCGCCGATCACGAGGCAAATTTCGGCGCCTGAAGCGGCAGCCGCGACGACATCGCGGGCGATCCCGGCAATAACGCTGAGGTCGATGCCGTAGCCCTTGTCGCCGGCGAGCGCTTCGCCTGACAATTTGAGCAGGATTCGCCGATAGCGAAGCGTTGCGGTCGCTTGAGGCTTTGCCATCAGCTCAAACTCCGGCGCGAGTGGCGGGTTGGCGAGCGCGCGTGGACAAGCTGCCCCCGCACGTCGCCCCACCCTAAGATTGCGAGACCGCTGCGGCAACCTCGGCCGCAAAATCGGTTTCCGCGCGGTCGATCCCCTCGCCCAAGGCAAACCGGTGGAAACCTGTGATCTTGATCGGCGCGCCGGCCGTCTTGCCGGCGGCTTCCATGGCCTTGGCCACGGTCTGCTCGGAATCGTGCACGAAGGGCTGTGCCAGAAGCACGACCTCCTCGTAGAATTTCCGCAGGCGGCCCTCGACCATCTTCTCGATGACTTGAGGTGCCTTGCCCGACTCTTTGGCCTGCTCGGTCAGCACCGCGCGCTCGCGCTCGATAACCGTCTTGTCCAAGCTGTCGACATCGAGGCTTTGCGGGTTGGCGAAAGCGATATGCATGGCGACCTGGCGGCCGAAGGCTTTAACGTCCTCGGGGTTGCCTTTCGACTCGAGCGCGACGATGACCCCGATCTTGCCGAGGCCAGGCGCAATCGCATTGTGCATGTAGCTCGCGATGGCGCCCTCTTTGGCGGAGAGATGTGCCGCGCGGCGCAGCGTCATGTTTTCGCCGATCGAGCCGATCATCTCCTTGACGGTGTCGCCAACGGTAGCACTGCCACCCGGGAACTTGGCCTTGGACAGCTTGTCGAGATCTCCCTTGGCTTGAAGCGCAGCCTCGGCGATGCCCGAAGCCATCTTCTGGAAGGCCGCGTTGCGGGCGACGAAATCTGTCTCGGAATTGACCTCGACCAGCGCCGCCTGTTTGGCGTCGGCGGCAAGACCGATCAAACCTTCCGCGGCGACGCGGCCGGCCTTCTTGGCGGCCTTGGCGAGACCCTTGGTCCTGAGCCAATCGACCGCGGCCTCGACGTCGCCCTTAGTCTCGGCAAGCGCCGCCTTGCAATCCATCATGCCCGCGCCCGTCTTATCGCGCAGGTCCTTCACCATGGTTGCCGAAATTGTCGCCATCGCACTTAACCTTCGTCTCGAGCCGCGGCGCCTTCGGTGTCGGATGGACCCCTAGGCTTGCGCGCCGGCCGTTTGCCATCGGGCCGCGGGCCACCTCGGCCCGGACCCCTGCCATCGGCTCGCACCGGCTTTTTCTTTGGGCGCCGGTCGGCGGCCGGACGCTCGCCGCCTTCGTCGCCCTCGAGCGCGGGATCGGCCACGGGCTCCTCGGCGGCGCCAAGATCCATACCCACAGCGCCCTGCGCCCGCTCGATGCCGTCGATGGCGGCGCGCGAGATCAGGTCGCAATAAAGCGTGATGGCCCGGCCGGCGTCGTCGTTCCCTGGAATGGGATGACTGATGCCATCCGGATCGCAATTGGAGTCGACCACCGCCACCACCGGCATGTGCAGCTTGCGCGCCTCGGCGATGGCAATCGATTCCTTGTTGGTATCGATGACGAACATCAGGTCGGGCAACGCGCCCATGTCCTTGATGCCGCCAAGCGAGCGCTCGAGCTTGTCCTTTTCGCGCGTGAGTTGGAGCAGCTCCTTCTTGGTGAGACCGTGGTGGTCGCCGGCCAGCAGCTCCTCGAGCGACTTTAGTCGCTTGATCGAATTGGAGATGGTGCGCCAATTGGTCAGCGTGCCGCCGAGCCAGCGGTGATTGACGTAATATTGCGCGCAGGACTTCGCCGCGTCGGCGACGGCCTCGGAGGCTTGCCGCTTGGTGCCGACGAAGAGAACACGGCCGCCTTTGGCGACGACGTCCGAGACCGTGAGCAGCGCCTGATGCAGGAGCGGTACGGTCTGAGTCAGATCGATGATGTGGATGTTGTTACGGGAGCCGTAGATGAACGGCGCCATCTTCGGGTTCCAGCGGTGGGTCTGGTGACCGAAATGCACGCCAGCCTCGAGCAACTGACGCATAGTGACATTGGGGAGTGCCATTGGACTGCTGACTCCTTTTTCCGGTTCGGCCGCCGCGGGACAAGGAAGATTGGGCCAAAAAAACCCAACCACCGGAGCGAGCGCATGGGCATGACCGCCTATGTGACGCTTTAGCATCCCGCGTGTGAGATGGGCGGTTTATAGGGAGGCGCGCCAAGCTTGGCAAGGGCCAGCGCCCGCAGAAGTTGAGGCTCAAGCGCCCCTAGAGCGCGCTGATCGCGGCGACTCCCTCGACCAGCTTCAGCGCGCTCCGCTGCTTGGGGGTCGCGTCGATGCCCTGCGGCAGCACGAATTCGACTTCCTTGGAGAGGTCGCCCAGGCGAAGCACGAGCCGGAACTGCCCCTGTCCCCCCTCGCCGCCCACTTGCTCGGCGAGCGCCGCGAGCGCGCGGGTGTCCTCGACATAGATTTTCATGCCGGCGTGGCGCGCCTCGGCGGCCTTTTCCAGCGAGGCAAGCCGCTGCACTCTCACCTTGACCGTCTCGCCGTCGGCCTCGGCTTCGACATCGATCAGCACGGCGGTGCCGGGTTCGAGCAGAGCGCGCGATGCGGCGAGGGCCTCGGAGAACACCACTGCCTCGAACTGGCCGGTCGGATCCGAGAACGCAACGAAGGCATAGGCGTTGCCGCTCTTCCCCTTGCGCTCGCGCGCATGCAACACGGTGCCGGCAAGCGTGCCCACCACGCGGCGCGTCCGTGCCTTGGTTGCGAATTCGAGCCAAGTGTCGGCGCCGAGCACTTCCAACACGTCGCTGTAGTCGTCGAGCGGATGACCGGTGAGGAAGAACCCCACTGCCTCGAATTCCTTCGAGAGCCGGTAGGTGTGCACCCAGGGCTTGGCTTGGGGGAAATCCTGTTTGCCCCGCGCCTGGTCCTTGCCCTGGCCAGGCGCCGGCGTGGCGGACCCGAACAAGGCGCCCTGCCCGGCCTGCTTGTCACGGTAAGCCTGTTGGGCTAGAGCGACGATGCGATCGACATTGGCGAATGCGGTCGCCCGGTCGATACCAAGCTCCTCCAACGCGCCCGAAGCGGCGAGTGTTTCAAGCGCCCGCTTGTTGAGGGCGTGCGGATCGATGCGCTGGGCGAAATCGCGGAGGTCGCGGAACGGTCCCTTAGCCTCGCGCTCGGCGCAAATATGCTCGACGGCGTGGCGGCCCACATTCTTTAGAGCGGCGAGCGAGTAGCGGATGGCGCCCTCACTCGGTATGAAACCAACCTCGGAGAGGTTCACCGAGGGCGGCTCGATGCGCATGCCCAGACGCCGCGCTTCTTGCGCGAAGGCGTTGAGCTTGTCGGCATTGGCCATGTCGAGCGTCATCGACGCGGCGATGAATTCGATCGGGTAGTTGGCCTTCAGATAAGCGGTCTGATAAGCGATCAGCGCGTAAGCTGCCGCGTGCGATTTGTTGAAACCGTAACCCGCGAACTTCGCCACCAACTCGAAGATATATTCGGCGCGGCCGCGCTCCACCCCGTTGCCGACCGCGCCTTCGACGAAGCGGGTTTTCTGCGCCGCCATCTCCTTCTTGATTTTCTTGCCCATGGCGCGGCGGAGAAGATCCGCCTCGCCGAGCGAGAAGCCGGAGAGCACCTGGGCGATCTGCATCACCTGCTCTTGGTAGATAATGACGCCATAAGTTTCGCTAAGGATTGGCGCGATGGTGTCGTGAAGGCTCTCAATACCCTCCCGTCCGTGTTTGCGGTTCATATAGGAATCGATGTTGTCCATCGGGCCCGGACGATAGAGCGCGACGATGGCGATGATGTCCTCGAAGCGGTCAGGCTTCAGCTTGCGCAGCGCATCGCGCATGCCCTGACCTTCGAGCTGGAATACGCCGACCGTGTCGCCCTTCTGCAGCAGTTCGAACGCCGCCGGGTCGTCGAGCGGCAGCTTGCCGGGATCGATGTCGATGCCCCGCCGTGCAATCAGCTTCCGCGCCGTCTCGATCACAGTAAGGGTCTTGAGGCCAAGGAAATCGAACTTCACCAACCCCGCGGCTTCCGCCCATTTCATGCTGAACTGGGTCGCCGGCAATTGCGCGCGCGCGTCGCGGTAGAGCGGCACGAGGTCTATCAGAGGTCGGTCGGCGATGACCACGCCCGCGGCATGGGTCGAGGCGTGACGGTACAGCCCCTCCAGCCGCTGGCCGATGTCGAGCAGCTTCGCCACGATCGGTTCGGCGTCGCGCGCCTCTTGCAGCCTCGGCTCGGCGGCGATGGCTTGCGGCAGGGTGACCGGATTGGCGGGATTCATCGGCACGAGCTTGCAGAGCCGATCGACCTGGCCATAGGGCATTTGCAACACGCGGCCGACGTCACGCAGCACGGCCCGCGCTTGCAGCTTGCCAAAGGTGATGATGTGGGCGACGCGGTGCGCACCGTAGCGCTCGCGCACATAGGCGATCACCTCGTCGCGGCGGTCCTGGCAGAAATCGATGTCGAAATCGGGCATCGACACGCGCTCGGGGTTGAGGAAGCGCTCGAACAGCAGGCCGAAGCGGATCGGATCGAGATCGGTGATGGTGAGCGCATAGGCGACCAGAGAGCCCGCGCCGGAGCCACGGCCGGGGCCAACGGGGATACCCTCGGCTTTGGCCCATTTGATGAAGTCGGCGACGATCAGGAAGTAACCCTGATAGTTCATGCCGGTGATGACATCGAGTTCGAAGGCGAGTCGCTCGGCATAGGCGGCGGCGTCAAAGCCCGGCGCCACGCCGTATTGGGCGATGCGTTCCTTGAGCCCCGCTTCCGACTGGCGCCTGAGCTCCGCCGCTTCGGTCTCGCCCAGAGCGGTCGAGGCTTCCCCGCCGGTGAGGAAAGGCGGGAGGATCGGCTGGCGTTGCAGTGGCCGGTAAGCGCAGCGGCGCGCAATCTCCACGGTGCTTTCCAGCGCCTCGGGCAGATCGGCGAACAGCGCCCGCATTTGCGCGCTGCTCTTGAAGTAATGCTCAGGGCTCAGACGGCGCCGCTCGTCGACGGCGACATAGCTTCCCTCGGCGATGCAGATCAGCGCGTCATGCGCTTCGAAATCCTCCTGCGTGGCGAAATAAGGTTCGTTGGTCGCGACAATCGGCAGGTCGAGGTCGTAAGCAAGCTTGAGCAGTTGCGCCTCGACCGCCCTTTCCTGCGCCAGGCCGTGGCGCTGAAGCTCGACATAGAGCCGGTCGCCGAAGACGCTTTTCAACGAATTGAGCGCAGTCTCGGCGAAGCTTAGGTTGTTTGCAGCCAGTGCCTTATCGATGACGCCGTCAGGGCCGCCGGTGAGCACGATAAGCCCTTCCTGGTGGGCGAAGAGCGTGGTGGTCGAAACGATGACGTCTCCGCCCTCGAACGCGTGTTGGTAAGCGTCGGTCGTAAGCTTCATCAAATTTGCGTAGCCGCGCTCGTCCTTCGCGAGGAGGGCGATACGACCGTGATCGACGCGTCTGCTCACCTCTCCGTTTGGGCTGATTTCGCCCTCGCTGAGGAATGAGAGCGAGAGCGTCAGCCCCACGATCGGCTGGATGCCGGCCTCGGCGACGGCCTCGGAGAACTCCAGCGCGCCGAAAAGGTTGTTCGAGTCGGTCAGCGCGAGTGCCGGAGCCCCGTCAGCTTTGGCCCGGGCGGCGAGCTTCTGAATGGTGAGCGCACCTTCGAGCAGTGAATAGGCCGAGTGGAGCCTGAGATGCACGAAAGCCTGAGCTTCACTGGTCATTGGTTGCGATAGGCTCCTGCGCGGAGGATTGGCGAGCGTTCACCCTCCCGGATTCGGCCGGGCCGTTGAAGCGAAAGTCGGATATATCCCCGCTATACGAGTCCCGCCGAGTATGTTCTTCTTTTGTTCCCAGCACAAGTAAGCTATCGCCGGGCTACGTCGATCACCGCAACTTCTTCCTCGACTAGCAGGCCGTCACTCAGCCGCAAGACGCGATCCATGCGGGCGGCGAGATCGAGATTGTGGGTGGCGATCACCGCGGCCACGCCGGACTCCCGCACGAGCTTCAGCAGTTGCTCGAATACGCGCTCCGCGGTGGGTGGATCAAGATTGCCTGTGGGCTCGTCGGCGAGCAGCACTTTCGGTTCGTTGGCGAGCGCGCGAGCGATCGCGACGCGCTGTTGCTCGCCGCCGGAAAGTTGCGCGGGGCGGTGATCCCAGCGCTCGGCAAGCCCGAGCGAGCCGAGCAGCTCCTTGGCACGAGCCTCGGCCCGGCTGCGAGTCAGCCCGAGGATGAGCTGCGGCAGCACGACGTTCTCGAGCGCCGAGAACTCCGGCAGAAGGTGGTGAAACTGATAGACGAAGCCAATCTCCATTCGCCTGATGCGGGTCTGCTCCTTGTCGCTAAGCCCCACGCAATCGACGCCGTTGATCAGCACGGCCCCCTGGTTGGGCCGCTCCAGCAAGCCGGCGACATGCAGCAGCGTAGATTTGCCCGCGCCAGAAGGGCCAAGCAGAGCCACGGCCTCGCCCGGAAAGAAGGAGGCTGAGGCCGCTTTAAGTACATCTATACGACGATTGCCTTGCGTAAAGCCCCGCTCCAGGCGCTCAAGGCGAAGCATCGGTGCGGGTTTGTTGTGGCTGTCCACCTCAAGGCCCTATTCGTAACGCAGCGCTTCGACCGGATCGAGCCGGGAGGCTCTCCAGGAAGGATAGAGCGTGGCAAGGATCGAGAGGACCAGCGCCATGATCACGACGGAGGTGGTCTCGCCCCTGTCCATCTCGGCCGGAAGTTGCGTGAGGTAATAGAGCTCCGGCGCAAACAGCTCGGTGTCGGTCAGCCAGCCAATCACCTCGCGCAGGCGCTCGATATTGGCGCAGACGAGAACGCCGAGCACGAAGCCGGCCAACGTGCCGACGACGCCGATGCTGGCCCCGGTGATGAAGAAGACGCGCATGATGGCGCCGCGCGTGGCGCCCATGGTGCGCAGGATGGCGATGTCATGGCCCTTGTCCTTTACCAGCATGATTAGGCCGGAAATGATGTTGAGCGCCGCGACCAAGACGATGAGAGCCAGGATCAGGAACATCACGTTGCGCTCAACTTGGAGCGCGGTGAAGAAGGTGGCGTTCCGCTGCCGCCAGTCGCTGATATAGATGCTCGAGCCGCCGGCGGTGACGATCTTGGGGGCAAGCTGGCCAACCTCGTCGGGCGAGTTGAGCACGACCTCGAGTACCGTGACGCTATTCGGTTGGTTGAAGTATAACTGCGCTTCATTGAGCGGCATGAAGATGATGCTGGAATCATATTCGAACATGCCGATCTCGAAGATCGCCGCCACCGGGTAACGCTTGGTCCGCGGCGCGGTGCCGAGTGCGGTCGATGCCCCACGCGGGGTGAGCAGCGAAACCTGGTCGCCCACCCTGACATTAAGCTCGTTGGCGAGCCGGCTGCCGAGAGCGAGCCCCGGCGATGTGTCGAAACCGTCGAGCGTGCCGAAGCGGATATTGCCGGAGACGGCCTTCAGCTGCTTGAGATCGTTCTCGCGCAACCCCCGTACCAGCGCACCGCTCGAGGTGGTCGGCGCCGAGATCATTACCTGACCCTCGACCAGTGGCAGCGCCGACTTGACGCCCTGCACGGCGCGGATGCGTCCCGCCACGTCGTCATAGTCGTTGAAATTGGTGAGGCTGTGCACCACTACATGGCCGTTGAGGCCGAGCATCTTGTTGAACAGCTCCTGCCGGAAGCCGTTCATTACCGCCATGACGATGATGAGCGTGGCGACGCCAAGCGTGATGCCGATGAAAGAGAACCCGGCGATGACGGAGATGAAGCCCTCTTTCCGCCGTGCCCGCAGATAACGAAGCGCCACCATCCATTCGAAGGGCGCGAACGCCCTCGTGCTGGTCTCTCTGCTCATGCCGCTTCCCTTCTCGCCTCGGTCGCCGACTGGACCAGGCGATTCAAGGCGGATTCGAAGGTAAGACTATGGCGGGCGCCAGTCGCACGCTCCTTCAGCTCGACTTCGCCGGATGCTAAGTCTTTGGGTCCAACGATGATTTGCCAGGGGAGCCCAATCAGATCCATGGCGGCGAATTTCGCCCCCGCCCGGTCGTCGCGGTCGTCATAAAGCACGCTTAAGCCTGCTTTTTGCAGCTTGGCATAGATGTCCTCGCAGGCCGCGTCGGTGGTCGCATCGCCGACCTTGAGGTTGATCAGGCCTGCGTCGAAAGGCGCCACCGATTGCGGCCAGATGATGCCGGCGTCATCGTGGGAGGCCTCGATGATGGCGCCGACCAGTCGCGACACGCCGACGCCGTAAGAGCCCATCTGCACCGTGACGAGGCCGCCGCCCGGCCCTTGGACCTTGCAGCCCATGCTTTCCGAATATTTCGTGCCGAAGAAGAAGATATGCCCGACTTCGATGCCGCGTGCGGTGAGCCGGTCCTTTGCCGGTACCTCGCGCTCGAAACGCTCGGCGTCGTGCTTCTCCGAAGTTGCCGCGTATTTGCCGGTGAAGGCATCAACCACCGGCCCGAGGTCGCCCTCATAATCGGTATCCGCGCCGGGAGGATCGAGCGTGACGAGGTCGCGATGGCAATAAACTTCGCTCTCGCCGGTGTCCGCCAAGATGATGAACTCGTGGCTCAGATTGCCGCCGATCGGACCGGTCTCGGCCACCATCGGCACCGACTTCAGACCCATGCGGGCGAAGGTGCGCAGATAGGCGACGAACATCTTGTCGTAGGATTTGCGCGAGTCCTCGACGGTGAGATCGAAGGAATAGGAATCCTTCATCAGAAACTCGCGGCCGCGCATGACGCCGAAGCGCGGCCGGATCTCGTCGCGGAACTTCCACTGGATGTGATAAAGGATACGCGGCAGCTCCTTGTAGGATTTCACCGCGTCACGGAAGATCGCCGTGATCAGCTCTTCGTTGGTCGGGCCATAAAGCATCGCCCGCTCGTGGCGATCCGAGATGCGCAACATCTCCTTGCCGTAGACTTCGTAGCGGCCGCTCTCTTTCCATATCTCGGCTGGCTGGATCGTCGGCATCAGCAGCTCGAGCGCGCCGGCGCGGTCCTGCTCCTCGCGCACGATCTGTTCGATCTTGCTCAAGACCTGGAAGCCAAGCGGAAGCCATGAATAGATGCCGGCGCTGGACTGGCGAATCATGCCGGCGCGCAGCATCAGCCGGTGCGAGACAATCTCGGCTTCCTTGGGATCATCGCGGAGGAGCGGCAGGAAATAGCGGCTAAGACGCATGGGTGGCTTCTTCGGGCGTTAGGGCGGATGCGGGGTCGCGCCGCCCTTGGAAAGGAGCCATGCTTAAGCGAGGGACCTGACCTCCCCCGCGGCCCCTCGGGGGCTAATAGCTTACTTTCGCAAGGGTAAGCAATGCCGGGCAAACATGAACTCCGCTCCGGCACCGGGCGATTCTCTCGGCGACCGGCGGTCGCGGCAGTTCGCGCGGAAACGCGTTTTGGCTGGGAACGGTGCCTAATTCGCAGGCAGACTAGGCCCCTCCGCGACTCTGCAGAAATTCTTTGTTTCGCCCCATTTGAAGCAAATCCGCTTTGTCAAGACTGCGAGTCAAGTATAAATCTTCGGCAGCCGGCCACAATGGTGGTGACAATTTGGCGTTGCCGCGCTAGGGTGCGGTCACAACGTGGGAGCGATCGGGACCGGTAGCGATCTCGGAGTTACGCGTTGAGATTGGACCAGGTCCAAGTCTTGGGAGGAAGTAACTCCAGGCGCGCCTATATACGCGCAGCCGCTTTTCAGCCAGCAATCTCGAGAGTCGAAAAACCGACGGACGAGCCTCGCAGGCCGAGGAGTTCAAGGAGTTCGTGTTACTGAAGCAAGGTCGTCTCGGCCTTGCTTTTTTTTGGCGGTGCGCTCGCTCACCATCTCGCCTATTGCACGGGATCGTAGCGCGGGAAGAACGGAATCTGATCGAGCGTGATCACGTGATGCACGATGATCGCGTAGAGCGCGACGAAAATGATGGTGGAAACCACGGTCGTCGCCACTATCTTCGGCAAGAGATTCGGCATATGTGGCGCGCTTTCGGCGTTGCCGGGCGTGATCTTCTCGCCCGCCTCCTCCGAGGTGCGCACGCCGATCGGCAACACGGCGAACAGCACGGTCCACCAGACAATGAAATAGATGGCGAGCCCGAAGGCGAGCGTCACGGCCTAGGCCTCCTCAAGCTCGACCAGGGTGCCGCAGAAATCCTTGGGATGAAGGAACAGCACCGGCTTGCCGTGAGCGCCGATCTTCGGCTCGCCTTGGCCAAGAACCCGCGCGCCTTGCGCCACGAGCCGATCGCGCGCTTCCCTGATGTCTGGCACCTCGTAGCAGAGATGGTGAATGCCGCCGTTGGGATTGCGTTCGAGAAAAGCGGCAATCGGCGACTTGTCGCCGAGCACGCCGAGCAACTCGATCTTCGTGTTGGGCAGATCGATGAAGACGGTGGTTACGCCATGCTCGGGCTGATCGACCTCATCGGAGACCTTGGCCCCCAGCGTGTTGCGGTAGACCGCGGTCGCCGCCTTCAGGTCCGGCACCGCAATGGCGACATGGTTCAAACGCCCGATCATGAGCGACTCCCGATTTCCTAAGCGCTATAGCACCGTCAGCAGCACGGAGCACATGGGCTTCTTGCCCCACGCCTGGTTGACGGCGGCGCGGACGCTGCGGCGGACCGCCTCGCTTACCAAGGCCTGGTCCTTGCGCTTCGGCTTGGGCAGGCTCTCGATAGTTCCGATCACGGCGTCGCGCGCGATCTCGGTAAACGGCGTTCCTTCCTTGTCGGCGGGAGGCAATCCTGTCACGGCGACCTCCGGGTCGGCGAGCAACGCACCCTTGTCGGAGAGAACCAGCGATACGGCAACGGCGCCGGCGAAGCCTAGCTTGCGCCTCTCGCGCACCTGCCCGTCGTCGGCGCGGGTAACGATCGCCCCGTCGCGGTAAAGCCGCCCGACCGGCACTTCGTTGATGATCTCGGCCGGACCGGGGAGGAGCCGCACCATGGTGCCGTTGCGAGCCCGCACTACTTGTCGCACGCCGAGCTTCTCGGCAAGCTTGGCATGGGCTTCGAGGTGGCGCCCCTCGCCATGCATCGGGATGGCCGTGTCGGGCTTGACCCAAGCGTAAAGCTGCTCGAGTTCGCCGCGGCGCGGATGCCCGGACACGTGGACCGCCGCGTCCTGGTCGGTAATGACTTCCACTTCCATGTCGGCCAGCGCGTTCTGCACCCGGCCCACGGCCTTCTCGTTGCCTGGAATGGTGCGCGAGGAGAAAATCACCCAGTCGCCCTCGTCGAGCTTCACATTAGGGTGCTCGTTCTGCGCGATGCGCGCCATGGCGGCCCGGGTCTCGCCTTGGCTGCCGGTGCACAGCGCCAGCACCTTGTGGGGCGGCAACTTGGAGAAAATCGTCTCCTCATGGAAAGAGAGGTCGGGGTCGAGATAGCCGGTGGCCTGGGCGGCCTCGATGACACGGAACATGGCGCGCCCCACCACGACGAGCTCGCGTCCCGCCGCGCGCGCGGCATTCGCCACCGAGCGGATGCGCGCGACATTCGAGGCAAAGGTGGTCACGGCTACACGCTGAGGCGCCTCGCGGATCAGCCGGGCGAGAGTCACGGCGACATCGGCTTCCGAGGCGGAGATGCCTTCGCGTACGGCGTTGGTCGAGTCGCAAATCAGCGCCGATAATCCGTCCGTGCCGAGCGCCCTGAGCCGTGCCTCGTCGGTGGGAGCGCTGGTGAGCGGGTTCTCATCGAGTTTCCAATCACCGGTATGCAGCGCCGCGCCAAGCGGCGTGCGGATCACCACCGCCGATGGCTCGGGGATAGAGTGCGACATGGTGATCAGCTCGATGTCGAATGGGCCGATCGCGCGCCGGTGCCCGAGCGGAATGATCTCGAGAGGAAAGCCATTGACCAGTCCCATCTCGGCGAGCTTCGACTTGAGCATCTCGGCGGTGAAGGGCGTGGCGTAAACCGGGATGCCGTCGAGCTGGGGCCACAGATCCACCACGGCGCCGAAATGATCCTCATGCGCGTGGGTGAGGAGGAGGCCGACGATATTGTGCTTCTCCTCCTCGATGAAGCGGATATCATGGAGAATCACATCGATGCCCGGCTCGGTCTCGCCGCCGAAGGTGATTCCCATATCGACGATGAGCCATTCGCGCGCGCCATCGCGCCCATAGCCGTAGAGATACAGATTCATGCCGATCTCGCCCACGCCGCCAAGCGGCAGGAAGACGAAATCGGCTCCCTTTCCATCGGATTTTTTAGACATGTTTGGGTTTCAGCGCCTCACCGGCTCAAGAAAAAGACGTCGCCGGCGGCAATCCGATATTCGGATCCGTCTGCGGTCAGCAGCCTGAGCGCACCGTCGGCGTCGAGACCGCCATAGACGCCTTCGGTCTCCTCGCCATTGATCTTCACCCGCAAGGGGCGGCCGGCAGGCCCGGCGCGGTCGAGCCAGGCGCGACGGATGCTCGGGAAAGAGTTGCCCTCGCTCCAGCGCGCCAGCCATTCGTGCGTCGTCGCCGCCAGCACCTCGAGCGCTTCGGCGGGCGTTATCGTCATGCCGTAGGCGGCGAGGCTTACGGCGGGTTGCGGCAGGCTTTCAGGGTGGTTGGCGAGATTGATCCCGGTGCCGATCACGACCACCGAGCGGTTCTCGGCCGTGCTGCCGATATTCTCCAGCAGCATGCCGGCCACCTTCTCGCCTGCCAGCAGGATGTCGTTCGGCCACTTCAGCAGAAGCTCCGAGCGACCCTCATAGGCGATGAGCTTGGCGATGGTGTCGAAGGCGATGACGCCGGCAACCAACGCCAGCTGCCCGGCCACGCGGATGGGACAATTGATCCCCACAAGCAGGCTTGCAAAGAGATTGCCATGCTGGGAGATCCATTCGCGGCCGCCGCGGCCACGGCCCTGCGATTGCCGGGCGGAGCAGATCCAGAGCGGACCGGGCTCGCCCGCCTTGGCGCGGCGCCTCGCTTCGGCATTGGTCGAATCCACCGTCTCCAGCCGAAGCAGTCGGTAACCGCTCGGCATTTTCGGCGATGGCGATGATAAATATGTCATTTAGAACAGTGACTTGGCTGCAACCCCGGCAAAGGCGACCAGCGGCGCCGGATAGACGAAATAGAGCAGGATGAACGCTCCGCTGACGCCAAGCACAGCGGCAAGCGGCGCCTGCATCGGTTCGAAGCGTTCCGCGGGAGCATCGAAATACATAAGCTTGACGATGCGAAGATAGTAGTAGGCGCCCACCACGCTCAAAAGCACGCCGATGACGGCGAGCGCGTAAAGGCCAGCATGAATGGCGGCCAAGAACACGTAGAACTTGGCGAAGAAACCTGCAAGGGGCGGAATGCCAGCGAGGGAAAACAGCAGCATGGCCAATAGGAAAGCCATCATGGGCTGGGTGCGCGAGAGGCCCGCGAGAGCGTCGATGTCCTCAATCATGTGCCCGTCCCGCCGCATCGCCAAGATGCAGGCGAAGGTGCCGAGCGTCATCACCAGATAGATGGCGAGATAAATGATGACGCCTGCCACGCCCTCGGCGCTGCCGGCAGCAAGACCCACCAGCGCGTAGCCCATATGGCCGATCGAGCTATAGGCCATCAGCCGTTTGATATTGGTTTGGCCGATCGCCGCGAAGGAGCCAAGCGCCATCGAGGAGATGGCTAGAAACACGACGATTTGTTGCCATTGCAGCGTCACTGCCGGGAAGGCCGTGATGAGCACCCGCACGGTCAGTGCCATGGCGGCGAGCTTGGGCGCCGCGGCAAAGAAGGCCGTGACCGGCGTCGGCGCGCCCTCATAGACGTCGGGCGTCCACATATGGAACGGCACGGCGGAGATTTTGAAGGCGAAGCCCGCCATCAAGAAGACGAGGCCGACGACGAGCCCGAGATTGGCGCCCGATGGCTGCACCGCCGCGGCGATGATGGCGAACTCTGTCGAGCCGGTGAAGCCGTAAACGAGCGATGCGCCGTAGAGCAGCATGCCCGAGGACAGCGCGCCGAGGACGAAGTATTTGAGCCCGGCCTCGGCCGAGCGCGGGGAGTCGCGACGGAAGGTAGCGATCACGTATAGCGCGAGGCTCTGCAACTCCAACCCGACATAGAGGGCGATGAGGTCGTTGGCCGAGATCATCATCATCATGCCGGTGGTGGCGAGCAGCACGAGCACCGCGAACTCGAACTTCACCCCTCCGCGCTCGCGCCAATAATCGAGTGACATGATCAGCGCTACGGCCGCGCCCGTCAGGGTCAACAGCTTCAACGTCCGGGCGAAGGGATCGACGATGAAGCTGTCGCCGAACAGCATCGTGGTGCCGAAGGAGGTCGCCACGAAAAGGCCAGCCAGGACGAGGAGGAGTACCGCGAGCCACAGAATGAGCTCGCCGCGCTCGCGCCGCGTGAATACGCCAAGCATCAGCAGCGCCATGGCGCCGACTGACAGGATCAACTCCGGCAGCGCGGTATCGAGGTTGAGCGATTGGAGCACGTTCGAAGCTCCTTACGGCATCAGTGCGAGCCGCGCCTGCTCGGCGGCGGCGAGGCTTGTGTGGTAATTCTTGATCAGCGCGTCGACCGAGGCGGCCGACGCATCGAGGATGGGCCCGGGATAGAAACCGAACAGGATGGTGAGCACGACGAGCGGCGTCATCACCGCGACCTCGCGCCAGGTGAGGTCGGTGATGAATTTGAGGCTCGCCTTTTCGAGCTTGCCGAAGATGATGCGACGGTAGAGGTAAAGCGCGTAGGCCGCCGAGAGGATCACGCCAGTGGTGGCGAGGAAGGCAACCCACGTGTTGATGCGGAAGGCCCCGGTAAGGCTCAGGAACTCGCCGATGAAACCGGATGTGCCGGGCAGCCCGACGTTGGCCAGCGTGAACACCATGAAGCAGAAGGCGTAGATCGGCATGCGGTCGGCTAGGCCGCCAAACGCCGAGATCTCCCGCGTATGCATGCGGTCGTAGATTACGCCGACGCAGAGGAAGAGCGCGGCCGAAACGATGCCGTGCGACAGCATCTGGAAGATGCCGCCCTGCAAGCCCTGCATGGTGAGGGTGAAGACGCCGATGGTGACGAAACCCATATGCGCAACGGAAGAATAGGCAATCAGCTTCTTCACGTCCTCCTGCGCAAGGGCGACCAGCGAGGTGTAGATGATGGCGATGACGGAGAGCGCGAAGATCAGCGGTGCGAACTCGGCCGAGGCGAGAGGAAACATCGGGATGGAGAAGCGCAGGAAGCCGTAGCCGCCCATCTTCAAGAGAATGCCGGCGAGGATCACCGAACCCGCGGTCGGCGCCTCGACGTGGGCGTCGGGAAGCCAGGTGTGCACCGGCCACATCGGCAGCTTCACGGCGAAAGACGCGAGGAAGGCGAACCACAACCAGGTCTGCATTCCCGGCGGGAAGCCGTGGGTGAGCAGGACAGGAATGTCGGTGGTCCCCGCCTCCCAATAGATCGCCATGATGGCGAGCAGCATCAACAGCGAGCCGGCGAGCGTATAGAGGAAGAACTTGAAGCTCGCATAGACGCGGCGCTGCCCGCCCCACACGCCGATGATGAGGAACATGGGGATCAGCCCGCCCTCGAAGAACAGATAGAACATGACAAGGTCGAGGGAGGTGAACACGCCGATCATCAGCGTCTGGAGCACGAGGAAGGCGATCATGTATTCCTTCACGCGCGTCGAGATGGCGACCCAGCTTGCAAGGATGCAAAGCGGCATGAGGAAGGTCGTCAGCAGCACGAACGGCAGCGAGATGCCGTCGACACCCATATGGAAGGTGATTGCGCCGAGCCAGGGCCTGAGCTCGACGAATTGGAATTGGGCGGTCAGCGGGTCGAAATCGCGCCACAGAATGAGCGAGAGCGCGAAGGTGATGATCGTGGTCCACATCGCGATGAAGCGCGCATTGCGGAAGGAGCTCTCGTCCTCGCCGCGCAACAGCGCAATCAGCAGCGCGCCGAGCAGCGGCAGAAACGTCACGGTGGAGAGGATCGGCCAGCTATAGCTCATGGCTTGAGCCCTCCGCCGGCGAACAGGAAATAGGTGATGAGCGCCGCCACGCCGATCAGCATGACGAAGGCGTAGTGATAGATGTAGCCCGACTGGAGCTTCACCACGCGATTGGTGATGTCGATGACGCGGGCCGACACGCCGTCAGGACCGAGCCCGTCGATGACCGTGCCGTCGCCGGTTTTCCACAGGAATCGACCGATCCGTTTCGCCGGCCGCAAGAACAGAGCGTCGTAGAGCGCGTCGAAATACCAGGCATTCAGCAGAAACTGGTGGGCGCCGCGGAAGCGCTTGGCGAGACCGAAAGGCACCAGCGGATTGCGGATATAGAAGTACCATGCCGTCACCAGGCCGAGCGCCATGGCGACGGTCGGCGCCAGCCTCACCCAAAACGGGACCTCGTGATGCGCGTCCTGATGCGTCACCAATGAGCCACGCCAGAACTCGGTCTGGTCGCTGCCGATGAAAAGATGCGCAAACAGGCCGCCCAGCAGCAGCGCGCCTAGCGCCAGCAGAGCGAGCGGAATGCCCATGGTCCAAGGCGGCTCATGCGCACGCGCGAACACTTCTTTCGGCTCGCGCGGCTTGCCCTCGAAGGCGAGGAACATCAGCCGCCAGGAATAGAACGAGGTGAGCACGGCCGCGATCAGTGTGAGCACGAAAGCGTAATTCCCCACCCAGGAATGCGCGGCATATGTCGCCTCGATGATGGCGTCCTTGGAGACGAAGCCCGCGGTAAAGGGGAAGCCGGTCAGTGACAGGGTGCCGATCAGCATCATTGCCCAGGTGAAGGGCAGCACTTTGCGCAGCGCCCCCATGCGGCGGAGATCCTGCTCGTGATGCAGTGCATGGATCACGGCGCCGGCGCCGAGGAACAGCAGCGCCTTGAACGAGGCATGGGTAAACAAGTGGAACATACCGGCGCCATAAGCGCCGACGCCTTCCGCCGCAAACATGTAGCCGAGCTGCGAACAAGTCGAATAGGCCACCACGCGTTTGATGTCGGTCTGCACAAGGCCGACCGTCGCGGCGAAAAAGGCTGTGGTGGCGCCGATGATGGCAACGAACCCGAGCGCGATCGGTGCAAGCTCGAACAGCGGCGACAGCCGCGCCACCATGAATACGCCCGCGGTAACCATGGTCGCGGCATGGATCAGCGCAGAGACCGGCGTCGGGCCCTCCATGGCGTCGGGAAGCCAGGTGTGCAGCAGGAATTGCGCCGACTTGCCCATTGCCCCCATGAACAGCAAGAGGCAGATGAGCGTGAGCGCGTCGACCCGCCAGGCGAGGAACTGCATCGTCTGGCCGACATGGTCGGGGGCGGACGCAAACACCGTGTCGTATTGCACGGAGTTGAACAGGGTGAAGATGGCGAAGATGCCGAGCGCAAAGCCGAAATCGCCAACGCGGTTGACGATGAAAGCCTTGATGGCGGCGGCGCAGGCGGCGGGCTTGTGATACCAGAAGCCGATGAGCAGATAGGAGGCGAGACCCACGCCCTCCCAGCCGAAGAAGAGCTGGACGAAATCGTCGGCGGTGACCAGCGCCAGCATGGCGAAGGTGAACAGCGAGAGAAAGGCGAAGAAGCGCGGCCGGCCCGTGTCCTCCTCCATGTAGCCGATGGAGTAGAGGTGCACGAGGCCTGAGACCGTGGTCACCACCACCAGCATCACGGCGGTCAGCGTGTCGATGCGAAGCGACCAGACGCACTTCAAGTCGCCGGAGGTGATGAAGCGCAACAGCTCGATGCGCTGTTCCTCCCCCTGAATGGCCACCTGATAGAAGGCGAGCCAGGACAGCAGCGCGGTGATCAGCACCAATGTGGTGGTGATGACTTCCGCGGGGCGCGGTCCGGTGAAGCGGCCGAGCAGTCCTACGAAGATCGCGCCGACGAGTGGAAGGAAGAGGATCGCCTGATACATCGCGCTTAGCGGCTCAGCCTTTGAGAAGATCGATTTCGGCGACGTCGATGGTGCCGCGATTGCGGAAGTAGACGACGATGATGGCAAGCCCGATTGCGGCCTCCGCCGCCGCCACAGTGAGCACGATCATGGCGAAGATTTGCCCGACCAGGTCGCCGTGAAAGGCGGAAAAGGCCACGAGGTTGAGATTCACCGCGAGCAGCATCAGCTCGATCGACATGAGGATGACGATCACGTTCTTGCGATTGAGAAAGATGCCGAAAATACCGAGCGTGAACAGGAGGGCGGCGACGGTGAGATAATGGGTTAGGCCGATGGTCATGAGAGCCCCCTCCCCGAGTCCACCTCGACCAGCTCGACACCCGCTTCGCGGGTCCGCCCGACTTGCGACGAGACCTTCTGCCGGCGCACGTCGCGCTTGTGTTGCAGGGTGAGGACGATGGCGCCGATCATGGCGACGAGCAGGATCAGGCCGGCCACCTCGAACAGATAGACATAGCGGGTGTAGAGAATGAGCCCGATGGCCTCGGTGTTGCTGATGTCGGAAGCGGGCGGCGTCGGCGCTTGCGCGGTGATGTCGGGCGCGGTGATCCAGGTGCCGACGATCAGGACCAGCTCGACAAGAAGTAACAGCCCAACGGTGGCGCCGACCGGCAGATATTTGAGGAAGCCCGCCTTGAGCACGGCGAAGTCGACATCGAGCATCATCACCACGAACAGGAACAGCACCAGCACCGCGCCGACATAGACGACGATTAGGATCATCGCCAGGAATTCGGCGCCGAGCTGCACGAACAGCCCGGCGGCGTTGAAGAAGGCGAGGATCAGGAATAGCACCGCATGCACGGGGTTGCGCACGGCGATGACCATGAAGGCCGCGCCCACGCAGGTGATGGCGAAGAGATAAAAGAACAGCGCTGAGAGCATGAAGCGGCGCCGCCCCTTACCGGTAGGGCGCGTCGAGCGCCAAATTCTTGGCGATCTCACGCTCCCAGCGGTCGCCGTTCGCCAGCAGCCGCTCCTTGTCGTAATAAAGCTCCTCGCGCGTCTCGGTGGCGAACTCGAAATTCGGACCCTCGACAATGGCGTCCACCGGGCAGGCCTCCTGGCAGAAGCCGCAATAGATGCATTTCACCATGTCGATGTCGTAGCGTGTGGTGCGGCGCGTACCGTCGTTGCGGCGGGGCCCGGCCTCGATGGTGATGGCCTGGGCCGGACAGATGGCCTCGCAGAGCTTGCAGGCGATGCAGCGCTCCTCGCCGTTGGGATAACGTCGCAGTGCATGCTCGCCGCGGAAGCGGGGCGAGAGCGGCCCCTTCTCGAAGGGGTAGTTGAGCGTCGCCTTGGGGGCCACGAAATATTTCATGGCGAGCCCGAACGCTGACAGAAATTCCAACAGCAACAATGACTTGGCGGCCTCGGCGAAGCGCTTCACGCGAGTTCTCCTCTTAGGATGCGTGCTGCCAGAGTTGCAGGACCGCCGCCACGAGCACGACAGCGGCCAACGACAGGGGCAGGAAGACCTTCCAGCCGAGGCGCATCAGCTGATCGTAGCGGTAGCGCGGTACCATGGCTTTGACCATGGCGATCAGGAAAAACAAGAAGCAAACCTTCAACAGGAACCATACCACGCCTGGTATCCAGGTGAAGGGCGGGAGGGGAACCGGCGGTAGCCAGCCCCCCAAAAATAGCACCGTGCCGAGGCCGCATAACAGGACGATGGCGACATATTCGCCCAGCATGAACAGCATATAAGGCGTGGACGAGTATTCGACCATGAAGCCCGCAACAAGTTCGGACTCGGCCTCGAGCAGGTCGAACGGCGGGCGGTTGGTCTCGGCCAGTGCCGAAATGAAGAAGATCACGAACATCGGGAAGAGCGGCAGCCAATACCAGCCGAGCAGCCCGAAACGGCCGTCTTGCGCTTCGACGATGGCGCTTAAATTAAGCGACCCGGCGCAGAGCAGCACGGTGATGATGACGAAGCCGATCGACACTTCATACGAGACCATTTGCGCAGCCGAGCGGAGCGCCGAGAGAAAGGCGTATTTCGAGTTCGACGCCCAGCCCGCCATGATCACGCCGTAGACCTGAAGGCTCGAGATGGCGAAGACGAAAAGGATGCCGACATTGAGGTCGGCAACCTCCCAGCCCTTGGCGACCGGTATGACGGCCCAGGCTGACAGCGCGAGCCCCGCCGTAACGAGCGGTGCAAGCAGGAAGATGCCCTTGTTGGCGCCAGCCGGGATGATCGGCTCCTTGAAGACAAATTTCAGCAGGTCGGCGAAGGACTGCCACAGTCCCCACGGGCCGACCACGTTGGGCCCACGCCGCATCTGCACCGCCGCCCAGACCTTGCGGTCGGCATAAAGCAGAAAAGCAACGATGATTAGAAGGACAACGAGCAGCGCCACGCTCTGCGCCACGATCAGCGCGAGCGGCAGGCCATAGCTCGTCCAAAACTCAGCCATCGGTGCCGGTCGCCTTGTCGGGGGACGTGTGCAGCGCGCTCAAGCTCGCCATGATGGCGGAAGCGCGCGCGATGGGATTGGTGAGATAGAAGTCGCCGATCGCATGGCCAAAACGGTCCTTGCCGGGCTTCGCTGCTTGTTTGGCGAGACGCTCGATGGCAGCGCTGTCGGCGGGGTCGATCTGGTCGAGCAGAGCGAGATGCGGGTGCGCTTCGAACAGCGCGGCCCGCAGTGCCTGAGTCGAGTCGAACGGCAGCGGCTTGCCGACCGCGCCCGAGAGTGCGCGCAGGATCGTCCAGTCCTCGCGCGCCTCACCCGGCGGGAACACGGCACGCGCGGTCATCTGTGGCCGGCCTTCGGTATTCACGTAGATGGCGTCCTTCTCGGTATAAGCGGCGCCGGGCAGGATGACATCGGCGCGGTGGGCGCCCGCATCGCCGTGGCTGCCCTGGTAGATGACAAACGCCGTGCCGAGGCGCGGCATGTCGATCTCGTCGGCGCCTAGCAAATAGACGACTTCGATGGTCCCCGCCCCTCCCGCATCAAGAATGGCGTTTACATCAAGGCCACCTGACGCAGGAACGAGACCGAGATCGAGCCCGGCCACGCGTCCGGCGGCGTGGTGCAGCACGTTGAAGCCGTTCCAGGAGATTGCCGGCTTGATAGCGCCCATCGCCATCGCGGCTTTGGCGGCAAGGGCCAAGACCGCTGCGCCATCGGGCCTCGCCAACGCCGCCTGACCCAGGATCAACATCGGCCGCTCAACGCCTTCGAGTTTTTTCCTGAAGGAATGCGAGCCGTCGGCGATCTTGGCAAGCGTCTCGGGACCGGCGCCGAGATAATCGTAAGCATAGGTCAGGTCGGCATCCTCACCGATTAGCCCGATGGGTATTTTGCCTGAAGCCTGGCGCCAGCGCTTGAGGATACGCGCATTCAGCACGGGCGCCTCATGGCGCGGATCGGTGCCGATGAGAAGCATAGCATCGGCCTGGTCGATGCCAGCGATGGTGGAGTTGAAAAGATAGGTCGCCCGTCCAAGCGCGGGATCGAGTGCTGCGCCATCCTGGCGGCAATCGATATTCGGCGAGCCGATCTGCTCGGAGAGTAGCTTCAGCGCGAAGATCTCCTCCGCGGCGGCCAGATCGCCGGCGATTGCCGCAAAGCGCGAGCCGTCGAGCCCCTTCAGCCGCTCGGCGATGACGTCAAAGGCCTCGTCCCAGCTCGCCGGAAGGAGCTTCCCCTGCCTTCGCACATAAGGGCGGTCGAGACGCTGAGTGCGCAGTCCGTCCCAGACATGCCGCGCCTTGTCGGAGATCCATTCCTCATTGATGGCGTCGTTCACGCGCGGCAGGATGCGCATCACCTCCCGTCCGCGCGCGTCGACGCGAATGGCGCTGCCAAGCGCGTCCATGACATCGATCGAGAGCGTCTTGCTGAGCTCCCAGGGCCGCGCCATGAAAGCGTAAGGCTTAGAGGTGAGCGCGCCGACGGGGCAGAGATCGACGACGTTCCCCGACAGATTGGAGAGCATGCCCCGCTCGAGATAGGTGGTGATCTCCATATCCTCGCCACGGCCGATGGCGCCGAGTTCCTCCACGCCGGCGACCTCGGTCATGAAACGCACGCAGCGCGTGCAGTGGATGCAGCGATTCATGAAGGTGCCGATCAGCGGCCCGAGATATTTGTCCTCGACCGCCCGCTTGTTGTCCTGGAAGCGGCCGGCGTCGAAGCCGTAGGCCATGGTCTGATCTTGCAGGTCGCATTCGCCACCCTGGTCGCAGATCGGGCAGTCGAGCGGATGATTGATCAGCAGGAATTCGAGCACGCCTTCGCGTGCTTTTCTCACCGTCTCTGAATTTGTGATGATGGTGGGCGGCGTGCCGTCGCGCGCGGGCCGGAGGTCGTGGACGCCCATGGCGCAGGATGCGACCGGCTTGGGCATGCCGCCGACCTCGACCAGGCACATGCGGCAATTGCCGGCAATAGACAGGCGCTCGTGATAGCAGAAGCGCGGGATCTCGATGCCAGCCAGCTGGCAGGCCTGGATCAACGTGATGCCGTCCGGCACGTCGTGCTCTCTGCCGTCGATAATGAGCTTAGGCACGCTTGCCTACCTTCCTTCTCGGCGCGTCGATTCGGGCCAGACTCGGCGGTGGCGGCGGGGGCGTGTGGCGGGGATCGTTCAGCGCATCGTGCAGGAACGCCCGGAAACGTTTCCCGTATTGCTCGAGGTAACCTGAACTCTGATAGTAGGGCGTCTGCAAGTAGTCGCGATGCGGCTTGAGCTGGATGCGCACCGCCGCGTCCCACTCTTTCGTTGGCGAAACTTCTAGGATTTCCTCGCTGGCATTGAGGATCGTGTCCACATAGAGCTCGTATTTCTGGAA